>Ga0182024_10017627_pt1 | contig 13379 bp, 11 predicted proteins | sample P32metaG_FD_120480 | JGI IMG/M metagenome (GOLD analysis project Ga0182024, IMG submission 120480) | Permafrost microbial communities from Stordalen Mire, Sweden - P3-2 metaG (Illumina Assembly) | ecosystem: Environmental > Terrestrial > Soil > Wetlands > Permafrost | place: Sweden: Stordalen...
AAACGTATGACGAAGGACGTGAGGCGTCAAATCGTGGAAGATCCCCGCCTTCTTGCCATAGCCTGCCAGCAACTGCCAAAACGCCTGCCGCGACATGGCGCCGCCGCGATTGGTAACGAACAGGTACGGGCTGGCTCGTCCCTTCAGCAAACGCGGCCTTCCATCGCCCAAGTACTGTTCCACCGCCTGGAGCGCCGGCCTTCCCACCGGCACAATCCGGTGCTTGTTGCCCTTGCCCACCACGCGCACCACGCCCATATTCATCTCGACTCCCGACAGTCGGACGCCGCACAATTCGGAGACGCGGAGTCCGGTGGCATACAGAAATTCGAGCATGGCCCGATCGCGCAGGCCCTGGGGCTTGGAGCTGTCGCAAGATGCCATCAGATCGTCGATCTGCTTCTTATTAAGATATTTAGGAAGACTTTGCCACTGCCGCGGCGCCGCCAGATGAGAGGTTGGATCGGAGTCCACCGCGCCCTTTTCGATCAGATGACCATAGAAATTGCGAAGCGTGGTAATGTGCCGGGCGATGGATCGGCTGGCGAGGCCGGCCTTATAAAGTCCATCGACATAGCGGCGAACCGGATCGGGACTTGAGAGCGTGTCGGCTGGGCGCAATGATGCAGAAAACCGTTTTAAATCAGCATGATACGCTGACACGGTGGTTCTCGCCAGCCCCTTCTCGATGCGGCAAAAATCGAGAAACGACGCGATATGGGCCGAAATCCCGTCAACGGATCGCATTCTGCCAATGATACAATATTCGCAAATTTGTTTGGAAGAAAAGTGATTCCGGCGCGCTCCGGCGCCCGGCATTTGCCCTAAAGGAGGGATTTGGAGGTCTCAACCCACAAAAAGGTTCTGGTTTCGCGCTTCGACCGCGAAGCCTTGTCAGGTTTCGTCAATCCCCAGGGCTATCTGCTGGCCGACGGCCTGGAACTGATGACCCAGAGCGGATCGGTCAGCATGGTGCCTTACGGCGAGGTGAAACTGGTCTGCTTCGTGCGCGATTTCCAACAAGGGGAGCCACGCAAGGAACTGCGGCTTTTTACCACCAGGCCCAAGCTGGAGGGACTGTGGCTGCGGATGTATTTCCGCGATGGCGACGCCATGGACGGAATCCTTTCGAACAATCTATTGCAACTGGACACCTTCGGATTTTCGGTGGTGCCGCCCGATCCAGGATTCCAAAACCAGCGCATCTTCGTTCCCAGAGCCGCACTTTCGCGCATCCAGGTATTGGGCGTGGTGGGCAGCCCGTTGCGCACGCCGCGCAAGCCCAAGCCGACGCCGAAGGAGCAGATCGAACTGTTCTGAACCACGACCGCATTGACCGCTCCCTCTGGTCGCGGCTCCGTAACGCTCCGATTTTGCTGGACCGTCGATACTGAGCCGTGACCAGAGGGAGCGGTTGATCGTGATTTTCACACAGAATCGTCAGGGAGTGGTTACAGCTTCTTTACCGCGTCTTCCACTCGCCGTGCCAGCGCCAGGTAATCTTCGCCAGTGAGGCGGAGCGCTGGTCCGAACGTGATTTCGACGTTTCCTGGCCGAGCCATCTTCCAGGTTTGGTGCAGCACGCGGTCCAGCCCTTCGAGGCGGATCGGCACCACCGGGATTCCCAGCTTCGATGCAATCATGCCGACGCCCGGCTGGAATGGCGCGATTTCGCCGGCGCGAGTCATCTTGCCTTCGGGGAAAATGAGCAGGCACCATCCGCCGTTCGCCAGGTCGCCGATGTAGCGTAATGTGGCGAGAGCTCCGGGCTCGCGCTGCGGGATCGGAAAAGCGTTGAAGAAGAGCGAGGACAAATAGTAGTTCAAACTGTTCGTAAAGCTGTGGCCGTGAAAATGAGCGTCGAAGAATTCCTTGCGCATCGCTGGGGCCACGCGGTAGCGCCAACGCGCGGGGAGTGCGCTGAGAATCGTGGGCACGTCCATGTAACTTTGATGATTGGCGGCGAAGATCACCGGCGATTGCAGGCCTTCCAGGTTCTCCAGGCCGTGCGCGCGAACGTGGGCGAAAATTCCATTCAGCGGAAGCAGAAATCCGGGAAGGAACACCCGGCGTACGGCGCGGGCCAGCGTGCTTCGATTCCAGGTCGGGAAATCGGCCACGCTAACGTCCGCTGAATCTGTTACCGGCGACTCATCCAATCCGAGCGCGACCATACGCTCCACACGTTCGAGCGAGGTGAGGTTTTCGAGTGGGACGTCCAGTTGCCCGGCCGAAGGCGCAGGTGCGGGCGTTCCCTTCGAAATATCGAAGCGCTTCAGTTTCCCGGTTCCTTCGGTACGCGGGAATTCGTCGTGAGGCCATATCGAAAAAGTGCGCACCCTCTGGAAATCGGCCAGGCGTGCGTTCGCCCGTTGCACAATCTCTGCGGCGTTCGCACCGGGTTCCAAGATGAGCGCGGCGTGAACGCGGCCAGTCCCGATGACGGCAGCGTCGCGGACACCCGGCTGTTGCTTCAGCACGCTCTCGACATCTTCGGGAAAGACGTTGAGGCCTTCCGGCGTCACGATCATTTCCTTCTTGCGGCCCAGGATGGACAGCTCGCCGTTCTCTTTCAACGCGCCGATGTCGCCGGTATGGAACCAGCCATCTTCGAACGCACGCGCGGTTTCCTCGGGATGCTGGAAATAACCGGAGGTGACGTTGTCGCCGCGAACCAGGATTTCGCCGTCGGGAGCGATTTTCACTTTCACCCCAGCGATGGGTTTGCCGACGCTTCCCTTGCGAGCGTGAAACGGATGATTCAATGTCACGATGGGCGCCGTTTCGGTAAGACCGTAGCCCTGGATGACCAGGAACCCAAGCTCAGAGAAAAATGCCTCCAGATCGGCCGGCAAGGGCGCCGCGCCAACGATAAAGCTCCAGAACTTCCAGCCGAACAGCCGATGCACTTTGCGATAGCGCCACCAGCGGCGCATCCAGTGGCCTTTCCCAGGCTTCAATTGGCGCAGCTCCGGAAATGTCTGGATGAGATGCGTTCGCAGGATTTCGAGTATCTGCGGTACCGATACCAAAACCGAAATGCGGCGCGTGCGAACCTGCCGCAGAATTTCGTTGGGCGCGAATCCGCGCATGAAGACCACCACGCCAGGCAACATCGGTGGAATAAATGTTGCCATGGCTTGTCCGAACATGTGGCTCAAGGGCAGCAGGTTGAGGAACCGGATGGGCGCGAACGGGCGTGCGTAGCGCAGGTATTTCTTCACCTCATTTTCGACCGGAACAATATTCGCCAGAATGTTTCGGTGCGTGATGATGACGCCCTTGGGCTCGGCCGTGGCGCCGGAAGTGAAAATAATCTCGGCGGTCTGATCCTTTGTGATCGTCACCGGCGGAGCCGACGCCGCGGGCGCTGGGCCATCGTACAGGCCAGGCTCGTCACCAGTCAGAACCATGCGAGCGCCGACAATGTTCCTGATGCGTTCCACAAACTCGGCAGACGACCGGTAGTCGATCGGAACCGCGATCACGCCTTCGAGCAGGCAGCCCCACAGCGCGACGATCCATTCGGGCCGGTTCTCGCCATAGAGAATGACCTTATCATCCCGGCCGATCCCGGCTTCACGCAGGTGTGCCGCAAACGCCCGCGCCCGCTCCGCAATCTCGCGATAGCGATAATGCCGGGCATGGAAACCGTCGTCGTAGATCAGGAACTCATCTTCGCGGCCGGCGAAGTCACCGAAGAAATCCAGCAGCGTGTCACGCGGCATCCAGTTCCATTATTGATAGAATCCCAAGCATGAAATCCGTACTCCTCCTGGCGCTTGCCGCCGCAGCAGCGGCACAAACCGCGAAAACGCCTCGCGACCAGGCCTTGATCGACGATCTCGTCACCGCCAACCACATCCTGGCGTCCGAAGGAATCCTGGATGGATACGGGCACGTGAGTGTGCGCAACCCCGCGAATCCGAACCACTATTTTCTTTCGCGCTCTCTGGCGCCAGGGCTCGTCACCGCGGCCGACATCATCGAATACGATCTCGACAGCAACCCGATCGGCGATACTCGAACAGGCTATAAAGAACGATTCATTCACGGCGAGATCTACAAAGCGCGCCCGGACGCGATGGCCATCGTTCACGATCATTCGCCGGCCGTGATCCCGTTCAGCGTCAGCTCCGTGCCTCTGCGCGCGGTGTCACACCTGGCGGCGTTCATCGGAGAAGGCGTTCCGGTGTTCGAGATCCGCGATGTGGACGGCATGACCGACATGTTGGTATCGAACACCAAGCGCGGACAAGCGCTCGCAAAGGTGCTGGGCGATCATCCCGCGGCGCTGATGCGCGGACATGGCGCGGTGGTAGTGGGAGCGACCGTGAAGGAAGTAGTTGGCCGCGCGTACTATCTCGATTCGAACGCCCGCTTGCAGGAGCAAGCGATCCTGTTGGGCGGCAAGGTCACCTACTTCGAACCGGAAGAAGCCAAGAAGACCGCGCCGCAGGACGGCTATGTGCGTGCGTGGGACGTGTGGAAGCGCAAAGCTTCAGCCAAGTAAATCGGCCATCACTTGAACTTGCCCGCCAGATCCTGCGTGGCGCGCATCAGCAGATTGACATCCAGGCCAACGGCGACGAACGTACACCCAAGCGACAGGTAGCGGCGGGCCTGCGCTTCGTCGGTGGCCAAGATGCCCGCGGCTCGGCCCGGTGCGCGAATGCGGCCGATAGCGCCCTCGATGGCTTGTTGCACGTCGGCATGCCCCGGCTTGCCCAAATGTCCGAGTGCGGCGGAGAGATCCGAAGGTCCGATGAACACGCCGTCCACACCTTCGACAGCCGCGATCGCGTCCAGATTGTCGAGCCCCAGGCGCGTCTCTACTTGCACCAGGAGGCACATCCCATCGTTAGCCTCATGCAGATAGTTCGTGACCCGGTTCCATTGCGAAGCACGCGCCAGCGCCGCGCCGACACCGCGAATTCCCGCCGGTGGATAGCGCATGGCCGCGACCAATAGCTTGGCTTGCTCGGCGCTTTCGACCATGGGAACCAGCAATGTCTGCGCGCCGATATCGAGCAGTTGCTTGATCAGCTGGACATCGCCCGATACCGGCCGTACGATCGGATGCGCGGGATAGGGCGCTACCGCCTGCAGTTGAGCGAGGATGGATCGGACGTCGTTAGGCGCATGCTCGCCATCGATGAGCAGCCAATCGAAACCGGCGCCCGCGCAGATCTCGGCGCAGATCGGATCCACAAGACCCAGCCACAAACCGATCTGTGCGCGTCGGCCACTTTTCAGCGCGGCCTTGAACGTATTCGCTTTTATCTCCATAATCCCATTCTCAAAGTCTTACTCGAAATGACACGAGATGCAGCCGAACGCGCCGTAGTCGATGTGGAACGTGTCTCCACGCCGCGCCGGGACCGGCCGGGTAAACGATCCGCCCAAGATCAGTTCGCCCGCCGCAAGGCTGACGTTGTGGGCCGCAAATTTATTCGCCAGCCACGCCACTCCATGGGCGGGATGATTGAGCACCGCCGCGGCCACGCCCGACTCTTCGATCGCCCCATTGCGATAACACACGGCGGAAACCCATCGCAGGTCGGTATCAAGCGGACGGAACGGGCGTCCCCCATATACAAGACCGGCGCCCGCGGCGTTGTCTGAGATCGTGTCGAAAACCTTACGCGTGGCTTTTGTTTCGGGGTCCACCTGTTGTATGCGCGCGTCGATGATCTCCACCGCCGGCGTTACGTATTCAGTGGCGCTGAGCACATCGAAAATAGTGCAGTTCGGACCCGCGAGCGGCTTGCCCAGCACGAACGCCAGTTCCACCTCCAGGCGCGGCACGATGAAACGCTCGGCCGGAATGCTGGAACCGTCGGCGAAGAACATGTCGTCGAGCAGCACGCCATAGTCGGGCTCGCTGATATTCGAGGAGTACTGCATGGCCTTCGACGTCAGGCCGATTTTGTGGCCCTTCACCACGCGCCCGACGCTGGTCTTCAGCGCGACCCAGGCCTTCTGCACGGCGTAGGCATCGTCGATGGTCATGGCCGGATACTGAATGGAAAGCTGGCGGATCTGCGTTCGGGATCGTTCCGATTCGTCCAGCCGTTTGGCTGCGTCGCGAATACTGCTTTCATCCAACATGAGTGGGGTCCTCCGGCTCGCCGATAATTGTATTCTTCAAGCTCCCGATGCCATCGATTTCAGCGATCACTTCATCGCCCACCATCACGTTCGCGAGACCCTCGGGCGTCCCGGTCAAAATGATGTCGCCTGGCGACAGGGTCATAAATTCGCTGAGATAGGCGATCAGCGCTGGAATATCGAAAATCATGTCGCGCGTGTTGCCTTCTTGCGTGACGCGGCCATTCACAAGCGTTCGCAATCGCAAATTCATCGGATCGGCAACGTCGGCGGCGTCCACCAGCCAGGGGCCCAGCGGCGTCGCGAAGTCGCGGCTCTTCACGCGGAAGTTCGGGCGATAGTAGTTTTCAAGGTAATCGCGAATCGCGTAATCGTTCGCGACCGTGTAGCCGGCGACGTAATCGTAAGCTTCGGACTTCGTCACTCCGCGAGCGGTTTTCCCGATCACAACGGCTAGTTCACACTCGTAGTGCATGTACGTCACGCCACGCGGACGGCGCGTCTGGCCGCGATGTCCACAGACGCTTTGCGGCCCTTTCAGGAAGACCAGCGGCTCGTCGGGCGCTTTGAAGGCCAGTTCCCTGGCGTGATCGGCGTAGTTGAGACCCAGGGCAAAAATAGTTCCCGGCTGGACCGGCGGAAGCCACACGATGGCGTCTTCACCGAGCACCCGGCCGTCGGTCAACCGCACGCACCCATTCTCTTCGGTGGCGTAATGAATCCCGCCGGCATACGCCACTCGCGCGGTCTTCATTCAGCGACAACCTCGTTCTCGAGCGCGGACAGCCCATCTATTTCAACGCGTACTCTGTCGCCCACCTGCGCGAGCGGTGCGTCATGCGGCTCGCCTATCAGAACGATGTCGCCGGGTTGAAGTGTCAAGAACTCGCTGATATCGTCGATCAATCGATCGATCGGGCGCACCAAATCGGCAGTGCTCGCACGGCTTCGCAGTTCACCGTTGATCCAAATTCGAATCTCGCTCGGAATGCGATCGGCGATCTCCGAACCGATCACGCAGAAACCATCGCGGCAGCGTTGCCGGATCGCAGGCCGATAATACGACGAGTGAGGAATGCTCACATCGTTGACCGCGAGATAGCCGGCAATATGATTCGCGGCGCGGCCAATCAGGACGCCAATCGTCCCAGCCATTTTCAACGCCTTTGCATCCGCCGGCAATCGAATCACGGAGCCAGTGCTGTTCCAGGTATTTCTGGGACGAAGATAAAGCACCGGCGCAACCGGCGGCTTCTTATATGGGTCGCGATGCAATTGCTCGCCCAGCGACTCCAACTCGCCACGAAAATTTAAGGCCACGCCATAGACGGCGTTGCCGCACCCAGACAGCATCAGCTTTGGGATTGGACTAAATTCCCATCTCCTTGAACACTTCTCGGGCGATGCGGAAGCTATCCACGGCAGCGGGTACGCCGCAGTAAATGGCGGCTTGCAGGAACAACTCCTTCAGCTCTTCTTTGCTGACACCGTTGGCGATGGCGCCCTTCACGTGCGCGCGAATCTGATTGGGCCGGTTCAAGCCGGTGAGCATCGAGAGCGTCACAATGCTGCGCGTCTTGCGGTCCAGGCCGGGCCGTCCCCAAATTTCGCCGAAGCAATACTGATTCACCAGCTCTTCAAACGGCCGGTTGAAATCGTCAGCCGCCGCCCAAGCCTTGTCCGCAAGATCCGCCCCGAAGATATCGCGGCGGATAGCGATGCCTTTGTCGAACATCTGTTTTTCCATCGCCCAACATTATAACGGGCTGGTGGCTGTCTTGACGAAATCTTCCATCACCGCCTTACGCAATAGATTCGGCGGTAACAGGCCTTGCGACAGAATGAAGTCGTGAAAGTTCTGCACGTTGAATTTGGGGCCAAGCGCTTTCTCCGCGGCTTGGCGAATTTCCAGCAACCTGGTGTATCCGTCAAAGTACGATGGAGCCTGGCCGGGCATGCGGAAGGTGAAGCGTTCCACTTCCTCGGTCGCGAACGCCGGCGAGCATACTACATCCCGCTGCAACACCTGCATGGCTTGCTCGGGTGTAATTTTGCCCTGCTGCAATTCCGGATCGAGAAACGCGCGGGCGGCGCGCAGCAGACGGTAATCGAGCGAGATCAGCTTGGCGTCGTCGGGCATGTAAGGAAGCATGAACCATTCCGAATAAAGTCCCCAGCCTTCGACGTTGGTGCTGTTGAACGCAAAGAGAGCCCGCGCCAGCGATACGCCGCGCTCCACCATCGCATCGAACTGCAGCTCATGGCCGGGCCGGGCTTCGTGCGCCGTCAGCGTCCAGGATGCGGCCGCGAAACTGAAATCGTCGTACTTCAGCGTCGCTCCGCCTTTGCCGGTTGTTTCGAGCGGCAGCACAAACTGGCCGCGCTCGCCATGATTGTCGATCAAAGGCGGTGGGACCATGTGCGGCGCCGGTTGCTGCGCTGTCTCCGCCGCCGATGCCAGCCGGATGATCGCTGGGCGGTTCGGCAGCGTTACCAGGTGCTCGCGCCGGATGATGCCTTCGATTTCCGCCAGCCGTTTTTGATAATGCGGCAGCACCTGATCGCCTGGAATCTGGTCCTTCTTCAGTGCCGCGATCACAGCGCGATAGTCGGACGACGGCAGGTGGCGCTCTTTCGCGATCTTCTCGGCGATGGGCTGCATCTCGCTTTGCAGTTGCGCGAACATCTGATGCGCCAGGCGCGTCAGCTCATCGGGCGTATAGTCGATGCCGAAATTCGCAAGCGAGATGGTGTACAACTCCGGTGGGAGCCGGAAATCGGTGCGCGCTTTCGGCATCACCTCAGTGCGAACAAATTGGTCGTAGGCGGCAAGCTGCTCTTTGAGCTTCGTAAACGCGTCCTGATAGCCGGCCATCTTGTACTTCTCAAGCAGCAGAGCGATGCCGGTGACGTAGGCACTGGTATTTTCCAGATTCTTTTCGAGCTCAACTTTCGATGGCCCCAGAAGCCCAGGCGTCTTCAGCTTCTCGCGAAAACGTTCTTCTGTTTGTAAGGTGAGCGGCTCAAAACCCGACTCGAGGCCCGTGTACTTGCGCAGGCGAACCACGGAGGCAGGCCGCCGATCCGCGGCGATCTGATCGTCCAGCAGGCTCTTGACGCCGTAAAAGATCGTGCCCGCTACGTCGTCATAGGGCAGCAGGATCCGCTCCTGCGCTTCCGAAGCGCGAATGTCGCGATTGGCCTGCGCGATGAGTATTTCCAGATCCTGCCGCACCAACGGATTTTTTTCAGCGCTGAGCCGCTGCTCCAATTGTTGGCGGGCCGACGTCAGATCCTTGCGGAAACGCTCCGGTTCATCGGGCGCAGCGGTGCTGACCTGCTCGTCCAACCCTTGCACGCCTTCCGCAGCCGCGCTCTCAGGTTCATAGCGCGCCATGATGGCGATGAGCAGTTGAGCATTCCGATTGCTCTTTTCCACCCAAGCCGGCGGCGATTGAGCCCAAACCGACGCGGCAGCTAACAGGACCAGCGGGAACAGGAAACGCATAATTTAAGAGTATCCGGAAAATGTGATAGAGTGCCCCGCATGCGCCGCAGTGTATTGATACGAAGTTGCGCCATCGCCGCGGCCTTGGCGGGCGCCTGGCTCACCTACACGCAGAACCAGCCGGCGCCCCCGATCGGCATTCAAAAGCTCAAAAACGATTTGTATGTCATTGGAGTGACCAAGGGTGTCGGCGCGGGCAACGTCGCGGTGTGCGTCACCGATGATGGCGTCATCCTGGTAGACGACATGTTCGACCGCAATCACGACGAGATCCTGGAAAAGTTGCGGACCGTAACCGACAAGCCCATCAAGTATGTGCTGAACACCCACCAGCACGACGACCATTCGGGCGGCAACGCCAAGATGCTCGCCCTGAACGCTGAGGTGATCTCGCAGCGCAACGCCCGTGCGAACATGGCGCTGCTGAAACAACCGGGGCTCGCACGAGTGACGTTCTCTCAAGAAATGTCCGTGTACCTGGGAGGGAAAGAGGTGCGCGCACGGCACTATGGACGCGGCCACACGGGGGGCGACGCCGTGATGTATTTTCCGGCCGACAAGGTGATCCACACTGGCGACTTGTTCCTCACATTTCCGCCGCAGCCTTTTATCGACTACGCCAACGGCGGCAGTGCACTCGAATGGACGAAGACTCTCGACGCCGCGCTGCAGCTCGATTTCGATATTGCGATTCCAGGGCATGGCCCCATTTCCGACCGCGCGGGTATCCTCAAATTCCGAAACGAATTTCAGGCCATGCGCGATCGTATCGGCGGCATGGTCCACTCAGGGGCGAGCAAAGATGAGATCTCAAAAGTTCTGGTGAACGACTATCATTGGGCCGCGGGCGGCCTGGCGATCCAGCAAGTGGACGCCATGATCGCGGAATTGAAGCAGTAATGAGCCTGGTCAGCCGGCTGTTCGCCAGATTCTGCAAACTCCCTCCTGCCATCACTCACGACATCGCAACTGAGCCGCTCCGGATCCCCATGCGCGACGGAACGGAACTGTTAGGGGATCGATACTATGCGCGCCAAGCCGCGCAATCGCCCATCGTACTCATCCGAAGCTGCTACGGACGCAGCGCTTTCAAAGTCATCGCGACCGTTTTCGCTGAACGGGGTATGCAAGTACTGTTTCAAAGCTGCCGGGGAACCTGCGGATCGCAAGGTATTTTCCGTCCCTTTTTCGACGAACAGGACGACGGCGCCGATACCGTGGAATGGATCGAGCGGCAACCGTGGTTCTCCGGCAAGCTGGCGTTGTGGGGGATCAGCTATCTCGGAAATACCGCTTGGGCTATTGCGAGATCGAGAGTCAGCGCGAAGGTAAATGCGCTCGGCCTGCACGTCACCCTCACTAATTTTCGCGATCGCACTTACGCTTTCGACGGGTTTACTTTGATCACCTGCGTCGGCTGGACCATCACGATGCTGGACCTTCTGCGCACCGGTGGGATGAAACCCTTCACGTCAATGATGGAACGCCGGAAAGCGAAGGCTTTGTCGGAGCGGGCGGCCGCGATCATTCCGCTGCGGAAAGCCGACCTGCTTCTCTCGCCCGAAGGTGTTTCTTGGTGGCAGGATTGGATGGATCACGCCGAGCCCGGCGACCCGTGGTGGAACCCGATCAACTACGGCGCCGCAACCCAGACCATGCCGCCCAGCGTGATGACGGCGGGCTGGTATGACATCTTCCTGCCTTTCCAGCTCCGCGACTTCGTGGCCGCTCAAGACGCCGGCCGGGATGTTCGAATCACCATCGGCCCGTGGACGCACGTGGCGTTCGCCGGGCTTGCTGAATCGCTCCGCCAGAGCATAACGCTGTTTCAAGGGACACCCGGCGCCCAGCCGCGAGTTCGGCTCTTTCTGATGGGCGCGGAGGAATGGCGCGGCTATTCCTCCTGGCCGCCTCCCAACACCTCCCCACGCCCTCTCTATCTGCATCCTTCTGGAAGGCTGTCGGCCGATGCTCCGATTTCTGAAGGAGAGAGCGTTTTCGATTACGATCCAGCCCACCCGACTCCTGCGTTTCATGGCGCCACGCTCGAGGGGCGCAAGGGCTCGGGCGACATGGCAGAACTGGAACGCCGCTCGGATGTCCTGGTCTTTACGGCCGAACCGCTGGCGTCCGATCTGGACGCTATCGGACCAGTTTCGGCGGAGATCTTTCTACGCTCGAATACGGAACACACGGATCTGTATGTGTGCCTGTGCGACGTCACGCCGCGGGGCCGCTCCACCAACGTCTGCGATGGCTATCGGCGCCTGCGCCCGGACGGCTCATCGGCGGGCGATGCCCGCAAGATCGGCATAGAATTTTGGCCCACCGCGTATCGTTTTCGGCGCGGGCACCGGCTGCGAATCATCGTGGCCAGCGGGGCTCATCCTCGCTATGCACGAAACCCCGGTAGCGGCGAGCCACTAGGCGACGCAACCACCATGGTGGTCGCTCATCAGCAGATTCTGCACGGCCCCGAACATCCCTCCGCGATCGCGCTTACGGTCCTACAGTCCCATCTCTGAAGTTGATTGTGGGGCAGTCCCCCTGGACTGCAGCCGACGCCCTCGTCGGCTCTCTTGTTTGGATTCAATCCCGCCAAATCTCGCGCGCGGTCTCCACCACCAGCCGCAATTTCTGGAACTGCTGGTCCCTGGTCAGCGCATTTCCTTCGCTGGTGGAAGAAAATCCACACTGCGGGCTCAGGCAGATCTGATCCAGCGGCACATACTTCGCCGCTTCGTCGATGCGGCGCTTCAAGTCGTCTTTCTTTTCCAGTTCGCCGCGCTTGGATGTCAGCAGACCCAGCACCACCTTCTTGCCCTTCGGGACAAAACGCAGCGGAGCGAAGGTTCCCGAGCGCGCATCGTCGAACTCCAGGAAATAGCCGTCCACCTTCAGTTCGCCGAACAAAGCTTCTGCAACGTGATCGTAGCCGCCCGACGCGGCCCAGGACGACCGGAAGTTGCCCCGGCACAAATGCGTGCAGATCGACATGCCGGCGGGCTTGTTGGCCAGCGCCTGGTTGAGCGTACGGATATGCCGGATGTGCGCGTGTTCGCCGTCCTCACCCATCTGGTTGACCATCTCGCGCTGCGCCGGATCGTTCAAATACGCCAGGCTGATGTCGTCGAGTTGCAGATACGTGCAGCCCAACGCGCCGAGTTCGGCGATCTCTTGAGCGTAGACCTGGGCCAGGTCGTTCCAGAACTCGTCCATGTTGGAAGACTCCCCGGTGTTCGGATAGATCGCCGGATCGATCGCCGCGCGGCCGCTGCGGTAGTGCATCATGCTGGGCGAGGGAATCGTGAGCTTGGGTGTGGCGTGGGCCACGGACTTGAGAAAGGCGAAGTCGTCGCCAAAAATGCATTTGTCCAGCTTGAGCTTTCCCTTGATCTGAAGGGCGGCGGGAGTAAATTCGATCACGCCTTGCTCGTTGCGAAACTGAACCTTCACGTTGTCCTGCACCTTGGCCGTCCCACCCACCTGGTACAAGAAATCCATGTGCCAGGAGGAGCGGCGGAACTCTCCGTCGGTGACTCCTTCCAGTCCCAGGTCCTCCTGCTGGCGGACGACATCCCGGATGGCTTCATCTTCAATTCGGCGCAAATCGGCTTTGCCGATGCGCCCATTCTTTTCGTCTTCGCGAGCTTGCAGCAACTCGGGCGGACGCAGCAGGCTGCCAACGTGATCGGCGCGGAAGGGTGGAGTTTTTGTTTGAACCATCGAGTCCAGCTTACGCAAATGTGAGGTTCCATGT
>Ga0182024_10017628_pt1 | contig 13379 bp, 9 predicted proteins | sample P32metaG_FD_120480 | JGI IMG/M metagenome (GOLD analysis project Ga0182024, IMG submission 120480) | Permafrost microbial communities from Stordalen Mire, Sweden - P3-2 metaG (Illumina Assembly) | ecosystem: Environmental > Terrestrial > Soil > Wetlands > Permafrost | place: Sweden: Stordalen...
GAGCCTGCGGGTCATCGCCCACGAACTGGTCCAGAGCGTCAAGGGCAGCATCACCGTCGACTGGATGCACCGCGAGAGCGCCCGCGCCCGCATCCGGGTCCTGGTCAAGCGCATCCTGCGCAAGTACGGCTACCCTCCCGACCTGGAGGCGGCGGCGGTGCAGAACGTCCTGCAACAGGCCGAGGCGCTGTCAGCCGAGTGGGCGTGCTAGCCGATCGCGTCGCCCAGGCTGCGATCGACGCTGATGAAGGTGTCTAGGGGGGCGGGCGGCGCCTCACGGGGCGCCCTCTCTTTCACGGCCGGTTAATCCCTGGCGCGGGACTACTGGACGAAATCTCATTCGGTGACGCTCCGTTGACATCCAGGGATCGGAACGCCCACATGCGGCGCATGAGCATGATCGTCGTGAAGGCCAAGTTCGACGCGGAGGCCGGAGTCTGGTTCGTGGAATCGAGTGATATGCCCGGACTGAACGTCGAGGCCGCCACTGTCGAAGAGTTCAGCCGGCAGGTCCCTCTCGCCATTGCCGACCTGATCGAGGCTTCGGATGATAGCGGCGGGGAATACGATGTTCCTATCGAGATCATCGCCCATGCGAGCGCCCGCGCCCGCTCCGCCGGGGCGTGAGGGGATACGGTAAAGCGGTCAGGGACCGCCTCGGCGACGCCGGATGTCGGTTCTTGCGGCGAGGACGAGGCGACCATGACATCTGGCGAAGCCCATTCGTCGACACGCCGCTCACCGTTCCAGTGAACATCGACTCTCGTCACACCGCCAACAAGGTCCTGAAGGACGCCGGGCTGCCCAAGGCATTCTAGGTCTGGGCCCATCTGTCGCTAGCCGCCCCTTATCCGCCGGCCCTCTCTCCTTGCGCATGGGAGAAATCCCATTCCGAGCGGATCGGCCTGGAGCGCGGGCTGGAAGCCCATAGGCGCTAAGATAGTGGATTCCGCATTTCGGGGGCTTGTGATTCAAGCTCTGGATGGAACCTGATTCGGAATTTTCGTTCATTGGCAGTTGGTCGCAGATCGAGGCGCTGCTGGGTGGGGCCGGTGAGATCGATCTTCTGGCGCGCGCGACCGGGGCCCTGAAGCGTCCGCGTGAGGTTCGTGACGGGTCGCAGCTTCTTCGCTTGGCGCTGGGCTATGCGGCGACGGGCCGTTCGCTGCGCACGACGGCGGCGTGGAGCGGGCCGGGACTAGGCGTCAATCTGAGCGATGTCGCGCTTCTGGGGCGGTTGCGGGAGGCGGGCGACTTTCTGGCCACGTTGACCACGAAGCTGCTTGGGCGGTTGTCCGAGGTGACGGCGCCGTCGGAGACCTGGCATGGGCCGCCGATCCGACTTGTTGACGGCAGCATCTTCGCCGGTCCCGGCGCCAAGGGTGGGCAACACCGGCTGCACGCCAGCTACGATCCCAATCGCCAGATCTTCACCGGCTTTGATCTCACCACCATCAAACAAGGCGAAAGCCTGAACCGCGGCGGGATCGAGCCTGGGACCATTGCCCTGGGCGACCGCAACTACGCCAAGACCCGCTCTCTGCGCGAAGCCAAGGCGGCCGGCGCCTTCTACGTCCTGCGCGCCGGCGTCAGGTCCATGCGGATGATCGACCCGCGGACGGGCGAGCGCCTCACCGGCCAGGCCATTGTGGCCGCCCTGGGCGAGGAATCGCAGAGCGAACTCGAGGTCGAGCTGATCGAGGCCAAGGCCAGAAAGGCGGACGGGCCGGCCTCGGTGAAGGCGCGGCTCGTCATCCTGCGCGCCAGCGACAGCGCCACAGCGCGCGAGCAGGCTCGGATCAAACGCTCGCGCACCAAACACAAGGCGACGCCTACCGAGGACACGCAGGCCCTGGCCGGCGTGATCATGCTGATCACCAACCTGCCGCCCACGCCCTGGACCATCGCCAAGATCGCGCATCTCTATCGTCTTCGATGGCAGATAGAACTGGCCTTCAAGACCCTCAAATCGACCTTCTCCATGCGCGATACCCCCGCCAAGGACCCGAGACTGGCTAGGACATGGATCCTAGCCAATCTCGCCGCCGCCCTCCTCACCGAACTTCTCATGCGCGCCATCGAGCGCGCCGTTCCCCCCTCGCTCATCGAGATCAACCCCTGAGCGGCCATCGCCAAAACACCGCCTGCGTGTGATCTGCCGCACCGTCATTCTCGAAAGCCTGCTGGGGAGCCTGCAAGCCTTCGTACTCGAGACCCTTCAGGCGGGCATTCCAAACGCTCTCTACGAACGGCCGCGAAAGCGAACAAACTTCGCTGATACCTTCACCACCGGTTTATCTTAGCGCGTATGGGCTGGAAGCCCGCGGTCCTCTATTCGGCCAGGGGCGCCTGCGCCGCCTTCTGGGCCGCCAACACCTCCTCGATCGCCGCGTCCTGCGCGTGCGCCTCTTGCCTCAGCGAGGCTATCTCGGAGGCGCTCAGGCGTTCGGGCCCAGTCTGTTGCTCCGCGTCACCTGCAGAAGCGGGCGCCGTGATCGGTCTCGCATCCTCCCACCTAAAGGGCAGCACGTCCGGCGTGATGCAGACCTCGGTCGTGAACTTGAAGGGGTATCTGGTCTCGCCGGGATAGACGAGTTCGACGAAATAGGCGGTGAAGCCCTCCGCCGGCTTCGCCGGCTTGCCCACCCAGGCGCCGTCGCCGCGTGGGAGGAGCGGCGTGCTGGAGAAGGCTTCGCCGATGGTGTCGACGCGGAAGTCCCTGGCCCGTGGATTGGTCCCCTGCCAGAAATTGACTTCGAGGGGCGTCTGGGCCGAGCGCACGACGAGCGCCCCGTCCTTGCGCACCTTCCACGAATAGCTCGGCAGCGGACGGTCGTTGAGGATCGCGTCGTAGAAGGCGATCATGCTGTCGAAGATGTCGGTTCCCTCCGTCGAGTGCCGGCTGTTGGGCAGCATGCGCAGGCGCTTGGTCGGCGGGAGCAGGTGGTAGGAAAAGCGCGTGGCGTCCGGCGGGAAGAACTCGTCGCCGACCGCGTTGATGACGAACTTCGGCATCTTCATCGACGGCCAGCGGCGATAGCCCAGCGGATCCTCGATGCGCCGGATGGCCTTCAGCCCGGGCTGCCCGATCATGTCCGGCACGAGACCATGGTCGACGTAGTCCTTCAGCGCCGGTGAGAAATAGCCCATCGCCCGCCAGTGGTGGCGGGTGGTGGCGTCGGGGTCGAGCACGTTGATGACGATCGGAATGATGGCTTTCACGCGAGCATCGAGGGCGCCTACGAGCCATGTGGTCCAGCCGCGCTTGGAGCCGCCGGAGACGACGAAACCATTTACCGCGAGCTTGCCGCCCGCCTCGCTGGCGAGATACTCCTGGATCGCGGTCATGGCCGCGACGCCGCTCTTCACCATGGGAAGGCGCACGAGCTGCTCGGGATCGCGAGTCGTGGCGAACTTCACCTGCTGGTGGGCGATGATCGCGTCCTCGACCAGCGCCTCGCCGGGCCGGTCGGTGAACACCATCGGCTGGTTGGGCACGTCTTCCAGCTGAGCCACCACCGAGCGCGTCTCAACCGCGAGCTTGATGAATCTGCCGATGACCTTGGTCGGCGCGGGGTCGGTGTTGTCGCCGCCGGTGATGTAGAGAAAGGCCTTGTCGTGGACCACCTCGTCCGGGACGACCACGGTCAGCCAGTGTTTCCAGACCGATCGATCGACCTCTCTCGTCGAAAGCCAGGTCTGGGACGTCAGCTCCAGCACCGATGCCCGATAGCCGGGCCCCTCGATGGTCCCGGCCACCGTCCACCCGTAGCTCGGGTCGGGCCTGTCGACATAGGCGACCAGCGGACTCTTCGAGCGTGCGGACGGACCAGGACTGGCAGCACTTGCAGCGGCCATTGGCGCCTATTCCGGAGACAATTTGGGAGAGACCTCCAATCGCCGATATCCTTGAATTTTCATCACTTCAATGGATCCAGCGCCTGGCGATGGTTGGTAGGCCGTCAGATCGATGTTCTTATCGACGATATCAACGCGCACGAGCAAATGTGCGATAAGGCGGCTCTGATCAGGCCGATGGGGCTGGCGCCGCCCGAAGGTCTGAACGCCGCCATGAGGGTCGGATCACGCAAGGTCGTCGCGACGAGCGGCCAACGCGACCGCTGCAAAACCTGGGGGATGTGATGAAAAGAAGGGTGTTCGAATTGGGATTGGCCTGCGCGATCGGATTGGGTCCGCTTGTGTTGTCGATCGCGAGTTCGCCATCGCGCGCGCAAATGGTGGGCAGCGCGCCCCCATCGTCGCAAACCTATGTCCTGGTCGACGATATCCAGGCGCACAAGCAAATGTGCGAAAAGGCGCGCTCCACCAAGGACGCTCTCTATCGGCAATGCGCCAATGAACAAAAGGCGCTCATCGAACGGCAACACGCGCTTGGCATTTCCAACAGCACCTTGAACGAGAGGTTGAAAACTCGGGGTTGGCGCTGGCCCTGAAATCCTGAGGCGGCCAACGCGACCGCGGCAAAACCTGGAGGATATGATGAAAAGACGGGTGTTCGAATCGGGCCTAGCCGGCGCGATTGGACTGGGCTTACTTCTGGCGCCAATCGCGAATTCGCCGGCGCGGGCGCAAACGCCCCAGGCGGCAACCAGCGCGCCTCCAAGATCGCAGATCGATGTCTTGGTCGACGACATCACACTGCACCATCAAATGTGCGAAAAGGCGCACTCTGCCAAGGACTCTCTCTATCGACAGTGCGCTAATGAACACAAAGCGCTCGTTGTTCGGCAACACCGACTTGGACTTTCTGACAGCACCTTGAACGAGAGTTTGAAAACTCGAGGTTTGCGCTGGCCCTGAAGTCCTGAGCGCCGCGATGAGGGCGCGATCACCCAACTCCGCCGCGACCGCGGGTCATTGGCGCTGGCCAATCACGATTTTTGGCTCCTCGGTGATCGCGAAGGTGAAGGTGGCGTTGCTTCGGACGCGAATCCTGATCGCCATCGCCACGCTCACGGCATGCGTGGGTCCGCCGCATGCCCAAGTCCAGAACGAACCCCCCGTCATCTTCCCCCAACTGGGTCACTCGGAGTTTATCAATGCCGTTGCCTTCTCGCCGGACGGGAAGGTCCTGGCCTCGGGGAGCAATGACAAGACCGTCAAGCTGTGGGACGTGGCCAGCGGACGAGAACTGCGCACCCTGACCGGGCACACGAATTTCGTTACTTCCGTCGCCTTCTCGCCGGACGGGAAGATGCTCGCCTCGGGCGGCTGGGACCGCACGATCAAGCTTTGGGACCCGGCAAGTGGGCGAGAACTTCGCACCCTGCATGGGCACACGAACTACGTTACCTCCGTCGCTTTCTCCCATGACGGCAAGGTGCTCGCCTCCGGCGGCAGGGACCACACCGTCAAGCTCTGGGACGTGGCCAGCGGGCGCGAGCTGCGGACCCTGAGCGGGCATTCCGACGTGGTCGCCTGCGTCGCCTTCTCGCCGGTTGGCAAGGTGCTCGCCTCGGGCGGCTGGGACAACAAGATCAAGCTCTGGGACTTCGCCAGCGGGCGTGAACTACGCACCCTGGGGGGGCATGCCAGTTTCGTTTACTCGGTCGCCTTCTCGCCGGATGGGAAGGTGCTGGCCTCGGGCAGCGCCGACACCACGGTCAAGCTCTGGAACGTCGCGGGCGGGGGCGAATTGCGCACCCTCGGCGGGAATGCAGCTCCGGTTCAATCGGTCGCCTTCTCACCGGACGGGAAGCTCCTCGCGGCCGGGGACCTGGACAACACCGTGAAGCTTTGGGATGCGGCGAGCGGGCGCGAGCTGCGCAGTCCGAGCGGACACACGGACTATGTCGAATCAGTCGCCTTCTCACCGGACGGGAAGCTGCTGGCTTCGGGCAGCCGAGACGAAACCATAAAGCTCTGGGACCTGACCCGCGAGCGTGACCGGAGCACCCTCAGCGGACACAAGGACGAGGTCTGGTATGTCGCCTACTCGCCCGACGGCAAGCTGTTGGCGTCAGGCAGCGAAGACGGCGCCATCAAGCTCTGGGACGTGGCCAACGGGCGCGAACTGCGAAGCCTCAGTGGCCACACCGGCAAAGTCGAAGCGGTCGCCTTCTCGCCGGACGGGAAGCTGCTGGGGTCAGGCGGCGACGACCACACCGTCAGGCTCTGGGACGTGGCCAACGGGCGCGAACTGCGAAGCCTGAACGGACATAAGTCCCAAGTCACATCCATCGCCTTTTCCCCCGACGGAAAGATGCTTGCCTCGGGAAGCGTCGACGAGACCGTCAAGCTCTGGGACGTGGCCAGCGGGCGCGAGCTGAACACCCTGAGTGGACATACGAACGGGGTTTGGTCTGTCGCCTTTTCGCCAAACAGCAAGATGCTGGCGTCGGGCAGCTGGGACAATACCATCAAGCTTTGGGACGTCCCCAGCGGGCGCGAACTGCGCACCCTGACCGGAGATACCGATGCGGTCTGGTCTGTCGTCTTCGCCCCCGACGGGAAAACGCTCGCTTCGGGGAGCGCCGATCACACGGTCAGGCTCTGGGACGTGGCCAGCGGGCGCGTACTGCGCACCCTGAGCGGATTTGCCGATTGGGTTACGTCGGTCGCCTTCTCCCCGGACGGGACGTTGCTCGCCTCGGGCAGCGCCGACAAGACCATCAAGATCTGGGACGTCGCCAGCGGACGCGAACTGAATACGCTCACCGGAAATCTCGCTCAGGTTTCTTCGGTCGCCTTCTCTCCGGAAGGCAAGATGCTGGCTTCGAGTTGTCTGGATGGAACGACGCGAGAGTGGGACGTATCGTCCGGCAAGGAGCGAGTGGCGCTCGTCGCCTTCGACGACGGCTCCTCCATCGCCGTTACGCCCGACGGGTACTTCGACTCCTCCTCGGCCCAGGCGGAGGATCATCTGAACGTCCGCGTCGGCGATCGCGTTTTCGGAATCGCCTCCTATCGCGAGAAGTTCTATCGGCCGGAGTTGGTCGAGCGGGCCCTCGCCGGTGGGTCGCTCACTCAACTGGGCGGCATCGGCGCCGAGAAGCTTCCGCCCACCGTCGAGCTTATCGATCCGCCGCAATCGACCATCGAGCCGACGCTCAGGGTGAACCTGCGCATCACCGATGGCGGTGGCGGCATCGGCCTGGTCCGGCTGTTCCTGAACGGCTCACCGGTCGTTCAGGACAACACGGTGACGCCATCGGCCGACTTGGTGGTCACGCGCAGCTACCCTGTTTCGCTCCTCAATGGGCCCAACGAGCTGCGCGTCGTCGCTTTCAACGCCGTCGGCACGGTTCAGAGCAATGATGCAACCGCTTCGGTCACAGCCAACCTGCCGCCGGCGCCGCACGGCGCCCTCTATGCCGTCGTGGTTGGCATCCAGAACTTCCCCAAGAGCCCGCGGAACAATCTGACCAACCCGGTCGCCGACGCCCAACTGTTCGCCGACACGCTGACGAAATACTCCAAACCGCTGTTCGAGAAGATCCATATCCAGTTGCTGACCACAGCCGAGAATACAGACAAGGAGCATGTGATTGAGGCGCTGAAGGCCATGCAGGCGGACGCCGGACCGAACGATGAGTTCGTGTTCTATGTCGCCAGCCACGGCGTGGTGGCCAATGGGGTCTACTATCTCATCACTTCGAACGTCAGCTCGGCGGCCACGGCGCGCCTGAAGGCCGATGCGATCAGCCAGCAGGAACTGGATGGCCTGTTGGGCAACATCCACGCGACGAAGAAGCTCGCCATCATCGATACCTGCCACGCTGGCGCCATGGGCGACGCAACGGGCATGGACTCCCGTACGGCGGCCACCCTGCTCGGCAATGGGCTGAACCTGACGGTGATCGCCGCGGCCACCACCGACCAGGAGGCGTTGGACGACTACAAGGGCCATGGCCTCTTCACGTACGTCGTGGTCGACGGCCTTACCGGCCGAGCCGCCGATGCGGACGACGGGATCGTCGACAACTTTCTCCTGGCCCACTATGTCGGCAAGGAAGTCGAGCCCATCGCCGCCAATCTCTACAAACAGGCGCAGATCCCGACAGTGATCCAGAACGGTCAGTCGTTCGCGATCACCAAGGTCAGATAGCGACGGCAAGAGCGGCATAAGGGGTGGCCGTCGCCTTGGTAGGCCGGGTGGGGATCGAACCCACGACCACTCGATTAAAAGTCGAGTGCTCTACCTCTGAGCTACCGGCCCGCCCTTAGGAAGCGGCGCGGACCATAGGCGCGGGGGGCGCGGGGCCGCAACCGTTCGGCCACGCCTCTCAAGGCGGCGATGTTTTGCCGGGCTCTTGCCGGGGGGTTAAGAGGCGGGATGCGTAGGTCGTCGCTTTTCGTGGGCGCCGCCGGATTGGTCTTCGTGGTCTGGGCCCTGACCGCCGAGGCTGAGCTTTCGCCGCCCGATCAGTCTGACCAGTCGGCGCCGGCGCAGCCAGCGCCGAACGACGGCGTGCTTCAGACGCCCGGCGCCTACGGTCATTCGAATCTGACCCATGCGGTCGAGGCGCCGCTGCATACTCTCAACATCACCCGCCAGAGGATCCCGGGGGTGCTGCTGCTGGCCATGGCCGATCCCTACGCCAGGATCGACGGCGCCGGCTGCGAGGATCTCGATGCGCGGATCGCCGAGTTGGACGCCGCCCTGGGGCCGGATTTCGACGAGCCGGGGACGACGGAGGACCCGTCGATCAGGGGCAAGGCGGGGACGACGGCGCTGGCGCTGGTGCACGGCGCGGCCGAGACCCTGCTGCCCTACAACACCTTTGTCGGCACGCTCACGGGCGCGCAGCGCCGCGACGCCCTGGTGCTGAAGGCGATCGACGCCGGCGGCGCGCGGCGGGCCTATCTCAAGGGACTGGGCGAAGCCCACGGCTGTCCGCCGCCGGCGGCGCCGCAGCACATGGTCTATCCGGCCCCGCCGGTGGAGGACCACATGAGGCCGCTGTATCCGATCAGGTGAGGGTGGCACGGGCTGAACCCGGAACGCCTCTCCCAGAGGGCCAGCCAAGCGCACATCTCTCGGAGGCGGAGCGCGGACCACCTCGCCCGGAGGGGAGAGGGAGGGGCCCGCCGATCCGGCGAATGCCGGAGCGGTGGGAGGGTGAGGGGTTAAGGTGGACCGGCAAGGGCCCTCGTAACGTGGATCCACTGAACGAGATCCAGCGCTCAAATTGGCGAGACCGTGACCCCTCACCCTCCCATCGCCCTTGCGGCGCAAGGCCGATGGGCCCCTCCCTCTCCCCTCCGGGAGAGGTGTTTCGAGGGCGGAGGAGAAGGTCAGAGGGCAGCGACTTTCTTGCGCAGGCTGTCCAGGGCCCCGGAGGCGATGGCGGAGCGGATGGCGGACATGAGGTGTTCGAAGAAGGCGAGGTTGTGCCAGGAGAGGAGCACTTGGCCGAGGATCTCGCCGGACTTCACCAGGTGGTGCAGGTAGGCGCGCGAATAGTCGCGGCTGGCGGGACAGGCGATGGCGGCGTCGAGGGGGGCGGCGTCGTCGGCGAAGGCGGCGTTCTTCAGATTGACCGGCCCGGCGAGGGTCCAGGCCTGGCCGTGGCGACCGGAGCGGGTGGGAAGGACGCAGTCGAACATGTCGACGCCGCGAGCCACGGCCTCGATGATGTCGCGGGGCTTTCCCACCCCCATCAGATAGCGCGGACGCTGCGCCGGCAGGGTGTCGGCGGCATAGTCGAGGACGGCGCACATCGCCTCGTGGCCTTCGCCGACCGCAAGGCCGCCGATGGCGTAGCCGTCAAAGCCGGTGTCGATGAGCCGCTGGCTCGACTCCCGCCGCAGGGCCTCGAAGCACGAACCCTGCTGGATGCCGAACAGCGCCTGGCCCTCCCGTTCGCCGAAGACGGCGCGGGAGCGGGCGCCCCAGCGGGCCGAGAGCCGCATGGCCCGCGCGGCCGCCGCCTCTTCGGCCGGCCAGCCGACGGGGACATCGAGCTGCATGCAGATATCGGCCCCCAAGAGGTCGGCCTGGATCTCGATCGAGCGCTCGGGGGAGAGGACGTGGCGCGCGCCGTCGAGATGGCTGGCGAAGGTGACGGCCTCTTCCTCGACCTTCGCCACGGCGCCCAGGGACATGACCTGGAAGCCGCCGGAGTCGGTGAGGATCGGACCATCCCAGCCCATGAAGGCGTGCAGGCCGCCCAGGCGGCGCACGCGCTCGGCGGTCGGCCGCAACATCAGATGGTAGGTGTTGCCAAGCACGATCCGCGCCCCGGCGGCGCGCACCTGCTCCATGGTCAGGGCCTTGACCGTTCCGGCGGTGCCGACCGGCATGAAGGCGGGGGTGGGGACGGCGCCGCGCGGGGTTTCGAGCCTGCCGGCGCGGGCGGCGCCATCGGTCGCCTCGATGACGAAGGGAAAGGCGGCCATGGTTAGCGGCGCCAGAGGAGGCAGGCGTCGCCGTAGGAGTAGAAACGGTAGCCGGCATCGATAGCGTGGGCGTAGGCGGACCTGATCGCCGGCGGCCCCGAGAAGGCGCAAACGAGCACGAAAAGGGTCGATCTGGGGAGGTGGAAGTTGGTGATCAGGCCATCGGCGGCGCGGAACGGGTAACCGGGAGTGATGAAAAGGTCCGTTTCGCCCTCGAACGGGGCGAGTCGGCCGTCGTCGGCCACGGCGCTCTCCAGGAGACGCAGGGTGGTGGTGCCGACGCAGACGATGCGCCCGCCGCGGGCGCGGACGGCGTTCAGGGCGTTGGCGACGGCGGCGTCGACCTCGCCGTATTCGGGATACATGAGATGGTCGGCGAGATCGGGGGTCTTCACCGGCAGAAAGGTGCCGCCGCCGACGTGGAGGGTGACGAAGTGGGTCTCGATCCCGCGCGCCTCTATCGCCGCCAATAGCGCGGCGGTGAAGTGCAGTCCGGCGGTGGGGGCGGCGACCGAGCCCTCGTCACGGGCGTAGATGGTCTGGTAGTCGCGCACGTCGGCCTCGTCGGGGGCCCGCCTGGAAGCGATGTAGGGCGGCAGGGGCATGGCCCCGCGGCCCTCGATGGCGAGATCGAGGTCGACGCCGGCAAGATCGAAGGCCAGGACCACTTCGCCGCCCGGGAGCTTGCGCGCCACCGTGGCTTCGAGCGCGCCGAGCAGGCAGGCGCGGTCATTGGTCTCCCCGAAGCTGACGCGGTCGCCGATCGCCAGGCGCTTGCCCGGCCGGGCGAAGGCGGTCCAGTGCGAGGGGCCGAGGCGGCGATGGAGATTGGCGGTGATCATGGCCGCGGCGCCATCGCGCAGCCGCCGTCCGGCGAGACGGGCGCGGATGACCTTGGTGCGGTTGAAGACCACGGCGTCGCCGGGCGCCAGCAGACCCGGCAGGTCGGCGACGCGCTTGTCGGCGAGGGCGCCGCGGGCATCGACGACCAGGAGTCTGGCCTGGTCGCGCGGCGAGGCCGGGCGAAGGGCGATCCTTTCCGGCGGCAGTTCGAAGTCGAAGTCGGAGAGCAGCATCGTTTCGCCGCGCCAGCCCTTCGCGGAGCATGGCGGCGCCGTCAAGGCCGGCGCGGGCTTTGGGGCCCTGGCGAAGCCCGCTAAGGACCGGCGCGACATGGACCTTCCGAGCGCCATAGCCCTGCTGCTGGCGGCCGTCTGCGCCGCGCTGAGCGTCCTTGGCCTCATGGGCGCGTTCAGCGATGCGCTGGATGTGCTGAACCACTTCACCCCGATCACCCTGGTCATCTCGCTCGCCGCCCTTGGCGCCAACATCGGCGCGGGCGCGCATGTCCCGGGCGTGGCCCTGGGCGGGATCGCCGTTTGCGCCTGCCTGGCGCTGATGGTCCCCGAGGTCCTGGCCGCGCGCCTGCCCAGAAGCTCGGAGGGGTCGGGCCCGAGACTGAAGATCGTCCAGTTCAACCTCTGGGCGGGGAGCCGCGATCTCGAGGCGAGCCTGGCGTGGATCAGGAGCGAGGACGCCGACATCGTCGTCCTCCAGGAAACCGTTGGACCCTGCCGGCGGGCGCCGGAGGCGCTGGCGAGCCTCTACCCCTATCGCAGCCCATCCGCCGGCTCGCCGAGCGGGGCGGTGATCCTCTCCAAGATCGCGCCCACCGACGTCGGCCTGTTCACGCCCACCGCCGCCGGCCGACGCTCGGCCGCGGCCTGGGCGCGCTTTGGCGAGGCGGAGACGGGATTCACCGTCGCCGGCGTTCATCTGAGGTGGCCCATTCCCGCCGGACCCCAGCAGGCGCAACTGGCGCGACTGGCCGAGGCGCTCGCGCCGTTCGAGGCTGGCAGCCTCATCCTGACCGGCGATTTCAACTCGGCCCCGTGGTCCTTCACCCTTCGGCGCTTCGATCGGCGGGTGGGCCCGGAGCGCCGGACGCGGGCGCTGGCCACCTGGCCGACGCGCCGCTTCGCCCTGCCCTTCCCGTTCCTGGCCATCGACCACGTCTACGCGGGGTCGGACTGGAAGACGGTGAGCGTCCGGCGCGGACCCCGGCTCGGTTCCGATCACTTCCCGGTGGTGGCAGTCCTGGAGCGACCGGGCGAGGCGACCATCCCAGTTGGAAAGGGCGACGCTCGGACCACCACCTCTCCCGCCAGGAGAGGTGCTTCAGGGGGCGGGGCGGAGGGAGAGGATCTTGCCGGGATCGCGCGGGGGTTCGCCCCTGGGGAGGGCGTCGACGTGTTCCATGCCCGAGGTGACCTCGCCCCAGACGGTGTACTGGCCGTCGAGAAAACCGGCGTCGGAAAAGCAGATGAAGAACTGGCTGTTGGCGGAATTGGGATCGGAGGTGCGGGCCATGGAGCAGACGCCGCGGACATGCGGGGCCTTGGTGAATTCGGCTTTCAGGTTCGGCTTGCCCGATCCGCCAGAGCCGCGGCCGGTCGGATCGCCGCCCTGGGCCATGAAGCCCGCGATCACCCGGTGGAAGGGCGTGCCGTCGTAGAAGCCCTCGGCGGCCAGCTCCTCGATCCGGGCGACATGACCCGGCGCGAGATCGGGGCGAAGACGGATGGTCACCTCGCCGGTGGGTAGCGTCATGATCAGGGATTGCGCCATTTTCGTGGGTCTCCGTAAGTGTCGCGAGCCGGCTAATGGACGTCGGCGAGGAGGGGGATGTCGCAGATGGAGACGCCGACGAGCTTATCCTTGCGGACGCGATCGACCTCAGCCTTGAACCAGGCGCTGCGCGGATCGATGACGCGGACGGTCGGGCGCTCGGAGAGCGGAATGTCGGCGAGCACGCGGACCTTGGTCATGGTGTCCTGCGGCGGCGCCACCGGCTCGCCGACCTTGATCGCGCGGATGACGTCGAGGCCAAAGATCGCCCGGCCCCAGGGGGTGTACTTCTGGGCCAGGCTGGCGGCCGAGCCGCGCATCAGGAAGAACTGGCTGTTGGCGCTGTCCTCGGCCTCGGCGCGGGCCATTCCGGCCACCCCCGGGCAGAA
>Ga0182024_10017629_pt1 | contig 13379 bp, 15 predicted proteins | sample P32metaG_FD_120480 | JGI IMG/M metagenome (GOLD analysis project Ga0182024, IMG submission 120480) | Permafrost microbial communities from Stordalen Mire, Sweden - P3-2 metaG (Illumina Assembly) | ecosystem: Environmental > Terrestrial > Soil > Wetlands > Permafrost | place: Sweden: Stordalen...
CGGCGCCGGATTCCCGGCCCTTACCTTGGCCCCGAATTCCGGTACGGTTACCACCGTGGGCCCGCGAGGCTCGGGCGGAGTCGGGGCTCCCGACGGATTCCAGTTCTCTAAATCTGCGGTCTCAAACACGCGTCCGGAGGCGGTCCGGATCAACAGAGAGCCCGATTCCGAGTACCAGACCCGCTCCACCGGCCCGGTGGCGAGCCCCGCCAGCGACCGGTTGATGGCAGAATTGCCTACGCGCCGCCACGCGCCGGACCCCGAAGGGTTCTGAAGCGACGGGCCCTGAAGCGACGGACTCTGCGCGAAAAGACCCGATCCCGCCAGTACTGTGGCAGCCAGGACTCGAGATGTGGCGTTGTTATACACAGAATCAACTCATTGTACTCTGATTCATCGGTGGTTCATCTCTGAAACTGTTGATTCTCATACTAGAAACCATCTAAGATTTACCCGGATGGAGACTTGCTTTGCAATTTTGGTGTTAGACTATCCGAGACGGGGTTCAGGCTCGAATCCGGAGGGATAGTCTGACGGGAAGGTCGTATATGCGGGTCGGCGCGCGCCTAAGTATGGCGAAGTTGTCGCTGCTGCTGGCAGTTACGGCCGTGGTGTGCCTGGCGCAAATGCCGCCGGCCGATTCCGCCAACTACGCCGCCAAGGTCATGGAACTGACCGGGCAGGTGTCGGTTCTTAAAGATGCGACCCCCTGGGCGCTGAATGTAGGCGACCTGGTCCAGGTTCGCCAGTTGATCATGACCGGCCCGGACGGCCAGGCGCGCTTCCGGGTGTCGGACGGCTCCACTTTCGACGTCTATCCCAATTCGCGCGTGGTATTTCGCAAGGACGCTCCGAATTGGAGAGATCTGCTCGATGTGCTGGTAGGACGCGTAAAGGTGCATATCGAGCACCTGTATGGTCCTAACCCCAATAAGATTCAGACGCCGACGGCGGTCATTTCGGTGCGTGGGACAACCTTTGACGTGTCCGTCGAGGACGAAGACGAGAGCACCACGGTAGAGGTGGAAGAAGGCTTAGTGGAGGTGCAGCACGCGTTGCTGCCGCGCGGCAATTCCAAGCTGCTGACTACCGGCGAATCGATTAAGGTTTATCGCAACGTGCCGATCGCCACTAACCGGATCGACAAAGGCGACCTGGCGCGCCGGGTGCTCCGCGCCGCGATGGATGCCGTCACCACCTGGGAGTCGCGGATACCGAGAACCGGCGCGGGTGCCGGCAGCACTCCGTCCGACACTGGAGGCGATACCGGCAAGAAGCTGCCTCCGCCGCCGCCCGCGCCCGCTCCACCACCGCCGCCTCCCGCTCCGCCGGCTCCGCCCCCGCCGGGGCATTTCATCGATTCCAGCGCTTCGGACGCTTCGGCGGTCGATGTTCTGGTGGTGCGTCAGCATCCGGTGGAAACGCGTTTTCAGAAGTTCAGACACGCCGTCTGGAACGCCGTGGTTCGCTTCGCGCTCGGACCGGCTCCGGGTAGCGACGTGATCATCGCGCTGCGGAAGTAGTCGACCCACAAAATCGCGCGTCGCGTGAGACACTAGCGTTAGAGCTATGAAGTTTCTTCTGCCGCTGGTCCTCTTTACCTCCCTGTTGGGCGCGCAGAGTCCGTCCGGCGTTTCCGCCGATTGGGACGTCTCAAAGACGGTCGCCGCGCTCTCCGCGCAGTCCGCGCGGCTCAAACCGATGCTCGATCAGTTGACTCCGCAGGAATGGGTGAAAAAGGGCGCGCCGCAAGCCTACGTTTCGCAATGGAAAGGAGCCGAGGATGAGCTCGGTTACCTGGCCGCGTCGGCCAAAGCGCTCGAAAAGCAGCCGGAGCGGTTGACGCTCGCGCTCGACACCTATTTCCGCTTACAGTCCCTGGAGCTGCGCCTGAACTCGCTGGTGGATGGCGTGCGCGCCTACCAGAACCCCGCGGTGGGCGATCTGATGATGGGAGTGCTGGCCGAAAATTCGTCGAATCGCGACCAGTTGCGCCAGTACATCACCGATCTGGCGGCAACCAAGGAGCAGGAATTTCAAATCGTCGATAAGGAAGCGCAGCGCTGCCGAGGAATCCTGAGCCGCCAGCCCGCGCCGAAGCCCGCGCCAGAAAAGAAAGACCAGCAATGACCGATACCGTAACCTTCACCTGCAGCATCTGCGGCGAGCCGTCCACCGAGATCTGCGCCCACTGCACCAAAGACGCCTGTCCCAATCATCGCTGCGAAAAATGCCACCGCTGCAGCGATTGCTGCCAGTGCGAACTGCGCCGCACCCAATCCTGAATGACCCGGCGGCGCGCCTTTCTCCTGGCTTCCGGCTCCTGCCTTCTGACTTCTTTCTCCGCCATGTCCGCAACACGAAAAATCCTGGTTCACGGCCATCGCGGCGCCCGCGCGATGCGTCCCGAAAATACGCTTCCGGCCTTCGCGTACGCCATCGGAATCGGCGCCGATGTGCTGGAGCTCGATATGGCGGTTACCAAGGACAACGTGATCGTGGTCTCGCACGATCCGTACCTGGAGTTCCCGGTGTGCAGCGGTCCGCACTTAAAAGCAATGATCCATTCGCTGACGCTCGCCGAGGTTCGTCAATGGGACTGCGGCAAGGTCCGCAATCCGCTGTTTCTGAAACAGACCCCGGTGCCGGGCACGCGAATGCCCACGCTCGATCAGGTTTTCGACCTCGCGCCGGGCAATCAGGTGCAGTTCAACATCGAAACCAAGATTTTCGCGGACCATCCGGAATTATCACCGCCGCCCGAGGAATTTGCGCAGATGGTGCTCGATGTGGTGCGCAAGCATCGTCTCGAAAAGCGGGTAATGCTGCAATCGTTCGATTTTCGAACGCTCCACGCCATGAAGAAGCTGGCGCCGGAGATCAAGCGCGTGGCGCTGTGGGAAGGCGACGGACGCGATTTCGGATCGATCGCGCGTGACGCGGACGCCACCGTGATCTCGCCGCAGTATCCGCTGGTGACGCCGGAAAAAGTCCGCGCCGCGCATGAGGCCGGCCTGGAAGTGGTTCCCTGGACAGCGAACAGTCCGTCCGATTGGGATAAGCTGATCGCCGCGCAGGTGGATGCGATTATTTCCGACGACCCAGCGGCGTTGATCGCGTATCTGAAAATGAAGGGTCTGCGCTAGCTCGCCGTTTCAAGAGGATCAACAGGGCGCAGCCTAGCGCCATCAGGACGAACGTCGCCGGCTCGGGAGCGGCAGGATCGGAACGAGGGCCGGTTGCAATCGGAGTCTGCGACCCGATCAGCTCCAGTGGCAGCGTGAAGGAACTCCCGCCGATACCGCCGGGATCGGAAGGTCCCAGATAGATCGAGTTCGGCCAGATGGGCGTAAGATTATTCTGCGATGGCGCCCCCGTGCCGGCGATAAAACCGAGCGTCTGGCCTCCGCTCGGATCTCCCGGACCTTTGCTGATTCCATAGGGCCCGAGCACATCGAAATAGTAGGTCTGGCCCGCAGCCAAGTCGAACGAAAACGGAGTGCTTAGTAACACCGACAAAGGTGTGCCGGCCGCCACCGATTGGATTTCGCTGAACAGAAGATTGGTGTTGTTTCCATCCCAGATTTGAAAATCGGCAGTGCCCGCGGCCGGGCTGGCCACCCAGATTCCGAACTGGCTGAGCGTGGTGTCGGTTCCGACGTAGACGCCTTGGCCGTAAGTACCAAAAGTCAGCTGGACTGAGCCTGGCGTCGTGCCGCCAGTCGTGTCAAGAAGAATGCTGCTGGCCGATGCGCTCGTCAATGCGACGGCAAGTAAAAATAAATACCGCATGACGCCCCCCCGTACTAGCAGTAATACTGCTGCGTTAGACCAGAAGGCCGTCGATCCGGTTCGCCGTAACCGTTATGATTTTTTCTTCTTCGAACCCGTCGCCTGCGCGATCACCGATTCGCGATCGCCGCGGGTCCACGCCTGCTGCACCTGATCGTCCGATAATCCGGCCACGCGGCCGAGCAGAATATAGGCCGGCAGCGCGTGCGCCAGCGATTTCCAGCGGGCCATCTCGACCAGCGACTCGAGCGCGCGGTCGCGAAGCTGGTCGAGCGTATCCTGATCCGGCTTGGCCGTCAGGATCTGCAATACACTCAGAGCCTGGCTGCGGTCCGACCAGGACAGCGAATTCAACATCTCGATCAGCCACGTCGGCTCGATTCGAATACCGGCTTCGGGATTTTTTTGCGACAGGACGGCCAGAGCCTTCAGGCCTCGCACCGCGTTCGAGCGCACCCCGGCGTCGGCATCTTTTAAGGCGTACTGCAAATCGTCGACCACGTCTCTCTTGTTGCTGCCGTACGCGACAATGTACGCCGCCATGGCGCGCTGTTCTTCGTCGCTCGAATCGTGCAGTACGTGCCGCAGATCGCCGACGTTGTGGTCGACGATGGGCGTGAACTCTTCCTCAATCACGCGCGTCTCCGGGTTCTGCGAAAGAGCGTGGCCCTGGGTCAGATCCTCGGCCGTCTGGCCGAGATGGGCCGCCGCTTCCGACGCAGCGAGAAAGCGCTGATAGGTAGCGGCGATGTCGGAGGGAAGCTGCACGTCCCCATCGGGTGGCTCCCGCGTCTCGAAATGGTGCGCGCCTTTCTCTTCCACGCCGATGTAGAGAATCATGCGGCCGGAGTCGCAGCACACCGCTTCGAGATGGGACTCGATCACGCCCGGGATGGTGTCGATGCGCTCCTCGGCGTCGCCTTTCGAAGACGGCAGCGGATCTCCTTCGCGCACGCCGACCGCCTGCCGCACCTTCGACTCGGGGACTTTATGAAGCCCGTAAAAATCGATGACGCCGATACGCGGTTGCGCCGAAAGCAAGGCGCACGCCGCACCAAAAAATAAAGACAGACCTGGAGTGTGTCGCACCTTCAAATTGGACGCGTCGAGAGCCGATTCGGCTACGCCTGCTTTTCGGCCAGCGGTCCGATGACCGGCAGCACCCATTTCTGGTTGTTGTAGGCCTTGTACATCAGCATCAGCCAGATCACGAAGAATCCAAGCAATAGAATCAGATGCAGAAAGCTGACGAAAAACAGCCCAACGAAGGAAAGCACCGTGGTAAACATGCTGACCACGATCCAAAGCACCGTCCATCCGACCCCGAAAAAGATCGACTGGAAGGCATGGAAGCGGATGGTCCGGTTCTTGTTATAGGGCTCCAGAACCAGAAAAAGAATGCCGGTGAGCCAGGTCAGCAGATAACAAAGCGCGGCCGCAACGTTCTCCGTCATGCCGGCCGACTGCACCTGCGCTGGGGGTGGCGCAGTAAATCCCGCTCCCGGGTCGGCCGCGACCGCCGCGCCGCATTTGGCGCAAAACTTTCCTTCCACTTGCGATCCGCAGCTTGGGCAAAATGCCATAGTGTCGTCTCCTCCGTATCCAAATTACTCTACTCCCAAAAAGAGGAACGCACAATCGCCCGTTGGATTGTGTCACGATAAACGGAAATGATGCGCTTCCTGCTCCTCCTCTCTCTGACAGCGGCCGCGATTCCAGCGGCGGATTACAAACTGAAGGCTACCCCTGAAAATATCGTCTGGGGCAATTACTGGGCGGGCGCGAAACCGGTGCTGACGGTCAAATCCGGCGATACGGTGGAGATCCAGTGCGTCTCGGTCGGCAACCCGCAGACGCTCGAACGCGCCGGCCTGCGCGAAGACCAGATCGAACCGGAGATCCTGCGCAACTACAAGGAAATTCCCAAGGAAGCTCGCGGCCCCGGCGGCCATCCGCTCACCGGACCCGTGGCCATCGAAGGCGCGCAGCCGGGCGACGTGCTCGAAGTGCGCATCAAGGAAATTCATCTCGGCGCGAATTATGCGTTCAACAGCACCGCCGGTTTTCTGGCGGACGAGATCAAGCAGCGTAAAACCAGAATCATCCCGCTCGACCGGGAGAAGATGATCGGTCATTTCGCCCCCGGAATCGATATTCCACTGCGTCCGTTTTTCGGCAGCATGGGCGTGGCCCCGCCGGAATCGATGGGAAAAATCAACAGCGCGCCTCCCGGGATCCACGCCGGCAACCTGGACAATAAGGAGCTGGTGGCGGGCACCACACTGTTCATCCCGGTGCACGCTGCGGGAGCCTTGTTCGAAGTAGGCGACGGCCACGCCGGGATGGGCAACGGCGAAATCGATATAACGGCCATGGAAACGTCGTTAACTGGCGTATTTCAGTTCATTTTGCGCAAGGATTTGCACCTTAAATGGCCTCGCGGCGAGACCCCGACGCACTGGATCGCCATGGGGATCGACGAAGATTTAACGAAAGCCACCCGCATTTGCGCCGAGCAGACCATCGAATTCCTGATGGAGCGCAAAGATCTGACCTGGGAGGACGCCTACGCGCTCGCGAGCGTCGCCGTCGATTTCGACATCACCCAACTCGTGGATGGCACCAAGGGCGTCCACGCGATGATTCCAAAGAGCATTTTCCAGTCGAAATGATCACGTGATGTTCTTGGCTGGAACCCTCATGACCTCAGAACGAAGGACTTGTGGGTGCCCGTACTACTATCAACAGCCTATGGCCAGCACTCAGGTAGAGACCTTAGTCTTGAGTCATGCTTGCCCTATACATCGCCGCTTTCGTGTTCGTCCTTCTTCTCTTGCCGATGCTCTTCGGTCAAGGACGCCGAATCACCAAGACCGTGCCGCTCGAGGTGCGACGAGCTAGCTCCGACGATTTCGATCCGCACACGGTCCCCGTCTTTGAGCCGACCTGGAAGAGACGGCGATAACGCCAATCTTGGCTTACAATAATTTACAAATCCGGGATTTTTGCTGTTAACGCTGTTAAGTGCATGAGAACCGTTATCTTGCGTCATTTCGCCCGTGTTTGAATGACTTTAGCGCCTAAAAACACATGGAACCAAATACACTCGAACCATCGTATAGTGGATGAGTTGGAGGTTATTCGATGCGCGTTCTGTCACTTAGCCTGGTGTGCGCAGCGATCGTGGCTGCCGCCCCCGTCCCCGAACCGACGTTCTATAAGGACGTTCTCCCCATTCTCGAAAAGAACTGTCAGGGCTGCCATCGGCCCGGCGAAGCGGCTCCGATGTCGCTGCTCGATTACCAAAGCACCCGGCCCTACGCGAAATCGATCAAAGCCGCGGTGCTGAGCAAGAAGATGCCGCCCTGGTTCGCCGATCCGCATTACGGCAAATTCTCCAATGACCGCACGCTCCCCGAAGCCGACGTGAAGACGCTGGTGGCCTGGGTGGACGGAGGCGCCAAGGCGGGAAATCCCAAGGACGCGCCGAAGCCTCTTGAGTTTGCCGAGGGCTGGGTAATCGGGAAACCCGACATGGTGTTTGAAGTGCCGAACGCGTTTCACGTACCCGAGTCGGGCACCATTGATTATCAGTACGTCCGGCTGCCCACCAACTTCACCGAAGATCGCTACGTTCAATTCGCCGAAGCGCGGCCGACCGATCGCCAGCACACCCACCACATCATCGCGTTCATTCGCGATCCCCGTTCGCCGTGGATGAAGGATGCGCCGATCGGAGTTCCTTTCGTTCCCGAGAAACCCAAAGCGGGTGAAGGCGGCGGCGGTGGATTCGGCGGCGACTTCCTGGCCGGCTACGCTCCGGGTACGGTTCCCGACACGCTGAAGCCCGGTCAAGCCAAGTTGATTCCCAAAGGCGCGGATATTATCTTCCAGCTCCACTACACCGCCGACGGAAAGATCGGCGAGGATAAGAGCCGCGTCGGCATCATCTTCTCGAAGGAGAAGCCGACCGAGCGCGTGCTGACCCTGGCCGCCACCACCGCCGATTTCGCGATCCCGCCGGGCGATTCGAACTACCGCGTGGATTCGAAGATCACCCTGCAGGACGATTCGACGCTGATCATGATGCTGCCGCACATGCACCTTCGCGGCAAGGATTTCGAATTCCGCGTCACCTACCCGGATGGGACCAAGGAAACGCTCCTGAACGTGCCTAATTACAGCTTTAGCTGGCAGCTTTCGTATTATCTCTCCCAGCCGCTGCACCTGCCCAAGGGCACCACCATCGAGTGCACCGCCCACTACGACAACTCCGTGAACAACCCGGCGAATCCCGATGCCACGAAGGAAGTTCATTATGGCGAACAAAGCTGGGACGAGATGATGTTCGGCTTCTTCGACGTTTCGGTTTCGCTGGACAAGAGCCCGATGGACCTGATGCGCGGCAAGCAGCCGCAGAAGCCCACCGGCACGGCGAATAACCAATAAATTCGCGCCGATTATGATGGGAGTGGCGGCCCGCCCCGCCACCACCCGGTCGACTTGCCAAGATGTCCCGCCGCCACTCCTTCCAAAAAATTATGCGCCTGATTACTCCGCTGCTCTTTGTGTCTCTCACCGTTTCCGCTGCGCCGACCTTCCATAAGGACGTCGAGCCCATCCTCCAAAATAGTTGTCAGGAGTGCCATCGCGCCGGCGAGATCGGACCCATGCCGCTGATCTCTTACGAGCAGGCGCGTCCCTGGGCCAAGGCGATCAAGGCCGCCGTTTTAGAGCACATGATGCCGCCCTGGCCGGCCGATCCGCACTATGGAAAATTCTCGAACGACCGTTCCCTGAGCAAGGAACAGATCGACACGCTGGCCGCCTGGGCCGATTCGGGCGCCGCCGAGGGGAACAATGCCGATGCTCCCAAGGCTCGCCACTGGGTGGACGGCTGGAACATCCAGAAGCCGGACGCGATCGTCGAAATGCCGCAGCCGTTTGAAGTGCCGGCATCGGGCGAAGTGGAATATCAATATATCGTGGTGCCCACCGGGTTCACCGAAGACAAATGGATCAGCGAGGTCGAGATTCGCCCGTCGAATCGCACTGTGGTGCATCACGCGGTGATGTTCATCCGCGAGCCGGGCAATAAGTGGCTGGCCGAGGCGAAACCGGGCGTCCCGATTATCCCCGCGGTCGCCAATGCGGGCCAGCGCTTTCTGAACACGCAGGGCCAGGGCAACGACGTTCTTTCCATTTACACTCCCGGCATGGTCCCCGACATTTGGCAGTCGGGCCAAGCCAAGCAGATCAAAGCCGGCAGCGACATCGTTTTGCAGATGCACTACACCGCTAACGGACAAGCCGGGCAGGATCAGACGCGCATCGGGCTGGTCTTTGCGAAGGAGCCGCCGAAGGAGCGCATCATCACCATCGGCGCCATCAACAATAACTTCACCATCCCCGCCGGCGACGGGAATTATAAAGCGGAAGCGATGGTGCCGGTGATGAATCCGATGACCGTCATCAGCTTCTTTCCTCATATGCACCTGCGCGGCAAAGCGTTTCAGTACGAGGTGATTTATCCCACCGGCGAAACGCAAACGCTTCTCAAAATCGACAACTGGAGCCTTAACTGGCAGCTTTCCTACAAGCTCGAAAAGCCGCTGCAACTGCAGCCCGGCGCAAAAATTAAAGCGACCGCGTGGTGGGACAATTCCCCGAATAATTCCGCCAACCCGGACCCCTCGAAAGACGTCAAATGGGGTGAGCAGAGTTGGGAAGAGATGTTGATCGGCTTTGTCGATGTGGCCGTCGATCCGAAGATCACCAATCGGACGATATACACTCGGAAGACGGAGTGATTTTCAGAACCGCAATCCTGCTTGGCCTAGCTGCGACCGTGATCGGCGCGCACGATTTCATCACCACGAAGATCACCTGGTCGAAAGAGATGTCGCGCCTGGTGTACAAGCGGTGCGCCGCCTGCCATCGCGAAGGCGGCCCGGCCTTTTCGCTGATGACCTACGAGGAAGCTCGACCCTGGGCCAAGGCGATCAAGGAAGAAGTGCTGGAGCGCCGCATGCCGCCCTGGCAGGCCGTCAAAGGCTTCGGCGAGTTCAAGGACGATCGCGGGCTGACCGAGGAAGAGCTGGAAGTGATCTCGGATTGGGTGGAAGGCGGCGCGCCCGAAGGCGAACCGAAATATTTGCCGCAAGCTCCCAAGCCGGCAGCGTGGCTCGACCCGGCGACTCCTCTTGGAGCTTCAGAAATCGTCGTCGCGGCCGAAGCGAAAATCGCTGCGCCGGCACGGGTGATTGGGATTCGCGCGAAAACTTTCAAGAAAGGCGACACCGTTCAAATAATCGCCACTCTACCGGATGGAGCCATTGAGCCGCTGCTGTGGATTTATCAATACAATCCGGCGTTCCAGCGCACTTATTACTACAAAGCCCCGCTGTCGCTGCCGCCGGGAACGCAGATTGGCATGAGCCCGGCGGGCGCGGGCACGGTCGCGCTATTTACATCACCGGCATCCAAGCTTCCGCAAAAAACACGTGCGGGATTTTAGAGACCGATAAAAACTGTTTCTGCTATTCTGAAGCCGTGCCGACCGCTGTCGCTGACGAAAAAGACCTGATCGTCCCGCCGAATATTCGTCGTCAAGCAGGCATTAAGCCCGGCGATACGCTGGAGTTCAAAGTCTCCCGCCGAAAAATCACGATTTTGGCGAAGCCGGCGGACGAAGACGAATACACGCCGGCGCAGCGCCGCGTGATCGATGCGCGCTTGGCCAAAGCTCGGAAAGGTCCTTATCATGGTCCGTTCAACACGGCGGACGAAGCGACCGCGTTCTTGCGGAAAGAAATCCGGAAACGCACGAAGCGCAAGAAGCCACCGGCCTGATGAAGGTCGTTCTTTCGGACCGGGCAATTAAGTCGCTCGGCGACACACCAGCCGCGGTGCGTAAAGCCTTCAACAAACAGTTGAGATTACTCCTGGGTAGTCTCCACCATCCGTCATTACATGCCAAAAAATACGACGAATCGCAAAGCGTCTGGCAGGCCCGCGTGAATCGCGATTGGCGTTTTTACTTCACGATCGCCGCCGACACCTATCACATCGACGATGTGATTCCGCATCCGAAATAGCTTAACTGATAATCCCCTTCCGCACCGCGTACAGAATCAATTCCGGCACGGAATGCAGATTCAATTTCTGCAAAATGTGAGTCCGATGCGTCTCCACCGTGTACAAACTCAGATTAAGCAGGTTCGCAACCTCTTTGTTGCTCTTCCCCTCCGCCACCAGTTGCAGAACTTCGCGCTCGCGGTTGGTCAGTAATTCATAGCTATCTTCCGCGCCCATTTCGGCCAGTTGATGGATGTAATCCTCCTTCAGAATCCGCCGCACCGCCGGGCTGAAAAATGATTTCCCTTCCATGATGGCGTGAATGGCCGCGATCAGATCGGCTTCGGCCGAGTCCTTCAACAGGTAGGCGCGCGCGCCGGCCTTTAACGACCGGATCACATAGCTCTCATCGCTGTGCATGCTCAAAATCGCGATGGCGATCTGCGGACTGCGATTGGCGATTTGCCGCGCCGCCTCCACTCCGTTCAGATGCGGCATGGCGATATCCATCACCACCACGTCCGGTTTTTCAGACGCCGCCAGCTCCACCGCTTCGCGACCATCCGCGGCCTCGCCCACCACTTCCAGATTCGGCTGGCGTTCCAGTAAAAGCCGCAGACCGTTGCGCATCACCGTGTGGTCGTCTGCCAGAAGAATGCGAATAGACATGTTTAATCAGCTCGCGATCGGTAGTTCCACCGCCAGTTTCGTTCCGCCACCGGGACTCGATTCGATCTCAAACGCGCCGCCCAAGTGGCTCACCCGTTCCTCCATGCCCACCAATCCGAGCCCGCGCACGCGCGCCGCGTCGAAGCCATGGCCGTCGTCCTCCACCGATAGAACGATTCTCGCCCGCTCCTGTCTCACCACCACTTTCACGGTGCGCGCATGGGCGTGCCTTGCGCAGTTGTGCAGCGCTTCCTGCACCACGCGATAGACACAGGTGCGCAGCTCATCGGGAAGCTCTCCCGCAGTCTCTTCGGCGGCGACGTGAACGCGCAGGCCGGTGCGTTTTGAAACCTCGCGCGCCTGCCATTCGAGCGCTGGAACCAGCCCGAAATCGTCCAGCATGGAGGGCCGCAGCAGCAGTGTCATATTTCGAATCACGTTGACGCTCGCCTCCGCCAGCTTTTTGATCGATTCCACGTGGCGCCGCACCTCGGCCGAGTCCTGCGGTACGCTCGCCGCCGCGTTTCCCGCTTCCATCAGCAGCGCCGAAAGCGATTGCCCCACTTCGTCGTGCAGTTCCCGAGAGATCGCGCGACGTTCCTCCTCCTGCGCCGAAACCAGTCGCGCGGAAAGCTCCTTCAGCTCCAGTTGCGCCCGCTGACCTTCCTCGAAGCGCTTATTCAGCTCGCTTTCAAGATTGAGTGTCCTTCGAATCGTAAAGGCAGCCAGCAGCAATCCCACCCCGACCGTCAACGCCAGCATCCAGATCAGCCTCGCCTGCAATCCGTCAAAGGTGGTGTTCAGCTTGGCGTCGCTCGCGGTCAGTTCGCGCATGCTGATCTGATCGATCCGGTCCACCATGCTCAACATCTCCGTGCGGCGCCGCACCAGCTCCCCGGAAAAATACGCGGAGCCGTTAGTCCGTTTATTTTTCGCGGCCATTTCCGTAATCAGGTCGAGCAATTTCCAGTACACCTGGACTTCAGCTTGAAGCGTTCGGAACGGAGCGGCCTCGGCGGGATCGAGAGCGGCGGCGCAATCGGCCAACGCCCGGTCGGTATTTTGCCTTATGACGGTCCAGTTTTCTACCTGAGCCTGGGCCACCGCGCGATCCGACGCGAGCAGGTAATCGCGCATGACTATCGCCGTTTGATAAATTCCGGAGCGAACTTCGTCCAGCGCCTTGCTGCGGCGAAAATAGACATCGCGCACCTGCGCGTCGCTGGTTCTGACCTTACGCAGCACTAACAAAGCGTCGACTCCGGCGGCCAGCATAAGGATCAGCAGGCCGCCAAAACCGGCAAGCAGCATCCGGCGTCCGCCAGTGAAGGGACGGAATCTCACGTCGACTCCAGTCTATCGAACCGGCGAAATCGCGAAATACCGTCCCAACGGGATTGTTGAAATATAGGCAAATCGTGCTTACTCTAGAGTAGATCGCACAAGTTCTGGAATTGCGTAGGAGGAGAGGACCAAATGAAAGCCACTCTGGCTTGTTTCGGATTTGCCCTGTTACTTTCGACGGCTGCGTGTCATAAGGCCGCGCCCGTCGCCGCCGCCCACCCGCCTGACACGACACCGGTGGCTCCACCCCCAAGTTCGACGCCGCCTGCGCCGAGGTCCTCCGGCCCGGCGGCGTCGCCGAGCCAGCGCGCCGCTGAAACGCCTCGTTCGACGCAGATGACCCCGCAAGAACGCAGAACGCTCAACGAAAGCCTGGCTCGGTTAGAAGATGCCCTGTTCGATTACGACAAGTCGACCATCCGCAGCGACGCCACCACCGCGCTCAAGGACGATGTGACCGTCATTCGCGACATCCTGTCGAATTATCCCAGCCAGAA
>Ga0182024_10017630_pt1 | contig 13378 bp, 11 predicted proteins | sample P32metaG_FD_120480 | JGI IMG/M metagenome (GOLD analysis project Ga0182024, IMG submission 120480) | Permafrost microbial communities from Stordalen Mire, Sweden - P3-2 metaG (Illumina Assembly) | ecosystem: Environmental > Terrestrial > Soil > Wetlands > Permafrost | place: Sweden: Stordalen...
ATTCCCTATCTCGAATCAATCGACGACGGTCCGGCGCAGTCCTGCTCTTACAGTCCTGAGTCATGGATACGTTCCACACCGCCGGCTTACTGCAATACGGATGATTCGGAGCTTCTCTCACGCGTTCTCCCGGGATTCGATCAGGAGACCCGCGATTTCTATCGATGGCGGGTCGCGTACACGCCCGAAGAACTCGCCGATCTGATCAGAGCGAGACTAGGCGTGGATCTTGGTCCTATTCGCGACCTACAAGCTCTCGCGCGCGGACCTTCAGGCCGAATATACCGGCTGAAAATCACCGGCGAACGCGACCACGTCATCATGGGTAAAGAACTCGAAATTCGCCGCGCCTTATCTCGCACGCATCTGTACAGTTCTGCATTCGTCATAGACAAGGAACCTGATCGGTTTGTCCTAAGAGGAGCCGGCTGGGGACACGGAGTAGGCCTATGCCAAATCGGCGCAGCAGTCATGGCGAATGATGGCAAGACCTACACTGAAATCCTGCAGCACTACTATCGTGGAACCACCGTCAGCGTTTGATTTCGTCCGCGATCACAATCCAGGTGGGTGCATGGTCGCTTGCTCTTTCCCAGCCGCGGACTTCGCGATCGACGCCTGCACTGATCAGACGCGGTGCTGCAGACGGGCTCAGAAGCAGATGATCGATGCGTAGGCCGGCATCACGCCCATAGGCATCTCGGAAGTAGTCCCAAAAGGTGAAGATGCGCTCATCCGGATGTAGCTTACGCAACGCGTCGGTCCAGCCCATCGCGACAAGGTTAGCGAACGCGCTCCGTACCTCTGGCAGAAAGAGCGCATCCTTGACCCAGCGTTCGGGCTTGTACACGTCAATCTCGGTCGGGATAACGTTGTAGTCGCCGGCGAGAACGACCGGCTCCGCGGTGGCGAGTAGTTCTTGTGCGTGTTTCGTCAAGCGTTCCAACCATCGCAGCTTGTAGTCGAACTTCGGACCAGGCGCTGGATTGCCGTTGGGTAGGTAGAGGCATCCCACACGCACGCCATTGATCAGCGCCTCAATATAGCGGCTATGCAGGTCCTCCGGATCGCCGGGCAGCGCGCGACGACTCTCGACCGGATCTCCGCCACGCGCGAGGATTGCGACCCCATTCCAGCTCTTCTGCCCGTGCCAGATCACGCCGTAGCCGGCTTCGCGGACAGCGGCTTCGGGAAACTTCTCCTGCGGCGCCTTCAACTCCTGCAGGCAAGCAACATCCGGCTTGGATTCTGCCAGCCAGCGGATGAGCGCAGGCAAGCGAGCACCGATGCCGTTGACGTTGTAGGTCGCTATCTTCATTTGGCTTTCGATTCGCGCTGATGGTGTAGACTTAGCTTGTGCCGAAGGAAGACGCTACCGAGTTGCTCTCGATCGACGGACGCGAGGTCCGCGTTAGTAACCCGGGCAAGCTCTACTTCTCCACGCAGACCAAGCTCTCGAAACTGGATCTGGTTCGCTACTACTTGTCGATCGCGCCGGGTGCGCTCGCCGGAATCCGCGACCGTCCTCTGGTCCTCAAACGATACGTTAACGGCGCCGAAGGTGAGGCCTTCTATCAGAAGCGCGCACCAGCCCAGCGCCCCTCGTGGCTGCGAACGATAACGCTCGCGTTCCCTTCGGGACGCACTGCGGAGGAAGTCGTGGTCGATGACGCTGCCGGGCTTGCATGGATCGTCAATCTTGGTTGCATCGAGCTGCATCCGCATCCGGTGCGGTCCGCCGATCTCGATCATCCGGACGAGCTGCGGGTCGATCTCGATCCTGGTCCCGGCGTCAGTTGGGCGGACGTGCGCATGGTCGCGCTCGAGGTGAAGTCGCTGCTCGATGAGATGGGTCTTCGCGGCTGGCCCAAAACCAGCGGGTCGCGCGGGATGCACATCAATGTTCGAATCTATCCGCGATGGACCTTCGACGAGGTGCGTCGCGCGGCGCTCGCTCTGTCGCGAGCAGTCGAACGGCGCGCGCCCACCATTGCCACATCGAAATGGTGGAAGGAGGAGCGGCATGGCGTGTTCCTCGACTACAACCAGAATGCGAAGGACCGCACGACCTGCTCTGCCTATTCGGTGCGTCCGGTTTCCGACGCCCGTGTCTCTGCGCCGCTTCACTGGCACGAGGTTCCCGGCTGCGAGCCGTCCGACTTTACCGTGCTCACAATTCCGAAGCGGTTTCTTGAGATTGGCGATCCGAATGAAGGTATCGACGCAGCCGCCGGTTCGCTCGAAAAGTTGCTCGAGCTTGCGGCACAAGACGAAGCGGCTGGCCTCGGCGACGCGCCCTGGCCGCCGCACTTTCGCAAGACGGAGAGCGAACCGCGCCGGGTTGCACCTTCGCGCGCCAAGCCCACCGCAAAGGCACCGCGAACAAAGATGCCGCTGATAGTTGTTGCGAACTCACCGAGTAAGGAGGCTGCGCTTGCGGGTCTGGAAAGATGGAAGCGCAAACATGCCGACGTCGCGAAGCTTCTCGCCGCCGATGACGTGCTGGTTGATTCGATGCGCGGCAGATCGTCCAGCTGGACGAGAATCCGAATCAACTTACGCCACGTGCCCGAAGAGCTACGTCCTCCGAATGAAACCCCTGATCCTGATGACGACCCAACTCGCGAATGGCGCAAGATGCACGCGTCGAAGAAAGGCACCTGAGCGCCTGCGAGCTAGATGTCTCCTGAAAAGATGGCTTTCAGCTCGTGCGGCGCAACCACTTCAAGCTGCGCGTAGGTGCAATCGCTCGGCTGCTTGTCGGTACGCCAGCTCCGGAACTGCGCCATATGACGGAAGCGGGCGCCCTGCATGTGCTCGTACGCGACTTCCACTACCAGCTCGGGTCTGAGCGGCTCCCACGATAGATCTTTGCCGTGGCTCCAACGGCTCTGACCTCCCGGCATCCGATGCGATGCGTCATTTGAAGTTGGCTCCGCCCAGGACTTCCACGGATGATCGGCGAGTGCGTTGCGACGATAGGGAGCCAGAAATTCCACCAGTTCCTGGCGCCTGGTTTGGGTGAAGCTCGCGCACACGCCAACGTGTTGCAGCGCACCCGAATCGTCAAACAGGCCGAGCAGCAGGGAGCCCACCGCAGTGCCTTCCCCTCCTTTGTGCCATCGGAAGCCGGCCACGACGCAATCGCAGTCGCGCTCATGCTTGATCTTGAACATCACGCGCTTGTCAGGTTGATAGGTGCCGGAAATCGGCTTGGCCATCACCCCGTCGAGGCCCGCACCTTCAAAGCGCTTGAACCAATCCGATGCGACGGCTGGTTCGCGCGTGGCGGGGGTCAGATGGATTGGCGGCATCGCGCTGGCCAACAACGACTCGAGCTTTTCGCGCCGGCGCTCGAACGGTTCGATCCGCCAATCGCGGTCCCCTTCGCACAGCAGGTCGAAAAAGACGATCGACGCCGGACTCTGTTGTGAAAGCAGTTTCACCCGCGACGCAGCAGGATGAATTCGAAGCTGCAATTCCTCGAAGTCGAGTCCGTCGTTCTTTGCGACCACGATTTCGCCGTCGAGAACGCATCGAGCGGGCAGCTGCGCGCCCAGCGGCTCGAGCAACTCGGGAAAGTATCGATTCAGCGATTTCGCATCGCGGCTCTGAATCAGGATTTCGTCCCGGTCGCGGAAGATCAACGTGCGAAACCCGTCCCACTTCGGCTCGAAGATCCATGTTAGGCCCGCCGGTAACTCGTCAATTCGTTTTGCGAGCATCGGCAGGATCGGCGGGTTCACGAGGAGGTGCACGGTTCCAACGCTAGTACCACGAGACGAGCGAACCAATCCCGAGGACCGCCTGTCTTCGCCCTACCAGATGTAGGTCCGACGCCCTCGCAATCTCAGCATGTAGATTTTACACACTCGCGGTTTGAGTGGCTTGATCGCTAAGAGCCACAGGGCTCATTCAATTCGGCGCGAGTTTTGCTCTGTAGGCCAGTAGCTGGAGATTCAGTAGGTGGCCGTAAGAACTCTCATATACAACGCTTACCGGGACTATAGCAGCAGGCGATCAACGCTTCTTCTGGATCCCATCTTTCACGGCGAGGGTATTCCCAAAGGCCAACGCGAAGCGGTTCTGTTGATTCCGGGCTTCGGCGCCGGCGACTGGACGTTCAACACGATGTCGCTATGGCTACAGCAAGTTGGTTATCGCACGCACCTCTCGGGAATCAACATCAATCTTGGATGTCCGCAGCGCAAGGTCGAGCGCATGCTCGGGCGTCTGGAGGATATCTCGAAGGACGCGGGAGGCAGGATTGTCATCATCGGCCACAGCTTGGGGGGATTGGTTGCCTGCGCTCTCGCTCGGCAGCGTCCTGACCTGGTCCGCCATGTCATCGCGATCGGTTCGCCGCTGCGCGATGGATGGCAGGCTGTCACACCCGAAGTGCGGCCGGCGCTGTTTGCGATTCATTCATTTTGTCAGAAGTTTATCGAGACGCCGCAGGACTGCGGAACGGAACGATGTCCGTGCAACTTTTCTAAAGAGACTCGCGGAGCCAAGCTACCGCGCGGCGTCCGCTTCACGTCGATCTATTCTCGCCACGACGGGATAGTTGACTGGAGGTTTGCCACTACCGAGAACGGCGATAGCTATGAAGTCGACGGCCTGCATACCGACCTTGTGGTGAACGTCGAGGTGTATCGGATTTTGAGCAATGTGCTCGCCGGCTATCCGCGCGAGATCGTCAAGCTCCGCAGCATGGCCGCCGCAGCCTCAGACATCAAAAATGGAAAGACCGCCGCAAAGCGACTCCAGTCGATGCGTTGCACCCCGCGAGAATCAATCCGACCCGCGCCCGAGAGAGAGCGTTTGCCCGACGAACGGACAACTCAAGAAACGCCCCTGTGATACCTGAAAAAATCCGGCACCTCGTACACAAGCTCACGCCGGTCATGCAACTACTCCGATTGAAAGGCGTGAAGGATGCCTCGCGGAAGATGTGAAAAATGACTGCGCAACGGGAGCGGGGTATGCCGTAGTCGGCGCAGATGGTAGGGTTTGCGGCGGCGCGATCTATCAGAAGTTGGTCCTGAGGGCCTAGAGAAAATTCAGATGCCGCGTGAGTCGTGGAGCTCTCGATCCAGCTCAGTCGGTACTGGCGACCCGGCGCCCAGCGTCGGTTCTGCGCAAGCGGGGTCTTCCGAAAAGAGCGCGAGTATTGGGACCGTCGGCTAGGGCGGGAAATCCTTTCGTCTGGAGCTCACTAACATTCGAAGACGCGGATGAAGCGCAACTGGAGCTATAGATTTTGGCGTTCAGCCACGCGATGCCTGCTTGCAAGCATTGCTGTGGCACTCCTGACCTACGTCTGCTTTCGATTCCGGGTAAACCTCACTATAGCCTGCCTTCTCTATCTGACTATTGTCGTGTTGCTGTCTGTTAGCGATGCCATCGTTCCGTCGATCTTTGTCTCCGTCATCTCCGTCTTATGCCTGGATTACTTCTTCGCGCCGCCGCTCTTCTCGTTGCAGTTGAGCGATCCGCTGGACGTTGTCGCGCTGGTCGTCTTCCTGGGAACCGCATTGCTGATCACCCGCCTGATGTGGCAGCGCAAACGGGCCGAGGAGGCGCTACAAAAGGTGCTCGGCGAGCTGGAATCAAAGGTACAACAACGCACCGCCGAACTGGCCAGAGCCAACGATGAACTGCGCGGCGAAATAGCCGATCGCCAGCGCGCCGAAGAGGCACTACAGAAAGCGCAGACCGAACTCGCGCACGTCACCCGCGTGATGACCCTGGGAGAACTGACGGCCTCGATCGCTCACGAAGTTAATCAGCCGCTCGCCGCGGTCGTCACCAATGGGCAGGCCGGCCTGCGATGGCTGGCCCTCGAGACTCCTCGCCTCGACGAGGTGCGAGCCGCCGTGGAGCGCATCGTCAGGGACGGCAATCGGGCGAGCGAAGTGATCCAGCGGATTCGTGCGCTCGCCAGGAAAAATCCGACGCTGATGGTCTCGTTGGACATCAACGAGGTCATCACAGAGGCTGTTCTCCTGGTGCGGCGTGAGGTTTCAAACCAGGGGGCGTCGATGAGAATGGAACTCGCGCCCGCATTGCCCGCGGTGCTTGGCGACCGGATTCAGCTGCAGCAAGTGGTTGTCAACCTGGTGATGAACGGCGTCGATGCGATGGCGACAATCACGAATCGGCCGCGCGAGATCCTTATACAATCGCAGCCGCACGAAACCCGCGAAGTGCTGGTCGCGGTGCGCGATTCTGGCATCGGGATTGACTCGGAGAGAGCGGACCGTCTGTTCAACGCCTTCTTCACCACCAAGCCCAGCGGGATGGGAATGGGACTATCGATCAGCCGTTCGATCATCATGGCCCACGGCGGCAAATTGTGGGCATCGCCAAATGCGGAGCACGGCGCAGCTTTTCAATTTACCGTACCGATTGATAGTAGGGATGCGTCGTGAAACAGCCGGACTCAATCGTCTTTGTTGTCGATGATGATTCGTCGGTCCGGGAGGCGATCGAGAGTCTCATCCAGTCCGTCGGACTGCGCGTCGAGACTTTCGAAACCGCCCAAGAATTCCTGCGCAGCAAACGACCGGATGTGCCCGGATGTGTGGTGCTCGACGTGCGGCTGCCCGGATTGAGCGGCCTCGATCTACAGCGCGAACTGGCCGCGCATGGCATCAAACTTCCCGTCATCTTCATCACTGGTCATGGCGACATCCCGATGTCGGTGCGCGCCATGAAAGCCGGCGCACTGGAGTTCCTTACCAAGCCGTTTCGCGATCAGGATCTGCTGGACGCGATCCAACAAGCCCTTGAACGCGACCGCACTGCGCGCCAACACCAGATGGAAACCACTGAGTTGCGCGAGCGCTTTGATTCTCTGACCTCTCGTGAGCGTGAGGTGATGGGCCTTGTTGTCTCGGGTCTGCTCAACAAGCAGATCGCGGGTGAGTTGGGTACCAGCGAGGTCACCATCAAAATCCACCGCAGTCAGGTGATGAAGAAAATGGGTGCGGGATCTCTGGCCGAGCTGGTCAGGATGACAGAAAAACTAGGGATTCCAGCTGCGAAGGATTAATCCACTCATACCAAGTCATAGGCCTCCTATACCAAGGTATAATAGATTCACGTTCTTCACGCGGGATACGCTTTCTTCCGGAGAGAGCAATTCCCGCAATGAAAGATTTCAAAAAGAACAACATTCTCGTCGCAGTCGTCGATGATGATGTGTACGTCTGCGAGGCTGTCGAGAGTCTGCTGAAGTCGATCGGGTTCCGTACCGCGACTTTCAACTCTGCCCGCGATTTCCTGGACTCGCCTGAGTTTTCGAACGTGTCCTGTGTCATCCTCGATGTCTCGATGCCGGTGATGAACGGCCTCGAGTTGCAACGTCATCTGGCTGCCTCCCATCCAATGCCGATCATCTTCATCACGGCCCGGAACGGAGATACACGGGAGCAAGCATTGCGGGCGGGAGCGATCAGCTTCCTGACTAAACCTTTCAGCGACGCGTCCTTGATCGACGCCCTGCACTCAGCACTGGGCGCGTGAACGTAAACAAGGCTGGTGGCATCGGACGAAGTGTTCCCTGATTTGACGTGACGCCTGCGAAAAGATGAGGCAATCAGATGGAAACGCAGACCCAGTATCGCGATGTAGAAACCGTCGTCGCAACCATGTTTCAAAGCCGCTCCTTGCCCGCGCAGGCGATCTTCAGCAAAGAGGGCGAGTACTGGACCGTAGGCCGTGGCGGGAGCGCCTTTCGTCTCAAGGACACTAAGGGGCTCGGGTACCTGGCCCGTCTGCTGCGTCATCCCGCGGTCGAATTCCACGTGCTCGATCTGGCGGGGGGATTCGCGGGCCAGCGCGAGGCGGGCGAAACCAGTCAGTCCGCACACGAGTTGCCTCGCGGAGATGAGGATCTCGAAAAGGCTGGGATCCATATCGGCAGTCTGGGTGACGCAGGCGAGATGCTCGACGAGCAAGCCAAGGTCGCCTACCGGCGCCGGCTTTCCGAACTGCGCGAAGAACTGGAAGAAGCCAAGGAGCTGGGAAACGTCGGGCGCGCCGAGCGGGCGGAGCAGGAAATCGATGCATTGACCTCGGAACTCTCGCGCGCCGTTGGACTCGGCGGACGTAATCGGCGGGCGGCGTCAGCTTCGGAACGAGCCCGGCAGAGCATCGGCAAGACGATCAAGTCGGTACTGGAAAGAATCGCGCAGAGCGATGCCGCGATCGGAGACATCCTGTCGCGATGCATAAAGACGGGGACCTTCTGCTCCTACCAGCCTGACCGTGCCTTCCCGATCGCGTGGAAATTCGGTGCGACGGCTATCGAGCAGGCAGAGCAGCAGACTCCAGCTGGCGATCCCGCCCCGGCGCGCGCCGATCTTCCGCATGGATCGCCAGCGGTGCTGGAGATCGCACCATTTTCGTTCGCGGAACGAACCGCATTTGTGGGACGGGAATCTGAACGCAACACGATCCGCGCGACAATCGATCGCGCGCTAACTGGCCATGGATCAATAGTCATGCTGGCCGGCGGACCCGGCGTGGGTAAAACCCGCCTGGCGAAGGAGATGGCGGAGTACGCATCGGGCGTTGGCTTCAGATGCCTGGTCGGGCACTGCTACGAAAGAGACGAACCATTTCCCTTTCTCCCGTTCGCGGAGATCATTGAAGGCAGCGTCGCCGAGGCGGGCCTCGATGATTTCCGACAGCGGGTGGGAGACAATGCAGCTGAACTGGCGCAGATCGCTCCAAGCCTTCGGCGAGTGTTTCAGGACATTCCGCAACCATTGGATCTGCCGCCGGCGCAGAAACGGCGCCATCTTTTCCAGAGCGTTTCCGACACGACTGCGCGCGCGGCTCAAGTACGTCCGCAATTGTACATAGTCGATGACCTTCATTGGGCCGACGAATCCTCGCTGGCGCTGTTGATTCATCTGGCCAATCGCGTCGCGCACCTCCCCGTTGTAATCATCGGGACATATCGGGACGGATACACAGAGAACAATCCCGCGTTGGTCAGAACTCTGGAAGAGTTGATTCGGATGGGCGTCCGTCCGCTGAAGCTGGGCGGACTATCAGAGGACGCCGTCGCCGAGATGTTGCATGGGATGATCCAGCGCCAGGTTCCCGAAAAGCTGGTGAGCCTCATCTTCGAGGAAAGCCAGGGGTATCCATTCTTCGTCGAAGAGGTGTACCGGCATCTGATCGAAGAGGGGAAGGTCTTCGATGAGGCCGGCCAATTTCGCACCGACATCGAGATCGCCGAGAATGACGTCCCAGCAAACGTGCGGTTGATCGTAGGCCGCCGACTGCGGCGGCTCGACGAGAATGAAAAGCGGGTGCTCGTAGCCGCCGCGGCAATCGGGCGCAGCTTCAGCTTTAAACTGCTCGCAGCGGTCTGCAAGATTGATGTTGACGAACTTTTCACCGTCATCGAGCACGCGCAGCAGATGGGAATAATCGCCTCGGGCTCCGACGGCCCGGAAACACCTTTCACCTTCGCGCATGAACTTGTTCGTCAGACGCTGCTTGCCGGCATCTCGGCTCCGCGCCAACAGCAAATGCACGCGCGAGTCGCCGACGCGCTCGAAGGGCTCTATCACGGTGCTCTGAACGAGCGCGCTGGAGAGATCGCTGATCATCTGCTAAAGGCCGAATCGTTCGCTGACTGTCAGAGACTGATCCACTATCTGACGCTGGCAGGTAAGAGCGCACTTGATGCCGCAGCGTTCGAGGAAGCGCGCCGGAATTTCAAATCTGCCCTGTCACTTCAGGGCGCCGTTGATTCCACAGAAAGGGCTGACTTGTTGGCGAACCTTGCGATTGCGGAGTCGGGTCTTGAACGATGGGAGCCGGCCCTTGCGAATTTGCGTGAGTCCCTCGAGGTCTAATATCCGGGTCGGCGACCGCGACATGATCGGCAGGAGCTTTAGCGAGTTGACCGATGCTCTTATCTTTGCTGGCCGCTTCCAGGAAGCAATCCGAAATAGCTCGTCGCGGCCTCGCTCACCCGGAGGGAGACGTTAGCGTCAGCGGTATGCCCCGCCACATCGAGATGGCCCGGATGCTCCTGGACCGACACGCCGTATAGCTGAGCGCCTTGGAATCTGCTGGGCGTCAGGATCGAAGGCTAGTCTGAATTTTTACCAAGTCGATGATGAAACGGCGGTGTTCGCGCGCCACGACGCCTTCAGCAACGAGTTTCTTGAGGCACTCGCTCACTTTAGGCCGCGAGCTCTCCACCAGGTCCGCGATGTCCTGACCGCTTAGACCCAGATCTATGATTATCCCGTGGTCGTCTCGCTGACCGAACTTGCGCCCGAGGTCGAGCAGGGCGAGCAAGACTTTCTCTCGAACGGTCTGGCTGAGAAAGTTTGAATGGCGTTCCAGAAGCCTCCACCATCGACCGACCGTCAAATTGAGCGCCTCGTTGAACTCGCGGAATGGAATCCCGACGATGCCTTCCACCAGCGCGGTTGGGCTTATCGACCCGATTTGACAATCCGTGAACGTCTCGCAGGTGAGTTTATGATGAATATCGGGCAACAATGACGGAATCTCTATCACGTCGCCGGGTCCCAGCACTTCGAGCAGGTTGCGTTTCCTTTTTCGATTGAGGAAGACAAGCCGGGCGATACCCGAGAGCACGATGTATACCGCGTCTTCTGATTCCCCCTCCTTATATATGATCGAGTGTCTGGAAAACTGCCGAATCCTCATCCTGGCGCGCAAGGCTTCCAATTTCCGTAGAGAAAGGCCCGCCAATCCTGCCAATTTCCCTAAATCTTGAGCGATGACTGCGCGAGGTTGAGGGGGCCTGGCCTCCCGGTGCCTGATGGATTTGCCGCGTGACGATCGTGGTGTCATGGTAAGGAGGATTGAAGCGATCTCGGTGTTCTTTAAGTCTAGCTTACATCCCGTGGAATCGAAGGCATCGAGCGCAGTCGCCGGATGTAACGACAATCGGTGCGAGAAAACAATGGAGGATTTGTTCCTTTTGTAACAGAATCGGCCTTGAACCTGACTTTATTTGGCTTAGAAGATGCTTCTTCAGGCTTATTCGCCGTGGATGCCAACGGTGCATACGCCCGATCCTGTTCGGTGCGATTTTGAATGGAAAAAAAGCTTCCCGCGAAACTGACCTCGATAAACTAAGCCGACTCAAAGCTTTGTCGTGGCTTTCTCCGTCTGAGCTGAAACTACTGGCCAGCACGCTCTCGTTTTCCAATTACAAACGACACGCGCTAATTCTACGCGACGTTGCGCTGGCCCAGGATGCTCACATTCTGATATCCGGAATTGCGCGGATTACCTGCCGCTACGCGCGCAACCAGCGTGTCACGGTGGCGCTGCTGGCGCCGGGACCGATTCCGGAATTCCCGGCGCTGCCGCTCAGTCAGTCCGGTTTTCAATGCGAGGCTTACAACGATTGCCGGGTCGGAACTGTCAGCTGGGCTGATTTCGAAGGCATTACCCCGAATGCTCCCGAGTCCGCCTTCAGGCAATTTCACAGTAACGATTTGAAGCAATGGTACCGCCTCCTCCTGCGCAGCTCGAGTTTTCTGAACCTTGGCCTGCACGAACGAATAGCGATCGCACTGCTGGAACTGTGCTCGGACTTCGGGATCGAGGAATCGCGCGGCACGCTGCTACGCGTAGCTTTCAGCCATAAGGACATCGCCAACCTGGTCGGCGCCTCGCGGCCAAGAGTTACCGAGCATCTGGCGCGATTGGAGCGCGAAAAGTTCATGATGCGCCAAGGACGACAGATGGTGGTGCAGGTCGCCAAGCTTTTCGATTCCATGAATGCTCAGGCCAGCGCCCATGTTATGCGGATCGATCCGCGACGTGAGTAAGGCGAGCGGTTCGGCTCAAGTCAAACCCACAGGGATTTGAACTTCCAGACCGCCTTATTGAACTTCCAGACGATAGCTGGCAAAAAGCACTCTTAAACCGCGTGACGAGTCGGTAGGCCAGGTTGCGGTCTCTGGCTTGGTTTCTGCCATAACTCGATGCTCGACAGCACCAGCGTCACCAATCGGGGGCTTCTATGAATGATGATTCCACTGAATCGCGCGAAGCGCACGCTCCGCAGCCGGCCACCGCGATCGCATCTCATCTGGTACGCCCTGACAAGGCTGACGAATATTTCGAGGCGCAGACCGCGATTACTGACGCGGCCCGGAAGTTCCCCGGCTTCGTCGGCACGGAAGTTCTTGGCCCGATATCAGGTCTGCAAGCAGAATGGGTGGCGATTTTCCGTCTCGAATCCAACCAGGCGATGAAGCGATGGCTCGACAGTCCGGACCGCGCGCAACTCGCGGCGCGGATCGAGGTTTGTCTCTCGGAACCCTCGCACATGCTGCTGCTCGCCAGCGACGACAATGCTGAGCCGCCGGTCGCGATGGTTTTTACGCATCGTGTAGCCAAGGACAAAGAGGAGGCCTATCTCGCGTGGCGGCGCAAGGCTATTGCAGCGCAGGCGCACTACCCCGGCTATCTAGCGACCGAATTTTTCAGACCGCACGGCACGTTTCAGAATGAGTGGGTGGACATCGTGCGCTACAGCAGCGTCGACGATCTCAATCATTGGATGGAGTCGAAGGAGCGGCAGGCGCTGCTCAAGGAACTCGATCCAATCGTTGAGAGTATGCACGCGCATCAGGTGACGGGGCTGGAAGGATGGTTCGCGCTCAATCGCGGGCCCGGCACGACGGTCAGCGGACCGCCGTCATGGAAGCAGGCGCTGGCGGTGTTGTTCGCGCTTTATCCGACGGTGATGGTTCTGAGTTTTCTCAATCCGCTTTGGCGCAACCTGTCATTCGCAGAATCGATGCTGATCGGTAATATTCTCTCGGTCGGCTTGCTGACGTACCTGGTCATGCCCCGGGTGAGCCAATTTCTAAACTTCTGGCTGACTGCTCCCACGCGCGACTGGAAAAACGAGGCGCTCGGAATATCCACTGTCGCTATCGGCCTGGTCTTGTTCGTTCTCATATTCCAGGTGTTGTGATCGATTGCCGGATATTTTGGTTGAAGATCGGCTCTTTTCTCTGTATGAAAGCACATGCGCAAATCCAAATTTCGCTTGTCGCTCGTGCTCGCCTGTTCACTGGTTGTCAATTTAGCGATTAGTATTCGCGCCAACGCCCAAAGCGGATCCGACCTGCCCGACTACATGAGCGTGATTGTCGGCAACGGTGCGCCTGCAACCAAATCGGGTGTCGCCGCGCAGAATGTGCTCGCCCTCGACATCGCGATGTTCGGTCTCTACGACGAAGCGCAGGCGAAATTCCAGAAAAATTTCCTCGCGGAGCATCCTGTGATCATGGCCCTGTTCAGCAATCAGGGCGGAAAGCTCACTCTCTTCCGACCGGGCAAGGCGCCG
>Ga0182024_10017631_pt1 | contig 13378 bp, 12 predicted proteins | sample P32metaG_FD_120480 | JGI IMG/M metagenome (GOLD analysis project Ga0182024, IMG submission 120480) | Permafrost microbial communities from Stordalen Mire, Sweden - P3-2 metaG (Illumina Assembly) | ecosystem: Environmental > Terrestrial > Soil > Wetlands > Permafrost | place: Sweden: Stordalen...
CAGCGCCTCGATGTTCACGACCAGCATGGCCTTCTTGTAGTAGTCGCGCGTGGCCGCCTTGAAGCGGCGCCGCTCGGCCGGCTCCATCGTGAAGGCCTTGACGACGCGGATGCCCTGAAACGACTCTTGCAGGATCTTGTAAATACTCGACATCCGCTCCAGCAGCCGCCGCGTGGCCCGCTTCATCACGCGGCCGACGCGCGACAACACGAAGACGGCGATGGGCACCAGGATCAGGAACATGAGCGTCAGCTGCCAGCTGATGAGGCAGGCGCCGACGATACAGGCCAGCGCCCGCAGCGGCTCGGCCACGACCTTGCCCATGAGCATCTTGACGCCGGCGCCCAGCGAGTCCATGTCGTTGGTGAAGCGGGCCGTCAGCTCGCTGGAACCCTGGTCGCCGAACTGGTTGACGTCCAGGTGGATGACGTTGCGGTAAAACCTATTGCGGAGATCAAAAAGGGTCAAATTGACGACGCTGCCGACGAGCGATTCCTGGACGAACTCGAAGAAGCACTTGACGCCGACGCAGAGGACGAGGAGGCCGATGACCCAGGCGAGGGTCTGGAAGCGGTCGGTCGGCGCCAGGAGGTAAATGTATTTGCGGGCGACCTGATAGCGCCAGAGGTTGGCGCGGGCCGCGGCCAGGCGGCGTTCGACCCGTGCGGCGTCGCTGGTGGCGTTGCGCTTCTGTTTTTCGACTTCGGGGCTGGTCGGCTGCTTCTCCAGGTCGCGCAGCGTGTCCTGGAGCTTCTGACTTTCCGGCTCGTACTTGTCGATCTCGGTCTGCACCTCGTCGATGCAGCCGTCCACCCACCGGTGCGGGGTCTGGTTGTTGTTGAGCAGCTTGAGGACGGGGTAGATGGACGTGAAGTTGAGACCCCAGAGCACGGCGGCGAGGGCGGCGCAGACCACGGACACGGCAAAACGGCGTCGGTAGGGCCAGGTGTGGCGCAGCGCGCGCAGGAAATTTTTCATGGGAACACCCGTGTCAGCGGGACGGCGGGGACGGAGCGACGCGCGGCCAATCGTCGGAGCGGCGCCGGTTTGTAGCACGGCGCCGGGACGCGACACAAGGCCATTGACGGCGATTGGCAGGGCCAATAGGGTACAGCGGCGTCGCGGGGCGGAGAGAGGGCGAATGGGGAAGGCGGGCGGAATGGCCGAGGCGCCGCGACTGTTGATTCTGGAGACTTCCGGCCGCGGCGGGTTTGTGGCCTTGGCGCAGGGGCCGGAGCTTTGCGGCGTGCGGCGGCTGGACGAGGCCCGCCGCCACGCCCGCGACCTGGCCCCGGCGACGGCGGAGCTGCTGGCCGCGCATGGCTGGAAGGCGCGCGACCTGAACGGCGTGATCGTCGGCCGCGGCCCCGGCAGTTACACCGGCCTGCGCGTCGGCGTCATGTCGGCCAAGACGCTGGCCTACGCCGTCGGCTGCGCCCTGATCGGCGTGGAGACGTTCGCCGTCGTGGCCGCGCAGGCGCCGGGCGGGGCGGATCGCGTGGACGTGCTGGCCGACGCCCAGCAAGAGAAGGTATATGTCCAATCGTTCGGCCGAGAGGGCGGCGGCGGGCGGCCTCTGGATGAACTGGCCGTGCGGCCGTTTGCCGACTGGCTGGCGGGGCGCACGTCGGACGCATGGGTGAGCGGGCCGGGGCTGCACCGATGGGCGGCGAAGCTGCCGGCCGGCGCGCCGGTGGTGGACGCGGCCTTGTGGGACCCGCGGCCGGAGTGCCTGTTGCGGCTGGGGTTGGATCGGTACACGGCCGGCGAGCGCGACGACCCATTCGGACTGGAACCGCTGTACCTGCGGCCGAGTTCCGCGGAGGAGCAGCACCGGGCGCGGCAGGGAGGGAACGGTTCGTGACAGAACAACTTCAGGTCTAGGAGCAAAGCCGCTAAGGATCGCCGGACAAGACAAAATCCTACCAGCCCGAGGCGCCGGCGAGGGAAGGTCGAACCCTCGCTTGCGCTTCGGGCTGGTACTCGGGACTCGTCAGGCGTTGCCGGCCACCTCGCTGCGGAGGTCGCGGAGCAGGTCTTCGGCGTTGAGCGGCTTCTTGAACCAGCGGTTCACGCCCTGGCCGCCGCCCTCCAGGCCGAAGCGGGCCGGCGCCTGGCCGGTGACGGCGAAGATTTTCAGGTCCGCATAGGCGGGGTCTTCGCGGATGGCGCGGATCGCGGTCGGGCCGTCGCAGCGCGGCAGCGCCATGTCCATCAGCACCACGTCGGGCTTGTTGTGGGTGTGGAGGTAGTCGAGGGCGTCCACTCCGTCGCCGGCCGTGTCCACTTCGAGGCCCGCCATGCGCAGGAACGAGGCCAGCAGCTCGCGCTCGTTCTGGTCGTCTTCGACCAGCAGCGCCTTACAGGCCTTGTGCGGCCGTTCGGCCAGTTGCGGCCGCGGGACGGGCTTGGGGCCGCCCTCGACGGCCATACGCAGCGTCGCGACCTCCCGCTCGATCTTTTCGATGGTGGCGCCGGTCTGGTCGGTAAGGCCCAGCTCCTGCTGTTTGCGCAGCAGCGCCAGCCCGAGGGCCATGCCGTTAAGCCGGTTGTTGAGGAAGTGGCGGAGTTCCCGCAGACGGGCGTCGGCGCCGGCCTGGCCGCTTCGGGCCGCTTCGGCACGGGCGGGGGCGGTGCCGCGGAGTTCTTCCCTGAGCACCACCACATTGGGAGGAGCCTGGATGCCGAGGCGGACGGTGTTCCCCTTGACGCCCACCACTTCGATGGCCGCGTCGATGCCGGGGAAAACGATCTTCTCATGGAGCTTGCGTGAAAGTACGAGCATTTGGGTATCCTTTCCTGACGCCAATCACATGGCGGTTCCGCGATACAACTGCTCGTCTTTGAGCGATTTTCGCCGTTGCAAAGGGGAGAAAGCGCGCCCGTCGTCAGGCGCTGGTCGTTGCCCAAAGATGCGGAAGGGAAGGTGTAAAGGTGGGATGGCGCGGGCCGGCGCCGGAATCCGTTCCCGGACGGCGGTCATGGCCGCCGGGCTTCCTTGCCGCATCCTCCTTGGTGCAAGAGAAGTGTAGAAAGGATAAAAAAGCGTGTCAAGACCATTTCGCGGGATGAGCGTCTCGAAGTCTCGAAGTCTCGAAGGCCAGGACCGGCTTTGCCGGCCCGGCGCGCCGGCGTCACTTTCCCGGAGCGGCGGTCCCTTCGTCGGCCATCGGCGACCCATCGTCCGCCGCCCCGCGCATCGCCTCCTCCGCCACGCGCGTGACGCGCGGGTCGGTGGCCTCCTGAATGCCCTGCGCCACCTCCGGCAGGATGCCGATGCGCCGGTAGATGGGCCGGACCTGTTCGCGGATGGCCGGCAGTTGCCACGCGAACACCGCCGCCGCCGCGACGCAAATCGCGCCGCCGCCGGCTACCGTCGCCGCCGCCCCGACCGCCTCCGCCAGTCCGCCGGCCGCCAGGGCGCCCACCGGGGCCAGGCCGAGGAAGGCCGTGGCGTAAAAGCTCATCACCCGACCGCGTTTGTCTTCATCCACGATGGTTTGCAGGATCGTGTTGCTGGACGCCATCTGGACCATGATGGCGAAACCCATCACCGCCAGGGCCGGCAGCGACAGCCAAACCGTCGTCGAATACCCGAAGGCGATCAGGCCGGCGCCGAGGGCCGCCGGCGCGTAGGCGATGAGGCGGCCCAGGCCGAGGACCGTTCTGCGCGCGGCCATGTACAGGGCGCCCGCCAGCGCCCCGACGCCGGCCGCGGCCGTGAGGAGGCCCAGCATCCCGGCGCCGCCGTGCAAATTGTGGACGGCGAAGATCGGTAATAGCGCGGCGTAGGGCGTGGCGACGAGACTGACGACGGCCACCAGGAGCAGGATGGCGCGGATGGGCCGGGAGCCGAACGTGTAGCGGGCGCCTTCCACCAGCGTGGACCAACCGCGCGTGACGACGGCCGGCTTGACCTCGTGCAACCGCATGGCCCACAGCCCGTACAGAACGGCCAGATAACTCAGGGCGTTGAGCAGGAAGCACGTTCCCTCGCTTATTCCGAGGCCGAGCAGCAAGCCCGCCAGCGCCGGCCCCACCAGCCGGGCGCCGTTGAACAGCGACGAGTTCAGGGCGATGGCGTTGGCCAGGTCGTCCTTGCCGCCGACCATCTGAGTAAGGAACGCCTGCCGGGCCGTCACGTCGAACGTGCTGACCACGCCGAGGACCGCGCCGAGGGCTAGGAGGTGCCAGATCTGAATGACGCCCGCATAGGCCAGCCAAGCCAGGACGGCCGCCTGCAGCATCATCAGTGTTTGGGTGGCGTACAAGATGGGCCGGCGGCGGAAGCGGTCGGTGACGACGCCGGAGACCGGCCCCAGCAGCAGACCGGGAATCTGATTGGCGAAGACGACCATTGTCAGCCAAAACGGATCGCCTTCGTTGCTTCCTGGCGCGGCCGTCAGCCGGTTGACCAGCCACGCCATGGCCGTCATCTGCATCCAGGTGCCGATGAGCGACAACCCCTGTCCGATGAAGAACAGGCGGAAGTTGCGGTGCACCAGCGAGCGCAGCATCGAGGCCATGAAAGGCTCCAGTAGTCAGTAGTCAGTAGTCAGTAGCCCAAGGGGAGGTGATGTCCGCTTCCCTTGGGCTACTGACTACTGACTACTGACTACTCATAGAAGCAATTTCACCGCCTTGGCGATGGCGTCGGCGTCGATGCCGGCGGCGTGCATCAGCTCGGCCGGCGTGCCCGAGCCGGGCAGGTCGCGCACCGCCAGCTTCACCACCCGCAGCCCGTTCAGCGGCCCATCGGCCAGGGCGTCGAGCACGGCGTCGCCCAAACCGCCCTCCGGCCAATGGTCCTCGACCACGACCAGCTTGCCGCCCACCGCCTTGACCGTTTCCCGCAGCGTCGTCGCGTCGATCGGCTTGACCGAGTAGGCGTCCACAATGCGGATCTCGATTCCCTCCGTATGGAGCTTGTCATAGGCCTTGAGCGCCTCATGGACGGTGATGCCGGCCGCGATCACGGCGACGCGGTCCTTGTCGGAGCGCTTGACCACGCGGGCGCCGCCGACGGGAAACACCTCGCCGGGGCTGTAGATCACCGTCGTCTTTTCGCGCGTGGTGCGCAGGTAGGAGACGCCCTCCAGGTTGGCCATCTGTTCCACCAGGGCGGCCGTCTGGTTGGGGTCGCACGGGTAGAGGACGGTGCTGCCGTACACCGCCCGCATCATGGCGAGGTCTTCGAGGGCCATCTGCGAGGGGCCGTCCTCGCCGATGCTGCAACCGGCGTGCGAGCCGCTGAGGTGGATGCTGGCGTTGGAGACGGCGGCCATGCGGATCTGGTCGTAGGCCCGCGTGAAGAAGGCGGCGAAGGTCGAGGCGAAGGCTCGTTTGCCCAGCACGGCCAGGCCGACGGCCGCGCCCAATAGTTGCTGCTCGGCGATGAACATCTCGAAGAAGCGGTCGGGGTAGGCCTTCTTGAACTCGTCGGCGTGGGTCGAGTTGGACACCTCGGCGTCCAGCGCCACCACGTCGGCCCGGTAGGCGCCCAGTGCCGTGATGGCGTCGCCGTAGGCCTTGCGCGTCGCCTCCTTGCCGCCAAGGGGATAGGCCGGCGCCTTCATCGCCGAGGGGGCCATCGCCGTTTGCGGCGAGTGCTTCTCCGGCTGGGGCGACTGCACGACGATGTGGCGTTCGCCGCCCAGCTCGGCCAGGGCCTGCTTGGCCTGCTCGGCGTTCATCGCCTTGCCGTGCCATCCCTCCTTGTTGGCGACGAACGACACGCCGCTGCCCTTGACCGTCTTGGCGACGAGGACGGTCGGCTTGCCCTTGGTCTTCTCGGCCTCGGCGTAGGCGCGATCGACGGCGGCGAGGTCGTGGCCGTCGAGTTCGATGGCGTGCCAGCCGAAGGCGCGGGCGCGGGCGGCGTAGACGGGGCCGTTCCAGCCGAGGTCGGTTTCGCCGCGCTGGCCGAGGCGGTTCATGTCGAGGACGGCGACGAGGTTGTCGAGCTTGTAGTACGACGCCTTGTCGAAGGCCTCCCAGATGGAGCCTTCGGCCACCTCGCTGTCGCCGAGCACGACGTAGACGCGGTAGGGCAGCTTGTCGAGGTATTTGCCGTTGAGGCACATGCCGACGGCGATGGGCAGCCCCTGGCCGAGCGAGCCGGTGGCGACGTCGACGAGCGGCAGGACGTGCGGGTTGGGATGGCCCTGGAGCGGGCTGCCGAACTTGCGCAGGCTCATCAGTTCCTGGTCGGAGATGGCGCCGGCCGCCTTGAACATGGAGTAGAGCAGCGGGCAGGCGTGGCCCTTGCTGAAGACGAGGCGGTCGTTGTCGGGGTAGTGTGGGTTGGCCCAGTCGAAGCGGAGGTACTTGGCCAGCAGCACGGCCATAAGGTCGGCCGCGGACATGGAAGAGGTGGGATGTCCTGAACCGGCCGCGGTGGTGCAGCGGATGCTGTCCACGCGCAGCTGGGCCGCCAGTTCCTTCCACTCGTGCAGTTGATCCGCCATGGCGTTGCCGTCCTCGTCTTTGGGGTCGAAGGGTGTGTGATCGCGCCGCCGGTCCCGCTCATCTTAGGAGGTGGAGGGTGGAGGGAGAAGAATCGTGGCGCGGGGTTCGTGGCGCGTGGCGCGAACGGGACGGCCGGCCTTCTCTTTTCGCGCCGCGAATTTTGGTGCTGGCATTCCCCTTGCCGGGCGGGGTAGAATCATCTTCGGCGTTCACGTCCCGTCCGACCCTCCATTCCGGAAGGCGCCGCGCCAAGGACGCCTCCGCCGAGCCGCCCTCCGCGCACGTTCCGACTTCCGGGGCGCCGGTCCAGGGTATTGAAGCACGGCGTTGAGTCCAGGGGGAATTCCGGTGAACCGCGATTCGTTGCAGAAGCTACCCCATTCGTGGTCGCCGAAAATGTGGCCCTGGTTGGCGCGTCGGACCCGGCCCTTGCGACGACTATGGCTCACGCGCCGTTGCGGGTTGGACCGAATCGACGTGCAAGGGATGGAACACCTGCGCGGCGCGCTGGCCGGCGGCCGGGGCGTGTTGGTGACGCCCAACCACAGCGACCATGCCGACGCGCTGGTGCTGTACGAGGCGTCCGACCGGCTCGGGCAGCCGTTCCACTTCATGGCCTGTTATCAGGTGTTTACCCAAAACAACCGGCTGATGCGCCAGGTCTTGCGCTGGCACGGCCTGTTCAGCGTCGATCGGGAGGGGACCGACCTCCAGGCCTTCCGCCAGGCGGTCGAAATCCTGCGGCAGAGCCAATCGCCGCTGGTGATTTACCCCGAAGGCGAGATCTATCACACCAACGACCGCCTCACGCCCTTTCGCGCGGGGGCGGCCGCGATCGCCCTGTCGGCGGCCAAGAATCCGACGCGGCTGATCGTCTGCGTCCCGTGCGCGATGAAGTTCTGGTACGTCGAGGACCCGACGCCGGCGCTGCTCGCCCTCATGGACCGGCTGGAGCGGCGACTGTTCTGGACCGCGCGGCCGGAACTGCCGCTGGTCGAACGAATCTACCGGCTGGCGGAAGGCCTGCTGGCGTTGAAAGAAGTGGAACACCGTGGCGCCACCGGTTCCGGCCCCCTGCCGGATCGGATCGCCGCCGTCATCGAGACCATCCTGCGGCGCGTGCAGGCGCGGGCCAAGCTGACATCCGACGGGACGATCCCCGAACGGGTCAAGGCCCTGCGACATCACGCGATCGAGCGTCTGGCCGCGGCGGCCGGCGACGCGGATCGGCTGCCCGAGTTGCAGAGCCTCGACGACCTGTTCAGCGTGGTGCAGCTCTTCAGCTACCCCGGCGACTACGTTTTGAAGAACCCGTCGGTCGAGCGCATCGCGGAGACCCTGGACAAGTTCGAGGAAGACGTGCTGCAAGCCGCGCAGCCGGCCGTGCGCGGGCGCCGCCACGTCCGCGTTCGCTTCGGCGAGCCGGTGTCCGTCGAACGCGTGCCGGGTCGGAAGGATGCGGCCGCCGCACTGACTGACATTCTGGAGGGGCGGGTGCAACAGATGCTCGACGAGATCAACGCCGATTTGAAAGGCGTCCAGGGGTTCGGCCAGTGGCCCTGGGCCGCGCGTCAGGCGGCGCCGGTTCGAGCCGAAACCGTACCGTCCGCCGCCTATCCTGCCGGCTGAACGAGGAACGCCGCCGCCGGTCAAGCGTCGACGCCGTCGATTGCCATCCGGGAAACGCCCGTTTAGAAGCCGTTTCAAAACCTAAGCGGCCTGGGCAAACGGTTGCCAATCCGCCCTGGCCTGCCGTCCGTCCCGTAGGCGATGGGCACAGATGAGGCAGGCGGCCAACTGGTAGAAGCCCTGGTAGTGCGCCCCCTGCTGCTCGTAGCATAGGACCAGGCGCCGGTAATGGTTGAACCAGCTATGCGTCCGCTCCACGACATAGCGCGTCCGCCCCAAGCCGCTTCCATGCGGGCTGCCGCGCACCGCCAGCAGCGACCGGATGCCCCAGGCCAGAACCGGCGTGATCGACCAGGGGAAGCCGTACCCCCGATCCCCCTGCGGCACCGCGGGGCGGCGGCGTAGTCTTTCAGGTGGTCGGCGAGCGGCCGGCGGGCGTGTTCTTCGGCCGGGTCGGTGAACCCGGCCCGCACCCGCGACGCCTGGCGTTCCTTGTCGGCGGCAAGCCGTTCCGTCGCTTTCAGGTCGGCGAACCCCTTCACGCGGCGGACAGAGCCGGCCGCGTCGCGAACGTCGAAGTACCAGCGCTTCGAGGGGCGGAGATAGTTCCGCCCGTCCTTCGTCAGCCGGTACAGGATCGGCTTGCCGCGTTCCCGCAAGCGGACGTGCGGCTTGCCGTCCTCATCCACGATTTCGGCGTCAGGGGGAAGCGGGCGAGTGGAGAACAGCTTGTACGGCTTCGGCATGGTACACGGCCTTTCTGAGAAGGGCCGGCCGCCGCGCCGCGCTTCTCAGTTCGCGACGGCGGCGGGCCGACCAAAGGACACCAGAAGTATACCCGGCCGCCGCACGGCGCGCCAGGTCGGGCGCGATCCTCATTCCGATTCTGAGCGACGCCAGAGCGAACGGCGCCGGCGTCGCACTGGTCCCATTCTGGGATAGCGGCAATGGGTTGCCGCAGTTGCGGCAGTCAGATTGCCTCATGCAACCGGCAACGGGTTGCCTCATGGGGCGCCGGTCGGATGCACCCGATAAACGGACGGCCCCGCGTTCAGTCGGCCCCGGCGGACAACATGAACCGTCCCCTTCGTTTCGAGCGACGCCAGGGCGTCGCGGACCATTCGAGGTTTCAGGCCGGCCCGCCGGGCGATGTCGGCTTGTCCGGTGCGGGCCGTGCCGGTCGCGGCCTTCGCGTCTCGGAACAGGAGCAACCAGACTTTCACTTCCGCCCCGGTGAGTTCCGCCAGGGCGTAGTCGGCGAAGGCGTTCAAGGCGGCGAACCGTTCGCCCCGGCCGGATCGGCGCTTCGGCTTCGCGGGCGGCGCGGGCCGGGCGGGTTCTTCGTCGGGTCGGAGCGTTGCGTCGGGCGGAAGTATCCCGCCGTGTTCCTCGTTCACTTCGCGCAGCGTCAGGCGTCGCACGTCAGCCCCCCTTCGCCCTTTTGCCCCTCGTGGGGGCGGGCGTCGCGGCGTCGAACCCGTCCAGGCCGGCCAGTTCCACGGCCGGCGCGAACGTTTGGGTGGTCGGGTCGAACGAGGTCGGCGCGTCGGCCACGGCCCCGTAACGGTTCTTCTCGCACTGGAACAGGATCCCGCCGCTATGGTCCGGCACGAGCAGGTAGGCGGCGTCGGCGCCGTATTCGAGTTCGGACGAACCCCGGAAGGAAGCCAGGGTCAGCCCGCGATAGGTCGATCCGTGCGCGCTCTTCTGACGGGCCACGGCCGACGCGACCAGCACGGCAGCGCCGGCGTCGCAGAACCGGCGAAGCACGTCCGCAGCGGTTTCCAGCTGTTCACGTTTGTCTTTGGAGCCGTCCCCCACGGTAAAGCGCTGAACGTAGTCGAGGATCAGCACGTCCGCACCGAAGGCGGTGCCGGCGGCGGCGACATGTTCGAGGGAGTAGGGCGGGTTCAGGAACGCCAGCCGGCCGGCGATGGGTTCGAGGGACGCCACGGCCGAACGCACCCGGCCCAGCTCGTCCGGCGTCAACGTCCGGTCGGCAATGGCGGTGAGCGGCACGGCCGACAGGCGCGACGCGACGCGCTCCACGAGCAGCGCCGGCGACATCTCCACGTTGGCAACGAGCAGCCGCGCCGATTCGTTCAGGCGAAGCAGGTCGATGCCCACTTGCAAGAGGGCGGCCGTCTTCCCGCCCCCCGGCGCCCCGCCGAACTGGATCAGCCGGCCCGGCCGCACGTCCAGGGCGGCGAACGGGTCGGGCAGCGTGAACCGCAAGGGCGGTTCGCCGCGCTCCACGTCCGCGAACCACGAGCCGAACAGCTCCGCCCCGGTGGTGAACGTCGGCGTCATCGTCGGCCCCCCGCGCTGCCGTAAGGTCCGCTGTTCGCCCCGAAGGGAAAATCCAGCGCGCCGGGCGGCGCCGGGTCGGCCTCGTGCCGGATCGCCCAGCGCTCGAAGGCGTCCGGGTCGGCTGCCGGGTCGGGCGGCGGATCGGCCGTCGCCCCCCGTTGCCGGCGGGCGTGTTCGATGCCGCACTGAATCTGTCGCCCCACGTCCTTCGGCGACAGCCCGTTGTCACAACCCGGTTCGGTGAGCAGCGCGGTACAGAGCGAAGGGGGCGCGCCCCGTTCCGTCAGTCATGCGGCGGGGCGGAAAAGGGTTTGATGTCGTTCGCCCTCGTCCACGCCGAACCGGAAGAAATCCACGAGGTAGCGCGGCGCCCTCGTGTCGGCGTCGCCGAAGTCGCGGCGGACGGCGGCGCGGGCCTCGGAGGCGCGGGCGGCGTCCCGTTCGGCCTCGTGCCAGTCCTCCGCCAGCCGCGGGGGCGGCGTGCGAACGGTCGGGATGCCGTCGGCCGCCGGATGTTTCGCCATTTCGAGGATGCGCGGCACGTCCAGCAGGAACAAGGCCTCGGAGTCGATGCGGCGCTTGAACAACCCGCTTTTCGGATGCTTTGTGTTCGGCAAGCGCACGATGTGGTTCACGTCATAGATTGCGGCGTCGATCTTCACCCCGGCGCGGGCGGCGAGCGCCTCGGCGAACGTGCGGGCGACGCGCTGAAAGCCCACGGCCGGCGGCGGGTTGTGGGCGAGTTCGACCAGGACGTGAAAGCCCTTCCCGCCGGAGAAGTAAACCGGCGCGTCGCCCTCAACCTCCGGGTATCGCTTGTGAATCGCCGTCACGAGCCGGCGGGCGTCGGCCAGGGCGTCCACGAGGTCGGCCCGGTCGATGTCGAGAACGAGCCGGCGGCGCCCGCACGGCCCCGCGAACCCGGCGACGCCGTTCCGGTTCGCCCCGTAGTGCGCGGTCATCTCCGCGCCGAAGACGAAGTGCGACAGGTACGCTTCGCGCTCGTCGTCAATCGCGCCGTCGGCGTAGGCGGTCAACAGGTCGGCGTGCCGAACGAGGGCGCGGGGAGAGGTCGGCGCGCCAAGAACGTACGCGCCGACGTTGTGACAATCGGTCGTCACTGCGTCCCCCCTTCGCCCCCCCGATCCGGCATGAACGAGGCGGCCGGCGAATCGACTATGCGGAGTAGGCCAATCCGCTTTATGTCGTTTCGGTCGATGCCGTCGTTGCCGCGCCGCAGCGCGACCACGAGCCGCACGAGGTATTCCCGCCCGGCCGGCGGGAAAGGCGAGAGGAGTTGTGCGCTGCTCGTCAGCCCGAAGGGGGACAGGTCGCGTTTGGTGTAGGGCAGCGCCTTCGCGCCGAACGTCCAGGTGCGAATCACGGTCTTCCCGACGTGATCGCCCCCGGTGATCTCGAAGCGAAGCCGGTAGGCCTCGGCCCCGGCCCGCGTGCTGCAATACTCGCCCCGAAGCGCGCGGGCGGAGTAGACGCCCGGCGGGAGCGGCGCGAATTCCGGCGCGGCTTCGGCCGCGTCGAAAGCGTCGATGTCCCCGGCCCCGCCGGGCGCGGTGCGTTTGAAGACGTTCGTTCCGCCTTCGTTCGCCCGGCCGTTCGCGCCGGGGATGGCGCTCGTGTAATCCATCTCGAAACTCCGAAAATGGCGACGTGCGGCCCCGGCGACGCGCCGGGGTTGCGCGGGTCGCGGTGAATCGGGCGGTGCGGTGAGCGGCGAGCCAGGCGGCCGCGGCCGCGGCGTCGGCCAGTGACCAGACGGACAGCGGGCGGGCGTGCGCTACGGGGCGGGTCGAGGTGCGGAACCCGGCGCGGCGGAGGATGCGGTCGGCGGGGATCGGCACGAGGGCGCGAACGTCATCGGCGCAGACGTCGCCCCGTTCCAGGGCGACGCGGAGCGCGGCGGCCGTGCATTCGCGGATGAGGTCGGCGCGGCGGACGCGGAGCAGATTCGGAACGGCGTCGCGGCGGGATTCGCCGTCGGCCCCGATGGGTGGTAGGATGGACATAGGTTTCTCCAATCCGTCGGGCCGGGGTTGCTTGCCAGGGCGCCCGGCCCGATGTCGTCTGCGAGTGTCAACGGGACGTCACTTCCGGGCGGCGAGCATCGCGGCCCACGTTTTGCGGTCGGGCGCGCCGGCGGCGAGCCAGGCGCGAATCTCGTCCAGCCGCCAGACCACGCGGCCGCCGATGCGAATGGGCGCGGGCAGTTTGCCGGCCGCGTCCCAGGTCCGCGCCGTGCGGACGCCGGCGCAGAGCAGCTTCGCCAGGCGGCGCGCATCGACCACGAGGGGCGACAGCCGACGGCGCTTGCGGGCGGGCGGGTCGGGCGGAGAGGAGCGAAGGGGGAGAGTGTCAGCCACGGTCGGCCCCCTTCGTCCGTTCCGGGACGTGGAGATCGGACGCGGACGCCGGCGGCAGGCGCCGCAAGCGCTCTTGAACGGCGCGGGCCAGGGCGCGGGCGGTCGGGGAATCCGGGCCGGCCACGCGCTCGGCGTCGTCGAGGGCCACGAGCAACCGCCACAAGGCAAGTCGCTCAGGCGAAGGTGAATGGGGTGGTTCGCGTTCATGCTCTCAGCAAACGCCGGGAGCCCAAAAGCGGTTGTCAATCGTCATCCGTCCGTCACTTGACGGACGGAATTCCTCTGGAAATGCTGGGGAAAAGTGAAGAAAAAAACCTTCCGTCCGTCATCCGTCCGTCAGTTTCCCCCTTTCGCCAAGGCTTGCTTTAGAGGGGGCAGAACGTCCGCCACGCGGTAGAGGTATTTGGCTTCGTTCTGGCGTGCGCCCTCTACCTCACGGAAGCAATCGACGTGCTTTTTTCGATGCCGTCTAGTTCGAGTTTCGCAGATCCGAGAGGTCGTGGCGAGACCGCTCGGCCCTGCGATGGAGGGTAGATTAAGGAGCAAACCAAGACTTTTTTTCGCGGCGGGAGCCGAGACGCGACCGTTTTAGC
>Ga0182024_10017632_pt1 | contig 13377 bp, 8 predicted proteins | sample P32metaG_FD_120480 | JGI IMG/M metagenome (GOLD analysis project Ga0182024, IMG submission 120480) | Permafrost microbial communities from Stordalen Mire, Sweden - P3-2 metaG (Illumina Assembly) | ecosystem: Environmental > Terrestrial > Soil > Wetlands > Permafrost | place: Sweden: Stordalen...
ACTGTCGCGCAGCGCAGCACTTCCAGCGGGGTCATGCCGCCACTGGCCAGCATCCACATTTCCCAGTGGTAGCCGAGGCCCTGCAACTGGCCGTGGCCGCCTACGCCGACCAATCCGCCGGCGCGCTCCAGCTTCGCGACCTGCGCGGAAAGTTTCGGGAATGCGTATTCGTCCCTGCGAAACCATTCGGGCCGTCGCTTGGTTTTTTCGTCGATGATACGGTGCGGCGTGAAGTGATTGAGCTTGGCGTTATCGTGCACTTCGCTGTATTCATACCAGTAGTCCTCGCCGAACGGCCCGCCGTAGTTCACGATCAGTGTCGGCGTCGAAGCGATGCCCGACTGCGCGAAGATTTGCAGCACATCTTTAAAAAGCGGCGTGATCGGCAGCGTGTGCTCGTTGCCGTGGAAACCGTCGATGACGTGCGTGAGATCGAGTTTCAGATCCAAGCCGCCTTCGGTCGTCGGCATCATGCCGAGCTCCTTCGACGCCTGCACCATGAATTGCCGCTGCTTGCGGTTGCCCACGATGTAGCTCTTGATGTTGGGCGTGCCGTAATATTTTTTGTATTTCGTCAGCACCCCTTTCACTTCTTCCTCGGACTGGAAATTGTTGTCGGAGAAAACGCCCGGCCCGGTGGAAAACGCGCGCAAGCCGATGATGTCTCCGGAATCCACAAGATCCTGATAGGCGAACATGTCGTTGGTGCTGGTTTGCACGTCGAGGCCGGAGGTCACGCCGTAGGCGACGTTGGCGAGGAACGCCCAGTTTTGCGTGTCCAGGATGCCGCGGCGGATCTCCGTCCAGTGCGCGTGGGTATCGATAAAGCCCGGCACAATCGTTTTGCCCGCGACGTCGAACACTTTCGCCTCGGCAGGAACGCTGCCTTTGGCGCCAACGCGGGTGATGCGATTGTTTTCGATCACGATGTCGGCGTTCTTTAGAACCTCGTCGCCTTTCATGGTCACGACGGTCGCGCCGCGAAGGACGATCGTGCCCTTCGGAGTTTTTCGCGGGACTTCGAGATCGACGGCGATTTCGGTGACGTTTTTGTCCAGCTCTTTAAACTTTTTCTCTTCCTTTTTTTCGTCCTTCTTGTCTTTGTCGTCTTTCTTCGTGTCCGTCTTGGCGTCGGATTTAGCCTCGGTGGAATCCTTCTTCTCGCCTTCCTTTGCTTCTTCTTCTTTCTTTTCGTCCTTCGGCGGCTCGAAGGAAATCGCGCTCAAGGGCTCGCGAAAATAGCTGGAGCCCACCGCCCAGGTGATGGTCTTGCCGTCGTCGGCCCACCCAAAATAATCCGCGCCGATGTCGGTTATCCGCTTCACAGGAACCGACGGCGTGGAAACGTCCACGGTTGGCGGCTCTCCGCCAACCACCGGCATCGCGATCACATAGAGTTGATTCATCAGGTGCGCGAGGACCCATTGCCCATCCGGGCTGGGCTGAAGGTCATCCGCGGGAATCGGCTCCTCGAAAAAGTACAGACCCTTTCCTTTGACCACCAGGTGCGTGCGGCGATCGGTGCCGTCGTAGCGCAGCGAGATCAGGCCCTGCGGCGTATAAACGTAGATGCGATCCTTTTCGTGCGTGAAATGGGCGCCACCGGCGCCGCGGGCGGGCAAGATCAGATTCGCGTCGCCGCCGTCGGCGGGAACCCACATCAGATCGGCGTTGGAAGTCTGGCCGCTATCGAATTCGCTGTTTTCGCGATCGTAGGCGTTCCCGCGCAGTACGACGATCTTTGTTCCGTCCGGCGACCAGGCGGGATTGCTGTACACGCCCAGCGACTTGGATAGCTTTTGCGGCGTTCCGCCAGCGGCCGGCACCTTCCACAATTGGCCGCCTTCGCTTGACCACGTGACGTACGCGATGGATTTCCCGTCGGGCGACCACGCAGGCTGGAATTCGTGCGCGTTGCCGCTGGTGACGCGCTGAGGTTTTCCGCTCGGAAGGTCGATCGTGTACAGGTGCGTCATCGCCGAAAACGCCAACTTCTTGCCGTCGGGCGATTCGGCGGGGTCCTGGATCAGGCGGACCTTCACCGGCCCTTGCTCGACTTTTTGCGGAAAGTCTAGTTTCGGGCCGATGTCTTGAGAAACTTTCGCAGTGAAGGGGATGATGTTTTCTGCTCCCGTGGAAAGATTCAGCCGGCGGATTTTGCCGTCCTGGTTGTAGACAATTTCGTTTCCGTCGGGCAGGAATGCGTAGCCGGGAAAAACGTCGCGGGAGAAAAGCGATTCCTGGTCGTCGCGAGTGATGGGATAACGGACCCAGCGATCGTCGCCGGTCTGCAGATTGCGCAGGCGCAACTCGCTTTCCGTTTCGTAGCGCGTCACGTATAGAAGTTTTGTGCCGTCGGGCGAGAGGATCGGGCGGAACGCGCTCTCCAGTTGCTCGATGATGGTGTCTTCATCGCCGGTCTTGCGATCGCGCCGCATGATGCTCCACAAGGGAAACTGCGCATTGTAGGAAAAGGGCCCCTTGCGCATCGCGTAGTAGAGGTACTTGCCGTCGGGCGACGCCACCACGCCCATGGCGTTGGGCCGCTCCTTGCGCGGAGTCGTCGGCGTGGGCTTGGCTTTCGTGATCTGTATGCCGGCGCCGCCATCGACGTGATACATCCAAATTTCATAGGCGGTGATTCCGAAGCTGGCTTTCGACACGAAAATATACTTGCCATCCGGGGACCAGCTGGGCGAGGCAAAAGGGTTGTTGGGGTCCTTGGAAACCTGCTTCGGCTCGGTGCCGTCGGGATGCATGATCCAGACGTTTTCGCTGCCTTCACGATCGGAGATAAAGGCGATCCACTTGCCGTCGGGAGAAAAGCGCGGCTGGCTATCGAAGGCCATGCCACCGTCGATCACCTTGGCTTCCCCGCCTTCGATCGGCAGGGTGTAAATATCGCCGAGCAGCTCGAAGACGATGGTCTTGCCGTCGGGAGAGACGTCCAGCGAGAGCCACGTGCCCTCGTCGGTGGTAAATTCGATTTTGCGATCGGGCTTGAGGGGCAGGCCCTTCTTTTCTTTGTCGTCCTTCTTGTCGTCCTTCTTTTCCTCTTTTTTTTCCTGGGCGGGAGGATCGTCTGGCTTTGCAAAGGCACTGGTCGCAGTTATCCCGCCCGCCAACAAAGCCAATATCGTCGCCCATACTGCAAGCCATATGCTTGAGCGGAAAAGCTTCACCTGCATCACGTTCATGCCTCTTCCTCCGTACCAAAATCGACGCTCGGCCCTCAGCGTCTAAAACCGACGATCAGGAGAAGACCTTACGGCACGGCTTCAAGCCGTGCCCTCCCGTAGCCACACCACGCTTCCGTCCGCAGGCACACGGCCTTTTTTGCGGCGGGGCATGATACTCGGGGTGCGGGAAACGCGCAGCAAGATGTTGCCGGCAGGCAGGTTCCGCCATGCAACCGCCGCCGTCCGAGGGTGCGGATTTCTTGCGCTGGCGAGACATCCCGGGAACCATGCTAGGCTATCCAACTGCTTTTACTGACTGAATGTTCAGCGTGAATCGCCATTCCCATGCCCGGAATACCTCCGCGCCTCGGTCTCTTTTTCTTTTGACGGCGCTCCTCCTGTTTTTGGCGTTTCTTGGCCCCCTACCAGCGCCCGCGCAGCAAATTCCCGCGCCGTCCGGCAAGGGGGGAGTCGCCGAGCTTTCCTCCGCCGGTCCGCAGAAGCGCCAGGGCGACCTCACCATCGCCGACGGCTCCGTGGACATTCACTATGCCAACCAGCGCCTCCAGGCGGACCACGTGGAATACAACGAGCAGACCAACGAAGCCGTTGCCCGCGGCCACGTGGTGTTCGACTACGAAAATCAGCACCTGGAAGCCACCGAGGCGCACTACAACGTCAGCACCGGACGGGGCACGTTCTTCAACGTTCGCGGCACCGTCAAAATCGAACGACGCCCCAACCCTACGATCCTGGTCACCGACAATCCGTTGTACTTCGAAGCGCGTACCGTCGAGAGATTCAACAGCGATATCTATTTTTTGACCCAGGCGTGGATCACGGTATGCGATCCGGAGCATCCCAGGTGGCAATTCTTTGCGCAGCACGCGCACGTGCGCGTGGACAAGACAATGGCGCTGGTGAATGCCAACTTCCGGTTACTCAAAGTTCCGCTGGTCTGGCTGCCGTACGCCACCGCGCCGGCCGGCGCGAAGGTGCGCGAATCGGGATTTCTGCTTCCGGTCGTGGGGAACAGCAGCAGCAAAGGATTTGTTTTTGGCGACGAGTTTTACTGGGCGCCAGTGCCGTGGCTGGATACTTCACTCGGAGCGGAGTATCTTAGCCGCCGCGGGTCGGCCGAACGCGCGCTTTTCCGCGCCAAACCCTGGGAAAATACCTCCATCAAGTACAACTATTTCGGCGTGATTGACCGCGGCGTGCCTACCGTCGTCAATGTCGGGCTTCCCACGCAGACCACCGAACTGGTTTCCCAGGGCGGCCACGAGCAACAGTTGGAAATTACTTCGCTTCTCAAAGACAACTGGCGCTTCGTTTCCGACGTTAACGAGCTTTCTTCGCTGACCTTCCGGCTCGCGTTCGCGGACACGTTCGGTGACGCGATCAACTCCGAAGTGCGCAGCTCGATTTTTCTCACGCACAATTTCGACGGTTTCAGCCTGAATTTTGCAGCGCTGAACGACAAGAGCTTCCTGACCGTCAACCCGGTACAAACCAGCGTCACCCTGCGAAACGCGCCGGAGGCGAGATTCAGCTCGGTCGAGCAGGCGCCCTGGCAAAACCTGCCGATTTATTTTGGATTTGACGCGTTCGCAGGTGCGTTACATCGCGATGACGGAGTCATCGATACGCCCTCGGCTGTGGCCCGAACCGAGTTCGCACCGCGTGCCACCCTGCCGGTTCACTTCGGCCCGTGGCTGTATGTCACCGCGACCGCTGTCTTCCGCACCGCCTACTACGGTGATTCTCTGGTTCCCGGGTCTGTGCTCACCACCCCGTTGCTGAGCGGCGACTCGATCACGCGCAACGACGGGGAGTTCAGCGTCGATTTCCGGCTGCCGACGCTGGTGCGTTTCTACCAGCGGGCTAAATCCAAGAAGAAGTTCAAGCACACCATCGAGCCGTTCTTCACCTACAACTATGTAACCGGCATCCACAATTTCTCCCAGCTCATCCGCTTCGACTCCGATTCCACGCTGACCGACACCAACGAACTCGAGTACGGCATCACCCAACGGCTCTTCCGGAAAAAGGGCGACGATCAGCCAAAAGAGCTCATCAGCTGGAGCCTGGTCCAGAAACATTACTTCGATCCTACATTTGGCGGCGCGCTGGTCACCGGAGCGCGCAACGTGTTTCAAACGCTTGACGACATTTCGCCTTTCGCGTTCGCCGACGCTCCGCGCAACTGGTCGCCGATCGTTAGCGATTTCAAGCTGAACCCTGGCGGGCCTTTCGATTTCGAGCAGATCCTGGAGTACGACACGCAGCGCGGCATCAACGGGCAGCTGACGACCATCGGCACGCTGGCGAAAATCAAACCTTACAAGGATTTCTTTTTCACCATCGCGGATTTCCGCCTGGACGCCGACCCGCTGGTGCTGCAGCCCAAAGCCAATCAGATTCGCACGCTCCTGGGTTACGGCAGCGAGACGCGCAAGGGCTTCAACATCACCACCGGGATCAGCTACGACATCACCAACAATGCGCTGCAAGATCAGCTGGTGCAGATCAGCTACAACGGCAACTGCTGCGGGCTCGCCGTCGAATACCGGCGTCTCGCGCTTGGCCAGGTGCGCGAGGACAATCAGTTCCGGGTGGCGTTCATCATTGCGAATATCGGGACGTTTGGGAATTTGAGAAGGCAGGAGAAGATTTTTTAGGCCGAAGGGTTGAGAGGACTTCGGCGCTGGTATCACTGTCATCCTGAGGCTATCCGACGAGGATAGCCGAAGGATCTCAGCGCCGGCTGCCACCCGGGCGTTTCGGCGGTTGAGATCGTTCGCTTCGCTCAGGATGACAGCTTGAGTGGCGCGGCAAAGGTCGCGGCCAGATGGAGCGCCGGGCTGAAGCCCGGCGCCTACATGGGTTCGGCTTTGCGGTTGCTTCTTTGCATCAGCCAGCCGCCGATCAGATAGCCCAGCGTCCCGGTGATCATGCCACCGAAAATGTCCGCTACGTAGTGATACCTGCCGTAGATCGTGGACACGCACATGCACAGCACCAGCGGCAGCATTACCCAGAATAGCCAACGGCGGTGGCGCCACGCGCCCCACAGCGCGGCGAACGATCCTGCCACGTGCTCCGAGGGAAAGGCCGCGCCGCGCACACGGCCGTAATGCTCAATGAAGTTGATCAGCGCGGTGAAAGGCCCGCCGCGCAATTCGCCGTGCCACGAACCTGCCATCGCAAACCATGGGCTCTCGATGGGAAACGATATCGCGATCATGTAGCCGATCGCATAGGCTACCGCCGAATAGGTCATTACCGACCAATAGCCGCGCCAATCTTTCCGGTAATACAGAATCCCGCCGAGCACCAGCAGGTACGCGAAATAGGTGATGTAGGTGAACTGCATGAAGTCGTTGCGCGCGGGCGTGGCAAATTGTTCCAGCCAGATGGTTGGGTGCACGCCCGTCAGCCAATAATCGAAGGCAATGAGTTTCGCGTCCTGCCAGCGTGGCGAAATCAGATGGACGAGGTGCGCGAGCTCTTCGAAGCAGAACAAGAAGAACAGGTGCGGATACCAATGCCGCCAGAAGTGCCAGAACTTCTGCGTGTATGTGCTGGGACGGAATGCGGAGCCTGCGAGAATTTCCGTGCCACGGCACAACAGAATAATGAGGGCCACCACGCAGCCTCGCGTGGCCAGCAGGCGGACGGGATGCGCGAGGTTTTCGGCAAAGATCGCGATCGGGATGCTGGATACTGCCAGGTAACCCAGCGCGGTCCACTCGAACGCGCCGCAGGCAGCGCCGATAGCGAGCCATTCGTCGCGTAGGACCTGCGCAGCTCCCAGCCTCCCTTGAATTGCTGCGGGCGCGCCGCATTCGCCGGCGATGACATTTGCTGCGATCGCATCTGCTTGCCACGGCAAGGCGGCTTCGTTGATGCGGCGATCGTGCGTTCGAGAACCGTTCATCCCAGGGTCTCCGATTTGATGTTTGGAATTCGTTTGTCGTCGAGAGTGCTTCGTACTTGCGTTTTCGCGGTTGTGTCAACAAAACCCTGCCCTCTGAAGAGGGCGGCTACAGGTGCAGATTGGCTGGCGTGCGGAGCGGCGCTCTCATCGCAGCGAAGAATGGGCCCATTGCGCAGGCGCGCGATGCGCTCCAATTCGCGCGACGGATTTACCGCGGTGGGGCGGCCGACTGCGCCCAGAAAGGTCACTCGATTGGGGATCCAATGCATGTTGATTCCTACGGGACACCGTCAGGCTCCCGACGGGGACAGTGCACCACCTGTGCCAGGTTGGAGTCAGGTAACCTGTTTAGTATCAGTGCATTAAACGGGTGGTGCGGGATGGGGTCCGCCCAGCACGCCATCGAAAACCTACATCTGTCGCCCTTTTGCCTACGTACTGTCATCTATGCGCGGTGCGAAGCGTCTAAGAAATTGACTTGCAGCAGGAATAAGCGAACACGGAACCAGGTAGTCTTTATCGGTGCGCGGGAATCATGCTCAAGGTGGACGCGACGGATCATCGGTGCGACTCCTGTCGCTGGAGCCGGCTTGTTCGTTTATTCGACGGCTTGGCCCCTCGCCGGCGGCGCTACCGATTGTGGGACAATGGAAAATTGCACGCTGTCGAATGGGCTTGTACACTTGCGGCCCCTTTCGGGGGCAGGCCATTGAGGACTGATCACGCATGACCGACGTTTCCTTGGCAGCAGCTTTTCTGGCGGGGCTAGTTTCGTTTCTTTCACCGTGCGTTTTGCCGCTGGTTCCGGGCTACATCTCGATGCTCTCGGGCATCGGTATGGAGCAGTTGCGCCAGGGGCAGCAGCCTCGTGCCGGGCTTTTTGCTTCGGCCTTGGCGTTCGTGCTGGGTTTTTCGGTGGTGTTCATTTCGTTCGGCGCTTCCGCCAGTGCAGTCGGGTCGTTCTTGCGAGAACATCGCGGGACGCTCGCGCCCATCGCGGGCGCGCTGATTCTGCTGTTCGGGTTGCACCTGCTGGGCCTCCTGATCAAGCTGACGGTTCGCGTGGGGCTGATCCTCGGGGTGTTGCTCGCTGTTCTCGGCGTCATCGCGCTTGTGCGGGGTGGCACGCTGTTTGCCGGACTGGGCGCGGTTCACTTCTTTTCGCTTTCGATGATTGGGTTTTTCGGGCCGGCGATGACGCGCTGGCTGAATCGCGATGTGCATCTACGCGGCGGAGGCACGCAGCCGGGCATGTGGAGCGGCTTTCTGCTGGGATTCGCTTTTGCGTTTGGCTGGACGCCGTGCATCGGGCCCATTCTCGCCACGGTGCTGGCATTGGCGGCGGCCAGCGACACCATCGCGCGAGGCGTTCTGCTGCTGGCGGTGTACTCGGCGGGACTGGCGGTGCCGTTTTTGCTGACCGCGCTGGGAATCGGCCAGTTCCTGAAGTTTTATCAACGCTTCCGAAAGCATCTCCACGCCGTCGAACTGTTCAGCGGCGCGCTGCTGCTGTTTGTCGGTGGATTGGTTTTCCTCAACCGGTTGACTTGGCTGGCAGGTAAGTTGAGTTTTCTGAATACGATGGTCTTGTGGCTGGAACGGTCGTTGACGGGGGCCAAGTAGGGCCGTTGCAAGGCGCGACTGGATTTGCCAACCGCGTTTCTGAGAAAATCAGATTTGAGGGCTGAAATGAAGAAGTCCGTTTGGATCGTTATTGCGATATTAGCCGTGATCGTGGTTGCGGCTCACTACGCGGACAAGGCTACGCGCTTGCCGCACATCACCGCTTCTGCATCTCTTGCGAAGCCGGATGCGCCAGACAACGCGAAACCTGCGCCCGAAGTCACGCTCAAGGATTTGGACGGGAAAGATGTCAGCATCGCGCAGTACAAAGGCAAAGTGGTGCTGGTGAATTTCTGGGCGACCTGGTGCGAACCTTGCAAGGTAGAGATTCCGTGGCTGATCGAGATGCAGCAGAAGTATGGCGCCAAGGGATTCACCGTGCTCGGGGTGGCCATGGACGATGAGGGGCGCAGCGTTGTGGCGCCGTTCGTGCTGAAAGAAAAGTTCGACGTAAATAGTGGCCAATCCCAGATGAACTATCCGATCGTGATCGGCAACGATGCCGCGGCGGATAAGTTCGGTGGCCTGCTTGGGTATCCGACGAGCGTCCTGATCGGCCGCGATGGCAAAGTGATCAAGCGCATTACCGGCCTTATCAGCCCGGATGAGATCTCCAGGATCATCGAAGCAGCTCTAGAAAAGTGAGTAGTGGGTAGTGAGCAGAATAGTACGAAGAAAAAGATTGAGAGCTACCAGGATTTATTAGTTTGGCAGAAGTCGACTGATTTAGTTGCGGAAGTCTACCGAGTCGCGAGCAAGCTCCCGCCGAAAGCAGTATGGTTTTAACCTCTCAGCTTCGCGAGGGTCGTTTCGGTACCGGCAACATCGCGGAAGGATTTGGACTTTGGCACTCCAACGAATTCGTTCGCTTCTTGCTGATCGCAAACGGGTCGCTGAAAGAGGTGGAAACGCACCTCTTGATCGGGAATAAATTAACGCCGCTAAGCCCGGCAGACACGAGCGCGGCTCTGCAAACGGCTTCTGAAATCAGCAAATGATTTTTCTCTTGCGGGACAACCTCTCACATCGAAAATGAGTGCCCACGATCGACATCTTCCCCGGCTACTCACTGCCCACTACTCACTACTCACCATTTCGTGTACGCTAAAATCATGCTGGACGAAAAAGATTTCCAACGAAAAGCTGATGCGGCCTTTGAGGAATTGAAACGGCGTCTACTCACGCTGGGCGACGCGCATGGCTTCGACGTCGAGGGGGAAAGCGGAAAGCTTGAAGTAATCTTTGAGGAGCCTGAAGAGGCCAAGTTCGTCATTTCGCCGAACACTCCCGTGCGGGAGATCTGGATTTCGGCGCTTTCCACGAGTTTCAAGCTGGGTTGGTCCGAGGCGCGAAACGCATTTGTCCTGGAAAAGACGGGTGAGGATTTGCACGGTGTGATTAGCCGGGTGGTTTCGCAGCAGTTAGGTGCGCAGGTGATCGTTTGAGATTCGGCGTTGCGCTTCTTGCGAGCTCGCTCCTCTGCGGGGCCTACGCGGCGGCGCCGCCGCCCGCGCAGGTGCCTTCCGGCCGGGACGTGGTGTCTCCCAGCGCGTTCGCTTCGTTTGATCCCGTCGCCCGTGGCGGCGTTTTTCAAATTGCGGTGGTGTTGAAAATACGCGAAGGCTTCCACATCAACGCGCGGGAGAAATCGGCGGAATACCTGATCGCCACCGATCTACGCACGGAGGCCCCCGCGGGATTCAAGACCGGCGATGTGACCTATCCGAAGGGCGAGCTGCATACATTTTCTTTCTCAAAGAAACCGCTCAACGTTTACGAAGGCAAAGTCGTTCTCCGCATGGATGTCACGGCGCTGCCGAATGCTCCGCCGGGCGCGCAGCACATTCCACTGAAGCTGCGGTATCAAGCATGCAGCAGCGAAGTCTGTTTGCCACCCGTGACGCTCGATGTCGACGCGCCCGTGACGGTCGCCTCGGCCGCAACGGCCGCGCGGCCCGCGCATCCCGAGTTGTTCCAATCACAGCCCTAGTGCATCCAAGTTAAATCGTCAGGTTCGCTGCTCGAGGAGCAATTCTTGCCCGTTGATTCCCCCAAGTGGCCGTACGTTGCCGGCATAGCGGCAGGTCTTCTCGCCGGGTTGATCCTGTTTGTTTTTTTGCGGACGCGCAATATTGAGGACCGCACGCGTGATTGGGTCGTCGGGGAACTGCAGCGTCGCTTCAACAGCGACGTCGAACTGGAAGAGCTCCACGTAAAGGTCTTGCCGCAGATGGGCGTTAATGGCGGAGGCCTGTCGATCCGCTATCACAATCGTCGCGACCTGCCGCCGATGTTTCACGTGCAGAAATTCTCTTTTAATCTTGGCGTGCTCGGTATTTTGCGCGCGCCGCGCCATATCGCGGGCATTTACGTCGAGAACATGACGATCACGATCCCGCCGCGCGGTGAAAAGAAAGAGCCGGCGGCGCCCGCTTCGGAAAAGAAGAACCTGCCGACCGCCATCGTCGATGAAATCGTTTGCAATGATACCGATCTGGTGATCGTGCCGAAGAAAGAGGGCAAAGACCCGCTCGATTTCGACATTCACGACCTGGTCTTGAAATCAGTGGGCGCCGGCAAGCCATTTGACTTCCACGGGAACCTCACCAACGCGAAGCCGCAAGGCGAAATCGCCACGAGAGGCACGTTCGGTCCTTGGAATGCCGACGAACCTGGCGACACGCCGGTCACCGGCAACTACACCTTCGCGGATGCGGATCTCGGCCCGCTGCCGGGGATCGCCGGCACGCTTTCCTCCACGGGCGACTATCACGGGCAATTGAACGAGATCGAAGTCGAAGGCAAGACCGATACCCCGAACTTCTCGCTCGACCCTGTGGGGCATGCAGTGCCGCTGCACACGGAATTCTCGGCCACTGTAAACGGCACGGACGGAGACACGTACCTGCATCCGGTGCGCGCGACGCTGGGCCAGTCTCTGATTATCGCGGAGGGCAGTGTGGTTCGGGTGCCCGCGAAACAGGGCCACATCATTAAACTAAATATCAACGCGCCGAACGCGCGCATTCAAGACATCCTGAGTCTGGCAATGAATTCCGACAAGCCATTCATGACCGGCCCGGCGAAGATCAAGGCGAAGCTGCTTTTGCCGCCCGGCCAACAGAAGGTTTTGGAGAAAATGATTCTGGACGGGCAGGTCGGCGTGGAAGATGCGCAGTGGGCGAGCCCGGAGATTCGGGACAAGCTCGCGTCGCTTAGCCGCCAGGCGGAGGGCCAGCCGCAGAATGAAGAGGCGGGCAGCTCGGTTTCGGATTTGCGTGGCGATTTCCGGCTGGAGAAAGCGATCATTCAGTTCCGCAAACTGAGTTTCGGCGTACCCGGCGCGCAATTGAACTTGGAAGGTAAGTACGACATCGGAGAAAGCAAACTCGATTTCAACGGGCAGCTCCGCTTGCAAGCCAAGCTTTCGCAAACGGTCACGGGGAAAAAGTCATTCTTCCTGAAAGCGGTGGACCCGTTTTTCAGCAAGGAGGGGGCTGGCACGGTGCTACCCATCACCATCACCGGCACGCGTCAAGCTCCGGTGCTGGGCGTGAGCCTGTTTCACAAGACGATCAAGAAGCAGATGGGCGGCGACGACAAGGAAAAAAAGCCTAGCGGGAAACGCTGAAGATCAGACTGCGCCAGCCGCGCGCAGGCGGCGTACGACGCGCTCTTGTCCAAGTACGACCATGGTCTCGAATAACGGCGGCGCCACGGCTTGCCCCACAATAGCCACGCGCGTCGCGTTGATCAGCAGACCGGCCTTCACGCCTTCGGCCTCCGCGAGGGCGCGCAGCGCGTGATCGCAAGCATCGTGGTTCCATTCCGGCAGCGCGGCGAGCGAATCGGCGAGCTTCGCCAGCAAGTCCGGCACCTTGGGGTCTTTCCAGAATTTCGCTTTCCCGGCGTCTTCGATGGGAAACTCGTCGCTGAAGAAGGCGCGAGACCACGACGAGAAATCCGGCAACAGCCGGATTCGCGGGCGCAACAAATCCACCGTCTTCGAGAACCACTCATGCCCGGCGCTCGCATCCCATTCTGGTTTCCACAAGCCGCTGCGCTTCAGTTCCGCTTCCACTTCGGGCAAAAGATCCTCGATCGGCAACTTCTGCAGATACTGCGTATTGAACCATTCCAGCTTCGGCCGGTCGAACACACCGTTGGTGCGACTGACACCAGACAGCGAAAACTTCTCGATCAGATCTTTCGTGCGCAGGAATTCCTCGTCCCCACCCGGCGCCCAACCCAGCAGCGCCAGAAAATTGCGAAACGCTTCGGGGAGAAAGCCTTCGGTCCGGTACATATTCACGTCGGTTGCACCGTGCCGCTTCGAGAGCCTGGATTTATCGCTGCCCAGAATGAGAGGCAAGTGCGCGAAAACGGGCGGTTCGGCCCCCAGCGCGCGATACAACAGTACCTGCTTCGGCGTGTTCGAGAGATGGTCCGCGCCGCGAATCACGTGGGTGATCCGCATGTCGATGTCGTCCACTACCACGCTTAACTGGTAGGTTGGCATGCCCCACTCCTCGCCGTCTTTTCCAGAGCGCAGCAGCACGAAGTCCTCGATCTCTTCGTTTTCGAACTCGCGATGCCCGAACACCTCATCGGAAAAAACGGTCTTGCCCGCCGGAA
>Ga0182024_10017633_pt1 | contig 13377 bp, 13 predicted proteins | sample P32metaG_FD_120480 | JGI IMG/M metagenome (GOLD analysis project Ga0182024, IMG submission 120480) | Permafrost microbial communities from Stordalen Mire, Sweden - P3-2 metaG (Illumina Assembly) | ecosystem: Environmental > Terrestrial > Soil > Wetlands > Permafrost | place: Sweden: Stordalen...
GCTGTGTGATTCCGCCGTGGACGTCGTGTCATCGTTGCTCCTCGTTTCTGCCATCTTAATGGCCGTCAGGGAACAACCCTTCCACTTATCTCGCTGTCCGAATTTCCGAAACCGGCTCAATCTTCCCAAGCCGCTTAACAACTCACAATTAGGTGTCCGCTTAAAAATAGGTGGACACCTCGAACTAAGAGATACCCTCCGGGTCAAGAGGGGAGATTCACACGCTTACCTTGATTCTGAATCGATAGCTAGAGCAAGGCTAAGACAGGAACAGCGAGCCAATTGCAAGGGCTAACATACTGCGCCCGCATTTGGATTTGGGAAGGTGTCTTCGTTGTCTTCTTCGCTTCGATCGAGGCAAGCGAAATCCTTTTCAATCAGGAGCCCGAGTGACCCGAGGTTTCCTAAGCTTATATTCTCCGCGATTCCTACCTGATCAGTAACACCCCAGGCAATCGCCTGATCGGTCGGCATTAGAATCACGATCCTATTCTCCGTATATCGAACTGCCGGCCGACTCAACGACGCCTCCTGTCGCAATGCATAGGTAAACTTTGCGCTGGTCTCTGGCGCAAAGTGGATTGTCTCCTCCAGACAGTCGCCCGCAAGAAGTCTTGTAACTTCCGAGCGCGATACCCTAACCCGCAAGGAATTTCCCTTAATTCTCAGCTTCATCTCCAACTCCCACTGTCGATGTATATCCATCGATACGCTCACTGCCGTGATAGATATTGAAGTGGTCCTCTCGCAGGAATCCAACAAGGGTGATATCGAACTCCTTGGCGACCTGCACCGCAAGGCTCGATGGAGCCCCAACGGCTACCACCATCGGAAGTCCACCCATCAGAGCTTTCTGCAGAAGCTCAAAGCTGGCTCGTCCGGACAACAAAAGCAATCGATCCCGCAAAGGTGTTCTGTCCGCGAGGAACTCCGAGCCGATCAGCTTATCCACTGCATTGTGGCGGCCGACATCCTCGCGAAGCGCTGATAGATTCCCTGTCAAATCGAAGAGCCCTGCAGCGTGCAATCCGCCTGTACGATCAAACACTCCCTGCGAGGCGCGGAGGCGTCTCGGGAGATCGTAGAGCAGTTGCGCATCCACTCTAAAATCGTTCTTTGCTCGTGGCGGGCAGACCGTGCGCAAGGCAAGAAGAGATGCTTTGCCACAGATACCGCAACTTGAGGTTGTATAGAAGTTGCGCTGAAGGCTCCCCAGATTCACCGCGACATCTGTTGCCAGATCCACTCGAACAATATTCTGTTTGGATCCCAGCTTGACCGCATCCATAGCTTGAGGGGATAGTGTGCCTTCACTGAAGGAGTCTCCTGCATACGTAATTTGTTCGATGTCGTTTGCGTCTCGGATTACTCCCTCAGTCATGAGGAAGCCGGCCGCAAGGTCGAAGTCATTGCCCGGGGTGCGCATCGTAACAGAGATCGATCGGGTTTGCCGCGAGCTAGATGGCCCATAGGTGAGTTGAATCTCGAGAGGTTCTTCAATCGCAAGGCTATCCAGTACGTGCCGCGACGTCTGCCCCGTGACCCTTTCAACAGGCATTTGCAACATCGGGTCGTCCGTCGCGTGCAGTGGGCCGCTAAACGTGGAAGATTTCATGATGGATACGTTCTCCTCTCCATGTGCTCGGTTCAATCTCTTCGTGAGCTAGGTGGTGCGCGGCATTTGAGATCTTCACGTGTACCACTCAGATGTCTCACTTGAAAAGGATTTTGGCCATCATGCCTTTGTCCTCATGGCTCAGCAGATGGCAGTGGAAGAGCGATATGCCCCGGATGATCGGGTCGGTGAAATCCATCATCAAATCAACATTCCCTTCGACGGGAATATTTACTGTATCCAGCCACTCTGGACGCTTGAGCCGAATGCCGTTCTGGGCATAGACAAGGAAGTGTACCTGATGGATGTGGAAGGGATGCACTTCGTGGGTTTCGTTCGTGACCCGCCAGTGATGAAAGGCGCCGATGGATACTGTTGTCATGGGTGGATCCGACGGACGAAATTTCCTGCCATTGATGTAGAAGCCGTTCTTGTCCTCGGTGAAGTTGACGACAAAGTCTGGCGAGCTCCTTTCTAGCCGCTTGATCAAAGCTGGCGACAAGGGTTTGGAAATTGCCAGTCGGGCGTCGACTGGCGTGGGCAGAGGTTTGGAACCTGGTTGCAAAACGTTGACCATGTCCGCCAGCACCATTGCCGGATTCGCGTCTCCATCGCTTCCCGTATCAAAGCAACGTGTTCGCAATGCCGCTCGGGCTCCAGGGTTGGGACCGGTGATGATTGCTTCCACCCTTCCTGCCGGAGGAAGGAGAACATGGGACGCAAATTCAACGGGGTGCCCTGGATTGTGGAAAGCCAAAGGCATTCCATCGAGTGCAACGATCTCAAGTTGTTCCCCGTCAACCTGCAAGTCAGCGTAGAGGTCGGGCGAGGCATTCACAATTCGCCAGAATTGTTGCTCGCCAGTGGTGACCGCGATCTGCGGTCGTAAGGCGCCGTTCACCGTGAAGATTCGCTCCGGTTGTTCGGTTGAAGTACTACAGGTCTTCGTCGAGAGGTCAACCTTACGCATCAATTCATGAGAAGCTGGATCGTCCTTGCCGATTACCTGGTCCCGCAGCACGAGTATCCGCTCACGCATATGTCGAACTTCGGGAACGTATCGTTCAATGCCATCAATCACAATGGCCCCTGACATACCGTCGAGATCTTGTTGATAGCTCTCTCCGTGAGGATGCGTGTGATACCAGTAGAGACCAGGTGGCTGATCCATCGGAACGTTTACGACGTAATGCAGGGACTGCCCAGGCATCGCCATCATGGTGATCACATCATCCTGGGGAGCATCCGGCGAAACATGAAGTCCATGGAAATGCAGATTCGTCATGTTCATGCATGGTCCGTCGATGCACCGTTCATGCGAGTCCGTTGACATTGCATTTACGTAGGTCAGCCGAATGTCTTCTCCGGGTTTCACTCGAATGACGGGCGGGTCTTCACGCCCGTTGAATGAGAACGCCGCCTTTCCAGTGTTTGGATCGTTGATCGCCGACAGGACGATAGGAGAGCGTGCTTCTGGAGGATTCGAAAGAAGCGGCGATGTGGAAGTCTGGTGTGAGGCTGTAAAAGCTTGTGCGGCTATCTGCATACTGCCGAGCATGGCAATGCACATCACACACGCGAAGGAAATCGTACGCATTATTGAGGTTCGACTCGAGATCATACCGCTTTCCCCTCCAGCCCACCCGCCTATCGAAAGTACTTATAAGCACGAGGCATGCCATTTGATTTCTCCATTAGAAGCATTAACTGTCAAGGACCATGAGGTTTCAGCTCATCTAAATTGCCGCGGGACCACTGACATCTGTCGGAGGGCTGACATCTAGTGACGCATCGACAATCCGTTGGCGCCGGCCTGGACCAACCGGGGCGCAACTGACGTCGAAGGTCGTCAGCTTCTGTCGAGATTCCGACGCTCGCGCGAAATGCCCGAGAAAGCAGTGTGCAGGCTAAATCAAAAAGAACCCCTACCTTTTCAACTACATTGAGGGATTTGTCTGTCTTCAGCCGGTTTGGCATTGCAAATGCCCTAAGACTTGCAAGGCCGTTGGAGAGCAGGTTCAAACTTCGATGCCCTTGGGAGGACTGATCTATGTCAGCACACGTGCAGATAGCAGACGAGACAGTCAAATCATGTTCGACTACTACCGATTGCTACAGGATCTTCGCTGAGGAAATGGACGGCCTATACTGGCTGGCCTTCCTTCTAACGGCAGACAAGAAGATGGCTGAACAGTGTTTCGTCGGCGGGTTGGGGGAATGTGTCGATCAAATCCACGTGTCCACGGAGCGAGCCCGTTCGTGGGCTCGGCGTGCGATTGTCGAGGACGCCATCCGGATCATCAGACCGGTTCCGGAGAAAAGTGCGAACGGCTGCTTCGTCGATGCAAAATCGCCAACAACCGTTGGTACGAGAGACCCCTTTGCATTTATTGTTTCGCTTCGCGCTTTCGAGCGATTTGTCTTCGTGCTGTCAGTCCTCGAAGGTCAGTCAGACGAGGATTGCCAGAGTCTTCTCAGATGCACGCGGCAGGAGTTCGTGGCGGCCCGCAAGGTTGCCTTAAGGCTTTTTGCAGAAGCCAATCTTGGTTACGAACGCAATAAGGAAGCGATCTCCATTTGGCCGAGGCTGTTGAATTGCCGAAAATGCCGGTAAAGTGAGGCCAACATGTAACCTCGTCTGAGGCGATGATGGACAACTCCGTAAGGAAGCCGTGCTAGCAGTTTCACCAATCACTTGGGCTCATTGCGAAGCAGCGACACCGAAGAATCTGCGATTACTGCAGTCGCGACAGCGTTCCCGCTGCCTGCGCGGGCGACTCGCCGGTTTGAAGGTTGCTTTCGAGAGACGGTCGAAAGATCCCATGCCTCTGCATCTTGTAGATCAGCGTAGTCCGCTTGACGCCGAGTCTGGTCGCTGCGCCATCTGGTCCTCCGATCACCCAGCCGGCCTCTTCAAGCGCGCGCAGAATGACGGCGCGTTCGGAATCGATCAGGGTAGTTGGAGTAGGGGAGACGTTGGTGCGTTGCGTTCCAGCAGTCAGCAAAGGATTCGGAAGCACACCATCTTCGGACAGGATCACCGCGCGCTCGATCAAGTTCTGCAGTTCGCGGATATTACCGGGCCAGTCGTACGAGCAGAGGGCCAATATCGTTTCGTCAGGAATACGGTCGATTTGCCGGCCCACCCGTCGGCCAAGGATATCGACAAAATGTTCTACCAGGGCCGGTATGTCCTCGCGACGTTCCCGCAAGGGCGGCAACTGGACCGGAAACACATTAAGACGGAAATAGAGGTCACTGCGAAAATCCCCATCTCTCACCATCCCCGCCAGGTCGCGATGAGTTGCAGCTACGAGCCGCACATCCACCTGGTGAGTTCGATTCCCTCCCAATCTCTCGAATTCCTGTTCTTGCAATATGCGGAGCAGTTTGGGTTGAAGTGAAGGTGGAATATCGCCCACCTCATCGAGGAAGAGGGTGCCTTTATCGGCCAACTCGAAGCGTCCGAGCTTCTGCGCGATGGCTCCGGTGAACGCGCCCTTTTCGTGGCCGAACAATTCGCTTTCCAGCAGATCCAGCGGGATGGCAGCGCAGTTCAGCTTGATAAACGGGCGTCCGCACCGCGGACTGATATTGTGAATCGCACGGGCGATCAGTTCCTTGCCTGTACCGGTTTCGCCTTGAATCAACACGGTGGAGCTCGTTGGCGCTACTCGTCTGACACCATCAAGCACCGCCTCCAACGCCGGACTGTCGCCAATAAGTTGCTCGAATTTGCGCGGACGAGAACCTTGATCGCTGCTTTGATCGCCGCAGTCACAATTTTCGGACGGCCGCACGGTAAACCTGCTGCTCATCGTGTACCTTCCTTCTCGACTTAACGGTCGAGAGCTGCCCGGACACTTTCAATCAGAATTTCATCGTCAAAGGGTTTCGGCAGGAATTCGACCGCGCCGGCTCTCAGCGCCTGAAACCGCATTTCCTCGTCGCCATGCGCCGTAATAAAGATGGTCGGAATCTTGCAACGTTCAGCATTCAGCCTGGCCTGCAACTCCAGCCCGGATATTCCCGGCATGCGAATATCCGTAATCAAACATGCCGTCTCCTGCTGATTGCCCGACCTGAGAAATGCCTCTGCCGAGTCAAATGCTCGTGAGGAGAATCCAGCAGCTCTCAGCAGCTCCTGCAATGTACCACGTACCGAGTCATCATCGTCGACGATCGCTACGAGTTTGCTTTCCTTATGACAGCTCATAAGACAAACTATGCCCTCTAGGAATTGTTGGCGCAATCATACGTTGGTATGAGCATCCGATGGCTTTGCGCGTTCTTCCGGATCCTCGACTGGAATGGGCAGGGTGAAGGAAAAGCTTGCGCCGTGCGGCGAGTTGTCGGCTGCCCACAAGCGACCGCCGTGCAATTCAACAATGGAACGGCTGATCCGAAGCCCCATGCCCAGACCATGAGATTTGGTGGTAAAGAAAGCATCAAATATCTGATTCGTCTGTTCCGAGGGCAGCCCCACACCGGAATCGGTGACCGAAATCATCAGGTACTCATCTTCCCCGCGCCGCGACCGGATGGCGAGTTCGCGTGCTCGATTGACATCCTTCATCGCATCGATGCTGTTCATGATGAGATTCATCATGACTTGCTGAACTTGCACAGAGTCGGCCATGACCTTGGGAAGTTCTGTGTCAAGGTCAGTGCGGATGGAAATGGAGTATCTATTCGCTTCGTTTCGCAGCAGGGCGATCATTTCTCCGATCAGTTCATTCACATCGACCAACTGCCGCTTCGATTCGCCCTTTTTCGAAATGGAACGGATGCGGTTGATGATGTCTGCCGCTCGCTTTGCGTTTCGAATGACTCCTGACGCAGCCTCGCGCGCTTCTCCCAGATCAGGATCCTCTCGCGTGAGCCACCGTATGCAGGTGCTCGCGCCGTTGACAACGGCGGTAATCGGCTGATTCACTTCATGCGCCAGGGAAGCGGTCAACTCTCCCATGGTGGTCATCCGGCTGGCGTGAGCAAGATCCGCTTGGGCCTCGCGCAACCTCTCCCGCTCTTTCTCCGCCTGCCTGCGGTCAGTGACGTCGATGATGGTACCCACGAATTCAACGAGATCGCCGGTTGGGCCGAGAATTGGATGGCCTACGGAGCGAGCGTATCTGATTTCGCCGCCGGGATGAATGATTCGGTAATCGAATTCAAACTCCTCCTTTTCGCGCACTGCTGTGTCAATCACTTCCGCGATTCGGGCTCGATCGTCCGGATGAACGCGTTGAAGGAATTCTTCAAATCGTGGTTGCCCCCCTTTCGGGTCAAAGCCCTGCACTCGGTAGCATTCCTCGGACCAATACCTGATGTCGCCCGGGGGCGGACTCCATGCCCAACTGCCGGTGTGGCTCAGCCTCTGTGCCTCGGCCAAATAGGCCTCGCTCAGGCGCAGTTCTGCCTCTACCTGGTTGTGCTTGGCGATCTCACATTTGAGGTTGTCGTTCAATTGAGTTAGCTCCGCCGTTCGCTCTGCGACTCTGAGTTCAAGCTGATTCCGCACCCGCGCAACCCGCGTCATGAGGAATGCGAATACCAGAAACACAAGGTCGAAGAGGAGGCGAGACTCAGTGTTTGTGTTGGGTTCAAAGAGATAGTCGCGGACAATCGATGACAGAACCGCGGCAAGAACTCCAGGCGCGGTGCCGGCATACCAAAAGGTGAGGGCGATCGCAGATAGCGCAAATGCACCAAAAGTTTGAGGCAGATAGAAGTGAGTGAACACAAGCGACAAGCCTAGAGCGGCCGCGACCGAGACCAAAGCTAATCCGTAGCGCAAAGCGATAGGCCATGCTGGCCCGGTAGTCCATCTCATCTTGTCCGGGAAAACCATGTTAGAGATATCCCTTCCACCTTGCTTGAGGACCCGAGGAGTGGGCCGCTAAGAAGGCCTCACGCCTGTTGCCCGTCTGCGGCAAATCCCCTTTGTCCGCCGGCTGCGAAATACTAGTTTTTGCTGACCGGGAGCTCGAGCTTCGCCGCCATTCGGACTAGCTCCGCAAGTGATTCTGCCTGCATCTTCGTCATCACGCGCCCACGTTGGATCTTCACTGTGATTTCACTTGTCCCGAGCTCAAACGCGACTTGCTTGTTGAGCATGCCTGAAACTACCAGGCCCATGACCTGACGCTCGCGCGCGGTGAGCGACTCATAGCGCTTCTGCAATTCAGCGAGCTCGCTTTGTTGATTGCGCGTGATGCGGTCGCGATCAAAGGCCTGCTGAATCGCATTCAATAAATCTTCGTCGACGAAGGGCTTGGTCAGGAACTCCACCGCGCCGGTCTTCATGGCCTTGACCGTCATTGGAATATCACCATGCCCGGTAATGAAGATGATGGGAATAAGTACGCCAGCGTCTGCCAGTTGTCGCTGAAGATCCAGACCGCCGACTCCAGGAAGGGACACGTCCAGGACAAGGCAACTCGGCGCATTCGGCACCTCGTTGCGTAAAAATTCTTCCGCCGTCCCGAAGGATTCCGAGTGCAGGCCCGCCGACTTGAGTAAGCCTTGTATCGAGGCTCGCACTTCGACATCGTCATCGATGACGAACACCGTCGGGGAACTCCGAAACGTCATTCGTGGGCCTCCACCGCGGGGTATGTCAGAGGTCGGACACCGAGTCGAATGTTCGACGCGTGAGGTGGACTCCGTGGTGTCCACCCCCCTCCACCGATTGAAGTATATCGCTGAAACTACGCAGATAACCTATGGCAGAGTAATTGGCAAGCGGCGTGCATTTAGGGGTTCGCAGCGAGAGGTATCGACAACATGCAAACGCAACGGTCGGACAAAGGAGACGCCCAGAACTCCGCCGTCTCCATTCGCAAACAGGAAACGGAGAATTTCAAGGCATTGATTCACGAAATCTGGCATCGCTTTACGGAACAGCATATCGAGATGCGGCGGAGTCGCAGTGGATACCAAATCGATGCCTCGACGAACCCGTAAACACTCTATCCTCGGTCCACTAAGTTTCCGTTGCGATGAATCCGAATAAAGGGAGGAAGCAGTATGACGGGGCAAGACAACGTGATAAGCAATGACGGCGTTACACGGCGTTCGTTTTTAGGGAAAACCTCAGCCGCTCTGGTCGCGGCGGCGAGCCTTCCGATTCTGGCAGCGGCGCAGCAGACGAAGGACCTGAGCGGGGACACGCATACCGGCATCAACGAGCAGGAGTTGGGGCCGAAGAACCCGGGTCTGGAGGCGCAGGAGCCGGATTCGGTGTATCCGCCAGAAACCGATGCGGGCGGCCAGCCTCCGTTCAAGTACTCCTTTGCTTTGGCGCACAAGCGCATCGAAGCGGGCGGCTGGACCCGCCAAGTGACGGTGCGCGACTTCCCGCTGTCGAAGAAGATGGCTGGCGTGGAGATGCGTCTGATCTCCGGCGGTGTTCGCGAACTGCACTGGCACCTGGGCTCAGAGTGGGCGTTTATGACGGCCGGCAGCGCGCGTATCACGGCGGTGGACCAGAAGGGGAGGGCATTTGTTGACGACGTGAAGGAAGGGGATCTCTGGCTGTTTCCGGGCGGTGTGCCGCACTCGATTCAAGGTTTGGGCGAGGATGGCTGCCAGTTCCTGCTGGTGTTCAACGACGGCAACTTCAACGAGTTCGAAACGTTCTTGCTGACCGACTGGCTGCACCACACGCCGAAAGAGGTGCTGGCGAAGAATTTTAACGTTCCGGTGTCGACCTTTGACAATGTGCCTCCGCGTGAAAGGTTCATCTTCGCTACGGATCTGCCTCGCCCGTTGGCCGAGGAGAAGAAGCAGGTATACGCGGGCAGTGGTCCGGTTCCGGATACCTTCGCTATTTTCACCGACAAGATGGAGCCCACCAAGGTGACGGCAGGCGGCAGCGTGAAGATCGTCGACCGGCACAACTTCCCTATCACGAACATCGCTGCGGCGATCGTGACTGTGAAGCCAGGCGGACTGCGCGAGCTGCACTGGCATCCGAACGCGGATGAGTGGCAGTACTACGTGAAGGGCACAGGCCGTATGACCGTCTTCACTGCCGGCGCGCACGCCCGCACCATGGACTTCCACCCCGGCGACGTGGGCTACATCGATCAGTCGCAGCCGCACTACATCGAGAACATCGGCGATACCGACCTGGTGTTCCTCGAGGTGTTCCCGACGGCCGAGTACCAGGATATTTCGTTGGGTGAGTGGCTTGCCCACACTCCATCGCGCCTGGTGAACGAGCACATTGGCACCGGCGAAGACTTCCTGGCGAAGATCAGCAAGACGGAAGTTGTCATCACTCCCGAGAAGTAAAGCGGAATCAACTTGGACCCAAATGAAACCCCGGAGCCGCGCGCAATCCACGGCTCCGGGGCGCGTAGAGGAGTTGTGCTGTGCGTAAATTTGTCGATTTTGCAAAGGGTTTTCATCTCTGGTCAGCTTTGGCAAGGGTTGCGGCCATGGTTTCGGTTATTGCGTTTGCCTCTTGCGGGTGGGCGCAGCAAGCACTGTATCCGCTGAAGGAAGGTACCGTTCAGCCCTTCCACAATAGCGATATTCCCAAGTGGATGACGCTGGACATGGAACTGCGTGGGCGCACGGAGGAGCAGACCTCGCTGGGGTATGTCTCGGGCAAGGATCGCCTGTATGAGCTTACCCGCGTTTGGGGCGGGATGACGGTGCTTCCGACGAATTGGCTAACGTTCTATGCGCAATTCATGGACCTGCACGCGCTCGGGCTTCCGCTTCAGGATACGGCGGCGAACATGCGCGACACTTTCGATCTGAGGCAGGGATACCTCGATTTCCATTACAAACCGGTGCAGTTCATCGTGGGCCGGCAGGAGCTGCGGATAGGCGACGAGCGCGTGGTTGGCATCAGCGACTGGACCAACACCAGCCGTACTTGGGACGGCTTCTATATGCGTGTCGGGAACGTCAACCAGTTGAATCTGTTCAGCACCTCGGTGGTCACGGTTCATCCCACCAGCCTGGACACGCACGGCGCGGGCCTCTCCTTCCATGGCGTACAGGCGAAGCTGGCGACATATGTTAGGCATACCACGATTGAGCCGTTCGTTTTGGTTCATGCCCTGCCGCGCGTGACCAGCCAGCAGGGGGTGGTTGGCAGCCAGACCGAGGTGACCTTTGGCTCCTACTACGAAACGAAGCTGCCGTTGGGGTTTGATTCGTCGGGCACTGGAGATCTGCAGCGCGGCAGCTACAGCAACGATTCGATCCATGCAGGCGCGGCGATCGTGCGCGGTGGCTATGAGACGAAGCGCCTGCCATGGCAACCGCACCTCGAGGCGGAGTATGACTACGCGACCGGTAGTCCGCATACGAATACCGACCGCATCGGTACCTACGATCAGGAGTATCCAAGCAACCACAATGCGTTCGGCCTGGTCGACTTGTTCGGCTTCCAGAACATCAAGCAGGATCGATTGAACCTGCTGTTGGCGCCGCGTAGCAAACACGGCGGAGACGGCGACCTGCTGTTGCTTTTTCAAGGCGGGTCGCTGCACGCGGCGACGATCCACGATGGCATTTACTCCGGTGCCGGCGCGAGCTTAATCGCAGCGCCCACGGGCGGGTTCAAGAGCGACGATATCGGCAGCGAGTTCGATGCTTCGGCGAAGTACATTTACCACAAATCGTTCGTCACCAATATTGGTGTTGGTCACTTCTTCCCCGGCGAACTGATGACGAGCGAAAATCACGGCGCTCCGCTGACCTATGCCTATCTTGGATTCACCTATCGCTTCAAGGTCGAACACTAGAGTGCCGCAGCACTACCGGGGTCTGTCAGACTGCAGACGCCGAGTCGAATGCTCGACGCGCGAGGCGGGATCCGCTTGGACCCACCCGCCCTCCAATTGAAGCATAGGTCTGAAACTACGTAGCGAACCTGTGTCCGGATGTTTGGCATGTGTCGTGCAATTAAGCGTCGGCAGAGAGGGACACAAACGACATGCAAGCGCAACGGGCGTATATCGGGGATGAACGAAGCACCGTCGCTCACATTTGCGAACAGCACACAGCGCAACTCCAAGACGCTGTTTCGCGCTATCTGCCCGCGCTCTACCGAAGGGCCTATCGCTATGTGGGAGATCCGCACGACGCTGAAGACGCCGTTCAGGACGCACTCTTGTCCGCTTATAAGCACTTGGATCAGTTCAAGGCAACGGCAAAGATGACCACTTGGCTAACCACCATCGTTACGAACAGCGCTCTGACACAATTACGCAGAAGGTCGCGCCATCCCCAAGTGTCTTTGAATGAACAATTGAATGAGGAACAGGACTATTTTCTGTCGGACACACTAGCGGACGCCAGGCCAAACCCTGAAGACCAGTGCGCCAGTTCGGAGTCGCATGGATTCCTTATGCAGTTCTTGTTGGAGCTTTCGCCTTCGTTGCGGCAGGCAATTCAGTTGCGCTACTTGGATGGGCTGACCATCAGGGAAGTCGCGGACATCCTTGGAGTGTCTCAAGGGACAGTGAAATCCAATGTTTCACGGGCGCGCTCGAAGCTGAAGCGAATGATGCGCAGCGTTTAAGAAGGAGAGGATGACGGAGATGATTTGCGTACCGGATGCTAAACGTTATGACGGAAGCCCATCCAGGCGGTGCGGACGATCGGGGATCGTATTGCCTCTAATGTCGGTTGGGTTGTGGCAGATTTTCGGAGACGCCTTCTTGTCCACTTTCAAGCATCTCGATCAGTTCCAGAAAAGGTCAAGATGACGACTTGGCTAACTTGCATCCTCACGAAAAGTGGAATGACTCAATGGGTCCGCTGCTCTCCGAAGAGCATACCCAAAATCCCCTCGCGAATGCTCGTCTCGTTAGAAGAGGCAACTTCGGCGAGTAACACGGCGAGGCAAATTAAACCCGCGCGACGGTGCGACACCCTTCTGAAACGCCCCGCAATTGTTCGACTCGCAAGCTTCGCGCTGGTTCAGCTAGCCTTGCTTCTGTTCGCTCCTTCGCTGCGGGCCATCCGATTAGAGCAGCCGGTCGACGCGTCCTCTCTCCCCGACGCGCCCGAGCCGCAGTCCGGCACATCCAGCCCCGCTCCCCAGCCGGGATCTGGCCGCGAGGACACGCTGGGCAGAGACTCCTCAATCGTGAACCCTGCCACCGTCCCTTGCACCACCTGCCGGCTCAACTGGTACCAGCGCTTCACGAACGGCCCGCAGGAGAGGCCGCTTACCCCCGGCGACAAGGGCTGGTTAGCCGCGCGCAACTTCCTCGACCCGTTCAGCCTCGTCGCTGTCGCCGGCGAAGCTGGCATTTCGGTCGCCGCCGACAGCCACTCTGCCTACGGCCCAGGCATGCCAGGCTTCGGCCGCTCTGTCGGCGTGGGCGTCACCGAAGACATGACCGGCGAGTTCTTCGGCACCTTCCTCATTCCCTCCCTTGCCCATCAGGACCCGCACTATTACCGTATGGAGCATGCCCCCATCCACCGCCGCATCTGCCACGCAGTTGTGCAGGTCTTTTGGACCAGGAGCGATAATGGAAAGGGGATGCCCAACTACGCGAACCTCGTCGGCTTCGCCTTTGACGACGTCATGGCCAACCTCTACGTCCCCGGCCGCGAGACCAACCTCGGCGCCAGCGCCGACCGCTACGCCATCGACGTCGCCTCCGCCCCCATCGGCAACTTCGTCAGCGAATTCCTCCCGGACGTAGCCAGCCATATCCACGTCCAGATCGCCATCATCCAGCGAATCATCAACCAGGTCGTCAAGACAGAGTCTGGCGGGAGCC
>Ga0182024_10017634_pt1 | contig 13376 bp, 11 predicted proteins | sample P32metaG_FD_120480 | JGI IMG/M metagenome (GOLD analysis project Ga0182024, IMG submission 120480) | Permafrost microbial communities from Stordalen Mire, Sweden - P3-2 metaG (Illumina Assembly) | ecosystem: Environmental > Terrestrial > Soil > Wetlands > Permafrost | place: Sweden: Stordalen...
ACGACGACGACGCTAGCGTTACGAATCCGCGAGAAGTACTGGCGCACCGCCTCGCGGCGTTCAATGGCACGCGGTAACCCGACTGGAGCGATGCCCGGGGACAGCTGAAGGTCGCGCCAGCCGTCGTTGTCCTCGATGATCGCATCTGCTGGGAAGGTAGCTTCACCGAACGTCCAACGAAGCTCGTTGAGGATCGAGGCTGTCGTAAACTTGCTTACGAAGCCGTTTGGGCGCGCACCCCACTCATTGCGGGGCGCTGCAATGGCGGTGCTGGATACGGATATGCCGCGATATGCGAGGTGCTCCTCGATGTTTCGAGCGAAGCTCGAACCGATACAGAAGAACTCGTCCGTCTCTCTTAGCTTGAATTTTGGGCGCACGCGCGGCATGACGATGCCGCCGTCGAGGCGGCCATGTGCGGTTTGTTCGAAACGCGGCGTTCCGCGTGTCGTCGTCCAACGAGCGAAGCCACTGTGAGCGAGATTCGCCCAGGCCGTTGTGCCGTCGATGAGGGTGCCCGAATCCACGGCGTCGTTCGGATGTATGGCGTCCACGATCCACTTAGCGTTCCGCGCAGGAGCGATCCGTTCTTTCGACCGGCAGCCTTCGGCGCAGGGCGGACCGAATGAATCGTCGGCGGAATCATCCGGCGACCCCGGAACGTTCCGCCCGACCCATGGAACTGCGGATCGACCACGGCGCGGTCGACCGGGCGCGCCGCCTCGCCGGCGCGATCGTCGACCCAAGCCGAACTGGTGACGACCCAGGAACAGTTCGCGACGACGCAGGGACGGATCGCGACGAGCACCGAGCAGCTCGTGACGACACAAGAACGGTTAGCGGAGCTGAGGCCTCGCACGCGACGTGCGCGGAGCTTCGCGGCTCGCTCGAGGCGGAACGCGCGGAGCCGCTCAGCGAGCTCCAGGGGTTTGCGTTTTCGCGTTCAGTCCCTGTCAACGATGCCGGTGGTCTCTACAGGTAGACCCGTAGGCGCAATCGGTTCTTTCAGGGCCACGAGCGCGTGCGCAGCGGGCGGCGCGAGCGCGACGATGCGGCATTCGGAGAAGCCCGCTTCGATCGGCTCACGCCAAGCGTCGGCGCCGTATTCCGTGCGTACCAGGAGATCGTCGGCCTCTTGTCCGCGCGTGCCGTGGTAGCTCGCCGGCAAGCCCTCGCGGTTGCGCGAGAGTCGGCCGACCACGATCGGGATCGTGTATGCGAGCGCGCCGCCCGGCGCCAGGACGCGACGGCATTCCCGCAATGCGCCGATTGGATCGTCAACGTGCTCGAGCGTGTCGGAATGACACACGAGATCGAACGAGCCCACGGGGAACGGGAGGCGGTGGATCTCGGCCTCTGGATAGCGGACGAGGATGTGGTGCGGGAGCGCGGTGAGGAACTGCGTGAGCGTGCCAGCTTCGTTGATCTCGAGCACCCGCAGCCGGCGAGCCTCGTCGGTCTGCAGGAACGCGATCAGTGGCTCGGCCGCGCCTAGCACGCGCAGCATTGCGCTCGCGAGCGCCATCGAGCGCAGGTTACTGCTGCACCGCGTGCAGTGCCAGCCTTGCTGCAGGTCGATGTACTCTACCTCGTGCGACTGCAAGTTCCACGCCTCGACGAGCTCGGGCCATAGGACGCTTGTTCGGTGGAACGTATCGGCGCCGCAGCAGACGCAGCGCTCAGGAAAGTTCACCAGAGGGCCGCGAACATCGCTCGGTGGACCAGCTCGTATTGGCGTTCTCCGACCGCGCGGTTTGGATGGAGCTGCAGGATCGAGGAGAACCCGATGTCGCGCAGCGTTGAGACGACGGCGCTCGCGTTCGGGATCAGGCTGAACCCGCGGATCGAGTTCAGCTCGTTGCCGCTCGGGTCCTCACGGACCATTGCCCAATGATCCTCCGCCTCTACCGTGTGGAGCGAGCCCCATCCGTACGGTATCGGCGCGTGGTGCTTTGTCAACTGCGTTTCGAGGACGAGGAGCCGCTTTGCCGCCGCGGCCGCGCGTCGTATGAGCCGAATGGGGTCTTCCACGTGATAGATAACACCGAGCAGCAGTACGATGTCGAACGAGCGGGCTCCGAGCTCGGCCGTCGTGATGTCGCCGACCTCGAACCGGCAGTTCGCGACGCCGTAACGGTCGCGCACGTACTCGGCTTTGCGGATCGTGCGCTCGCGCGCGTCGATTCCCAGCACGTCGCGCGCGCCGCGTTTCGCGAGCTCGAGCGCGAAGAACCCCTCGTTGCAAGCGAGGTCGAGCACGCTCGCCGTGGGATCGAACTGAACGCCGTCGAGGAACGACATCAGCATCGAATGCCGAACTGCGTGGACTCCGCGAACGCCCTCGAATGCGAGTGGCGTTCGGGTCCCGTCCTCGAACTCAAACTCGTACATCCACGGGCCGAGTTCCTCGATGACGCCCATGTTGGCGAAGCGTTCCGTAGCCGTTCGGGCCATCCTTCGGCGACGGAGTGCGCAGCCCGGGGATGGTTCGGAAGAGCTCAGGTCGAGATCTGTCCCGCGACCTGATATTCGCGAAAGTCAGAGTCCGCGCCGAATTCGCACGTTGCGCACGTCGCCATTGCCGCTCGGTCGTTCTCGAGCATATCGATAAAGGCACGGCGGCGGTCGCCGTCGACGATCTCGCTGAAGCGGGCCGTGCGTAGGCTACCGAAGTCGCCCGCACCTGGATGCGCGCAGCACGGCACGACCGTCCCGCTCTCGTCGACGTACAGCGTCGCGGGCGCAGCGACGAACGGGCACTTCCCGTGTCCCGGCCGGCGCTCTCTGCCGGAGAGATTTTCCGACGCGTCGACGAGCGTGATCCAGCGGCGAAACTCCGGTCGCCAGCCGAGCGGCTCGAGGACCGCCCGCCATTGCACCATGTCCATTTCGTCAAAGATCACCGTACGCGTCATCAGCTCCATGTCGGGACAATACAGGTCGCGCAGCTCACGTGCGCGGGTCAGGAACGCGATGAGCTTCTCCCAACGCGCCGGCGGACGCATGCGCTCGTACGAGCCCGGACTGCCATCGCCGTCACAGCTCACGACGAGCCGTTTCAAGAGACGCCGCCGAAGCACGTTTTCGAACTGGTCCCAACGCACGAACTGCGCATTAGTCGAAAGCTCCAAAAGCCCGATCGAAAATCTCGGCGCGGTTGCGATCGAATCGAAGATTGCCGGCAAGTCCTTGTGGAGCAATGCTTCGCCGTAGTTAAATAGTCGAAACACGTCGACGTGTTCGACGTCGATGTTCGCGAGGCACGTTGCGAACATGTACGGATCGATGTGCGTGACGGGCTTTGCGATCGTCGAGTTCGGACACCCGACGCACCGCAGCTGACAGCTGCCGACGATGTCGAAATGCAGCATGGAAAGTCTGGTGATCCGCCCGTCCATCCAAACCGGCGTTCGCTCCGGTGTTGGTTTAGCCCGTTCAGTGACCAGGCGTCTGACCGTGCTGCCGTAAGCCGGTAAGGGCGATTCGCCGTCACCCGCGGGTTCAGCCGGTGCCCCATCGCCGAACGTTTCGTTGGCGGAACGCCCCGCGGGTGCCCGGAAGCTCTCGCCATGGAATTGCGGATCGACCGGGGCGCGGTCGACCGGGGGCGCCGACTCGCCGGCGCGATCGTCGACCCCGTCGAAGACTTCATCGTTCGGCACTCGACGGTCAGCGTCGAGCGCGCGGTCGTGCGGTTGTGCGGCGTCGACGGCGTCGATCGTGACGGCGTTCCGCTCCCGAACCGGCTGATCGACGCGCTGGCGCCACGCGAGATCGGCGTAGCGCGCGCGCTCGGCGCGGCGATCGCGGAGACGGGCCGCACGGCGCAGCAGGTCGCCGAAGCGGTCGCGGCCGGCGAGCCGCTGCCCGACCCGGCCGACACGCCGGAAGTGGCAGTACGCGCGGCGTTGCGCGCCCCGGTCGAAGCTGGACTGGCCCGGATCGATGCATCGCGCCGTGCGCGCGACACGATGCTGGCGCGCCTGCCGCAAACCGAGCCGCCGCTGCTCTACGTGATCGTCGCCAGCGGGAACATCTACGAAGACCGCACGGCCGCGGTCGCGGCCGCCGAAGCCGGTGCGCAGATCGTCGCGGTGATCCGTTCCACCGCTCAATCGTTGCTCGACTACGTTCCGTACGGCGCGACCACCGAAGGCTTCGGCGGCACCTACGCGACGCAGGAGAACTTTCGTATCATGCGCGCCGCGCTCGACGAAGTCTCCGAGCGGCTCGGGCGTTACGTGATGCTCACGAATTATGCCAGCGGGCTGTGCATGCCGGAGATCGCCGCGACGGCGGCGCTCGAGCGGCTCGACATGCTGCTCAACGACTCGATGTACGGCATCCTGTTCCGCGACATCAACATGCAGCGCACGTTCGTCGACCAGCACTTCTCACGCCAGCTCAACGCGCGCAGCGGAATCATCATCAACACCGGCGAGGACAACTATCTCACCACCGCCGACGCCGTCGATCAAGCCCCGGCGGTCTTGGCCTCACAGTTCGTCAACGAAGCGTTCGCGCTGCGCGCCGGTCTGCCGGCGCGGCAAATGGGCCTCGGCGACGCCTATGAGATCGATCCCGATCTCGAGGACGGTTTCCTGTTCCAGCTCGCACAAGCGCAGCTCGCCCGCCAGATCTTCCCCGACGCGCCGCTCAAGTACATGCCGCCGACCAAGCACATGACCGGCAATATCTTCAAGGGCCACCTGATCGACGCGATGTTCAACCTGACGTCGGTCATGACGCACCAGACGATCCACCTGTGCGGCATGCTGACCGAAGCGATCCACACGCCGTTCGTGGGCGACCGGGCGCTCGCGCTCGAGAACGCGCGCTACGTCATGGGTACCGCGCGCCACTTCGGCGACGAGATCGAGATCAAAGCGGGCGGCAAGATCGAACGGCGCGCGCACGACGTCCTGGCAGGCGCGGTGCGCATCCTCGAGGCCGTCGCCGACCGGGGGTTGATGCGCGCGATCGGCGACGGCACGTTCGCCGACGTCAAGCGCGCCCGCGACGGCGGGCGCGGGCACGAGGGCGTGTTCGCCAAAGCGCCCGGCTATTGGAATCCGTTCGCCGACGCGTTGTCCGGCGAACCGGCAACCGCGTGAGCACGGTCAAGCCGTACGGCGACACCTCGGACGACGGTGCGGTCCAGCTGTCGTTCACCTTGCCGATCGCCTGGAGCGAAGGCGCCGACGAAGCCGCGCGCCAGTTGGTCGGCAAGATGGGGTTCACCGACGTCGCGGTCGTCGAAGGGCGCGCGATCGCCGCGGGCTTCTCGTTCTTCGTCGTCTACGCGCGCACGCCGGTGTCGATCGACGTCTCGACGATCCAAGCGCCGTCGGCGACGCGCGAGGCGCTCTCGCTCGACGAGGTCGACGAGCTGGTCGCAAAACGCATCGGGCGCAAGCTCAAGGTCGTCGGCGCCTGCATCGGCACCGATGCGCACACGGTCGGAATCGACGCGATCCTCAACATGAAGGGCTACAAGGGCGACTACGGCCTCGAGCGCTACCGCGGCTTCGAGGTGTTCAACCTCGGCAGCCAGATCGCGATCGAAGATTTGGTGCGCTTCGCGCGCGACCGCAACGTCGATGCGATCCTCGTCTCGCAGGTCGTCACGCAAAAGGGCAGCGACATCGCCAACTTCACCGCGCTCGCCGAGCTGCTCGAAGCCGAGAACGTGCGCGAGCGCATCCTGCTCATCGCCGGCGGGCCGCGCGTGACGAACCTGCTGGCGGCCGAACTCGGCTACGATGCAGGGTTCGGCCGTGGGACGCTGCCCAGCGACGTGGCGACGTTCATCGCGCGGCGCATCGCCGACCGCGTCTCGGCATGAGGTCGATCGCGGCGGCGCTGCTCGCGGTGGCATTGACATTCGCGCTGGCGTCGCAGGCATCGGCGATCGACCGCAGCCTGGGCGCGGATGTGCCGAAGCCGGCAGCGAGCGGCGACCTCTGGACCGATGCGGACATCGCCGCACTCGTCACCGACATCGACGGCGTGTTGGCCGCCGGGTCGACCCTGCGCCATGCGCACGTCGGACTTCTCGCGATCGACGCACGAGACGGTCGCGTCCTCTACGAACACAGCGCCGACGACGCGTTCCAGCCCGCCTCGACCCTAAAGTTGGTGACGGGCAGCGCCGCGCTCGACACGCTCGGCCCAGGGTTTCGGTTTCGCACGACCGCCACGACCGCGAACGTGGTCGAGAACGGTCTGCTGCGCGGCTCGCTCACGCTCCACGGCACCGGCGACGTCCTGCTCGATCGCGCGGCGCTCGCGAAACTTCCGACGGCGTTGCGCGCGGCGAAGATCAAACAGGTCGAATGGGACGTCATCGCCGATCCCGCCGACGTTCCCGATTACCCCGCGGGCTGGGCGATCGACGACATGCCCTGGTCGTATGCCGCACCGGTCGCCGCGCTCGGCTTTGCCGACGACGAGGTGACGGTCACCGTGCGACCCGGTGCGCACGCCGGCGCACCGGTAGCCGCCCGCGTCGCGCCGGCGGGAACGACGGCCGGCGATTCGTCCGGCTGCGTCCCGCTCGAGCTTGCGTTCTGCATCGTCGTGACGGCAACAACCGCCGCGGCGGGATCGGAATCGACGCTCGATGCGCGCGTGTCGGTGACCAGCCCGCTCGAAATCGATATCACCGGCACGATCGCGGCGGGCGCCGCGCCGGAGTCGCTCTCGCTCGCACCGCTTCATCCGCCGCGCTTTGCCGCGGCCGCCGCTCGACGCGTGCTCGTCGCCGGTGGGATAGCGGTTCTGCGCGTGATGCCGGTGCCGACGATGCGCAAAGTCGACACCGACGCGCCGCGCAGGGTCGTTTGGACGCACGATTCCGAGTCGCTCGCCGATCTGCTCGCCGACACGTGGATGCCGAGCGACAATCTCTTGGCCGAGTCGCTGTTGCACGCGCTCGGCGCCAAGCCGCCGGCGCTTCGGGGTACCGACGGCGCCGGCATCGCGGCGGAAAAGACGTGGCTCGCGCAACTCGGTATCGACCCGAGTACGGTTGCGATCGAAGACGGCAGCGGACTGTCGGCGTACGATCGCATCACGCCGCGCGACGTCGTGACCGTGCTGCGTCACGACTGGGACGGTCCGTATCACGACGTCGTGCTCGACGCACTACCGATCTCAGGCGTGCGCGGAACGCTGCGATCGGCCTTCACCGGTACGCCGGCTGAGCGGCGCGTGTTCGCCAAGACCGGCACGCTCACGCACGCGAGCGCATTGGCCGGATACATCGCGACCGCGCGCCACGGCACGGTGATCTTCGCCTTCGACGTCGATGATTGGCTCGGCGCGCCGGCCGATCTGCGCGAGCTGCGCGGTCGCGTGCTCTCGCGCATCGTGGGGAACTGATCGCGCATGTTGGGCGCGCACCTCGAGGCCGAGATCCGCGAGCAGCCCGACGTTTGGCGCCGCATCGCCGGCTCGGATGCCGCGCAGCGCTTCGCGGCGGCGGTCGCGGGCTGCGACATCGTGTTTCTCGGCAGCGGCAGCTCGCTGTTCGTCGCGTTGCTCGCGGCGCTCGCGTGGCGGCGCCGCGGCGTGCGCGCGCGTGCGCTGGCGGCGACCGAAGCGCGCTTCGATCACCTCGCGAGTCCCGGCGCGTGCGTGGTCGCACTCTCCCAGAGCGGACGGTCAGCCGATCTGCTCGACGCGCTCGACGTCATCGCGCCGCCGCGATTGATCGCCCTCACCAACGACGTCGCGTCGCCGCTGGCCGAGCGGGCCAACGCCGTGATCGACTGCTTGGCCGGTCCCGAAGTCGCCGTCCCCGCGACCAAGAGCGTCACCTCGATGGCAGCGATCCTGCTCTGGTCGGCCGCGCTCGCCGGCGGGAAACGGAATCGCACCGCCGCGACGCTCGTGCAAACCGCCGACGACGTCGCGGCGTGGCTCGCGTCAACGGGGATCGGCGAGGTCGAGGACGCGGCGCGACGGCTGGCCCGGCGGCGCAGCGTCGCGGTCGTCGGCGCGGGTTACGGCGTCCCGGTCGCCTACGAGGTCGCGCTCAAGATCAAGGAGGCCAGCTACGTCCACGCCGAGGGCTTTGCGGCCGGCGAGTTCCGGCACGGCAGCTCGGCGATTCTCGACGCGGCGAGCGCGATCGTCGGGATCATCGACGACGCGTCGGCCGAGGTCGTGCAGCGGCCGTTGGCCGAAGCCGCCGAGGCCGAGGCGGCGCGCTATGTGATCGGCCGGCGCGTCGGTGAGATTCCACTGCTCGGGCCGGTAACCGGTGAGGCGTTCAACACCCTGGCCTGGCTGGTGACCGGCCAGTACCTGGCGCTGAGCCTGGGCCGCGCCAATCACATCGATTCCGACGCGCCGCGCGGGCTCACAAAATTCCTGGTGTGAGCAAGCGAGCCCGGGAGTTCCGGCCGGATTGTCCAACCTTCCCCTCACCGTATGCTGCCCGACCTGCTGGCCTGGTTCACCGGCAAGGAACAGAACCGCCGCAAGTTTCCGCGCAAGCGCAGACCGTTTCGGGCCACCTATAGCCTGGACGGTCAGAACGCGCGCGCCGCGATCGGTTTGGACATCAGCGGCGGCGGCATGTGCATCCTCACTCAGGAGCCGGTTGTGCACGCGGAGTTCGAAGTTCGCCTCCTACTCGACGAACGCAACCTCCACGTGCGCGTGACGAGCGTGTGGCAGGACGCGGTCCAGCACCAAGGACGCAAGGTCTGGCGCTACGGTCTGCGCTTCACCGGGATCTCGGCCGACGACTGGGACGCCATCATCCGCTATACGACCGATCGGCCCATCGCCGAATCGAACAAGGCGCAAGAAGAGCTCGCCACGGTGCGCATGACGCCGGACGATACAGCGCGGCTGCTGCCGAGCGAGTTGCAGACGCGACTGCTTCAGATGCTGGTCGAACGCCACCGCCTTGCACCACTCGCCGGCAAGACACCGCTCGTGCAGTACTTCTACTCGGGCATCGTTCGTCACAACGAGAAGCTGATGCACCGGCTCGTCATCCAGTCGAAAGTCGTGGGTCCGGAGGACGACGAGTTGTTCGAAACGCGCTTCGTGTTCGACGAGAGCGGCAAGAACGTTCAGATTCTGAATTGAAGGGCGCCGGGTGTCGAAGAAGACCGCGCTGATCACCGGCATCACGGGCCAGGACGGCTCGTACCTCGCCGAGCTGCTGCTCGACCGCGGCTATCGCGTCGTCGGCATGACGCGCCGCACGTCGACCGACGTGCACGAGCGCATTCAACATCTCGTCGACCGCATCGACATCGTCTCCGGCGACCTGCTCGATCAGAGCTCGATCACCTCGATCATCGCCGACGTCCGTCCGGACGAGGTCTACAATCTCGCGGCGCAATCGTTCGTGCCGACATCGTGGCATCAGCCGGTGTTGACCGGCGAGTTCACCGCGCTCGGCGTCACGCGCATCCTCGAAGCGATTCGCGGCACCAACCCGCGCATCAAGTTCTATCAAGCCTCGAGCTCGGAGATGTTCGGCAAAGTCCAAACCGTCCCGCAGAATGAGGACACGCCGTTCTATCCGCGTTCACCGTACGGCGTCGCGAAGCTCTACGGTCACTGGATCACCGTCAACTACCGCGAATCATACGACATCTTCGCTTGCTCTGGTATCCTGTTCAACCACGAGAGCGTCCCCGCCAACACGCCCGTGATCGTGCGGGAGAACTGCCTCGTCGACATCAAGCCGATCGGCGAAATCTTGCGCGTCCGCGAAAAGGGTCCGAACGTTCAACGCTTCGAGGCCTACGGTCTCGAGGTGTGGGATGGCGACGACTTCGCCTTCGTTCAAGGCGGTACGGCTTACCGACATCGACCACGGGTCGACAATAAGGGTGTCGCACGCATCGAAGCGCGTTGCGGAACGGTCACGACGACCGCCGATCATGTGGTCTTCATGGCTGACGGCGAGCGGGCGGCGAAAACCGTCGAAGCTGGTCAGCGGATGATTCGTGCGGAACTGCCCGAGGTTCCGTCCGCGATGGTGCTGACGAACGAAGCTGCGTGGATGCTCGGAATGTTTGTCGGCGACGGGTCCGCGCATCGCGACGGAGAGCGCACAAGCGCGAAATTCATAAACAGCAGCTCAATACTCCGCGCGGCATTCGGGGAGGTCTGGAAGCGCGTAACGTGTGGCGACGTACGGTACAGTGAAACCACCTCCGGGTTCATCCCGGGGAAAGTGGTCGGAGCGCTCATGCTCAAGGGCGCACCGACGTACGTCGAGTGGCTGCGCAGCGAGTGTTATACCCAAAGCGGCCATAAACGCGTTCCGCGCGTGGTCCTCAACGGCGGGGTTGATGTTTGGCGCGCCTTTCTCGCAGGCTACAATTCAACTGACGGGCTCAAAGCCGGACCGGGCACGTATACGTACAAGAATTTCAAGACCAATTCGCCGGTCCTCGCAATGGGACTCTGGTGGATGGCGAAACGAGCGCTCCAACAAGAAACCGTCTTAAACGTCGAGGTCGGACCGCCGGAGCGTCCTGGCCCGTTCTACTCGATCAACCTGCGGTCACCGAACGTGCAAGGCAACAAAGGCGCGCATCTCAAGCGCGATTTGGCCGAGGTCAAGCGCGTCGTCCCTGAACCGCATTACGAGGGCTGGCTCTACGACTTCACGACGACCTCCGGACGCTTTCATGCCGGCGTCGGCGACTGCTTGATTCACAATTCGCCGCGTCGAGGCAAGGAGTTCGTGACGCGGAAGATCACCGACGGTGTTGCGCGGATCAAGCTCGGGGTTGCGACGGAATTGCGGCTCGGGAATCTCGATGCGAAGCGCGATTGGGGCTTCGCGGGCGATTACGTGCGCGCGATGTGGATGATGCTGCAGCAGGAACGTCCGGAGGATTTTGTCGTCGCGAACGGGCGCACGCACGAGGTTCGCGACTTCGTGCGCCTAGCGTTCGCGACGGTCGATCTCGATTGGGAGCAGTACACGATCGTCGATCCGCGCTTCTATCGCCCCGCAGAAGTCGATCTGCTCGTCGGCGATCCGGCCAAAGCCAAGCGCGTTCTCGGCTGGAAGGCCGAGGTGTCGTTCGAGGAGCTCGTGCAGCGCATGGTCGTGGCCGACATGGATCGGCTGCGACCGCTGGTCGCGACGTAGCGCGGCGCGGCGTCGCATGCGCGTACTCGTCACCGGTTCCGCGGGCTTCGTCGGCGGCCATCTCACTGCGGCGCTGCGCGAACGCGGACACGACGTCTTTGAGACCGACCACGTTGCGACCGGTGATGCACTCGCCGTCGACGTCACCGATCCGCTCGCGGTGAACGGCGCGTTCGAGCTCGCGCGACCCGACGCGATCGCGCATCTCGCGGCGCAAGCCTTCGTGCCCGCATCGATCGAAGATCCCGAGAGAACGTTTCGCATCAATGCCGGCGGAACGCAAAACGTGCTCGAGGCGGCGCGGCAGTTGGCGACGAGCGGTGTGCGGCCGCGGGTGCTGGTCGTGAGCAGCGCCGACGTCTACGGCGCGCAGCCGGCCGATGCATATCCGCTGCGCGAGACAACCGCGCCGCGGCCGGCCAACCCGTACGCGGCGAGCAAGGTCGCGGCCGAAGCACTCGCGGCGTCGTATGCGCGTTCGTTCGGCGTCGATGTGGTCGTGACGCGCGCGTTCAACCACATCGGAGCCGGACAAGACGAGCGTTTCGCGGTACCGGCCTTTGCCTCACAGCTGGCGAGCATCGCGGCCGGAACGGCCGAACCGGTCGTGCGCGTCGGCAACCTCACCGCGACGCGCGATATCCTCGACGTGCGCGACGTGTGCGACGCGTACGTGCGGATCCTCGAAGGCGGCGGCGAGGCCGGCGAGGTCTACAATGTGTGCCGTGGCGAGGCGACGGCGATGCGCGAGATCCTGCGGCGCTTGATCGAGATCGCGCACGTTCCGGTCGAGGTGCGCGAGGACCCGGCGCGAATGCGCCCGGCCGACGTGCCGGTCAGCGTCGGCGACGCCGCGAAGCTGCGCGAAGCGACCGGCTGGTCAGCCCGGATACCGCTCGCGGCCGCGTTGCGCGCGGTATATGATGATGCGCGGGCGCGCCACCCTTCCGCCAACTCGAAATCACGGTGATCAGGTGAAGTCTGTGTCGTTCGGCTCCTTCGTCTTCGGCAATCGCGGCACGCTGCTTGCGTTGCCCGCGCTCGCGCTCGCGGCGCTCGGCAAGCCCAGCGCGTTCTCGGTGGCGACCGGGCTGCCGCTCGCGTTCGCCGGTGAAGCCGTACGCATGTGGGCCGTCGGTTACAGCGGCGTGACCACGCGCGGCGACACCGTCACGGCGCCGAGGCTCGTGACCGCCGGGCCGTACGCGTACGTGCGCAACCCGCTCTACGTCGGAAACTTCATCACCGCTGCCGGAATCGCGTATGCGTTCACCGGCAAGAACTCCGCCGCCACGCGCGCCGTGCTGGTGCTGGGTTCGCTCGCGACGATGGTCGGCGTGTATGCGATCATCGTTCCGCACGAGGAAGCGTATCTGCGCGGGGCCTTCGGCGACCAGTTCGACGCGTACACCAAGCGCGTGCCGCCGGTGATCCCCGCGTTGGAACCCGCCGAGCCGCAACACGGGTCATACGATCCCGACGTGATCTTTCAAGCCGAGTCCCGCACCTGGCTGACCTTGGCCGCGACGCTCGTCGTGCTGGCCTTCAAAACGCTGCGCGCATGAGCCCGCACTCGCATGCTGCGGACGGCAGCGACGCGAGAACCGGCCACTCGACAATGCGGCTCAAGATCGCGCTGGCCGCGACCGGCGCGGTGGCCGTGCTCGAGCTGGCCGGCGGATTTCGGGCGGGTTCGCTGGCGCTCATCTCCGATGCCGTCCACGTCACGATGGATTGCGTCGCGCTCGGGATCGCGCTCGCCGCCGCCGTCGCCGCAAAGCGACCGGCAACGCATCGGCAGACGTTCGGCTTCGCGCGCTACGAGATTCTCGCGGCGCTGGCGAACGGCGCACTGCTCACCGCAGTCACCGTGCTGATCGCTATCGAAGCGGTGAAACGGCTGATCCATCCCGAGCTGCCGTCGGGTGCGCTGATGGCAATGGTCGCAGCGATCGCGCTCGCCGTGAACGTCGGCGTCGGGCTGGTGCTGCTCGGTGCGGCGCGGCGTGACCTCAACTTGCGCGCATCGCTGCTGCACGTCGCGGGCGACGCGCTCGGCGCGGTCGCGGTGATCGTCGGCGGCGGCCTGATTCTGCTCACCGGCGCGACCTGGATCGATCCCGTACTCTCGCTGTTCGTCGCGGCAATCGTCATCGCGGGTGTCGTGCGGATCGTCCGCGAGGCCGGCGACGTGCTGCTCGAGAGCACGCCGGACCACGCCGGAATCCCCATCGTGCGC
>Ga0182024_10017635_pt1 | contig 13376 bp, 7 predicted proteins | sample P32metaG_FD_120480 | JGI IMG/M metagenome (GOLD analysis project Ga0182024, IMG submission 120480) | Permafrost microbial communities from Stordalen Mire, Sweden - P3-2 metaG (Illumina Assembly) | ecosystem: Environmental > Terrestrial > Soil > Wetlands > Permafrost | place: Sweden: Stordalen...
GGTTCGCCAACTGGCTCCAACGTACCGCGCCGTTCTTCCGGCGGGCTCCCCCGCTGGCTCCTGGCTGACGCCGGCACGGAAGGCGAATCCACAACCGAATCCGCCGAGACCGCGAGCTCTCCTGCCAAAAATGCGCCCTCCCCGATTGAAGACGCCGCGGACGCTGGCGACGCCGAGCGCGTTCGCGTGGAAAACTCCCTGAGCGAAGAAGACGTCGCCGCGCTCTCCTCAAGTCTTGTCGAGGCCAAACAGGAAGAAACACAAGCCAAGGCCCAGGTTGATGCGGTCGTCGGTGGAGCGGATTTCGACGACGAGGAAGCCGAAGAAGAGGAAGAGGCCGCGGAACAAGAGTCCCAGGAAACGGAAGAAGAAACCGAAGAAATCCATCTCGTGGACGAGGTGGAAGTTTCCGACGAATCCGTGGAAGAAGACGCAACCGGCGAACCACTGACTCCGCAAGAGCGCGCTGACGCCGAAGCCGACGCAGCTCATGACGACGCCGAACACGACGCTGGCCGGGGCGAACACGCCGAAGAGGACACCCACGAACACGGCGACGCTCTACACGTCGACACCATCGAAGCGACTTCAAGCGAACATGCAGCGCAGCCAGCAGTCATCGAAGACGAGGTTATCCTGCTTCCCGGTGAGACTCGTTCGCCGCGCACTGCCAGCGCTCCGCGCGAGGATTTTCCGCCACGCGATTCCGCGCGCATCGGCAGCGGTAGCCCGCGTTCCCGCTTCCAGCGACCCTTCCGCGGCGGCAGTAGTGGACGTGACCGTGGCCGCGACAATCGTGGCGGCGGTGATCGCAGTGGGCGCTCCGGAGGTCCGCGAGGCGGACGTCCAAGCGGACGCTTCGAACGCCGTCCCAGCGGACCCGGCGGTCCCAGGCAAGATCGCGGCTATCAAGGGGGACGTTCCGGCCCCTCGCGCCGACCGCAACTCATCTCGGAAATGCTCAAGGCCGGTCAGGATGTCGTCATCCAGATCGCCAAGGAACCCCTCGGCAAAAAGGGCGCCCGCATCACCAGCCATGTCGCCCTGCCAGGCCGCTTCCTTGTCTATATGCCGACGGTTCATCACACCGGAGTGTCGCGCAAGATCATCTCCGCGGAGAATCGCTCACGCCTTCGGCGTCTTGTCAGCGAGGCGGGCAACGCTTATCCCGGCGGCTTCATCGTTCGAACCGCGGCTGGCGAAGCCACGGATGACGAAATTCGCGCTGACATCGACTTCCTCGGCAAGACCTGGAATGAAATCAAGGAGCGCAGCGAGCAACGCAAGTCACCCGCGTTGCTCCACCGCGACCTCGATCTCGTCGAGCGCATGCTTCGCGATTACGTCTCGGACGATTTCAGCGCCATCTGGATCGACAACGAAGAGGAATACGGCAAGGTCGTCGAGTTCGTCAGCCGCTTCCAACCCAAGCTCGTCAACCGCGTTAAGCTCTACACCAAAGAAACGCCGATCTTCGAAGAGTTCGGTATCCAGCACGAGCTCGACAAGGCCCTGCGCGCCAAGGTCTGGCTGAAATCCGGCGGCTACATCGTCATCAACCACACCGAAGCACTGGTCGCCATCGACGTCAACACCGGCAAGTTCGTCGGCAAAGGCTCGACGCGCCTCGAAGACACCATCGTCAAGACCAACATCGAAGCGGTGAAGGAAATCGTCCGCCAAATTCGCTTGCGCGATCTAGGCGGCATCATCGTCGTCGATTTCATCGACATGGAAGAACGCCGCAACCGCGAAAAAGTGTTGTCGGCGTTGCAACAGGCCCTCGAACAGGACAAAGCACCCTCGAAAGCGCTCTCGTTCAACGAGTTTGGCCTGGTGTGCATCACCCGCAAACGCACCAAGCAAGCTCTCGAGCGCGTTCTTTGCCAGCCGTGCCCGTATTGCACAGGGTCCGGCATGGTTAAATCCAGCCCGACGCTTTGCTACGAAATCCAAGCCGAAGCGCGCAAGATGGCCGCCGCCGATCACGAGACCCCGAACCTGACTCTCCGGGTGCACCCAGAAATCGCCAAAGCGCTAAAAACGCGCGAGTCCATGCTAATCGACGAATTGGAGCAGACCACGCACAAACACATCATCATCCAATCCGACGCGACTCTCCATTGGGAGCAATACGACATCTACTAAACGGGGTTCCCCCCCCGCCAATTTAGCGGCGAGTTCAACTTGCCCTCTTGACGAAAACGCCCGGGCGCACTGTCGGCCCGGGCGTTTCCATTTTCCAAGAAATGTGGGGGCGCGCTGCAGCGCGTGCCTTGCCGCGTACCAGCAGCAAGAATGCATCCTTAGCTCACGCTTGTAATTAACGGTGACGATAAAATCCCTGTCAGTTGCCGACATGATTTTTCGGCACGAACACGGCAGTGCATTTGGGCGGTTATGATCCGCCGGGTCCGCAACAAGCGCTACAGCATCTTTTGCGTATCGGTCAATTGTTCGACGTAGCGCCGTCGATATCTCCCGCTTTTCGTATCTACGACTCAGCGGGGTCCGACTTCGGCCGCTAGCGACACGACATAGAGCGACCTAGCCCTCGGCAGGATCTGGTGATTTCGGGGGCCGCGAGCCAACCTCAGCATCGCAAGGTGTCTCCAGTTTCAGCTTCGTGCGAGCGCGCTGGAGGAGACCGTCCAGGTCGTCATATTTCGAAAAAACTCCGTGTATACCAGACTGAAAAGCGGCTAGTTCCAGCTCTCGATTCTTGTACGCGGTGAGCAGAAATAAAGTAGCGTCCGGCACAATGAACCGGAGGGCTGCCGCCGCTTCCAACCCGTTCATTTCCGGCATCGCCAGATCCAGGATGACGAGGTCAGGAGAGAGTTGCTCCGCCTTTGAGATCGCGTCGGCGCCATCCACCGCTTCGCCACATACCGTGAACTCCGGTTGCGATTGAAAGAGACGGCGAAGCTCTCTTCGTACCGCTTCATGATCGTCCACAATCAGCACGGATTTCGGCACTCAGCACTCCTACGCACTCCGCCAATCATATCTGCTCGGCTTGTATTCTTAAATGCTCGATCGGAGAAAAGGTTTGCAACGTCGGGCCTCGCCCAGGCGCGACCACGGCTCCCAGCTTCGATAGTCTCGAAAATAGAGAGTCTAATCGATTGATTTACAATGCGAAAGTACGCGACGGCCGTGGGATTCGATGCCAGCGGGGCTGGCCAACGTAAGCCGTTTATTGCTCGCATTCTCTAGAACGTAAGAATCGTCTGAACCATGATGAGTGGGGCGTGGACGCCGACCGGGGTGAACTCCAATCAACACCAGCGACAGCAGGAATTTGGCGCGTAGTCGGCAATTTGCCCGCTCCTATTAACTTGGGGCGCACCAACCCCAGCATTCTAAAAGACTTTAGGATCTGAGATTCCGTTGGAATACCAGCACTTGACGTCGCGGCCTGGGAATGCCCTCACGGCGCTCCGGTGCTAGAAGCGCATCCCCTTGAGCGCGAAAGTCGGAATTTAGGGGGATGGCTGAACTCGAGATGGCGGTCAGTTCTCAGTCTGAGGGCGTACCCGGTAAATTTTTCCCTTTTGCGAGGCGCCACGATTCGACGGGAGCCGTCGCCTCCAACCGTTCGCGACCAACTCACAAGACAATCCGATTAAAATGCCATGTCATTAACCTCGAAGAACCCCTTGCAGCGCTGCCTGGTTTCGGCGTACAGTTAACAGATGTCGATGAGCTTCCATCAGCACCAGCTCTGTACCTGCGCGGGTTGTACGTGTTGTCCCACAGGTCTGCTCTGGCGCCAGGGGGCTCATAGTCTAGAAATCTAGCTCTAGTCGAGTCGCAGTTAACCCCCACCGTCAGAATCGCTGGCCGGTGGGATTTTTGTTTTTAGGCGCGTTTTTTTGCAGACCAAGGGAAGGAAATGCCTCAGACCACGCCGGAATTGTTGGACCTACTTCGCAGCCGCGGGGCTGCGCGCGAACAGCGCTCCCTGTCCGGCGGTGAAAGGCTGAATCATCTCCGTACTTTGGAGGCGGAGAGTATCTACATCCTCCGCGAAGCGGTCGCCGAGTTTTCTCATCCGGTAATGCTGTACTCGATCGGAAAAGACTCGTCCGTGATGCTTCGGCTGGCGCAGAAAGCCTTCTTTCCCGGGAAGATTCCTTTTCCCCTGCTGCACATCGACACCAGCTACAAATTCCCGGAAATGATCGAGTTTCGAGACTCCTACACGCAGGAGATCGGCGTGCAGCTGATCGTTCACCGAAACGAAGAGGCGCTGGGACGCGGCGCGAATCCATTTTCGCTGGGCACACAGAAGTGCTGCGGCCTCCTGAAAACGAAGGGCCTCTTGGACGCCTTGACGCAAGGTGGGTTTAACGCTGCGTTCGGCGGCGCTCGCCGTGACGAAGAAAAATCGCGCGCCAAGGAAAGGATTTACTCGTTCCGTGATTCGCATGGCCAGTGGGACCCCAAAAACCAGCGCCCGGAACTCTGGAACCTCTTCAATTCGCGCGTCGACAAAACAGAAAGCATTCGCGTCTTTCCTCTCTCCAATTGGACCGAACTCGATATCTGGCTCTACATCTTGGCCGAGAATATTCCCATCGTGCCGCTGTACTACGCGCGAGAGCGCGAAACCGTGGTCCGCGGGGGTTCTCTCGTCCTGATTCACGACAAGCAAGAACTCTTGCCCGGCGAAGAATCGAAACTCGTGAAGTGCCGGATGCGTTCCCTGGGTTGCGTGCCGTGCACTGGGGCGCTCCGATCGGAAGCCGACACCCTTCCCAAAATTGTCGAGGAGATGATTTCGTTCCGTCGCTCCGAGCGGGAAAACCGCGCCATCGACCACGACGAAGAAGGCTCCATGGAGCTGAAGAAGCGGGAAGGCTATTTCTGATGCTGGCCGCTCCGTCGCTCAGCGAGGATTTTGACCTTTTTCTTCAGCAGGAACTTGCCAAGGAACTCCTGCGGTTTACCACCGCAGGCAGCGTGGATGACGGCAAGTCCACGCTGATCGGCAGGTTACTGCACGACGCCAAAGGCGTTTACGAAGATCAGCTCGCATCCGTGAAAAAGAGCGGCATCAATCGCTCCAGCGGACCGGTCGACTTCTCGCTGTTGACCGACGGTTTGCGCGCCGAGCGCGAACAAGGCATCACTATCGACGTTGCCTATCGCTACTTCGCAACGCCACGACGGAAATTCATCATCGCGGACACACCGGGTCATGAGCAGTACACCCGCAATATGGCCACCGGCGCTTCCACGGCGAATCTCGCGGTGATCCTTGTCGACGGAACGAAGGGCCTGCTACCCCAAACGCGTCGCCATTCCTATATCGCTTCCCTGCTGGGAATTCCCCATGTGCTCGCGGCCATCAACAAGATGGATCTGGCGGGTTACCGCGAAGACGTTTATTTACGCCTGCAAGCCGATTTTCTCGCTCTTGCAGAGCACTTGCATATTCCTTTCGCACAGTGCGTGCCCGTCAGCGCGCTGGAGGGTGACAACATCGTCGCGCGCAGTAGCAACATGTCGTGGTATTCCGGGCCGACTCTTCTTGAGCACCTCGAATCGGTACCTATTCTGCCGCCTTCGAGCACCGACGCCATTCGCTTTCCAGTTCAGTACGTCATTCGCCCGGATTCCACATTTCGTGGTTTCGCGGGACAAGTCGCGGGTGGTGCGATCCACGCTGGCGATTCCGTCATGGCGCTGCCCTCGCGGCAAACCACGCGTGTACGTTCCATCGTCACCTATGACGGCGAACCGGACACCGCCCTGGCATCCCAATCGGTGACTCTGGAACTCGAAGATGAAATTGACGTTAGCCGCGGCGACATGCTCGTCTCTCCCGATGCGAGTCCTTCGGTTTCGCCATCCTTCAGTGCGATGGTGGTCTGGCTGTATGAACAGCCGCTCCAGCTCAACCACACTTACATCGCGAAACACACGACGCGGCAAGTGAAAGCGCAGGTCACGCGCATTCAGAACCGCGTTGACGTGAACACTCTGATCCACGAACCCGCACGAGAACTGCTCATGAATGGCATAGCTCTGGTCGACGTCGAGACCAGCAGCCCGCTCTTCTTTGATTCTTACGATAGGAGCCGTGTGACCGGCAGTTTCATCCTGGTGGATCCGCTATCGAATGCCACCGTCGCCGCCGGAATGATTCGCAACGATTTGTCAGGGCGGACCGTCGCATCAAGTAATCGAGAAACCGGTCCGGCAATCAGCCCGGAAACAATCACTCCCCGGGAGCGGTTCGAGCGCAATGGTCACCGTCCCGCTATTTTCGCAATTCCCTATCGTGATTTCCTCGTTGAATCCGTGGAACGCGCGCTCTTCGACAGGGGCTTCCAAACGATCACGTGGCACGGCGATCGAATTCCACCGCCGGCCGTTAGCTTGGTCCTTACTGGGTTACTGTCAGCCGGATTCATCGTCGTTCTTGAGGGTGACGAAATCCAGCCAGAGACACGGCGCGCTCTCGAAACCATTGCCGGAGACTCTTTTTTTGACCTCGTGGCCGCGGCGCAACGCCTCACACGCGACGAGGTGGCGACAGAAGTCGTTTTGCGCGCGGAGTCGCTGCGAATTCCGCGTCTGCCGTCCGCTTCGGGAAAGGCTGACTAATATGCTCGCTACAATCCAGCTCGAAACCGTCGAAAACCAGGATGCAAAAACCCTCGTGAGCACCATCTTGGACCAGCCGGGTGCGGCGCCTATCTGCCTCACGTGCAGTTTTCAGGCCGAAGACATCATCGTCCTTCATCTTCTGCGTGAACGGTTGCCACATCTTCCGGTTTTGTTCCTCGAGACGGGCTATCACTTTTTCGAGACCTATCAATTTCGGGATCGCATCACAGCCGAATGGGAACTCAACCTCGTCAACGTGCTACCCAAAGAAACGGTTCAGCAACAAGAGTCGAAACTGGGAATTCTCTATCGAGAAGATCCGGCCAAGTGCTGCCAACTCCGCAAGGTCGATCCTTTGATGGCATCACTTGAACCGTTCGAAATCTGGTTCACAGGTTTGCGGCGCGAACAATCTCCTACTCGGCGGAATCTCAAAAAAGTCGAACACCACCGCTTGCCCAGCGGCAAAACTCTGTTGAAAGTCAGCCCTCTCGCCGATTGGACGTGGGCGCAAGTCTGGGAATATACCGGAAAGCATGGACTGAGCTACCTCCCGCAGTATGACCAGGGATATGCCAGCATCGGCTGCGAGCCATGTACCGCGATTCCAGCGGATCCTGCCAATCCCCGGTCGGGCCGGTGGAGCGGCAAGAAGCTCGAGTGCGGAATTCACACCTTTTCGGAGAAAACCGAGTGATTCATTTCTTGCTGGGTTTTCTGATCGCACTGGCCGTGGGACTCACCGGTATCGGTGGCGGGAGTTTCACCGTTCCCGCGCTTTTGCTGATTGTTGGTCTTCCGGCGGGAGAAGCGGTCGGAACTGCGTTCGTATTTGCGGGCGTACTCCGACTGATCGCCGCGCCTTTCTACCTGATGCGTCGACACGTTCACTCGCGTTACTTCCGTCTACTTCTGACCGGAGCGGTGCCTGGTCTGGTGGTCGGAATACTGGCGCTACGTTTCCTGTCCAAAGCCGGCAATAGTCCGCTGGTGATCGTCGTGCTCGGGGTCTTGCTGGCGGTCACCTCCAGCTTGAGTTTCGTTCCCCGCGTCCAGAATCCGCGTTTTGCTCTGAACAATGCGCATTGGCTGCCGTGGCTTGCATTCCCAATTGGCGTCGAGTCGGGATTTTCGTCCGCGGGAGCGGGTGCGCTTGGCACCGTGCTCTTGCTCAATTATTCCGAGATGGCGCCGGCGCAAGTGGTGGGCACGGACATCGTGTTCGGATTGGTTCTCGCGACGATCGGCAGCGCCGTCCACTGGACGTTTGGTTCGATCAGCACGCCGATCTTGTTGCAGTTGCTCGCGGGCGGCGTACCTGGCGTTGTGCTCGGCTGCTTGCTCGCTCGAAAAGTGCCCGCACAAAAGCTGAAAGCGGTGGTTGCGGCGGTGGCCCTGGTCGCCGGCTTGCAGTTGGTGTGGTCTGGCGCGCGCGCCTTTGCGGCGCAGCATTCCACCGCGGCTGCGAAGCTAGACGTCCGGGTGCCGGGAGTGTCGCGGCCATGAATCGTTTCTTCCGCAAAGCAGCCCGAGTCATTCTTGCCCCTTCCGTGTTCGCTCCTGCCTCTCGTTGTTGTTGTTGACGCCTTTCTATTCGTCACCCAGCAATTAATTTCCGGTGTTTCGCTTTTTTCTCACAAATCACGAATGACCTGCGCCGCGCTGGCGCATAAGACCAGAACAGGAGTGTAGAAATGAGTCCGCTTAAGCTGATTGTTTCCTTCGCAAAGAAATTAGCGCTCTACGCCGCGGCGATAATTCTGGCTGGTGTGCTGTTTTGCTCAGCCCTGCTCGCGCAGGGTGACGCTTCCTTGGGGGGTTCGGTAACCGACGCCACCGGTGCGGGAATCGCCGGCGCTGCCGTGATCATCACGAATTTGGAAACGGGAACGCAGCGCACACTCGCCACCGACGAAGCTGGACGTTTCAGCGCACCCGCTCTCCCCGTCGGGCACTACGAGATGGTCGCTTCCAAAAACGGTTTTCGAGTGGATCGCAGAACCTCCATCACCCTCGTGGTCGGGCAAAGAGAGGAACTGAACCTGAAACTCCAGGTCGGAGACGTGCACCAGACCGTCGAGGTCCCCGCGGACTCCGGACTCGTGCAGATTACCACCGAAGACATCTCCGGCTTGGTCGGCGAACGCCAGGTAAAAGACCTGCCGTTAAATGGACGAAGCTACGACCAGTTGCTAACTCTGAACCCGGGAATCGTTAACTACACATCCCAGCGCGCGGGCGGGATTGGAACCTCAAATTCGGTCGTCGGGAATATGTTCGCGGTTTCCGGCCGCCGGCCACAGGAAAATCTCTTCTTGTTGAACGGGATCGAATTCACCAGCGCTTCCGAAATCAACAACACGCCCGGCGGAGCGAGCGGACAACTCCTAGGCGTGGATGCGGTTCGCGAGTTCGCAGTGATCAAGGACACTTACGGGGCGGAGTATGGCAAGCGCCCCGGAGCCCAGGTCAGCATCGTCACCGCCAACGGCACGAATGAATTCCACGGCTCCATCTACGAATTCGTGCGCAACAGCGCCCTCGACGCGCGAAACTTTTTCGATTATGGCGACATACCGCACTTCGAACGGAACGTGTTTGGCGCCTCCGCCGGCGGTCCGATCGTCAAAGACAAGACCTTCATCTTCGCGAACTACGAAGGCTTCCGGCAGGGCCTTGGTTTGAGCGATCTCACGCTGGTCCCGGACAACACCTCGCGAGCCAAAGCGGCCGCGAGCGTCGGCCCGCTGCTCGCGCTCTGGCCGGTTGCGAACGGCCCCGAACTCCTGACTTTCGCCCGAGCTCCGAGCGGAATCGCCGAGGCGTTCAGCAATCCCCTGCAGCATATTCGGGAAGACTTTGGAACACTGCGAGTCGATCAGACGTTGTCGAACAGTGACTCGCTCTCCGCGGTTTATACGGTGGACGACAGCCAAGCACACTCACCCACGAGCAACCCCATCACTTTCATTGACGTTTTCCTCCGCGAGCAGGTAACGAGCCTGAACGAAACGCACGTCTTCTCCCCAAGTGTGGTTAACCGCGCCACGTTCGGCTTCTCGCGAGGCGCATTTTATTTCAACAGCGGAACGACCGTCGATTTGCCGGGCTGGGTCCAAGAAGGCCAGCCAGTGGGCGCGGTAGTGGTCGGCGGCGGCACAACTCTTAACGGAGCATCGCAGATCACGAACGGAGGCACGAACGCCGGCAGCAATCTGACGGCGGCCCGCAATTTGTTCACCGGAGACGATCAAGTCACCTTTACGCACGGAAGACACCTGCTCAGCTTCGGCGCCTGGCTGCAACGTGTGCAGGCCAACGATGTTCTCGTTCAGGACCAATATGGCCAGGCCTCGTTCACCAATCTGCAAACTTTCCTGCAGGGAACCGTGAGCACTTACACATACGCGCCGAACTACACACCGCTCGGCTGGCGATCGCTGGAGGGCGCGTTCTATGCAGAGGACGCCATTCGCGTGAAGCCGTCTCTTGAGTTGCGAATCGGTTTCCGGGCCGAGTCTACGAATGGCTGGAATGAGGTGAACGGCCGCGCTTCGAACTACGTCTTCGACGCGAGCGGCGTGATCGTCACACAGCCGGTTGTCGGTGATTCCGTTTTTTCCGAGAACCACGCAAAATTTCTCCCGGCTCCGCGCGTAGGACTCGCCTGGTCGCCATTCTCGTCAAAGAAACTCGTGATACGTGGAGGGTTCGGAGTCTACTACGCGCTTCTGGACAATTTGAGCTACCGTCTGGACCAGAACGCGCCTTTCAATACCGTCTTCGCGGCCAAGAGCATCCCGTTTGCGAGCATTGCTCCGGACGCTACCTATGCAAGCGCGAAAGTCATTCCGAGCGGAGTGCAGCCGGACCTGCGCACGCCGACCATCGACTCCTGGTCGTTGAAGGTCGAGCAGCAGGTTTCTCCGAACACTTCGTTGAGCGTGGGATATGTGGGTTCGCACGGATATCATGAGTTGCTCTCCGCGGACGCGAACCTTCCCGTCTCGACGATCTGCCCAGCGTCGCCGTGCCCCGTTTCGTATCCGGCAGGCACGCTTTACTATCCGACCAACGCGCCGCTTGCGAACAACACGGTGGCCAATACGACCCAGTGGTTTTCCGAGGGCATCAGTTCCTACGATGGGCTCGAAGTGGACGCGAACCGCCGCCTCGGCCGGGGTCTGCAGTTCCGCGGGGTTTACACGTTTTCCAAAGCGCTGGACGACGGCGACAACGTAAATACCAGCGTCGCCACAAATTCGCCGGCCTTCGTCGCGAATCCGCTCGATCCAAAAGCGGACTACGGGCGCGCTTCGTTTGACGTCCGGCACGCCGGCGTCCTAAACGCCACGTACGATCTTCCGTTTGGTCGCGGGAGTTCGGACGTGCATCCTTGGGTTGAAAGGGTTCTCGGAAACTGGCAGGTCAGCGGGATCGAGACAGTGCAGTCGGGCTTGCCCTTCACGCCGCAATTGTCTTATAACCCCTCAAACGACGGCGACTCTCGCAATCCGGTGCGGCCGTCGGTGAACCCAAATTTCAGCGGCTCCGTAATGGAAGGCGGACCGAACCAGTATTTCAATCCCAACGCGTTCCTCCAACCACTTCCCGGGACCTACGGAAATCTGGGCCGCAATACCTTGCCGGGTCCCTCGCTGGTCGAAACTGACTTCTCGGCTGCGAAGAAAATCGCGTTTTCGGAACGCCGCGCCCTGCAATTCCGTGCGGAGATCTTCAACGTGTTCAATCACACCAACTTCAACACGCCAAATCCGGTAGTTTACGCTGCGGCAACCGGGGGTCCCTCGCCGACGGCGGGAGTCATAACCTCGACCGCGACCACATCGCGTCAGGTCCAGTTCGGGCTGAAGTTCTTGTGGTGAAAATCTAAAACGAAGCGCGACGCCCGCCAACGCCGAGGAGAGCATTGGCGGGCATTCGCCCTCGCAATCAAGACCAAATTCCAAACGAATTATCAGGCGGCTTGCTACGCCCCTTCGCGGAACTCTACGCTGCCGTCAGGCGCCAGTCGCCACGCGGGATTCCAAGCCACCTCCCATGCAAACCCATCGGGATCGGCGAAATAGCCGGAGTAACCTCCCCACGATGCTTCTCTGGGTGCCTTTAGAATCGTAGCCCCCGCAGCCACGGCGCGTTGAATGAGCGGATCCACATCTCCTTTCGCTCGGACATTGTAGGCCAGTGCCATCGGTGCTCGTCCGAAGGTTGCCGGCTCGGCCTGAAAATCCGCGGCGAGCTGATCGCGCAAAAACAGCGCAAAAATCATCCCGCCGGCTTGGAAGAAGATGATCTCCTTGTTCTCAAATACTGGCTTCCAACCGAAGCCATCGACATAAAATCTCTTCGAAGTCCCAAGGTCTTTCACGCCAAGGGTTATGAGACTGACGCGCTGGTCCATGGTCTTAGATTCTCCTTTTGCCAGAGAAAGAAACGATATCGCCGCGAAGTGTGCCAGGAGTTGTCTTCGAGTCAGCATCGTGCCGAAGATAGAATGAAGAATGCGTCCCGGTCTTGAACGAATCGGACACCTAAATCTTTAAAGTTCGGGCCACCCGTAGTCTGAATGAGACCGGATAAGCGACGAGCGCATCGCGGGAATTGAAGCCACCTACGTAGTGGATTGCCGGAAAAACCGCTATACCTCCCGAGTCATGTGCGCTTGATCGGCATAATCTGCGTCCGCCGCAAAGCGAGCGAGATTCACCGAATACCTGCCATAGCGGCAAGATTCAGAAGACGCTGGAAACGGAGCCCGGAGGAACCTTTTCGGGGCGTAACCCGCTGCCATCGTGCACCGCCGTTGGATCTGCCGGCTACTGAGACCAAGCCACTGACGCAGTTGTCCAAGGTGCATCGTTCTCCTATTATCCTTTGCTGAAGGAGGTTGTCCGGTGAGCGCTGAGACCACCCATCCCCATGCGGATCCTCAGCTTCGACGCGATTCGCTCGGTCTTTCAGAGCTGGTGTTCCAGGGTGTCACGCACATCGCGCCGGCCACCAACATGGTGTTCACTTTTCCGATCATCGCCCTCAAGGCCGGACCAGTGATGCCGCTTTCGCTCTTATTGGCCACCGTCGTCTGCTTCTTCATTGGGAACACCGTGTCCCAGTTTTCCCGGTACATCCCATCGAGCGGAGGCTACTACTCCTTCGCTACCCGCGGACTGGGAAGTCGCAGCGGCTTCATGGCTACCTGGAGCTACCTAATCTATGAAATTCTCGGCACGGCAGGATGCACAGGTTTCCTAGGCTACCTCGTCTCGGGCATGTTGGAAATGCAATTCCGCGTGAGAATCCCGTGGTGGTTCTTTGCATTGGCTACGTCTGCCCTTATCTGGTCGCTCACTCACCACGGCATCCAACTATCCGCTCGTGTCAGTGCGCTTCTGGGCGGCCTCGAGGTGCTCATTATGTTAGCCCTCGCCATCACTTTTCTGATTCATCCAGGGCCAAGTTCCACGTACATTGCGCCGCTCGATCCCTCCGCGTCGCCCCATCACTTCGGCGGTATCTTGGCCGGGATGGTTTTCTCTATTCTCGCGCTTAGCGGCTTCGAGGCGCCGGCGCCGCTCGCCCAAGAAGCCCGGCGTCCCGCAAAATTTATCGGCCGGGCGATCACGCTCTCGCTGGCTGCGATCGGAATCTTCTACATTTTCACGTCGTACGCAAGCTCGGTCGGCTGGGGAACCGGGGATATGACTGCCTTCGCCTCCAATCCCAACCCGTATTAC
>Ga0182024_10017636_pt1 | contig 13376 bp, 8 predicted proteins | sample P32metaG_FD_120480 | JGI IMG/M metagenome (GOLD analysis project Ga0182024, IMG submission 120480) | Permafrost microbial communities from Stordalen Mire, Sweden - P3-2 metaG (Illumina Assembly) | ecosystem: Environmental > Terrestrial > Soil > Wetlands > Permafrost | place: Sweden: Stordalen...
CCAGCAGGACCCCGCCGCCACCACCACGCTCCAGGTCTACTCCCGCCTCACCGTCGTCGACGTCACCGCCACAGACGCCAACGGCGACCCCGTCTACGGCCTCAAGCAATCCGACTTCACCATCTCCGAGGACGGCCATCCCCAGCCCATCCGCAGCTTCGCCGAGTTCGGTTTCGACTACGCCCCGCCGCCGCCTCTGCTGCCCCACCTTCCGCCCAACGTCTACACCAACTTCCAGGCCACGCCCGCCACCGGCCCCGTCAACATCCTGCTCATCGACGCCCTGCACTCTTCCACCGTCGACGTAGTCCACTCCCTGCGCGGCGCAGAACGATACGTCGTCGCCATGCCCTCCGGAACCCAGGTCGCCGTCTTCTGGCTCGCCGTCAGCGGCCTGCACATGCTCCAGGGCTTCACCACGGACCCCGCCCTGCTCCTCCGCGCCGTCCGCACCAATCGCGTCGACATCGGCACCAATGGCGACGACCGATACTCGGTAGACAGGCTCACCTGGACCGCACTCAACCAGATCGCCGCCTACGTCCAGCCCATCAAAGGCCGCAAGAACCTCCTCTGGTTCACCCCCGGCATGCCCGTCATGCTCTCCCGCGACGGAGGCTACGCCTTCCCCGACACCATGTCTGCTGCATTGTTTGGAGGCAGCTCTGAAGGACCCGATATGACCCGCGTTCATCACCTGATGGACACCTACGAACTCTTCACCGCCGAACAGATCGCCGTCTCTCCACTCGATCCCCGCGGAGTCGTCGGTGTCGGGTGGGGACAGCTCAAGGCGGAACAGGTCGCCCAGGACTCCGGCGGCGAGGCCCTCTACAACAACAACGATCTCAAAGTCCTCATCGCCAAAGGCATCCACGACGGCTCCCACTTCTACACCCTCTCCTACATCCCACCCCGGCGGAAGTTAGACGGCCACTACCACTCCATCAAAGTCGAGACCAGCCTCCCCGGCCTGCACCTCGTCTACCGCGCCGGCTACAACTCCGAAGACCCGCCACAGCTCCCCCAGCGCTCCGGCGCCGATCTGATGAAGGCGGCCATGAAAGGCAACGCACCCGCCGCAACCCAGCTGCTCTTCGACGTGCAGGCAACGCCGAAGGCACAGCCCGCGGCAAACCCCGTCAGCCAATCAACCCGTCCGCACACTGCGCGCAAAGTGTCGATCCCCTACGATGTCCTCTATTCTGTGCCCCAGCGCCAGATCGCATTCGCCGCCGGTCGGGACGGCACCCAAACCGGCGCGGTCGAATTCGATCTCGCCGCCTACGACATCTACGGCAGACTCGTCGCCTCGCGCAGCCAGACCATGAACCTTCCGCTGACCGCCGGCGAATATCGCCAGTTCATCGAAACCCCGTTCCAATTCTCCCTGCAGCTCGACCTTCCGCCCGGTCAGATCTCGCTGCGGATCGGCGTCCTCGACACCACATCCAACAAAGTCGGCACCCTCGAAATCCCCCTCTCCGTCCCCGAAATCGCCAGTCACGCATCCCCCCTCCCAGCCGGAACCCCCGCACCCTGCCCACCCCGTTGCCCCCTCCCCACTACCCACTAACCCGCATGCCACATGACGTCTGATAGCTGGCAGTTCGAAACCTCAACCCTCGAACCTCAAAAATCTTTCGCGAAAAATGGGCAGAAAAACGCGTGTCAAGCCCCAAAAAGGCCTATCTCCAACAAAACAATCCAAATAGACATGACATATTAGTTATGTCCAATCCCTTATAATAGAAGTAGTAAGTAAATAAACCAAAGCCCGGCCTCGCGCCGGGCTTTTGCATTTAAGTCTAAGCCTATATTTTACAATGTTTTACGGATAAGCCATTTGCAATGAGTATTTTGCAGCCGCCGCACCGGGGCTCGGCCAAAACCCAGGGCTAACTCCTTATATTGGAGTATTTTACCCGTAACTCCTTTGTCGAGAGGATTTTACGTTTCTGGCACTCATCTAAGTCACCTGTTTTGAGGATTTTGCGGCTAGCAGCGAAACAAGAAGAAAGAAAAATAAGGAGATCACATGCAAGCCACCATCGACTCAGTCCAAGCCAACTCCGTCCCACTCGCACCCGCCATCACCCCGCGCCTCGTCGCCCAGATCTTTCCCGCCACCCCACTCGCCAACATCGCCGCCAACCTGCCCCACGTCCTCGTCGCCCTCGCCGCCGCCGGCCTCAGCGATACCCCAATGCTCCTCGTCGCCCTGGGCACCATCCGCGCCGAAGCCGAGTCCTTCCTCCCCCTCACCGAGCAGCCCTCCCGCTTCAACACCTCGCCCAACGGCGCCCCCTTCGACCTCTACGACCACCGCCGCGACCTCGGCAATCAGGGTCCGCCGGACGGCGCCGACTTCCGCGGCCGAGGCTTCGTCCAACTCACCGGCCGAGCCAACTACGCCCAGTTCGCCCGCGAAATCAACCAGCCACTGGTCGCCAACCCGGCCCTCGCCGCCGACCCAGCCATCGCCGCCACCCTCCTCGCCCGCTTCCTCAGCCACAAAGAAGCCGCCATCCGCCGCGCCCTCGCAGCCAACGACCTCGCCGCCGCCCGCCGCCTCGTCAACGGAGGCTCCAACGGCCTCGACCGCTTCACCTCCGCCTTCAAAATCGGCTCCAGCCTCCTCGAATGAGGCGCTGCAGCGTTCCTGATATCGTTATTGCGCGACCAAATTCCTCTGCTTCGAAGGTGACCCAGCGATGAGCCGTATGCGAATGGAACGACGCAGCTTTCTGAAGACTGCAACCCGGACTCTTCTTGCCGCTCCGGCCATCCCGCTGCTCAGCCGGCTCGCCGATGCGCAGCGCACAGAGCCCACGCACCCAATCGTTCACAAAATGCCAACCGCACCGCCAATGCCCGCGCTCACTCTCAACGTCCGCGACCTCGGCGCCACCGGCGACGGCAAAACCAAAGACACCCTCGCCATCCAGCAAACCATCGAGCGTTGCGCCGTCCTCGGCGGTGGCCAAGTCCTCGTGCCCGCAGGCGACTACCTCACCGGAGCCCTCGCACTCCGCAGCAACGTCACCCTCCGCATCGACGAAGGCGCCACCCTCAACGGCTCAACCGACCTGGCCGACTATCCCTTCGCGCAGGTCCGCTGGGAGGGCCACTGGATTAAGGGCTACAACGGCTTCATCTCCGCCACCGACGCCGAAAACATCGGCCTCACCGGCAACGGCAAGATCATCGGCAACCCAACCCTCCGCGGCCGCGTCGAGCGCTCCACCAACCTGCGCTACCCCGCGCTCATCGAGTTCACCAACTGCAAAAACGTCCTCGTCGCAGACCTCTACACCCAGCAGTTCGGCATGTGGTCCACCCATCCCGTCTACTGCGAAAACGTCACCTTCAAGAACGTAACCTTCAAGAGCGCGGCCGACGGCATCGACGTCGACTCCTGCAAGCACACCATCATCGACGGCTGCACCTTCGAAACCGGCGACGACTCCATCTCGCTCAAGTCCGGCCGCGGAGCCGAAGGCAACCTCATCGGACGCATCTGCGAAGACACCCTCATCACCAACTGCACCCTCTCCGACGCGGGTTTCGCCTGCATCGGCATCGGCAGCGAAACCTCAGCCGGAGTCCGCAACGTCCGCATCGAAAAGTGCAAGTTTATCCACGCCCGCTCCCACGCCATCTTCATCAAGAGTCGAGTAGGCCGCGGCGCCTTCATCGAAGACGTCAGCGCAACCGACTGTGACGTCTCCGGCATGGGCCAGGGCTTCCTGCAGATCACCAACACCACCACCGGCAAATCGGACGGCGCCGATTCGGTGATGGGCACCCCAGGCATCCCCCTCTTCCGCAACTTCCGCTTCTCCAACATCCGCGTAACCGACGTGCCCATGCTCGTCGACGTCCGAAACATGACCCCCGACAAGCCGCTCGACGGCCTCACCCTCACCAACATCACAGGAACCTGCAAAAAGGGAATCGTGCTGGTCAACGTGAAGAACGCCCACCTCAGCGGCATCAAAGTGACAGGCTTCGAAGGCCCACTGCTCTCCACCGCGCACGTAACCGGTACTGGCCTCACCGGAGCCGTTCCCTACGACGGCCCCGCTCCGAAACTCCCCGACCCCCTACCGGAACCCGCAACCCCATACCAACTGCATTGAGAGCGACCCCACCCATGCGCGATCCGCTTTTGCCTTTACGCGAAGCGTCGAGAACCGCACCAAGTGCTCTGGCTTAGTCTTTACGCGAAGCGTCGAGTGCGGTACGAAGTACCCACTTCCATCCCGTAATCTCCGGCCGGTCGATGCCGTTCTCGTGCGCGTAGTTCACGCTGTCGATGATCTCGTTCTTCAGCCATTCCTTCGTATGCGCCGCCGTCGCCTGCAGCTTAGGCACGCGATCGATCACGTCGATCGCCTGGTCGAACCGATCCACCTGGTTCAGAATCGCCAACTCCAGCGGCGTGTTGATATTGCCTTTTTCCTTGTATCCGCGCACGTGAATGTTGTCGTGATTCGTCCGCCTGTAAGTCAGCTTGTGAATCAGCGAGGCATACGCATGAAAGTTGAAGATCACCGGCTTATTGACCGTGAACAGCGAGTCGAACTCCTTGTCGCTCATCCCATGTGGATGCTCGCTCTCCGGCATCAGCCGAAACAGGTCCACCACATTAACGAACCGTATCTTCAAATCCGGACACCGCTCCCGCAGAATCGCCACGGCCGCCAACGACTCCGAAGTAGGAATATCGCCCGCGCAAGCCATCACCACATCCGGGTCCGCGCCATCGTCGTTCGAAGCGAAGTCCCAGATCCCCACGCCCTTCGTGCAATGGTCGATCGCCTGGTCCATCGTCAGGTACTGCAGATGCGCAGCCTTGTCCGCCACAATCGCGTTCACGTAATTGGTCGAGCACAAACAATGATTCGCGACCGACAACAAACAATTCGCATCCGGCGGCAGATAAATCCGCGTCACCTCCGGACTCTTGTTCGTGACGATGTCCAGAAATCCCGGATCCTGGTGCGTAAATCCATTGTGATCCTGCCGCCACACCAGTGAAGTGATCAGCAGGTTCAGCGACGAGATCGGCGCACGCCACCTCAGTTCCAGCTTCGACTTCTCCAGCCACTTCGCATGCTGGTTGAACATCGAGTCGATGATGTGCACGAACGCCTCATAGCTCGAAAAGAATCCGTGCCGGCCGGTCAGCAGATAGCCTTCCAGCCAACCTTCCAGCGTGTGCTCACTCAGCATCTCCATCACACGCCCCGACCGCGACAGAAATCCGCCATCGGCATCCTCCGGCTTCAACTCCTCCATCCAGGTCTTCGGGCTCGCCGCGTAGATCGCATCCAGCTTGTTCGAAGCCGTCTCATCCGGCCCAAACACGCGGAAGTTCGTCATGTTCTTCCGCATCACATCGGTCAGATACGTTGCCAGCGTAGCCGTCGACGAAACCTCAAACTGTCCCGGCTTCGCCACCTTCACCGCGTAGTCGCGAAAGTCCGGCAGCAGCAGCGGCTTCCGCAGCAGCCCGCCATTCGCATGCGGATTCGCCGTAATCCGCGCCTTGCCCTCCGGAGCCAACGCCTTCAACTCCGCAATCAGCGCGCCGCTCTCGTCGAACAACTCCTCCGGCTTGTAACTCCGCAGCCACTCCTCCACCATCTTCAGGTGCTTCGGATTTGTAACCGGATCGGTGATAGGAATCTGATGCGCACGCCACGAACCCTCCAGCTTGTGGCCATCCAACTCCTTCGGACACGTCCAACCCTTCGGCGTTCGCAGGATAATCATCGGCCAGATGGGCCGATCCGGCGCCACATCAGGATTTGCCCGCGCCGTCGCTTGAATTGCGCGAATCTCGCAAATGCAGAGTTCCATCACCGCGGCCATCTTCTGGTGCATCACCGCCGGATCGTCGCCCTCCACCACGTACGGCGTCCAGCCCAGTCCCTTGAACAGCATCTCCAACTCTTCCGCCGGAATCCGCGCCAGAATCGTGGGGTTTGCGATCTTGTAACCATTCAGGTGCAGGATCGGCAGCACCGCGCCATCGCGCACCGGATTCAGAAATTTATTCGAGTGCCAGCTCGTCGCCAGCGGCCCCGTCTCCGACTCGCCATCGCCCACCACCACCGCAACAATCAAATCCGGATTGTCGAACGCCGCGCCAAACCCATGCGACAAGCTATACCCCAACTCGCCGCCCTCGTGGATCGACCCCGGAGTCTCCGGCGTGCAGTGGCTTCCAATCCCGCCCGGAAACGAGAACTGCCGGAAGAACTTCTGCATCCCCACAATGTCTTGGCTCTTGTCCGGATACACCTCCGAGTACACGCCCTCCAGATAGCTGTTCGAAAGCGTAGCCGGAGCCCCATGTCCCGGCCCGGATATATAGATGAGGTCAAGATCGTACTTCTTGATCAGCCGGTTCAGATGCACCCACGTAAACGTCTGCCCCGGGTCCGAACCCCAATGCCCCAGCAGCCGATTCTTGATGTGCTCCTTCTTCAGCGGTTCCCGCAGCAGCGGATTCGCCCTCAGGTACAGCATTCCGACGCAGCAGTAATTACACGCACGCCAGTAAGCATCCATCCTGCGCAGTTCATCCTGCGACAGCGGTTGCTCGTTCAGAATCGAAGTCTCAACTGGAGACGCGGAGATTGCACTCATGGTTCCCTCCTGTGCATGTCACTGTTTTCTCTAAAGCCACTCGGATTAGCAGCGGGCTTTAGAGGATGCTGAAAAAGCCCGCCATCGTTAAGGGCACGGCTCAGCCGTGCCATAGCAGCCGCAGAATCAAATCGGCTTTAGCCGCTGAGGCGACTGTATGCGGCTGCGAAACACTTTTCATCACCCTCTTCAGCCCCGGGCCTTCGTCCGGCCTGTTGCGCCAATTCTAAACAATCGCTATATACCGTTCAGATGCCAATATCTTGCCAGAAGGCGCGCAACCGGCGAGATCAATTTACGATGACTGCGCCGCGCCCTGCGGTGACCCCTGGCACATCCGCGCCACATGCCGCGCAATCATCAGATCCTCTTCCGCCGGTACAACATACAGCGCCAGCCGCGACTCTTCTTCGCTGATCTTGCGCAAACCCTTCGCCGCAGACTCGTTCGCCGCGCGCTCCAACTCCGCGCCAAACGCCCACAATCCGCCCGCCACCGCTCCCCGCGTCCGCGCATCGTGTTCGCCCACGCCGCCCGTAAACACCAGCGCGCTCGGACTATGCAGCGCCGCCAATCCCGCAATCGTCTTCACCAGGCTGCGCACAAACACATGCAGCGCCAGCCGCGCGCTGCTATCTTCCCTCTCCGCCGCACGCAGCGCCTTCACATCGTTCACGCCGCCCAGCGCCTTCAACCCCGACTCGTGGTTCAGCATCGCCTCCACCGAATCCACCGTCGCGCCAGCCTGCCGCATCAGGAAGATCACCACGCCCGGATCGATATCGCCGGGCCGCGTCCCCATCACCACGCCGCCCGTCGGCGTCAGCCCCATCGTCGTATCCACTGACTTGCCATCCACGCACGCGGTCACGCTGCATCCGCTGCCCAGGTGCGCAATCAGCATCGACCGAGGAAACTCCACGCCCGTCGCCGCGCGCATCTGCCACACCACCGACTCGCACGACAGCCCATGAAATCCATACCGCCGCACACCCTGCTCGCGTACCGCCGCAGGCAGCGCATACACCGTCGCCTCTTCCGGCATCGTCTCGTGAAATACCGTATCGAAGCACGCAATGTGCGGCACCTTCGGAAACCGCCGCTTCATCTCCACAATAATCTCAATCGCCTCAGGATCGTGCAGCGGCGCAAACCGCACCGCCTCGCGCAACTGCGCCAGCACCTCCGCCGTCACCCGCCGATGCCCGCGCATATGCGCTCCCGGATGCACCACGCGATACCCAACCGCATCCGGCGGCGGCAGCCCCGCCACACCCACCGCGCGCTCCACCACGCCAATCGCCTCTTCCATCGAGGCCGTATTCACATCGCCCAACTTGCCGCTCAGATCGTTGCCGCCCGCGTCGCGAAACACCAGCTTCGCCGCCCTGCCTCCGAGGCCGCCCAACTCGCCCTCGGCCATCGACCGAATCTCACCCGCAGCCTCCGCATACACTGAGAACTTGATCGACGACGACCCGGGATTGAGTACAAGAATATGCATACACGGTCAGATGCCGTTGCGAGACCCACCTTATCATCGACCTGTAAATTGTTCTGCGGCTCCCGCTAAACGTGCAGCATTTTGAAGGCGTGCCCCGTCCACTCATTGTGCAGAAAGCCCGGAATGCACCACAGCACGCACAGCGGCTCGATCGCCCGCGCCGCCTCCACCATGCCCATGTCCGCCGTCTCCCAGCCAAACTGGTCGAGAATCTTTGTCGCAGCCTTCTTCGCCGCTTCATCGTTGCCGCAGATGAACATGGTCGGCTTGCCACCTTTCAACCGCGGGTCCACCATCAGAGCCACGCCAACCGAATTGAACGCCTTCACGAATTTCGCATCGGGAAACTCCTTCTGCAACTGCTCCATCAGCGATTCATTGGGGCCTGTAAACAGCCGCAGCACTCCATTCACCGGCGGTGCCTGTTCACTCGGATTGCAGGCGTCCAGCACCGGTTTCCCGCTCAGATTCTTCGCGCCCGCCAGCCGCAGCGCCTCCGCCGCGACATGGCCCGCCACCGCCAGCACAACCACTTCGCCAAACCCGGCCGCCTCCGCAAAGCTTCCAGCCCGCGCGCCCGCATGTTGTTGCACCCATTTGCCCAGTTTGCCCGGCGTCCTCGAACCGATCACTACCTCGTGACCATGCTTCAAAAACCCCGCCGCCAGCGTCTGCCCTACATCGCCTGAACCGATTACTCCAACCTTCATGTGCGTTTCCTCCCGTACCAGAATCGGATGCGGATCGCAGATGAATGGCGCGCAAATATCCTCCAGCCCACAGCATCAAAGAGGCCCCCTTCACTGCCGCCCCACGCTCGCCGCCTCCGCCACGCGCGAACAAAGTTCCTCAACCTCAGCCATCTGCCGTATCATCCCCTCCAACTTCTCCGCCCCGATCCCATCCTCAAATTGCCGCTGCATCCGGTCAAGGATCCCCACTACCCCCACCGCCTGCCGCTTTCCCTTCGGCCGCAGCACCAGTTGCACGGCGCGCGCGTCCTCCGGATCGATCTTTCGCTGTACCAACCCCTTGGCCTCCAACGACGAGATGCAATGGCTCACATTGCTCCGCGTCGTCTCGAACGCCCCGGCCAACGCAGATGGATTGATCTCCCCGCGCTTCTCGAAGAAGATCGCCGCCAGCACCAGCGCCTCGAAAGCGGTCACCTCTTCGTCCTTCAACACCAGGTTCAGTGAAGCCTCCATCCGCCGCGCCATCCTGCTGGTCTGCACAATCGGGCTCTGCCGCAGGAACGCCTCAATCCGCATTCGTGGTCCCTCCCGGATGGTTTATCAAGTCAACTATTTATAACAGGATAAAATTAGTCATCGCCAAGCCACGCAAAAGCGGATGATTGATTCATCCCCGCAAGACGAAACCACCTTATGAAGAAACACCTCCCCAGCCTCGCCTTCCTCCTGCTCTGCTCCAACCCTCTCGTCGCCCAGCAAGCGCCCGCCGCAGACCCGCAAACGCAGCCTCCCGCAGCCTCTCCGCAAACCGGCCCCGTCGCGGCCACCAAACTTAGCCGCGAAGACACCATCCAGGTCACCACCACCATCGAGCCGCTCCCCTTCGCCGAAAGCGACCGCTCCGTCGAGATGCTCCTCCCGCGCGAGATGTCTGCCGGCACTGACTCGGTAGTCGACCTCCTCCGCACCGACCCGTCCCTCAACCTGCAAGCCCGAGCCGGCGAAGGCGTGCAGGCCGACCTCGACATCCGCGGCACCACCTTCGAGCAGTCCCTCGTCCTCGTCGACGGCTTCCGCGTCAACGATCCCGAAACCGGCCACCTCAACCTCGACATCCCCATCCCGCTCGACGCCATCACCCGCGTTGACATCCTGCACGGCTCCGGCTCAACCTTCTACGGCTCCGACGTCATCGGCGGAGCAGTCAACCTCCTCACCGCCGCACCGCCCCCCGGCTTTACGCTGGTAGCCCGCTCCGGCGCAGGCAACTACGGCTCGCTCGAAAATCATCTCCGCGCCTCGTACTCCTCCGGCCGATTAGCGACCCAAGTCACCGGCGGCCGCGATCAGTCCGACGGCTTCACCTACGACCGCAACTACGCCGCCAACACCATCTCCAGCGAGTCCTGGCTCAAGACCGTGCCCGGCACCACCGACATCCTCCTCGCCGCCAGCGACCGTCCCTACGGCGCCAACAATTTCTACGGCGACTACCCCGAGTGGGAGCGCACCAAGGCCTGGCTCGGCAGCATCCAGCAGCAACTCGGCCCGCGCACCGCCGCCAGCTTCGGCGATCTTCGCCACACCGACCAGTTCGTCCTCATCGTCGGCCAGCCGTCAATTTACGAAAACAACCACATCACCACCAGCTACGAAGCCGCTCTCCGCCGCGCCGACAATCTCGGCCGCAACACCACGCTCTCCTACGGCCTCGAAGAATCTGGAGACACCATCAACAGTTTTAATTTCTCCGAAAACTCATCCGGCAACGTGGTCCTCAGCAGCGCTCTCGGCGTCCACGCGCGCAACCAGGGCGCCGGATACGCCAACCTCAACCTGCGTTCGCTCGGCCGCTTTTCCCTCTCCCTCGGCGCGCGCGAAGAAGTCCTCTCCGGTCAGGGCTCCGTCTTCTCGCCCAGCCTCGCCGGCGCATTTACGCTGACGAAAACCCTCCGCCTGCGCGCCTCCGCCGGACACGGCTTCCGCCTGCCCACCTACGTCGATCTCTACTACGCCGACCCCGCCACCGTCGGCAACCCGAACCTCCAGCCCGAATCCAGTTGGAGCTACGAAACCGGCGCCGACTGGACCCCCACCAATAGCCGCCTCACTCTCACAGCCGTCGGCTACCGCCTCAACGAGACCAACGCCATCGATTACTCCAAACAAGCCCTCGCCACGCCCGCCCTCACCGCCGCCGAGCCCTGGCAAGCCGTCAACGTCCCCACCCTCGACATCACCGGCGCCGAAGCCAGCGCCCGCATCCGCCTCAGTTCCACACAGCAACTCCAACTCAGCTACACCGCCAACCACTCCGCCAATCTGCCGCCCAACTACATCTCCGAGTATGCCTTCAACTACGCCGCGCAGAACGCCATCTTTAGCTACACCGGCTCCTTCGGCCAGCTCACCGCGCACACCCAGGTCAACGTCGTACAGAAAACCACCCAGCCCGCCTACCCCCTCTGGGACATTGAACTCGACCGCAACACCGGCGCCATCCGCCCCTACCTCCGCCTGCTCAACCTCTCCAACACCGGCTACCAGGAAATCATCGGCGTCCCCATGCAAGGCCGCACCATCATGGGCGGCATCGAACTCGACTGGTCCAAGCAATAACCCCCGGCGGTCGCGCAAATTCTCCTCTTGACCTTAACCCTGCGTCAGGGACGACTATGGTCAGCAGAGCTATGACCGCCACCTATCGCATCGGCGAATTCGCAAAGCTGGCCGGAGTAACAGTCAGAGCCTTGCACCACTACGACCGCATCGGTCTGCTCAAACCCCAGCGCCGCAACTCCGGCACTCGAGTTTATAGCCTGGCAGACCTCGAGCACCTGGTACAGATTGCCGCACTGAAGTTCCTGGGCATTCCGCTTCGCGAGATCAAGCTCCTGCTGAAACACGGACCGTTGACGCTCACCGACTCGCTCCACATGCAACGGGAAGCTCTGACCGAAAAGCGAATCCTGATCGATCGCGCCATCGTCGCAATTGAAGCGGCGGAAAAGGTCACTCGTTCCGGCCAAACAACCGAAGCATCCATTCTTCGAAAGATCATTGAGGTGATCGACATGCAGCCACAAGAAAACTTCATGCGAAAGTACTACACCGAACAAGCGTGGACCGAGCGGGCACAACTCAGGGAACATTGGGAACATGCGCCTCAAGAAACGCGAGAGAGATGGAGGCAAACCTCGCAACAGCTCTTCACTGAAATCGAAGCGGCGCTCGATCTCGACCCCGCAAGCGAAGAAGCCCAGGCGCTCACGAAGCGGTGGCTGCAATTAGTAGACCGCGGAAGCGGCGGCAACGACGGAGTCAGGGCTGGCAGTATCGAAGCTTTCAAAGACCGCCACAACTGGCCGCCCCCACAACAGGAAGCACTCCTGGCCGGCTTTGGCCTCGATCCCAACGACAGAACCGAATCGATGCAGCGCCTGGATAGAGTGAACGGCTTCATCAGCCGTGCCATCGGCCACAAGGTCCAAACGAATCTCCGCAGCCTCTACGCGCTCGATCAATCATGATCTGGCATCGCCGAGTGTCTTGGTAAGGGACATCATGGCTCGCGCAAGCCGGCACCGGCCTCTCTATGGCTGATACACCCGCAGATCGTTCGGACGCATCTCCGGCAGTTCAAACCAAACCGCCCGAACCATATACAGTGGTAAGCGCGCCAGTCCATGAACCTCTACGCCTTCGTCCTCGCCCTCATCGTCCTAACCCTGCTCGCCGTCTCGCTCACGCGCCTCGGCAAAGTCAAAACCAAGGCCGACTACCTCGTCGCCGGCCGCTCGCTCCCCGCCTTCGTTCTCGTCTTCACCCTGCTCAGTTCCTGGATCGGCTCCGGCTCCCTCCTCGGCGGCGCCGAGAACGCCTACCGCCACGGCTTCGCCGCCCTCTGGCAGGCCGCCGGAGGATGGGCCGGCCTCGCCCTCATCTACTTCATCGCCCCGCGCGCCCGCCACTTCGCCCAGTACACCATCCCCGACCTCCTCGAAGCCCGCTACAACCAGACCGCCCGCGTCCTCGGAGTCATCGCCATCCTCTTCACCTACACCGCCATCACCAGCTACCAGTTCATCGGCGGCGGAGACATCCTCCACCTCATCTTCCCGGATGCCATCACCGCCATCCAGGGCCGCTGCATCATCGCCGCATTCGTCATCCTCCTCACCGCCATCGCCGGCATGTCGTCGGTCGCCTACACCGATCTCGCCATCGGCCTGCTCGCAACTTTCACCCTCTGCCTCGCGCTGCCTGTCCTCGTCCACAACTTCGGCGGCTGGTCCGCCGTCCGCGCCGCGCTGCCCGCAACCCACTTCCAGTTCCTCGGCGACCTCACCTTCATCCAGGCGATGGAACTCTTCCTCCCCTCCTGTCTGCTCCTGCTCGGCAACCAGTCGATGTATCAAAAATTCTTCTCCGCCAAATCCGAGCGAGACGCCACCCGCGCCGTCACCGGCTGGATCGTCGGCACCGTCATCCTCGAAACGGTCATCGTGGCGCTAGCC
>Ga0182024_10017637_pt1 | contig 13375 bp, 9 predicted proteins | sample P32metaG_FD_120480 | JGI IMG/M metagenome (GOLD analysis project Ga0182024, IMG submission 120480) | Permafrost microbial communities from Stordalen Mire, Sweden - P3-2 metaG (Illumina Assembly) | ecosystem: Environmental > Terrestrial > Soil > Wetlands > Permafrost | place: Sweden: Stordalen...
AGCCTGTCTCCGCTTCACCAGCCGAGGCGCATCTTGCAGGAATCGGCCCAGGCAGTACAATTGAATTGCAGCGAACGGTAAACCGTCTCTTAACTCCGTGTCTCACTCAAGGGGACAACCCCACCGGAAGCCTATCAGCTCTACTTGCAAGGGCGATTCTGGTGGAACAAGAGAAGCAAAGAAGGTAGTAACAAGGGGATTGCATATTTTCAGCAAGCGATCCAGAAGGACCCCAATTACGCCCTCGCGTATGCCGGTTTGGCCGATTGCTACATTGCGCTAGGAGCCTCAGGTAATCTTGCCCCAAAAGAGACTTTTCCAAGGGCCGAAGAGGCCTCGCGAAAGGCCTTGGAAATAGACGACACACTCGCCGAAGCCCACGCCTCACTGGCATTCAGCGAGGCGTCATTCGACTGGAATTGGGCAGGCGCAGACGCGGAATTTGGGCGAGCTATCGAACTCAATCCGGACAATGCGACGGCCCGCGATCAGCATGGCACCGTTTTGAGAGTTGCGGGACGGCGTGAAGAATCCATCGCGAAAAACAAACGAGCCGTGGAGCTAGATCCACTCTCAGTACCCTTCCGTAGGGATCTGGGATATGCATATTATGATGCGCGACAATATGACCAAGCGATCGAGCAGGAGCGAAAGACGCTGGAGTTGGATCCAAACTTCAACCAAGCGCGAAGTATCCTCGGGAGGGCCTATATTCAAGAGGCGATGTATAGACAGGGCATTGCGGAGATTGAAAAGGAGTTAGTAATTTCCCCTGCGGATCCGAACGTACTATCAGAGCTCGGACGCGGTTATGCAATGGCGAGCAGACATGCCGAGGCGCAGAACGTGATCGATCAATTGATCGCGGTCTCGAAGCGATCTTATGTCGCACCGAAAAATGTGGCCGCAATCTACGCGGCGCTCGGAGAAAAAGACAAGGCTTTCGAGTGGCTGGAAAAGGCCTATCAGGACCGATCCCTAGCCTCGGGAATAACCCTTAAATCGTTCCCAGGTTTTGATTCCCTGCGCTCGGATCCGCGCTTCGCCGATCTTCTTCGCCGGATGAATCTGCAACCCTGAAAAACGTAACGGTGACGTGGCGCGAGTTCCCAGAGCCTAACTGGGCCGAGCAGTGAGGCACTGCCCGGCCCAGCCAATTCGTTCACTTACTGCTTGTCGTAAACGCCCACGGTGTTTGTCGGCTGTCCGCTCACATTGGTGCCTTTTGATGTGATAGTCCTCGATTTTCCGTCATGGGAATAAACCGCCCTATTCGTCGATACCAATTTGCCGGCTTTCTTAAAGGTCGCATCGATCGTGTTCGCACCGACGCGTTTCATCGCGATCGTATCCGCCCCGTTGGGCGCTCCCGTCCCGGTTACGGGGTAATCCTTGCCGTCGTAGTTAGCGGTATAGCTATACGCGATTTTGCTTCCGTCGCCCGCTACTCCTTCCACGGTGACCTTTACCCCGTTGCCAACCTCTTCATATATTCCCGTTTGACTCTTTGGCGGGGGGCCTGGGCTGTATTTCGATTTCGCAACATTCAGTTTCCAGGTACCGATCGATGGATTGCTCTGGGCCAGCAGCAGGCCGGAGACGGCCAGAGTCAGAGCAATAACCGTAGCAATTACAAAAAGTCGCTTCATGTGTGTCTCCTTTATTTTCAGCTTAGATCGATGCCGTGCGATGGGGTCGGGGCCTAAGGCCGTGGGCCGTTGAACTTTCGGCACAGTAAGCTGTCTACAGGGAGAGTGTCAACCGATATTTGGTTTCATACCGGGAGCTGCCATGCTCGGACCCGCGCTTCGCCGATCTTCTCCGCCGGATGGATCTCTCTCCTTAGTCCGGACCGGGTGCGGGCGCTAATTGTTTACCCTGAGTTCCGAAGGGGAGTCTGCCAGAAATTAGTCGGCCGAAGCCGCTTTCGACATGGCGCGAATCGCGTCCGCCTCGGAGTCAGATACCTCAAATACGGTCAGCAGGCGGGTCATTTGCAATAGTTCATTTGTTCGCGATCCAAGGTTGCAGAGACGCAGGGTCGCACCACTGGATTTTGCACTCGAATGAACGCTGACCAGCGTGCCGAGACCCGAGCTGTCAATCATCGTGACGCCTTTCAGGTCCAGGACGAGTTTCTTTTTGCCCAGGCCGAGCAGGCTTTTCACTTTATCGCGAAGTCCCACGGTTTCTTCTCCGAGGACGATGCGCCCTTCCATTTCCAGGACTGTTACTCCATCCACTTCGCGTTCTGTAATTTTCAGAGCCATGATTGTTCTCCTTCGATCGATGGATTTCGATTGCAGCGGCAACCGTCGTGGGTCCGCGTTAAGGGTGGCCGGGCCCCTGCCTGGGATTCCCGGATAGCGGCAGAGTATACACCGGTTTGTGCGCAATCGGCTCTCGCGAGTTACAAAAGGATGTGCCGCGCCTACGGCGCTTGGCATTTCGATACGCCGAGAACCCAGCGCTTCCGCGCTGGGCTACGTTCTGTCGCGCCTCCGGCGCTTTGAATGTGGGATTGGCAGTCTTGAATTTGGCAAATGTAGTACGCGACCTGCAATTGGCAACTCATAATGTTGTGATATCTGAGTCGCAACAAAGCGCCAGAGGCGCGACAGAACGTAGCCCAGCCCGTGAGGGCTGGGTGCGGTTAAATTAGGAATTCAGAGCGCCGTAGGTGCGACACACGATCGCAGCAATAATGATGTTGGGCTGATTCACGAGGCCGCGGCTTGCGTAGCGGCGCGGTACCGGACCAGCAGGACCGTTATGTCGTCTCCCTGGCTGGCTCCGCGTGAAAAGGTTTCCACGGAATCGAAAATTACTTTTTGAAGATCGTCGAGAGGCGCGTCATGCCTCCCGGCCAGCGCTTCACGCAGGCGTGGGACGCCGAACAATTCGTCGTCGGGATCGGCGGCTTCGGTAACACCGTCGCTGAACAGGACCAGTGTGTCGCCTGCTTCCAGCGTCACGAGTGCGGTCTTGAATTCAGCGCCGGCGATGAGTCCGACCGGGAAAGACGCCTCCGTAAACGGTTCAACCAGCGCTCCGCCGCGAAGCACCAGGGGCGAGGGATGTCCAGCGTTGATATATTCGAGATGACCCTCGCGGCCCACGATGCCGAAAAACATGGTGGCGTATTTTCCGACTTCGGCGTGCTCGCACAGGAAATTGTTGAGGTGATTGAAAAGTCCCGCCGGATCGGCGCCCATCGTCATTCCGGAAAGCGCGCCCTGCAGCATCGTCGTCAGCAATGCCGCGCCCAGTCCTTTGCCGGAAACATCCGCAATCAGGAAGGCGGTGCGGTCATCCTTCATCGGAAAAACGTCGAAATAGTCTCCACCAACCGAGAGGCAGGGCACATTGAGGCCGCTGACTGTAAGGTGCGGGAAATCCCGGAACCCGCGCGGGAGAAGGGCCTGTTGGATTTCGCGCGCGATACTAAGCTCCTGCTCGAGTCGCTGGCGTTGCCGCTCGTACTCGACCAGGCGCGCATTGTCCAGAATGCTGGCGGCCTCGACGGCGAGGGCATCCAGAATCTGGCGTTCGAGCTTGGAGAAAGCGGCAGGGCGGCGGGAATCAAGATACACAACGCCAAGAAAATGCCCGCGTTCGGATTGGATCGAGGATTCCGCCGAACTGGCGCGAGGCATGGCATAGAGCGGAATGGAGATTACGGTCCGCAGGCGCTGCGCGACGATACTTTGCGCGCCCTGCAGATTCATGTCCGCCTGAGCGAGGTCTTCGGTAATTACGGCGGATTTTTTCTCGGTGGCCTGGCGCAGCGCCGTTTGGCTTGGCGCGAGGCCCTCCGAGTCGAGGCGCAGACCGCCGCTGCGGCGCGCGAGCCGAACGCGCAGCGCTCCAGTGGAATCAGGCTCGAGCAGGATGCCCCGGTCCGCATCGGTAATCGAAATCGCATGGTCAAGCATCGTGCTGAGCACGGAGTCCAGCGGAAGCTGCGAATGCAGAAGCATGGTCGCTTCGAGGAGGAGATTGAGTTTATGGAGGCCGCCCGGAGCGGAGCCGCCAGGGCCTGAAACGCTCCCGGAGATGCCCTGAATGCGAGTGAACAGGTTCTGAATGGAAGTGTCCGCCGCCGCGGCAGACCGGAAGATCACTTCGAGGGAGCCCTCCGGGCCAAAGGTAATGACGTCGCCGTCCTTCAATTCGCAACGCTCAATCTGCTTTCCGCTTACGAAAAGGCCATTGCGCTGCCCGCGGTCCTCCAGAAAATAACGACCCCCGCTGAAAACAATGGCAGCGGACTGCCGCGAGACGCGGCGGTCATCGAGCTGAACGTGATTTCCCTCTACTCCCCCGCGTCCGATCAGAAATGGCGATTCGGATATTCGAACGACACGGCGCGCCGTATCGGGGGAAATGATCTCAAGTCTTGCTCCGTCAATGGCTGGCGCCTGGGGCATGGGCATCTCTCGAAGGCGGATTGTAGCACGCACAGTTTGGGGGACAACGATATGCTTATTCGTCTATACTCGCGCAATCTGGCGTTGCCCTATCTTTTACGTTGGCCCGCCCGGAGGTGCTTATGTACGCAAGAGTCTGGAGGCTTGGCATCCTTCCCGGAAAAGTCGAGGAGTTTACGGCTGCTACCAGGGTCGTGTTACCAATTCTGAATCGACAGTCCGGTTTCCGCAGCTTGCTGGTGCTGCGAAGCGGCCCGGGCGAAATGCTGGAAGCTACGGTAATTTCGGTCTGGGACTCACTCCTCGCCCTTCGCAATAGCGAGACCAGCGCATTTCAGCGGGCAGTCGCGCACATGCTTACTTTTTGTGAACCACGTCCGTCCATGCGCGAGGAGGAAGTGCTGGTGAGCGAGCTTGCATCACCTGCATCCCTTGATCCGGACGATACGATCACCACGTTCTAGCTTCATTTGGCATCTATGTTCCGTCAATAATCGCCGACATTATGTTTCCTCATGCGTTATACTCTTCCGATTCTTGGTCGGCTGGAGCCCATGGCGATACTTCCCGGCACACGTCTTGGCCCCTATGAAATCCTGTCCCCCATCGGCGCGGGCGGAATGGGCGAAGTTTATCGCGCCCGGGACACGCGGCTGAACCGTGACGTCGCGCTGAAAGTCATCCCCGAAATTTTCGCTGCTGATTCCGATCGCATGGCGCGCTTCGAACGAGAAGCAAAACTGCTGGCCTCGCTCAACCATCCGCATATCGCCGCCATTTATGGCCTCGAAGAATCCGGTTCCACGGATGCGCTGGTGATGGAGTTGGTCGAGGGTCCGACGCTTGCCGATCGTATCGCGACAGGGCCTATTCCACTCGATGAAGCTCTGCCGTTTGCCAGGCAAATCGCCGAGGCACTGGAATACGCGCACGACCACGGCGTCATCCATCGTGACTTGAAGCCCACGAACATCAAGGTGAAGCCGGACGGCACGGTCAAGGTGCTCGACTTCGGCTTGGCGAAGGCGCTGCTCGACGACCCGGCAGAGGCAAACATCCGCAACTCGCCTACGCTCTCGATGGCCGCAACGATGGCGGGCACGATCCTGGGCACAGCAGCGTACATGTCTCCAGAGCAGGCCAAGGGCAAGCCAGCGGATCGTCGCGCGGACATCTGGGCCTTCGGCGTTGTGCTGTTCGAAATGCTGACGGGCCAAAAGCCCTTCACAGGTGAGACTGCGGCGGAGACGCTGGCGTCGGTGATCAAGGAAGAGCCACCGTTCGAACAATTGCCGTCCGACACACCGCTGGCGATTCGCAATCTCCTGCGCCGCTGCCTGGAGAAGGACCCAAGGCAGCGCCTCCAGCACATCGGGGAAGTACGTATCGCAATTGACCGTGCGGGCACCGCTCCCGCCGAGCCCGTCTTGACTCAACGCAAGGGCCGCGAACGACTGGCCTGGACAATCACGGCGATTGCGATTGTTATTGCGGCGATGGGTTGGGGCGCTTTCGCATATCTTCGGCGCACGCCGGAAGGGGCACAGGCGATAAGGTTTTTCGTTTCTCCGCCCGACACGTGGAACCTTGCTGAGCTGCCCGGTATAAATGGGGCAGCCCCGGCTCCATTGGCGGTGTCGCCCGACGGTCATCGGCTCGCATTCGTTGCTGTGAACGCGGACGGCGAGTCCATCCTATGGGTGCGCTCCCTGGGCACGCTCACTGCGCAGGCACTCGCAGGGACCGAAGACGCGTCTTCGCCATTCTGGTCGCCTGACGGGCGGTATCTTGGATTTTTCGCTCACGGGAAGCTCAAGAAGATTGAGGTCTCGGGTGGCCCGCCCGTTACGTTGTGCGACGCACCCGATGAGCGTGGCGGCACGTGGAGTCAAGATGGTGTGATCGTTTTCGCGCCAACACTTAATTCCGCGCTAATGAAGGTTTCCGCAGCAGGCGGAGCGCCCACCGCCGCCGCCCCATTCGGCTCAGCCGAAGCAAGGCACGCTCAGCCCTTCTTCCTACCTGATGGTAGACACTTTATTTACCACACGGGCACGGCCTCAGGAGGGGCGATTTATGTTGGATCTCTTGGTTCCAGTGAATCGAAGCTGTTGTTGATCCTGGACTCAACTCGCGCCGTTTATACGCAGGGCCACCTGCTCTTCGTGCGCGGGACCACGCTGATGGCCCAGCCTTTTGACATGCGGCACCTTGCGCTGACCGGTGAGGCATTCCCTATTGCCGAGCAGATTCAGGTTCTCTCGGCCAATCTGGGCAGCGGTGTGTTCTCGGCATCACTGAACGGGGTCCTGGCATATCAAGCGGGAACGGTTACGGGTGGCTATCGGCTCGCGTGGTTTGACCGCACCGGCAAGCAGGTCAGTGTGCTTGGAGATTTGGCTACATACACTGACCTTGAACTCTCCCCAGATGCGAAGAGGGCTTCGGTTGGCGTCCGAGATCAAACGCGGAGAATGGGGGACATCTGGCTTTACGACGTGGCCCGCGGTCTGCGGACACGTTTCACCTTCGATCCGGCGGACGAATTAACTTCGATCTGGTCACCCGACGGAAGCCGGATCGTTTTCAACTCGCGCCGCAAGGGACATTTTGACCTCTATCAGAAGGCGTCGAGCGGGGCTGGTAGTGAGGAAGAATTGCTCGAAGACAGCAATGATAAATATCCCTTTAGCTGGTCTCCGGACAGCCGATTTATTCTCTATCGTTCCACTGGTGCGTCGGGACGCCTCGATTTGTTTGTCTTGCCGCTTTTCGGGGATCGAAAACCGTTTCCGTTCCTGCAAACGCAGTTTGACGAGCGCGATGGGCAATTCTCTCCAGACGGACGGTGGGTGGCGTACGACTCGACCGAGTCTGGTAAAGACGAAGTTTATGTAGCCGCCTTTCCTGGGCCAGGCGGGAAGTGGCAGGTGTCGACCGGCGGAGGAAACTGGCCGCGATGGCGGCGTGACGGCAAAGAGATCTTTTATCTCGCCGCAGATAACAAGCTGATGGCGGCACCTGTAAACGGCAACGTTTCGAACATTGAGGTCGGCACAGTCAGCCCACTGTTTCAAATGCACTCGGCCGGTGTGCTTGTCCCACTGCGTTACATGTACGATGTTTCCGCCGACGGCCAGCGCTTCGTCATTATCACACTCCCAGAGCAATCGACAGCCGCGCCGATTACGGTCGTCGTCAACTGCACAGCGGAGCTCCAGAAATGACACTCGCTGCCGGCACAAAACTCGGGTCCTACCAAGTGAATGCCCAAATCGGCGCTGGCGGAATGGGCGAAGTTTATCGCGCCCGGGACACCAAGCTTGGGCGCGACGTGGCCATTAAGGCTCTGCCCGAAGCATTCGCACGCGATCCCGAAAGGCTCTCCCGTTTTCAGCGCGAAGCAAAAACGCTCGCTTCTCTGAATCATCCCAATATTGCTGCGATTTATGGCCTGGAAGAAAACGCGGGTTCCAGCTTCCTTGTGATGGAACTTGTTCCCGGCGACACGCTGGCGGATCGCATCAAGCGCGATGGAGCGATTCCGCTCGTCGAAGCAATCACCATCGCGAAGCAGATGGCCGAAGCTCTTGAAGCCGCTCATGAAAAGGGAATCGTTCACCGCGACCTGAAGCCTGCGAACGTAAAAGTGACACCCGAAGGAAAAGTAAAAGTTCTGGATTTTGGTTTGGCGAAAGCCTTCTCCGACGACGGCTCAAACCTGGATATTGCCAACTCGCCGACGATGAGCGGCGCAGCAACGATTCAGGGAATGATCCTCGGTACTGCAGCGTACATGAGTCCCGAGCAAGCGCGCGGCAAGCAGGTGGACAGGCGCGCCGACATCTGGGCCTTCGGCGTTGTCTTATACGAAATGTTGACAGGCGAACAACTCTTTTCGGGTGAGACCGTCACCGACACATTGGCTCAGGTGATCACCAAGGAGCCCGATTGGACGCGGGTTCCAGCCCGCATGCAACGGCTCTTGCGATGGTGCCTCGAAAAAGATCCCAAGAAACGTCTGCGCGATATTACGGACGGAATGACGCTTGTGGAAGATGGGTCGGGCCATGAGGCCACGCAGTCCAGCGCAAACTCATTCTCCCTCTGGCCTTGGATGGTAGCAGCGGCGGCCTGTCTGGTTGCCGCGGGTCTTGCCTTCGTGCATTTCCGCGAGAAAACACCCGCCCCGCCCGAGGTGTACCGTCTCACGATACGGCTGCCGGAAAAGGTTACGTTCAGCCCGAGCGCCCAATTGGCGCTTTCGCCCGACGGTCATCGCGTTGCTTTTCCGGCGATCGATTCGAATGGCCGGACGTCCGTGTGGGTCCAGGACATGGACGGACAGGAAGCCCGAGCCCTTCCGAGTACGGACCCGGTCGCTGACCCCCCGCCTTTTTTTTGGTCCCCAGACAGCCGCTACATCGTGTTTTCCAGTAATTTGAAAATTCGCAAGGCCGATGTTTTGAGCGACACGACTCAAGACCTTTGCGATAGACCTGCAAATCCGATCGGTGGCGCGTGGAACCGCGACGGCGTCATCATTTTTGGAACCAGCGTAACCGGCTTGTGGCGCGTGTCTGCGGAAGGAGGAACTCCTGTCCCGCTATCCGTTCTCGACGCATCGCGGCACGAAATTGATCACGAGTTGCCATCGTTTCTTCCCGATGGGCGGCACTTCCTCTACTTCATAAATTCAACCGTGCCGGAGGAGAGCGGCTTATACGTAGGTTCTTTGGATGATGCCCCGGAACGTCAAAGCAAAAAGCGCCTTCTGGCCAACCGGTTCGGAGCGACTTACGTAGCCTCGGATGGCGGCGCCGGACATCTGCTATTTCTGAGGGGCGGAGTCGTGATGGCCCAGGCTTTCGACGCGACAAAATTGGAACTTCTCGGGGAGCCTGCTCCGGTTGCCGAACGCGTTGGCTCCGCTTTTGAAACGGGCCATTTTGCCGTCTCTCCCAACGTCATGGTCTACAGGGGAGAGGATCCCGCGACCGACTTCCAACTGACGTGGTTTGACGCGCAGGGAAAGGTGGCCGAAAAGGTTGGAGATCCGGGAGGAATATTCGGTCCCCGTCTTTCGCCCGACGCAAGCCGCGTGGCCTTTATAAAATATGCAACGAATATGTTCAGCGGTGACGCTTGGTTGCTTGATCTTAAAAGAGGCTCCAGCATGCGCTTCACGTTTGGGCCCGGTTCGACACTATTTCCCGTGTGGTCTCCCGATGGCAGCGAGATCGTATTCTCCTCGAACCGTGACGGCGTATATAACCTGTATCGGAAGCCCGTCGACGGCGCCAGGGCGGAACAACTTCTGCTGCGGTCGAACGACGACAAACGCGCTCTTAGCTGGTCCCGAGACGGACGCTTCCTGTTGTACGCCGCCGGCAAAAACCTTGGGACCGAGCAGATGTGGGTGCTTCCTATGAAAGGGGAACCCAATCCCATCCCTTTCACACATAGCCGCTTCGATGAATCCGACGGCGAATTTTCTCCCGACGGCCGTTGGATCGCCTATGACTCCAACGAAACTGGAAAGTACGAAGTCTATGTGCGCGAATTCACTGGTTCGGCGGATGCCGCCGAAACCGGTGGCAAATGGATGGTTTCCAAGGATGGAGGAGGGTTCCCGATGTGGAGGGCGGACGGAAAAGAGCTCGCATACCTAGGTCTCGATAAAAATACCGTCATCACCCTCACCGTGAACACGGAGCGCGCGTTTCAACCAGGACCTCCGCGGGAACTCCTCAAGATTCCGGCGGATAGAGGAAACATGGGGAGGGTGGCTCCGACCCCGGATTTCGAGCGTTTTCTGATGCCTGTCGCCGTTCCAGTGAAGGTTCCTCAGTCGTTCACGGTGATGTTCAATTGGGCTTCCGAACTGAAAAAATGACGCTCACCGCCGGAACAAAACTCGGTTCCTATCAGGTCACTGCGCAAATCGGTGCGGGCGGCATGGGAGAGGTGTATCAAGCCCACGACACGAAGCTCGGGCGTGACGTCGCCATCAAAGTTTTGCCTGAAGCATTCGCGCACGATCCCGAACGGCTCTCTCGTTTTCAACGCGAAGCGAAAACGCTCGCTTCGCTGAATCATCCGAATATCGCGCACATTTACGGCCTCGAAGAAAACGCCGGCTCAAGTTATCTGGTGATGGAGCTTGTTCCGGGCGACACAATCGCGGATCGCATCAAGCGCGACGGCGCATATTCGATCGTCGAAGCCCTAGCCATAGCAAAGCAGATGGCTGAAGCCCTCGAAGCGGCGCACGAAAAGGGAATCGTTCACCGCGATCTGAAGCCCGCCAATGTGAAAGTGACGCCGGACGGAAAAGTAAAAGTTCTGGACTTCGGGTTGGCGAAAGCATTCTCTGACAACGGTTCGAGTCAGGACATCGCCAACTCTCCGACAATGAGCGGCGCGGCGACGATGCAGGGAGTGATCCTCGGCACGGCAGCGTACATGAGTCCGGAGCAGGCGCGGGGCAAACAGGTGGACAGGCGCGCCGACATCTGGGCCTTCGGCGTGGTGCTGTACGAAATGCTAACAGGGGAACAACTTTTTGCCGGGGAGACAGTTTCCGACACGCTCGCCGCGGTCCTGCGGCAAGAACCGGATTGGAGCAAAGTTCCTGCGCGCGCCCAACGTTTGCTGCGTTCCTGCCTGGAAAAAGATCCGAAGAAACGCCTTCGTGACATTGGCGACATGGATTTATTACTTCAGGAAAACCCCGACCAGACGGGGCAGCCTCAGAGCCGGACTTCCAGTTCACGGTGGTTGTGGGCCATAACGGCGGCGGCTTGCCTCGTTGCGGTAGGTCTCGCTGCGATCCACTTTCGTGAAAAACCGCCGGTCGCGCCGGAAGTGATGCGCTTCCAGATTAAACTCCCCGACAACGTAGTTTTCACCCGGAGCGCTCACCCTTCGCTCTCCCCCGACGGTCATCGAGTGGCCTTTCCGGCGGTTGGGGCTGATGGCAAAAACGGGATTTGGGTCCAGGAGCTTAACGGCGAGGATGCCCGGGAGCTTCCTGGTACGGATCCAACCCTGGATACGCCACCCCTTTTCTGGTCGCCGGACAGCCGTTTTATCGTTTTTGACTCAAACACAAAGCTTCGAAAGGTGGATTTGTCGGGCGATCCGGTTCAGGATCTATGCGATAGACCGAGTCTGGTTGCTCCGGTTGGCGGCTCGTGGAATCGCGATGGAATCATCATTTTCGGAACGAACGCGACCGGCATTTGGAAGATTCCCGCCGTGGGAGGACCACCGACGCCGGTGACTGTTCTGGATGCGTCTCGGCACGAGCGTGAACACGAGCTCCCGTTCTTCCTTCCCGATGGGCGGCACTTCTTGTATTTTCGGAATTCGTCGGTTCCGGAAAACACCGGCCTCTATGTGGGTTCTTTGGATGATCCCCCGGAACGCCAGAGCGAAACGCGGGTTTTAGCTACAGGATTTGGCGTCGATTATGTTCCGTCGGAAGAGGGAAATTCAGTCCGATTGCTCTTCCTGCTGAACGGCATTCTCATGGCCCAAACATTCGACTTAGGCAAGTTTGCGGTGACCGGCGAACCCCTTCCCGTTGGCGAACGCGTCGACACGTCCTATGAAACTGCGCACTTTTCCGTAACCCCTAATGTCCTTGTCTACAGAGAGAAAACTCCAGAGGTCGGATTTCAGCTCACCTGGTTTGACGATGAGGGCAAAATGATCGGAAAAGTAGGGGACCCGGCTCCATACATTACCACCGTTCGCATTTCTCCCGATGGAACTCACGTAGCTTTCGCCAAGGGCGCGAACAGCAGTTCCGACGACGACCTCTGGCTGCTCGATATCGCGCGCGGCACGAGCACGCTATTCACATTTGGCCCCGGCAAGAACGAGTATCCCGTCTGGTCTCCCGATGGCAAAGAGATCGCGTTCTCCTCGACTCGGAATGGCGTTTACGATTTGTATCGAAAACCTTCCGATGGTTCCAAGGCCGAACAATTGCTGTTCCGGTCGAGTGACGACAAAAGGGGTTCCAGTTGATCCCGCGACGGCAGATTCCTGGCATATGGCTCCTCCCGAAACCTTGGTCCAGAACAGGCCTGGACGCTTCCCATGCATGGTGACCCCACTCCCATTCCACTGTCCACCCCCGGCTTCAACTCTACCCGGGTTGAATTCTCACCTGACGGGCGTTGGATCGCTTATGAGTCCAATGAGACCGGCAGGTTCGAGGTCTACGTGCGGGAATTTACGGGCTCAGCGGATTCCGCTGCGAACGGTGGCAAATGGATGATCTCAAACGACGGCGGGTTTTGGCCACACTGGCGCGCGGATGGGAAAGAGATCGTCTATACGGCCAGCAACCAAACAACTCTAATGTCCGTAGACGTTGATACGAGCCACTCTTTTCAAGCGGGGACCCCTCGGAGAATTCTTGAGATGCCAGCGGACCGGGGAGGGACAAATGTTGTGGCGGCTTCCTCCGACCTGAAGAAGTTTTTGATGGGTGTCCCTGTAGAACAGAAGGCTGCCCAGTCGTTCACAGTGGTGTTGAACTGGGCCGCCGGTTTGACGAAATGACGCTTGGCTTAGCTACAACAAATATTCATCCGATGAGCTGCATTGCAATCTGGGTTTGGTAGCACAGGCTTCAGAGTCTGTGTGGGAACTGGAAATTCCTTGTGGGTCGTGGCTTTAGCCACGACATAAGACCTGCATAATGAGTGCGGCTTTAGCCGCTGAGGTTCGAATTTTGCAGTTCCCACACAGACTCTGAAGCCTGTGTGCTTTTATGGACCTGCAAAAATCAAAATAACACAGGCTGAAGAGTTTGTGTGGCAACTCTTCGCCAGTGCGAATTCTATCTAGCTGGGGGGGCGGTGTTCTTGCTGGTCCTCCGCAAGGTTGAACCCTCTGGATGATGTCTCGCTTCTCAGGTGATGCGCAAC
>Ga0182024_10017638_pt1 | contig 13375 bp, 12 predicted proteins | sample P32metaG_FD_120480 | JGI IMG/M metagenome (GOLD analysis project Ga0182024, IMG submission 120480) | Permafrost microbial communities from Stordalen Mire, Sweden - P3-2 metaG (Illumina Assembly) | ecosystem: Environmental > Terrestrial > Soil > Wetlands > Permafrost | place: Sweden: Stordalen...
AACACGTCGGGCCGACCGCGATCTGGATTTGCACGGTGGTCGGGCTCCTCGTCACCGGTCTGATCACCTACATCACGGAGTACTACACCGGCACGCAGTACCCGCCGGTCAAGCAGATCGCGCAAGCGTCGACCACCGGGCACGCGACCAACATCATCGCCGGTCTGGCGATCTCGATGCAGTCGACCGCGTTGCCGGCGCTGGTCATCGTCGTCGGCATCCTGGTCTCGTTCTCGTACGCCGGCCTGTACGGAGTCGGGATCGCGGTCATGTCGATGCTCTCGATGGCCGGCATCATCGTCGCGATCGACTCGTTCGGCCCGATCACCGACAACGCGGGCGGGATCGCCGAGATGTCGGAGATGCCCGAGAGCGTTCGCGGCGTCACCGATCCGCTCGACGCCGTCGGCAACACGACGAAGGCCGTCACCAAGGGCTACGCGATCGGCTCGGCCGGCCTCGCGGCGGTCGTGTTATTCGCCTCGTTCGTCCAGGAGCTGAGCGACCGCTGCGCGGCGGATCCCAAGCTCGCGTGCTCGACCAACCACGTGACGTTCGGCCTGGACAGCCCGTGGGTTCTGTGCGGCCTGATCATCGGCGGCGCACTTCCCTTCATGTTCGCCTCGCTCGCGATGCAGTCGGTCGGGCGAGCCGCGGGCGCCGTCGTCGAAGAGGTGCGCCGTCAGTTCCGCGAGATGCCCGGCATCATGGACGGAACGCAAAAGCCGAACTACGGCACGACGGTCGACATCGTCACTAAGGCGGCCTTGCGCGAGATGGTCGTACCCGCGCTGATCCCGATCGGCGTGCCGATCGTGGTCGTCGTCCTCTCGCTGATCGGCGTGTTCCCCGGCAACGCCGGCGCGCAGGTCATGGGCGGCGTGCTGGTCGGCGCGATCGTCACCGGGATCTTCGTCGCGATCTCGATGACCTCGGGCGGCGGCGCCTGGGACAACGCCAAGAAGTACATCGAAGACGGCCACCTCGGCGGGAAGGGCTCGCTCGCGCACGCGGCGGCCGTCACCGGCGATACCGTCGGCGACCCGTACAAAGACACGGCCGGGCCCGCGATCAACCCGATGATCAAGGTGCTCAACATCGTCGCGCTGCTGCTGGTGGGCTTCCTGGTCCACTAAATGGAACGCGCCGCGAGCTCGACGGCCCTCGGCGTCGCGGTGCTGCGCGCCGTCCATCAGATCGCCGACGGAACGCCGCGCGTGCTCGACGACGCGATCTCCGGCCGGCTCGTCGAGCGCGCCGCGCTCGCGCGTGCGCTGGCCGCCGACGGCGCGCCGGCGCGCGCGCTGCGAGCGCACGTCGTGCTGCGCAGCCGGTTCGCCGAGGACCGCCTGCAGGCGGCGGTCGCACGCGGCGTGCGGCAATTGGTCGTCCTCGGCGCCGGATTCGACACCTTCGCCTACCGCCAGCCCGCATGGGCACACGCGCTGCGCGTCTTCGAGGTCGACCATCCCGCCAGCCAGCGCGCGAAGCAAGCGCGCTTACGCGGCGCCGGCATCGCGATCCCGGGCAACGTTTGCTTCGTCGCGATCGACTTCGCGCACACCGCGCTGCGGGACGGGCTCGCGCCGAGCGGCTTCGCGCCCGACGAGCCGGCGTTCTTCTCGTGGCTCGGCGTCATGATGTACCTCGACCAGGATGCGATCGACGCGGTGCTGCGGTACGTCGCGGCGCGGCCGGCCGGGAGCGAGATCGCGTTCAGTTTTGCCCACGCCGGCGCGGTGACGAATCGCGGCGCCCAAGCGCGCGCGGCGGCGCTCGGCGAGCCGTGGCTCTCGCGATTCGAACCTGATGCGCTGGTGCGCAAGCTGCGGGATCTCGGCTTCTCAGCGGTGACGCTGCCGACGCCGGAGGATGCGGCGCGCTACTTCGGCGCCCGGTCCGACGCGCTGCGCGCGCCCGAACGCGTCGCGATCGGCACCGCGATCGTCTAAACATCGAACGAGCACGTGCCGGTTGTGCCTAGAAGACGAGCGGTAGCAGCCGATATCGAACGCGTTGGCAAAACTCCGCATAGCCGCGCAAGTGCTCCGTAAGGAAACGCTCTTCGTAACGAATCCGCCAAGCGATCACGAACGCCATCGGAACGAGCATGAGCAGGCCCCACCACGATCCCAGCGCAAGCGGAGTCGCGAAAAACCAGACGAGTAATCCGCAATAGTACGGATGGCGAACGATTGCGTACGGCCCCGTTGAGATGACCTGCTGACCCGCCTCCACCGCGATGTTCGCGGCGGCAAACGTGTTCTCGCGCAAAGCCAGAAAAATGATAAGAAAACTGACGGCGACCAGGGCGTCTCCGGCGATCGTTGCGAAAAGTGGAACGTGCGACCACCAAAAGTGACGATCGAGTGAAGACAGAACGATCGTACCCGCGAACACGATGACCGCGGCGAGCTGTATCAGCTTTTGACTCGTCTCTTGTTCGGCGGCCGGACCGCGCAAGCGACGTTCTAGAAGTTTCGGATCTGCGCGCCGCAGATACGCGAAGATCGTCGCGCCTGCCGCGAAGGAGATGACGAGATAGACCCATGCCTGCCAGAACGTCATGGCCCAGGCCGCAACGTTCATCGGTGCGCCGTTCCGGCTTGTTCGTTCCATCGCTGAATGTTGACGCCCATCACGAGGAGCCACAGCATCAGCGATCCCTCCGCCACGACGCCGGTGATCTCGATGTACGGAGCGCCATGTTTTAGGAGCTCCGGCGACAGAACCAAGAGCCACCCAAAACCCGATAACGCCATGAGGGCGCCCAGAGCCCGCGGTAGGAACGTAGACCTGAGAATAAGGGAACCGATGGTGAGGTTGAAGAGCCCGAAAATCGGCAGCGAGCTGTTGGGTGGGACGAGATGAAAGAGGCTCAGAGACTGCACGGCGCAGCCCACCAAGCTGATCGCTACCGCGAGTGCGGCGAAGTTCCGGCTCACCGGCTTGAACATCTGGTAGAGCAGCAGGGTGACGCCGACGTAGCCCGCGTTCGCGATGAGGTTGGCGGCATCGCTGTAGGCGACCGGCACGCGGCCAACCAAGGACGCTGCGACGATGGCCGTCACGAAATACAGCAAATACACGGCACCGGTAGCTCTGGCCCTGGCACGCGACATTTCGTTCGCCCCTTTTTGGCTCTACCAATGCCGGCAGACGTTTGTTCCAACCGGGCAAGGTGACGAAGACCCTCGCTTACGCCTGCGCTGTCTCGCGTAAGACGGCGGCAAAGGTTCTGGCGAAGGTGTGGACGTCGCCGGGCCAGCGCGCCGAGACGTACGCGCCGTCGCGGACGACGAACGCGGGACGCTCGTCGGTCGCGGAGTCGCGCGCGGTGCCGCTGGTCTTGCGGTCGTAGTCCGGCGTTCCCGGCTCCGGTTCGCGGAAGTCGGTCGGCTTTTCGAGCGCGCGCGTCACTTCGGCTTGCACGGAGCAAAAACCGGGAGCGTCGCCGGGTGGCTCGGCGTAGGTCCGGTAATAGAGCGGATCCCAAAAGCGCGCGATGCGGCCGATGCCGGCGGCGAGGCGCTCTTGGCGCCAGGTCAACGCCGTCGTCAGGCGGCCGTAGAGGACGGAGCGGCCGGTTCTCGGCGAGATGCTGCGCGCGGCGAGGACGACGCCGTGACAGATCGCCGCGACCGGTTGGCCGGCGTCGAAGAACTCGGCGACCAGCCGCTGCAGGGTTGCGTCTTCCAGATAGGCGCGCATGCCGCGCGAACGATGACCGCCCGGCAGCAGCAGCGCATCGAACGTCTGGGCGCGCAGGCCTTCGTAGCGCAACGGTTCGGCATACGCGCCGTCGCGTTCGAGTTCGGCGTAGGCGGTGCGCGCGTCGCGGTTCGCGCGCAGCACCAGCCCCGCAACGCGGATCTTCTTCAGCAGCGGGATCCAGCCCCAAGGGTCGAGTCCTTCGCCGCTGATCATGAGCGGATCGCAGGCTGCCCGCGTACCATCCGGCGTCGCGAAGACGACGTCGTGGCCCCCGTCGCGCAGGATCTTCCAGCTGACCGCCGCTTCGGTCGGGTCGAAGTCTCGCGCCGGGAGCGGGATCAGGATGCGGATCGTGCGATCTCCTCGACGGCCCAGGCGGCCCACTGTGCCATCGCCGATTCGAACCGGATGCCGGCTTCGACTGCGATTCGGCTCATGCAGTTCGCGGGATCGCCGCTGGGAATGGTGGCCGCGATCGCTTGGAACCGCGCGGACCGTTCGCCGTGGCTTGCGCTCAACTCGCGCAAATACGTCGTCGCTTCGTCGGGCGGCAGCAGCCACAGAAAGAACACGCGCAACATGCGCTCGGTGCGCACCCCCTCGGAGGGGGCCGTGTCGCGCATCCAGCGCCGCACTTCGGCGAGCCCCTCGGCCGTCGCCGCGTAGGTCTTGCTGCCGCGCGCGCCGGCGCCGCTTTGGCGGATCAGTCCGGCCGCCTGGAGCTTGGCCAGCTCCGGATAGATCTGGCTGTGCTTGGTCGGCCACACGTGGGCGAGGCTCTCATCGAAGGTGCGGGTGAGCTCGTACCCGGTGCACTCCCGCTCGGCCAGCAGACCGAGCAGCGCGTGCCCGAGGGTCCCTATCGGCACGATGAAACTCTTGACATGTCATTTCTTACATGTAATAACCTACACATCGTTCGCACGATAGCACGGCGACGGGTGATCCGCAAGGAGAACAGCCATGACGGCTTCGCTCAATTTTATAGAAGCGTTCACGAGCCCGGTCACCAGCGAGGTCGAGGAGACCGGCCTCCCGGTCCGCGGCGCGATCCCGCCGGAACTGGCCGGACGCTTCTTCCGCAACGGGCCCAACCCGCGACCTGGCGCGCCGGCCGGCCACCCGTTCATGGCTGACGGCATGCTGCACGGCGTGCGGCTCGAGGGCGGCCACGCGCGCTGGTACCGCAACCGCTGGGTGCGCACGCGCTCCTTCAACGGCGAGACGACCTACCTGCGTCCCGACGGATCGATCGACCTGACCGCCGCCGTCGCTAACACCAGCGTGATCGCACACGGCGGCCGCATCCTAGCACTGGTCGAGTCGTCGTTTCCCTACGAGGTCAGCCCGGAACTCGAGACGCTCGGCGTGCACGACTTCGGCGGCCGGCTGCGCACGCCGTTCACCGCGCACCCCAAGCGCTGCCCGCGTACCGGCGAACTGCACGCGTACGGGATGAGCATGAACCCGCCGGGCCTGACGTACCACCGCATCGCGACCGACGGCACGCTGGTCGAAAGCCGCCGCATCGAGGTTCCCGGCATCACCATGATGCACGACATCGCGCTGACCGACCGGCACGTGATCTTCCTCGATCTGCCGGTCGTGTTCGACCGTGCGCTCGCGATGACCGGAACGATGCCGTTCCGCTGGAGCGACGAGTACGGCACCCGGCTCGGCGTGCTGCGCCGCGACGATCCCTCGGCGGACGTCCGCTGGTTCGAGATCGAGCCGTGCTACGTCTTCCACGTGCTCAACGCGTACGAGCGCGGCGAGACGATCGTGCTCGACGCCGTGCGGTATCCGGAATTGTGGCGCCGCCACGGGCTCGACTTTCCGCCGAGCACGCTACACCGCTGGACGATCGACCTCGCGCGCGGCAGCGTCGCCGAGGGCACGCTGGACGACCGCGCGGTCGAGTTTCCGCTCGCCGACCCGCGCCGCACCGGCAATGCGTATCGCTACGGCTACGCGATTCAGACCGAGGACGATTGCCGCGGGGTCGTCACCAAGTACGACGTCGCGAGCGGCGCATCGTGGACGCACGATTTCGGCGCGCACCGGGTGACCGGCGAAGCCGTGTTCGTCCCGGCCGCGGACGATACCGCGGAAGACGCCGGCTGGCTGATGAGCTACGTGTACGACGCCGCGCGCGACGCCAGCGACTTCGTGATCCTCGACGCGAGCGACCTCCGCCACGTCGCGACGGTCGCGCTCCCGCAACGGGTCCCGTCCGGCTTCCATGGAACGTGGATCTCCGATGCATGCAACTGACCAGGCCGAATCCGCGGCGACGAGCGCGCGCCCTCGCTTCGGGAACCTCTATCGCAGCCTCGCGATCAACGTCGCGATCCCGCTCATCGTCGCGCAGGTCCTGCTGCACCAAGGACGCTCGCCGGTTGTCGCGCTCGGGATCGCCGCGATCTTCCCGTTCGTAGACGGGGTCGTCACCGCGCTGCGGCGGAAGATCGACCTGCTCGGCGTGATGTCGCTGATCGCGCTGGTCCTGGGCATCGCGCTGTCGTTCGCGACCGGCAGCCCGGTCTTCGCGATCGCGAAGGAGTCGTTCTTTACCGCCGCGTTCGGCGCCGCGTTCCTGATCTCGCTTGCGTTCCCGCGGCCGCTCATCTTCACGTTCGCACGGCAGTTCAACGGCGGCGACGATCCGGCCGGCGCGGCGACGTGGGAGGCGATCTGGGAGCGGCCGGCCGCGCGACGGGTCTTTCGCACGATCACGCTCGTCTGGGGATGCGGCCTGCTCGCCGAAGCGGGGCTGCGCGTCGTCATCGCGCTCTCGCTCCCGCCGGCGATCGCGATCACCGCCTCACCGGTCCTCGGCATCGGCGCGATCGGCCTCATGATCGTGTGGACGACCGCCTACGTGGCACGCGCACGCCGCCGCGCGGCCACCGCGCGTGCACCCGGGCCGGAGGGCGCGCGAAGCCCGGCCGCATGACAGGCGGCGAACCCGGATCGCGCAGAACGATGCGCGATGGACCCAACCGTTGTCTTCCACGACGTGCGACACTGGTTCGCGGCGACGCCTTCACCGGTCGTTGCCGCCGTATCGAGCGGCGCAACGCTGCTCGCCGGCCGCTGGTGGGGCCAATATCAGGCTCGCAAGCAGTTTGAAAGCCGCGACTACCTCGATCGGATCAACGTCAGCCTCAACATCTTGAGCGACGGCGGCCTGCAGATTCGCACGATTCTGGATCGTCCCCTCGGTGAGATCGTGCACAACGCCCACGCCGTGAGCCGGCTGGCTGCGGCGGCGCGTGGAGCGACCGAGAACGATCCGCTCGTGCGGCTCGCGGGCGCCGATGCACCGTTCGTGCTCAACTGCATCCTGAACGCAACCGCCGAGCATTTCAGCGCCGGGATGCTGCGGCGCGATTGCGGCGAGCCGGTCGCACGAACCGAATATGCGTTCTTCCTGGCGTGCGAACCCGTTGCCGAGCGCCGGCAGCACAAGATCCGCGCGCTCCTCATTAAGAGCGCGAGCTTGCGCGATTTTCCCTACCTCCGCTCGATGCCCGTGCTCGAGCGCACCTGGCATACGGATCGCGTCATGACCTTGCGGCGCGCGGCCGCTACGTATCCCGATCCCAACGTCTTCGGCCGGCTGGAGCTGTGCGTGTAGCCTTACGAAGCGGCGGCGGCGAGCGTCGAGTCGAGCAGGGCACCGACGGCTTCCGGGCTCATCGGGCGATAGAAATGGAAGCCCTGCGCGAACTCGCAGTCCAGCGCGATGAGCTCGTCGGCCTGCCGCTGCGTCTCGACGCCTTCGGCGACGACGTCGATCCCGTACGACCCCGCGAGCTGGATCAGCATCCGCACGATCGGCGCGCTGCCGAGCCCGCCGTCGGCGCTCTCGACGAACGAGCGGTCGATCTTGAGCGCGTCGAATGGGAGCTGGTGCAAGTACCGCAGCGATGAATAGCCGGTCCCGAAGTCGTCGATGCACAGGTGCACGCCGGTCGCGCGCAACCGCGCGAGCGATCCGAGCGAGAGCGTATTCGAACGGATCACCGCAGTTTCGGTAATCTCGAGGACGACGTCGTCCGAGGAGAGCCCGAAGCGCCGCAGGTTGCGCGCTACGAAGGCGTCGAGGTCGGGTTCGAGGACCTCTTGCACCGAGAGGTTCACGTGCATGCGCAGGTCGAGCAGCGGCGCGCGGCGGCGCCATTCGGCGAGCCGCCGGCAGGCGTCGACGAAGACGTAGCGCCCGATCGGAACGACCAGACCGACGTCCTCGGCGAGCGGGATGAACTCGCCCGGGAGCACTTCGCCGGTCGCCGGGTTCTTCCAGCGCACGAGCGCTTCGAAACCGGTGATGCGCTGGTTGTCGAGCCGTACGATCGGCTGGTACTCGACACTGAACTGCTCGCCTTCGATGGCGGCGCGCAGATCGCTGGTGAGCGCGAGACGGCGGGTCGCCTCGTAGTGCATGTGATGGTCGAAGAACGCGTGGCGGCCGCGGCCGAGCGACTTCGCGTGGTACATCGCGGTGTCGGCGTTGCGCAGCACCTCTTCGATGCGTTCCTCGGTCGGCTCGAGGACGGCGATACCGATCGAGGCGGTGTTGTAGACCGAGCGGCCTTCGATCAGCATCGGCGCGACGAGCGCGTCCTGGATCCCCTCGACCGCGTCTTCGATCTGTCCAAGATCGTGGCGGTGCGCCAACAGCAGCGCGAACTCGTCGCCGCCGATCCGGGCGATGAAATCATCGGTGGCGACCGTTGCGCGCATGCGGTCGGCGACCGCCATCAGCAGCGCGTCGCCGGCCATGTGCCCGAGCGAATCGTTGATCGACTTGAACTCGTCGAGGTCGACGAAGAGCACGGCGTAGATGCGGTCGGGCCGCGACCGCGCGGTGTCGAGCGTCGCCGCGAGCCGCTCTTGGAAGAACGTCCGGTTCGGCAGGCCGGTGAGCGCGTCGTGGGTCGCTTCGTGCCGGAGGCGCGCTTGATTGGCCTCGAGCAGCCGGCTGCGTTCGACTTCCGCCCGATGCGCCTGCGCGTTCGCCAGCGCCAAGCCCATGAGGTTGACGAAGAGCTGCAGGCCGCGCAGCGTTTCGCGGGTCGGGATCCGGCCGTCGGCCGGCCCGTCGGGGCTGAGGTAGCCGATCATCTCGCCTTCGGAGTCGCGCAGCACCAGACACAGCGAGTCGCGCTCGTGCCAGGCGTCGGCCGACTGCCGGGGGGAATCGCGGTCCGTCTCGCCCGCGTAGATCGCGCGCTCCCAATGGAACTCGCGCTCCGCCGGGATGTAGTACGCGTTCTCGAACACCTCGTAGTGCGGTGCGAGAACCGACAGGATGTCGCTCTTGCCGACCCGCTCGTTCTTGCGCGCCCGCACCGTCTCGTCGGTGTAGCCCAGCATGACCCGGCGGCTCATCTCGCCGGTCAGGTTACCGTCGGCGAGGACGATGGTGACGTAGCGGAACCCGAAGAGGTCGGTTACACCGCGGGCGATCGACTCGAGTGCAAGGTCCAGCTCACGCAGACGGAGGATGTCACGCGTGATCTCGAGGACGCGCTCAAAACGACGCTCCACAGACATTCCAGCAAGTATCGGCACCCGGGGGGGATGTCCCTATGGGGGTTCGGCCCTCCTGGCCGGGCATCGTGCCACCCAGCTGGCATTCCCAGGCCGTACCGTCGGAGCATGGACACGTCGTATTGCTGCCCCGACTGCGGCGACGAGCACAGCGACCCGGCCGAAGCGACCCTCGGCCGGATGGTCCGCTGCCTCGATTGCCAGATCGAAATCGACCTCGCGCTCGAGATCAGGGCGATCCCGATCCCGCTGATCGCGGCCTAGCCGCTCAGTACTCTGGGATCACCGGCCATCGCTCGCCGGTCACTTCAGGCCCTCGTACCGTTCCAGCGCGGTGCGCAGCGTCGTCTCTTGGTCGCCTGCCCAGCAGCGGGTGTTGAGGATCTCGATCTCGATGTCGCCGGTGAAGCCGGCGCCGGCGACGGCCCGCGCGAGCGCAGTGAGGTCGATGATCCCGTCGCCGATCATCGCGCGGTCGGCGGTCACATCGCCGGTCGGCGTGCGCCAATCCGAGAGGTGGAAGCCCGCGACCGATGTGCCGGCGCGCGCGATCTCCGCTTCGACGCGGTAATCCCAGAAGATGTGGTAGACGTCGGCAATCACCGCAACGTGCGGTGAGGCGAACGACTCGCACAAGTCGTTCGCTTCGCCGAGCGACGCGACGACCGAGCGTTCCGCGATCATCATCGGGTGGAGCGGTTCGATCGCGAGCCGCACGTTGCTGGCCCGTGCGTGCGGCAGCACGGCCTCGATCCCATCGTGCACCATCGCGCGCGCCTCCGCCAGGCTCGCGCCGGCGGCCGGGCCGCAGACGAGCACGAGCACCGGCGCGCCGATCGTGGCCGCTTCGTCGATCGCGCGCAGGTTGTCGTCGACGCGAGCCCGCCGCTCCGAGGCGGTCGGTGCCGGGAAGAAGCCGCCGCGACAAAGGCTGGAGACGCGCAGCCCGGCTGCACGCAGATCGCGCGCGGCCGCTTCGACGCCGTGCTCGGCGAGCTTATCGCGCCACGGCGCAATCGCCGGGATGCCGTGACGAACGCAGGCGTCCATCGCTTCGCGGAGCGTCCAGGGCTTGACCGTGTACTGGTTGAGCGAGAGGCGTGCCCGGTCCATCAGTCGATGCCGGCGACCGCCAACACCAGCGCCATGCGCTCCGCGGCGCGTTCCTGGTCGACGATCAGTCCCGCAGCGTCGGCAAGCTCGAGAATGCGCGCCAGATGCACGATCGAGCGCGCGCTCTCGGCGCCCGCGATCATCCGGAAGTGGCGCTGGTACCCGTTCAGGTACGCGAGGAAGACGACGCCGGTCTTGTAGGCGTAGGTCGGCGCCGCGAAGATGTGGCGCGAGAGTTCGACGGTCGGTGCCAGGATCGCCGCGTACCGCGCCCGGTCGCCGTCGTCGAGCGCGGCCAGCGCCGCCCGCGCGGCGGGCGCGATCGCATCGAAGATCCCCAGCAGCGCATCGCTGTACCCATGCTCGTCGCCGGCGATCAGCTCCGAATAGTGGAAGTCGTCGCCGGTGTACATCCGCACGCCGGCGGGAAGCCGCCGCCGCAGCGCGATCTCGCGGCCGGCGTCGAGCAGCGAGATCTTGATGCCGTCGATCTTGGCCGCGTGCTCGCGCACGATCGCCAGGACGTGCTCGGTCGCTGCGTCGAGATCGTCCGCGCCCCAATAGCCGGCGAGCTGCGGATCGAACATGTCGCCGAGCCAGTGCAGCACGACCGGCTCGCGCGCCTGACCGAGCACGGTCGCGTAGATGCGCGCGTAGTCGTCCGCGCAGCGCGCCGCGCGCGCGAGGTGCCGCGACGCCATCATGATGATGCGGCCGCCGCATTGCTCGACGAACGCCGCCTGATCGAGATACGCGCGCTCGATCTGATCGAGCGTTGCCTCGGCACCGGTCGCGAGGTCGTCGGTCGCGATACCGCACGCGATCCCACCGCCGGCCGCCGCCGCGGCCGCGACCGAACGCCGGATGAGCTCGCGCGCGTGGCCGGCACTCAAGCCCATACCGCGCTGCGACGTGTCCATCGCCTCGGCTACCGAAAAGCCGAGCGACCACAGGTGCCGCCGGTACGCGATCGTCGCGTCCCAGTCGATCGCGCCGCCGAGGACCGGATCGGTCGCGGCGAGCGGATCTGCGACGACATGCGCCGCCGCGTACGCGACGCGCGTTCGCGGCGGCCCGGTGGCGACGGCGGCGTGACGCGGCGCGCCGCTCGGGACGTACGGTGCGAACGACCCGTCGGCGCGCGGGAGCCGCAGCGGCGTCCCGACCATCAGGCAACCACCCCTTCGACGCTCAGTTCCGGGACGTCGACGAAGCGCTTCTCGCGCCAGGAGCGCAGCCCGGCCTCGGCGAGCTGCACCCCCTTTGCGCCCGAGACGAAGTCGTACGGGAAGGGCTCGTCGCGCACGACGTGCCGTAAGAACTGCTCCCACTGCACCAGGAAGCCGTTGTCGACCTCATCGCCGGGAACTTCGCTCCAGCCGGCCTTGAAGTCGATCGGGTTCGGGATGTCCGGGTTCCAGACCGGACGCGGCGTGAGCTCGCGCGGCTGGATCTTGCAGCCGCGCAGGCCGACGACCGCGCTGCCGTGCGTCCCGTCGATCTGAAACTCGACCAATTCGTCGCGGTTGACGCGCACGTCCCACGACGAGTTGATCTGCGCGACGATCCCGCCCGCGAGCTGGAAGATCCCGTAGGCCGCATCGTCGGCGGTCGCCGTGTAGGCGCGGCCGCGCTCGTCGACGCGCTCCGGGATGTGGATCGCGCCGAGCGCGCTCACGCCGCGCACCGGCGCGATCAGGTACTCCAGCACGTAACTCCAATGGCAGAACATGTCGAGCATGATCCCGCCGCCGTCCTCGACCCGGTAGTTCCACGACGGCCGCTGCGGCGCCGGGCCCCAGGTGCCTTCGAACACCCAGTAGCCGAACTCGCCGCGCACGCTCAGGATGCGCCCGAAAAAGCCGCCCTCGATCAGCCGCCGCAGCTTGAGGAAGCCGGGCAGGTAGAGCTTGTCGTGGACGATCCCGTTCTTGACGCCGTGCTCGCGCGCGAGCTGCGCGATGTGCAGCGCCTCCTCCAGCGTCGGCGCGAGCGGTTTCTCCGCATAGACGTGCTTGCCGGCCCGCACCGCCTTCTCCAAGAGTCCGGGCCGCGCGGCAGTTGTCGCCGCGTCGAAAAAGATCTCACATTCGGGATCGGCGATCGCGGCGTCGAGGTCGGTCGTCCAGCGCGCGATCCCGTGCTCGCGGGCGAGCCGTTCGAGCTCGTCGGCGCGACGGCCGACCAGGACCGGTTCCGGCCAGATGACGCCGCCGTCCGCGAGCTGCACGCCGCCGCGCTCGCGGATCGCGACGATCGAGCGGATGAGATGCTGGTTCATCCCCATGCGGCCGGTCACACCGTTCATGGCGATCCCGATGGTACGACGAGACATGAATCCCGGTCTTCGCCGCAGGAGCCGCCGTGGGCTTCCCAACAGGGGTCGGGATGAGCACGCCGGCCATCCAACGCATCGCCGAACGCCGCGTCATCTTCGGCCCGGTCGCCGACGCGCTGCCGGCGCTCGAGCTGCCGGGACCCGTCGCGCTGATCGGCTCGCCGCGCTCGCTGGCAGCCGTTCGCGACGACGCGTTCGGAGGTGCCGACGTGCACCGCTTCGACGGGGTGCGGCTGCACAATCCGCGTTCTGGCGTCGATGCGGCCGGCGCGCTCGTCGACACGAAGCGGTGTATGAGCGTCGTCGCGATCGGCAGCTCGAGCGCGATCGATCTCGGCAAGGCGGTCTCGAACGGCCGCGACGTCGTCCTGGCGCTGGTGCCGACCGCGCTCGGCGGCGCAGAGATGTCGCGCGGCTACGGCGTCCTCGAAGGCGATCGCAAGGCCGGCGGACGCCTCGCCTCGCCGGCGCCGAACCTCGTCTACGACGCCGCGCTGCTCGCGACGCTGCCGCCGCGCGAACTCGGCTCGATCGGGATCAACGGCTGGGCGCACACGATCGAAGCGCACTACGCGCGCCTCCAGCACGCGCTCGGTACCGCCGCCGCGGTCGCGGCCGGTCGCGCCTTTCCGGCGCTCCTGCTGCGCGCCG
>Ga0182024_10017639_pt1 | contig 13375 bp, 14 predicted proteins | sample P32metaG_FD_120480 | JGI IMG/M metagenome (GOLD analysis project Ga0182024, IMG submission 120480) | Permafrost microbial communities from Stordalen Mire, Sweden - P3-2 metaG (Illumina Assembly) | ecosystem: Environmental > Terrestrial > Soil > Wetlands > Permafrost | place: Sweden: Stordalen...
CGGAACAGATGTGGAGGCACCGGCGGCCCAGCGCGGCGTAGAACGGGTCGGTGCGCTCGGCGAGGACCTGCCACGCCTCTTCGCCCGATGACATGACGCCGTGAAAGAGCCCCCCAGGCACGCCGATCTTGGCGATGCGGCGAACCACATCCTCCGCCCGGCGCGGCGCGTTCGACAACAAGACGACCCGCTTCTTCGCCGCGATCAGCCGGGCCATGCAGTCGAGGACGCCCGGAAAGGGTGCCGTCCCGTCATGCACCACGCCCCACAGGTCGAGGAGAAAGCCGTCATAATCCGGCGCGAGCCCGCGCATGCCGTCGATCAGGCGGAATGTCATGTACCTACCGATTACGTCCAGATAATCCGCTTAGCCGTCGCCGTCCTCCGTTCGAGCCTGCTTGATGAATTCCTCGATATCGAGATCCTCGCCATTGCCGGCGTCGAGTTCCCGCAAACCCGCCGCAATTTCGGCACGCAACCTCGCGAGCGCATCAACTTTGGCCTTGCTCGAAGGGTCGTCCGATTCTTTCGCCATAGCCCTACTTCCAAGACGCCAATAATTAAAAGTAGCTACGGACCATCTTTGTCCCCGCATGCCAGCTCGCGGCATCCATATAGGTTATATGTGGGCTAAGGGCTGGCACCTCTTCCTTGAGCTCATCGAACATCAACCGAAGCAATGATGGAACCACCATGCCTAACACCGCTAAAAACAGGGGATTATCTTCGTCTATGTTGGTCAATTCCGCTTCTACCGAACCTCTAAAAGCGAAATCGGCAACCAATCTCAAAGTGACCAAATCTTCGTATGGCCAGTGGTCCTCATGATATATGAATCTATTTCTACGCCTCGAAATATGCTCATGATCGAGGTTCGTAAGGAACACTGTGTGTTTATTGAAGTTTACTGAAAACTCGGTTACACGCAACAACCTTCCGAAAAATCCCCACAACAACCTCTGCTCCAACTGCGCACAATTTGCTACTAGAATTTCGCTATCTTCCACGCCAAGTTTTGATTTCGCTTGCTGAGCGGGAAATAAATCAACTAGCAACTGTCTGCCCGCCGGTTGTGGAAAGCACGTACCTAGGAGCGACAGGAAGCCTTTTGCTGCGTAATAAGCGGAGTGATATCCTTGGAAGGCCGCCCAACTGAGCATGCCGCTCTGCGCCGATGTTTCCACTGCCCGCGCAATATGCATGCTCTTCTGAAATAGAAAAATTGCTTCAGTCATGGCGGCCTCCCGGGCCCCCGGCATCACCATGCGGGTCCGGGGAGTGTCGAAACCGGAATCACTCAAGGCAAACAGAGCACTCAAAGTAGGTTCCGGAGGCTCACCGACGTTGCCGAAAGCCGGAATATACGCTGGCCACCATGACCGGATATCCTCCCAGCGGCGCCGTTCTATGACCTGATAGTAATTTCGAGTTCGGGACAAACGCTTCCTCTCAAAGCCGAAGGACGCCGCCGTTCGTCGCATCGTCTCGTTTAAAGGCTATCTCGATGGCGGCTCTGACGTCGTCACCGGCTTGCACTTCCGCTGCGTTACCACTACCCATCTGGCGCCAGTTATCGAATGGCAATTCTCCGACCTGCTTGAACCCCTTGGTCGTATCATCAGCAGTGAAACCGTTGTACTGAGTCAAGCATGTAGAAAAGAAGATAGGCAATGTATTTAGCATCGCCCCGAACCCAATCGTGCGAAAGAAAATCGGATCATGGCGCCTGAATTCTTCGTGATACACGTTACTCATGCCTTTGAAATAATTATCAATTATCCGTCTTTGCTCTAACTCATAATAATTCGCCAGAAATCCACGATCCCGAATAATCAATGGCGCGACTTTCCTAACGAAATTATTCAGAGAGGCTCACCAGATTTTGGGGATCGCGTCACCACGATACGCTCGTACATAGGTGAAGTCTCATCCCGTCGTAACTGGATTCCTATGTCCGAAGCCCGTTCCTTAGCATCATCCTGTGGTTTCTTATTCCTAAGATAACCAAGAAGATCAAGGTACAGTGAAGTGGGAACGCCACGCGCTTCTCGATTTATCGTGATGAACTGATTAACTTGTTCATCAAAGGAAAGGCCTATGAAAGCGACCACCGGGATGTTGACATCAACACCACTTCGTGTGGCCTCGTGTGCTCCGGCTAGGCGATGTTGGCCGTCGATCACCCACCCGACGCCGGACCCCTCCGGGATTACCAGCTCGCCCGCATCCTCATCGAACGAAGCACCTGTATCAAGCGAAACGATCAAGGCTGTTGGTATGGTGTTCTTACCGGTCGTGATAAAACGTGCAATCGCGGCAACCCGACCACTGGAAAGAGCTCTCTGGTAATCTTCATCCTTGTCTTCAATCTGCCGATTGATGGCGAGGAAACTCCACAGTTCTGAGGCTGGCGCTTCAAACATGTAGAGCGTATGCGTCCCCGCTTTCATCTGAATTGCAGAATATCGGCGCTCCGATTCGACTCGTTTGGGCATCAATTATTCCCCTAGACCTGAGGTAGTCGCCGTTTTGCCATGAATAGGGTCTCGCCGGGTGACAAAATGAGCAGGTGCCGTCGCGACGGACGAGCGGCTATCAGCGACAAAAGGCGGTTCGTCGATCGAACGATATCTCAGGACGCCCCGTGTGCATTCTTCAAGTCGCTCTCTGCCCACATAGACATAAGTCGGATTCACATCGCATCCAGAAAATTGGCGGCCTTCGACGAGTGCGGCAACGCCAGCGCTTCCTGAGCCGGCAAAACAATCCACGACCAATCCCCCCGGAGGACAAAGCGCGCGGACCAGGCGTTGAACAAGGGCAACGGGAAATTGGCAGGGATGGAAGGTTTTTTCTACGTGGCCAGCCTTCACGTTTGGGATATCCCAAACGTCAGATGGATTCTTGCCCAGCGGATTACCACTCCATTCGCCTTTTCGCGGTCCCTTGTAGTGCCTTTTCCCCGGGTATTTCTGCGGTACCCGCACCGCGTCTAGATCGAAATAATAATTTTCACCCTTTGAGTACCATAACACGGTTTCATACCGGTTGCTGAAACGCCGGCCAGCATGCGTGCCGTGGCCAAAGGTCCAGATAATGCGATTACGCAACATTAGGTCATTCTGAGTAGCGAATGCGGTATATGTCAGAATATCAAGCGGAACGATAACGCTGTCGCGTGCATGGTTGCCCACTTGCCAGCATAAATGAGCGCCCGGCTTCAGAGCTCGGACGAGAAGCGGCGCCAACTTGTGGTGGATACGAGAAAAATCGTTCACCTTGAGCGACGTATCGTACTCTTTCCCCATGAAATAAGGTGGAGAAGATACTATCAAATCGACCGAATGCGGCTCAAGGGTGCTTAGGAAGCGTATGGCATCTTCTACTACAAAATGCCAAGGTACAGGAGTTTCTGTCATAATCCGTCCCGGAGCGTATGGCTTCGCTCCGGGCACCGTACAGGATTCCATCTGGGGGATCCAGGGCGGATCGGCCAAGGCATGACACCGATTGCCGCACCGAAGCGACAGCCGGGTCCTCGGATATCTTCCCTTTCTTCTTCCGCGTTTGGGAAGACCGTCTAGCGCAAGTGCCATGGCCGGAGCCCGTCAAGTCACCTGTATAGAAGGCGCTTTCCGGAGATGCCCTGAAGCGCCCGAGTTATCCCCGAAATTAGGACACTACCCAGTTTCGATCAACCGACCGTCGTTCCGCGAGGATGATCGGCGCCGACCGCCTCTCTGACCGAGGCGAAGCCGTCGCGGCGCAGCCGCGCGGCCAGCCCGGTCTTCAGGTGGCCGAGTAGCGCCGGGCCGGCGAACACCAGCGCAGTATAAAGCTGCACCAAGGAGGCGCCGGCGCGGATCTTGGCATAGGCATCGGCCGCGCTCGCGACGCCACCGACGCCGATGAGGGGGAGGCGGCCTCCGGTCAGCCGGTACATCTCGCCTACCAGCGCCGTCGACGGCGCGAAGAGCGGCCGCCCGCTGAGGCCGCCCACCTCGCCCTGGGCGCGGCTGCGCAGCCCCGGCGGGCGCCCCACGGTGGTGTTGGCGACGACGATCCCGTCGATGCCGGCGGCGAGCGCGGCCGCGGCGATGTCGGCGCGTTCCTCGGGCGAAAGGTCGGGCGCGATCTTGACGAGCACGGGCGGAGAGGCTCCGGTATCGCTCCGCGCGGCGAGAAGCCGGCGCAGCAGGTCCTCCAGGACGCCGCGCGCCTGCAGATCGCGCAGCCCCGGGGTGTTCGGCGAGGACACGTTGACAACCAGGTAATCGGCGAGCGCCGCGGTGCGCCGCACCCCCTCGGCATAATCGGAAACCGCATCGGTGCTGTCGCGGTTGCGGCCGATATTGACGCCGACAATGCCGCCATAGCCGCGGCGCCGCTCCAGCCGCGCGACGACCCGGTCGAGCCCGCCGCTGTTGAACCCCAGCCGGTTGATCAGCGCCCCGTCCGCGTCGAGGCGAAAAACCCGCGGCTTAGGGTTGCCCGGCTGCGGGCGCGGCGTCACCGTGCCGATCTCGGCAAACCCGAAGCCGAGCCGCAGCAGCGCATCGGGCGCCAGGGCATCCTTGTCGAACCCCGCGGCGATACCGATCGGGTTGGGGAAATTCCGCCCCCATACCCCCTGGGCGAGGATCGGCGGGTCGGCGGTCGCGGCCCGGCCGCCAAACCCGGCGGCCAGCGCCGCCAAGGTCACCCGGTGCGCGCTCTCCGGCGGCAAGGCCCGCAACAGCGGGCGAACCAGCGCGTAGAAATCGGGCACAGGCTCAGGTCAGCACCAATTCGGCGGTGCCGAGCCCATCGACCTCGACCACTGCACGGTCGCCGGGGGAGGGGAACTGGATCGGCACCACGCTGCCGGTCATCACGATCATGCCGCGGCGGAGCGGCGCGCCCTCGGCGGCCCGCTTCTCGGCGAGCCAGGCGAGCGCGTTCAATGGATTGCCCATCACATCGCCACCCTTGCCCCGCCCGATCTCGCTGCCGTTGATCGACAGCCGGGCGGTCAGCTGCGCGAGGTCGAGCCGGCGCCAATCGGTGACCGGCGCTCCGACCACGATCCCGGCATTCCAGACATTGCCGGCGACCATCGCCGCCGCGCTGAGGCGCTTATAATCGTGGCGCAGGTCTTCCAGGAGCTCGATCGCCGCCATGCAGCTTCCGACCGCACCGGCGACCCGCTCTGGGTCACCGCCGTGCAGCAAATCCTCGCCAAGCCGCACCGCGATCTCGGTCTCGATCCCGAGCCGGCAATAATTGCGGACATCGAGGTCGGCACGGCCCTCATGAACCTCGCCGGCGAAGATCGCGCCGTAGACCGGTTCGGAGACGCCGCACAGCTGTTGCATGATCGGCGTCGTCAGCCCGATCTTGTAGCCGGCGACGGCGCCGCGCCCGCCCGCCGTTTCGATCTCCTCGAAAACCTGGCGAATCCCATAGGCCTGGTCGAGGTCCGCAGGCATAAGCACGGCCGGCAGGATGTCGATCTGCCGCCGCTCGCGGAACAGCGCGGATATGCGTTCGGCCTTCTGCCGGATTTCAAGATGGGCCAATTCCTTCACCTCCGCTTTTCGCTCAAAAAATCGCCATCCCGGCGAAGGCCGGGACCCATGGTTCAACGGCTCATGCCGCGGATTAATGGGTCCCGGCCTTCGCCGGGATGACAATTAGTTTTACCTCCCGGTTCAGCGCCCGCGCAATTCGCGGCGCATGATCTTGCCGGTCGCCGTCAGCGGCAATTCCTCGACAAAGCGGATCTCGCGCGGCGCCTGGTACCAGGCCAGCCGCTCGCCGACAAAGGCGCGGATCTCCTCGGCGAGGGCCGCGCCCGGCGCCGCCCCGGGCTGCGCCACGATAAACGCGCGGACGATCTCGCCGCGCACCGGGTCGGGGCAGCCGACCGCCGCCGCCATCAGCACCGAGGGGTGCTTCATCAGGCAATCCTCGATGTCGGTCGGGCCGATTCGGTAGCCGCCGCTCGAAATCAAATCGTCCTCGCGCCCCTTGTACCAGATGTAGCCGTCCGGATCCTCGATCGCGACATCGCCCGTCAGGCACCAATCGCCGGCGAACTTCGCGGCCGTCGCTTGTGGGTTGTTCCAGTAGCCAAGAAACATCACCGGGTCGGGCCGGCGCACTGCGATGATGCCGGTCTCGCCCGCCGGTACAGGCTTCCCATCGGGCGAGACCACCGCGACAAGGTGCCCGGGGATCGCCCGGCCCATCGATCCCGGACGAACCGGAAAAAGCGACGCGCAATTGCCGACGAGCAAATTGGCCTCGGTTTGGCCGTAGAACTCGTTGACCGCGACACCGAGCGCCTCGCGCGACCAGCTGAGGATATCCTCGCCGAGCGCCTCGCCGCCGCTCGCCACCGAGCGCAGATCGAGGCCGAAGCGCTCGCGCGGCGCGGCGACCGGCCGCATCATCTTCAGCGCGGTCGGCGGCAGGAAGACGTTGCGCACGCCATGTCGCCCCATTAGCGCAAAGGCTTCCTCGGGGTCGAATTTAGCCGCGCGGTGCGCCAGCACCGGGACGCCGAAATAAAGGCTCGGCAGCAGCACATCGAGGAGCCCGCCGATCCATGCCCAGTCGGCCGGGGTCCAGTAGAGGTCGCCCGGCTGCGGAAAAAAATCATGCGGCAATTGCACCCCGGGCAGATGCCCGAGCAGCACGCGGTGGGCATGGAGTGTCCCCTTCGGCCTGCCGGTCGTGCCCGAGGTGTAGATGATCAGCGCCGGGTCGTCGCTTCCCGTATCGGCCGGCGTGAACGCGTCGCGGGCGCGCTCCAGGGTCGGCCAGAACAGCTCATGTCCGGCGCTGTCGCCGTCGACCACCAGAATGGTCGCCAGGTCGGGCAGGCCGCGCGGGACTTTGGCGAGGTTGTCGCCATCGGTAATGAGGGCCCGCGCGCCGCTGTCGGCGAGACGGTGCTCGAGCGCGTCGGGGCCGAATTGGACAAAGAGCGGCACCGCCACCGCGCCCAGCTTATAGATCGCAAGATGCGCGATCGCGGTCTCCGGGCGCTGCGGCAACAACACGCCGACCCGGTCGCCGGGCCGGATGCCGAGTCCCTTCAGCGCGTTCGCGCAGCGGTTGGAGAGCCGCTTCAGATCATCGAAGCTGAACCGCTCGACCGTGCCGTCGGGCGCTTCGTAGATCAGGGCGATCCGGCCCTCGCCGGTGGCATGCCGGTCGCAGCAAGCGACGCCGATGTTGAAATGCTCCGGCAACGCCCAGCGGAAGCCGCCATACACCTCGTCATAGCTGTTGCCACGGTCAAGCACGGCGGTGATCCTAGCCCCGTTCCGGGATAAGGCGCGAGGGCTCCGTCGCGAGCCGCCTGCCGAGCGCCACACCGGTCATGCGATGGCGCCGCGCTTCCATCAGCAGCGCCACCAGCCGCTCAGCCGCCTCTGCGATCGGCAACCCCTGCGGGCGGATGTTGGAGAGGCAACGGCGCGCCGCGTCGACGGTTCCGGGCGCGGGCTGCCATGTGACATAGACCCCGAGCGAATCCGCAGCGCTGAGCCCCGGCCGCTCGCCGATCAGCACAACCGCGAGATCGGCGGCCAAGAGGCCGCCGATCTCGTCGCCGATCGCGACGCGGCCGCCCTCGACGATTGCGACGGGCCCGACGCGCAGCGCCGGGTCAAGCCGGGCGAGGCTCGCGCGCAAGAGCGCGGCGGCATGGGCGTGCACCGCATTGGCGGAAAGCCCGTCCGCGATCACGAAGGCGATATCGACGGGGCTCGGGAGGCGGGCGGCGAGGGATGCGCGCGACTCCAGATCCAGCCGCCGGCCGAGATCAGGCCGCCGCAAATAGGTCTGTCGATCGCCGGCGGCGGAGCGCAACGCGACCGCTTCGCGCCCGGCGGCGCGGATTTCGGCGATGATGGGGGCGGGCTCGAAGCGCGCGTGTACCGCATCGCGAGCGCGCGCATGGGCCAGTTGGAAGTCGAGATGGGCAGCAGTCGGCAGCCCGCTGCCGCTGCGGCCAAGGCCGATGCGTGCCGGGGTCGTTCGGCGCAGCGCCGGCCAGGAAAGATCCCTGCGGCCCGTTGCCGTCATGTCAGCGCGGCCAGGGCCCGCTGCAGCGGGGCGGGCAAGGTGCCGGGCTGCCCGGCATCGGTCAGCCCGCCCGCCGGATCGGCGATCCCCATCCGCTCGAGCCAGGTTTCGAATTCGGGGGACGGGCGCTTGCCGAGCACCTGGCGCAGATAAAGCGCGTCGTGAAACGAGCTGCTCTGGTAGTTCAGCATCACATCGTCCGCGCCTGGCACGCCCATGATGTAGGTGCAGCCGGCGATTCCGAGCAAGGTCAGGAGCGCGTCCATGTCGTCCTGGTCGGCCTCGGCGTGATTGGTGTAGCAAACATCGCAGCCCATCGGCAGGCCGAGCAGCTTCCCGCAGAAATGGTCTTCCAGCCCGGCGCGCATGATTTCCTTGCCGTCGAACAGGTATTCCGGGCCGATAAAACCGACCACCGAATTGACCAGCAAAGGATCGAAGGCGCGCGCCACCGCATAGGCGCGCGCTTCAAGCGTCTGCTGGTCCACGCCATGATGCGCCTCGGCGGACAGCGCGCTGCCCTGCCCGGTTTCGAAATACATGACGTTGCCGCCGATTGTGCCGCGGTTGAGCGACAGCGCGCCCGCCAGCGCCTCGCCGAGGAGAGCAAGATCGATCCCGAAATGGCGGTTTGCGGCCTCGGTGCCGGCGACCGACTGAAAGACGAGGTCGACCGGCGCGCCCCGCTCGATTGCGGCGATCGCGGTCGTCACATGGGCGAGCACGCAACCCTGCCCCGGCAGGTCGAGACACTCGCGCAGCCGGTCGAGAAAACCGGTGAGTTCGAGATATTTGTCGAGCGTGTCGGTGGCGGGGTTGATGCCGATGACAGCATCGCCCGAACCCAGCATCAGCCCGTCGAGGATGCTTGCGGCAATGCCACGCACATCGTCGGTCGGATGGTTTGGCTGGAGCCGGGTCGACAACCGGCCTTCGAGCCCGATCGTGTTGCGGAACCGGGTCACGACCCGGCATTTCGCGGCGACGCTGACCAGATCCTGCAGCCGCATTATCTTCGACACGGCGGCGACGGTTTCAGGCGTGAGCCCGGCGGCGAGCCGGGCGAGGACGGTTGTGCTGGCCGCATCCGAGAGCAGCCAATCGCGGAGCTCGCCGACGGTCATCGCGGCAATCGGAGCGAAGGCGTCGCGGTCATGGCTGTCGACGATCAGGCGGGTGACCTCGTCCGCCTCATAGGGCACCACCGGGTTCTCGACCAGTTCGCGCACCGGCAGCGCGGCGAGCCCGCTGGGCCGCTACCCGTTCGGTCGCATCGGCGGCGCCGATGCCTGCGAGAAGATCGCCGGAGCGGCGCGGCGTCGCGCGTGCCAAGAGCGTCGTTACATCGTTAAAGACATAGCGGGTGCCGCCGATCGTTTCCGCATAGCCCACCGGCGCCTCCTTTCCTCGATCGGGCGCGTCACTCCAAGGCGCTGATGACGTCGGTCTTGGCGAAATCCCCGCCCTTGTACAACAGCGGCAGCGCACGCGTCTGGGCGAGCGCGTAAGATACGCAATCGCCAAAATTGAGACCGGCAGGATGGCGTCCTTTACCGAAGCGGATGAACGCCGCGCGGCTCACCCGCGCTTGCTGCTCGTCGAACGCGACGAGTTCGACCGCTGATTCGCTGAGTAACCCTTCGAATTCGTCGGCGAGCTGGGGCAGGCCTCGGCCTACGATGACCATCGATGCTTCGAGATAGCCGACAGTCGAGAAAAAGCAGCCGTCGGAACCGGCAATTATTCGGGAAAATGCCTCTCGTTCCGCCTCGCCCCTAAGTATCGCCACAATTGCGGACGTATCGAGGACGATCACGCGGGGAGCCCATTTTCGTCATAGAGATCGTCTTCCGAAAAACTGCCCGGGTTCTCAGCTAGAAGCTTGGCCGATCGCTTTGAAATCTCGATGATTTTCCGATAGCGAGCCTCTACCTCCTCAGGGCTGCGGGTTCGCACGCATCGAACTCCGTCAGCAATGAATTGGGCGCCGGCTCTTTCCAGCGCATGTTGAATCGATATCGCCGCTCGGGTCGGAGCAGGCGCTTTTCCCGGGGTGCGCTCGACCCGGCGGAGCGTTGCCAACGAGACACCGGCACGCCGCGCCAATTCGGATTGATCGAGGCGCAACAGGGCGCGGGCAGCACGGATCTGATCGGCGGTGACCATGAGCGAAAAGTATCATTTTGAGCGAATTTATGCAAGATGGCTGGAGGATGAAATCAACCTGGTCAGTTCCCGACAGGCCCCTCCGCCTCCGCCGTCGGGCTTATTCGCCGCGCCACGCCTTCGACATCGACCCGAAGCGGCCGCAGCGCTATCGGCTGCGCCTGTCGCGCTACATGGTTCTCGCGCAGGACATCAACGATTGGGCGGGGGAGGCGGCGCGGTCGGGCCGCACGCTGTCGGTGCTCGATGTCGGCTGCGGCTGGGGGCCGCTCCTGTGCCAGCTCGAAGGGGAGCCCCATTTCGACAACATCAGGATCTCGGCCTGCGATATGGCTGTTGATCGGGGTCTCTACAAACGGGAGCTTTACCGCGAGTTCTTCGTCGGCGATTTCGCCGAGGGCTACCCCGAGATCGGCACGGAGCGCTACGACGTCGTCGTCTGCGAGCAGGTCCTCGAGCATCTCGACCGCCTCGATCGGGCGATCGCGATGCTGGCGCGGGTGACCCGCCCGGGGGGCATCCTCGTCATCGGGGTGCCGATCTTTTTTCCGCCGCTGCATCTCGCCCGCAAGCATCTCGTTCCCCGGCTCGCCGGGGTTCTTCGGCATCCCGAGACCGCCAGTCATCTCCAGGCGTTTTCGCTGTTTTCGTTTTTGCGGCTGCTGCGCACCCACCCCGGCCTCAGCGTCGTGAAGGCGCGCGGTTTTCGCATCGTCTCCGGCGGCCTGTTGCGGCCCCTGGAGAATTACCGCTGGTGGTGGCAACTCAACCGGCGGCTCGGCGAGTTGCTGCCGGCACTGTGCATCGAGGTGCAGATCATCCTGCGCAAATCGCCGGCGAGCGGCTGAGCCTTTAGAGCCCGAGCACCTCCTTCATGCCGTAGAGCCCGGGCGGCCGTCCGACGAGCCACATAGCGGCGCGCACCGCGCCCTTCGAATAGATGCCGCGGTTGGTCGCGCGGTGGGTCAGTTCCAGCTGCTCGCCCATGCCGGCGAAGATGACATGGTGCTCGCCGATGTTGTCGCCGCCGCGCAGCGCCGCAAAGCCGATGGCGCCGGCCGGGCGCGGCCCGGTGATGCCGTCGCGCCCGCGGATTGCCGCTTCCTCGAACGCGGTGTCGCGCGCCGCGGCGGCGGCGCGGCCGAGGGCCAGCGCCGTGCCGGACGGCGCATCGACCTTGCCGCGATGGTGCATCTCCATGATTTCGATGTCCCAATCCGATCCGAGCCGGCGCGCCACCTGGTCGACGAGCCCGATGAGGAGATTGATGCCGAGGCTGGTATTGGCCGCCCACACAATCGGGACGCGCGTCGCGGCCTCCCGCACCGCGCGCTCCTCGGCGCCCCGGAGCCCGGTCGTGCCGATCACCAGCGGCGTGCCGAGCCGCGCCGCCAGCGCGGCGTGCTCGGCCGTGGCGTTGGGGGTGGTGAACTCGATCGCCACCTGACTGTCGCGCAACAGGCGTTCCGGGTCGTCGCCGACATCGACACCGAGATGGCCTGCTCCGGCCAGTTCGCCGATATCCTGGCCGATTGCGGCGCTGCCCGGCCGGGCCACGCCGCCGGCCAAGGCGCAGCCCTCGGTCGCGACGATGTCGGCGATCAGCATGCGGCCGACGCGGCCGGCGCATCCGATCACACCGATCCTGGTCTCCTCCGCCATGCCCGCCTCCCTGAAGCCGGTTCCCAGCTCATCGAGATTGCTTCCTCGCCGCGCTTCTCGCAATGACGATCCTCCGGCGATGCGCCGTTAGACGGTGATTTCCCCGAGGCTGTTTTTCCTCTAAACCGAGGCCGCATGGCTTTACTCCGCTCGGTCGCCACGGTCGGCTCCTATACGCTGGTGAGCCGGGTCTTGGGCTTTCTCCGCGACATCCTGACCGCGGCGATCCTTGGCGCCGGCCCGGTCGCCGATGCGTTTTTTGTCGCTCAGCGCCTGCCCAATCTATTCCGCAGCCTGTTTGCCGAGGGCGCCTTTAGCGCCGCCTTCGTGCCGCTCGCCTCGGGGATGCTGGCCGAGGGCGGCAAGCCCGCGCTGCGCGAATTTGCTGAGGAAGCGTTCGCCGTCCTGTTCGCGGTGCTGCTCGGTTTTGTCATCATCGGCGAAGTTTTCATGCCGGCGGTGATGGCGGTGATCGCGCCTGGTTTTGGCGCCGAGCCGGGCAAGTTCGATCTCGTCGTCACCCTGGCCCGCATCACCGTTCCCTATCTCCTGTTCATTTCGCTGACCGCGCTGCAGGGCGGCCTCTTGAACGCGGTTGACCGGTTTGCCGCCCCGGCGGCGACGCCGATCCTGTTGAATTTGTTCCTGATCGCGGCGCTCTCGCTGATGGTGCGGTTCGGCCGGCACGACGGGCACGCGCTGGCCTGGGCGTTGTCGGCCGCCGGGGTCGCGCAATTTCTCTGGCTGATGATGTCGTGCGCCCGCGCCGGGGTGATGCCGCGCCTCCGCCTGCCGCGCCTGACGCCGAGGGTCAAGGAGACGCTGCGGATCATGGGCCCGGGGGTGCTCGGCGCCGGGGTCACGCAAATCAATCTGGTGATCTCGACCGCTCTCGCCTCGCTGCTGGCGGGCGGCTCGGTCTCCTATCTCTACTACGCCGACCGGCTCAACCAGCTGCCGCTCGGGGTTGTCGGGATCGCCGTCGCCACCGCGATCCTGCCGCCCTTGTCTCGGCAGGTGCGCACCGGCGATTTTGCCGGCGCGGCGGCGACGCAGAATCGCGGGGTCGAGCTGGCGTTGTTGCTGACCCTGCCGGCGGCGGCGGCGCTGATCGTGCTGGCCCAGCCGATCCTCACGGTGCTGTTCGAGCGGGGCGCCTTCGGGCCGGCCGAGGCCGCGGCGACCGCCGCCGCGCTCGCCGCCTATGCGGCGGGCCTGCCGGCGTTTGTCTTGGTCAAGGTCCTGGCGCCGGGGTTCTACGCCCATCGCAATACGGCGACCCCCGTCCGGGTGGCGGTTGCGGCGGTGACGGTCAATTTCGTGCTGACTTTAGTGCTGATGCCGTTCCTGGCGCATGTCGGGGTGGCGATCGCGCTCTCGGTGGCGGGCTGGGTGCAGGCGCTGGTGTTGCTGGTCCTCCTGCAACGGCACGGCTATTTCCGGCTCGACCGGCGGGCGCGCAGCAACATTC
>Ga0182024_10017640_pt1 | contig 13374 bp, 9 predicted proteins | sample P32metaG_FD_120480 | JGI IMG/M metagenome (GOLD analysis project Ga0182024, IMG submission 120480) | Permafrost microbial communities from Stordalen Mire, Sweden - P3-2 metaG (Illumina Assembly) | ecosystem: Environmental > Terrestrial > Soil > Wetlands > Permafrost | place: Sweden: Stordalen...
AACTGTGGAACGAAGACATCGGAGTGTAGCCGGCTGTGGCCGGCTGGCGCGCTAATTCCTTTATTGACATACAAAACGGTTGGTGATAGGCTACGTCGAGTCTGCATAAAGGGAGGGGGTTCAACTTGAGAACTTTCTTTGCGGCGGTCCTTCTGAGTTTATTCGCTTGTGCCAGCGTCTGGGCACAGGCTACGGCACAGATCCACGGCACAGTTCAAGATGCCAGCGGCGCGGCGGTGGCGGGGGCCGAAGTAAAGGCGACCCAAACCGACACGCAGATTTCTCGCACGGTGAATAGCGAGGCGGACGGCAGCTTTGTGGTCACGAATCTTCCGCTCGGCCCTTATCAATTGGAAGTGAGCAAAGAAGGTTTCTCGAAGGCCGTGCAGTCGGGGATTGTGCTGCAAGTCAATAGCGACCCCGCCGTAAACGTGCAACTAAAGGTCGGCGCGGTGACCGAAGCTGTGAACGTCGAGGCCAACGCGGCCTTAGTCGAGACGCGGAACTCGGGGGTGGGCTCGGTGGTTGAGACGCAGCGCATCGTGGAACTGCCGCTGAATGGCCGCAACGTGACGGATTTGATCACGCTATCGGGCGCGGCTGTTCAAAATGGATTCAGCGACACACGAATCTTCAGCAACCGGCCTTATCTCTCGATCGCAGGAATGGCCGCTTTCCCGCTGGGCGGCGGGCCGACAGACTGGATCTACGACGGCGCCAGCCACTATGACTTCATGACCGGCACGGCTCTGCCGATTGGCTTTCCGGACATCGTGCAGGAGTTCAAAGTCGAGACCAGCGGGCTGGAGGCCGCGCACGGCAATTCGTCTGCGGTCGAAGTTGTGACGCCGTCGGGAACGAATGCTTTTCATGGCCTCTTGTTTGAATATATCCGCAATGACGCCTTTGGCAGCGCGCGGGAGTACTTCAGCACCGGAGTGAGCACTTACAAGCGCAACCAATTCGGCGGAACGATCGGCGGTCCGATCAAGAAGAACAAGCTGTTCTTCTTCGGCGGCTTCCAAGGGACGACGCAACGCGCCAGTCCCAACAACACCATCGCGTTTGTACCCACCCAGGCCATGATTGGCGGCGACTTCACGCAGTTCGAATCGCCTGCTTGCGGACGGCCGGCTGCCTTGAAAGCGCCGTTCAGCGGCAACCGTATCGATCCATCGTTGCTCTCCCCGCCCGCGCTGTACATCTCAAATCAAGTGCTGTCCGGTCTTTCCAAGGATGGCATCACTCCCAGCCCCTGCGGGCAGGTCACCTACAACACGCCTACCTACGAGAACGACTATCAGTATGTCGCGAAGATCGATTATCAATTAAGCGACAAGCAGACTCTGTTCTTCCGCGATTTATGGACCAAACAATATCAACCGACGTTGAATACTCTTGATCCAAACTTGCTTCTGGCGTCTCAGGTCGGATTCAACACTCCAGCCGACGCTTTCACTGTCGGCGACACTTATCTGTTCACGTCGAATTTGGTCAATTCGTTCCGCGTTGCGTTCACCCGAATCAACGAAACTCGCCCGAATGATGATTTTTTCAATTACTGCACGGCGGGCGTGATTAATCTTTGGTGCGGCGAGAATAAGGCGCAGTTTGGTCAACTGACCATCGTCGGCGGCTTCTCGGATGGGGTGAACGTCACCGATCCTCCACCCAACGGAGGCGGATCGTGGTACCGAAGCGCTAATTACATCATCAACGACGACTTGAGCTGGGTGAAAGGTGCGCATCAGATGACTTTTGGCGGCGACATCTGGCAAGGCCGAGTCACTTCGCGAAACGACTTCGCGAGCAACGCCCAGTTCACCTTCAGCGGCGCAACCACCGGTCAAGGTCTCGGTGATTTTCTTACGGGCAATGCTTCGAACTTCGTGGATGGTCTTCCCAACGGCGAATGGATGCAGGAAACGTTTGCGAACCTGTACTTTACGGACACGTGGAAGCTCACGCCGCGGCTGACCATGAACGCCGGCATTCGCTGGGAACCGTACTTACCGATCAGCGTTCCCCCCGGAGTTATCTATGACTTCTCAGTGGCACGATTTGAGCAAAACATCAAGAGCACCGTGTACACGAACGCGCCCCCCGGATTTTACTATCCCGGCGACCCCGGGTTCCCCGATAAGTCCGGTATTTATAAACAGTGGGGAAAATTCGCGCCCCGTTTGGGAATGGCCTGGGATCCAACCGGCAGCGGCAAGATGTCGATTCGAGGCTCCTATGCATTCGGCTACGCCTTCGTGCCGGGCCTGACGCGTGAAGACAATCAAGGATCGAATCCGTGGGGCGGCCGGGAAACCATCGCTGGAGTGACCACGAATTTCAGCAACCCGTGGGGCACTCCGCAAAACAATCCCTTCCCCTACGTCGTCACGAATAACGTCAAATTTACACCCGGCGGATTGTACGAGACCGCATCGTTCAACGAGCCGCCGCCAAGTTTCTCCACCTGGAATCTGGCCATTCAGAGACAGATCGGGAACGACTGGGTGGTATCAGCTACGTATATCGGAACACACGTCGAGCACTTACTAATCAACGTGCCGATCAATTACGCCGCATTGATTCCGGGGGCGCCGATCGTCGCTTCAGGTTGCGCGGCGACTGCTCTGAATTGTAACTCCGCGGCGAACTCGACTGTGCGGCGGGTGTTGAATCAATTGAATCCGGCCGGCGCGGGACCAATTGTGCCGGGGGTGAATTCCACTTACTTCGGTCCGACGATGCAGTGGAACGCCGGAGGCAACCAGCATTATGACGGCCTGCTGCTCTCGTTACAGAAGCGGCTTAGCCAACACACGAGCGTAGCCGCCAACTGGACCTGGTCGCATTGCATCGGCCAGCTCCTCGGGTTCAACACGAAAGCGGACCAAACCATCACGGACCCCAACAACATCAACGAGGTCGGCAATTGTGACTCGGACCGCCGGAACATCGTAAATCTAACTGCGGTAGCCGAGATGCCGAAATTTTCCAACCGCCTGGTGAACACGGTCGCTTCGGGCTGGAAAATGTCCTTCATCTACCGGTTTACTTCCGGCATCCCGCTGATGATCCAGGACGGGACGGACCAAGAGCTGAGCACCATCAACCACCAGCAACCGAATTTAGTGAATCCCAGCGCGGTGTACACAGGACAATCCTGCGGCGGCTGCTTCTTTCTCAACAAGGCGGCTTTCGCGCCTCAGGCATTGGGGACGGTCGGAAATCTGGCCTGGAACAGTGTCGTCGGGCCGAGTTATTGGGACGTCGACATGCAAGTGTCGCGAGATTTTCGGATCACCGAGCGGCAGACGGTTGAGCTTCGAGCGGACGCGTTCAACCTGCCCAACAGCTTCGTGCCCATCGCGGTATCAACCACTGGCCTGGCCGGTTCAAGCACCGCTACCGGTACGGCGTTCGGCGCAACGCCCAATGGGCCTCCGTTCGCTTCCTTAAACAATGCTCAATTCGGGCAGATTCTAGCTGCTTTCCCGACCCGCAAGATCCAGTTCGCTTTGCGGTACACTTTCTAGTCATGCGATGCATGACCATTGAAGCCGGGTGCGCCGGCGGTCTGCTGGCGCTCGCCCTGAGCGCGGGCGCGTGGCAAGCCGCGCCGCGTACGAACGCAGCCGGGGACTGGCCCATGTACAACCATGATTACGCCGCCACCGGTTTTTCGAGGTTAACCGACATCACGCCCAAGAACGTCGCCAACCTCAAGCAGGTCTGTTCCTATGCTCTGCCGGAAACGGCGACCTTCGAAAGCAGCCTGGTGACCATAAACGGCACGATGTATTTCACGACGGGACAATATACCTACGCGCTGGATGCATCGAATTGTACGCTGCGCTGGCGGGTCAGGCATGAAATGCCCGGACCGGAGCCGGTTGCGGCCGGCACCGTACGCGGAGTCGCGATTGATGGCAATCGACTCTTTCGCGGCTTCCGGGACGGCACTATGATCGCCTATGACATTAAGAATGGCGAACAGCTCTGGTCCACCCGCCTCAGTGAACAGCCCGACGCCAGGCCGGCAACCATAGCGGCTGCGCCGATCGCCTGGAACGGCATGGTGTTCATCGGCACATCTGGCGCCGAGCGGGCGTGCGGCTGCGTCATGACTGGACTGGATGCCACCACCGGTAAGGTAATTTGGACCTTCCAGCTGGTGCCCACCGGTGACGCGCCGGGCGCCGAGACCTGGCCCAAAGATGTCCACGTCGGCGGCGGATCCACTTGGACCAGCTATACGCTCGATACCGAAGCTGGTGTTTTGTACGTGCCGACATGCAATCCCGGCCCGGATTTTTCGGGCGAATATCGACCGGGCGCCAATCTCTACACCGGGTCCATCGTGGCGCTCGACGCCAAGACCGGTAAGCTGCGCACGTGGTATCAACTGGTCCCGCACGACGTGCACGACTGGGATCAGGCCGCTACGCCCGCGCTGATCGTCACCAAGGCAGGCCGGAAGCGCGCCATGGCCGCGGGCAAAGATGGATTCCTGCATGCCATCGACATTGCGGCTGGTAACGTTGCCTGGAAAACTCCAGTAACCACCATCGACAACATCGAGGCCCCACTTACTCCCGAAGGCACTCGTTTCTGCCCCGGCACCGGCGGCGGAGTGGAATGGAATGGTCCCACTTACTCGCCCAATACAAATCTGGTGTATGTGAACGCGGTCGATTGGTGCAGCACGCTGAAGTTGGATTCCAAGCTTCCGGAATTCGCAGAGGGCAAGCAATTCTTAGGCACAGCCAATGCCTTCGGAGGGCACGACGCCCGCAAGGCAGGTTGGATAACCGCCGTGGACGCCGATTCAGGCGAGGTGCGATGGAAGTTCGAAGCGGCGCCCTTGGTGGCGGGCATCGCGGTGACAGCGAGCGGGCTGGTAATGACGGCGGATTTGAACGGCGATTTTCTGGCGTTCGACGCAACCAACGGGAAAGTGCTTTACAAGATCGCGACTGGTCTATCGGCCGGAGGCGGCGTGATCACCTATCAAGCCGGAGGAAAACAGCGCGTTGCTATGGCAGCGGGCATGGAAAACCGCATCATGGGCAGCCATGGAAAGCCGGTCGTGCTTGTATTCGGGCTGTAACTCCGCGCACACGTAGCGCGCGACGAAGTGAAAAGGTTGGTTGCGGGGGATGGATTTGAACCACCGACCTTTGGGTTATGAGCCCAACGAGCTACCAGACTGCTCCACCCCGCATCGCTATAGTAGCGCAGGTGGTTCTGCTCGTCAAACTCGCCTTGAAATGCCAGAAAAACTCCAACTCCCTTTAGCCGGTCTTACGTTGATCTGCAGCGGATTCCGGGCTTGGCAGACCACGGATGTGTGCCTTCGTCTTCGGAGCCAGCTTCAGACCAGTCAGCCAGTTCTCCACTGCCAGGGCCTTGACACCGGCGAGCGGTGTGTCCGCCCATCGCGGCTTAATGTGCACATCGAGATTTGATTGGTACGCTGCTCTGGTTGAATAACGCTCCGGCATCTCCTCTTCTTCGTAGCGGGCGACCAGCGCCCCACAGTCAGACTGCCCTTCGGGCTGGGATCCTCTGTGTTGACCTTCATCAATGGCGCCTGCACTGTCGCCGCTCTTCGAACCGCCGACTCGTTTCGGTATTCAGCCAGTGTGCCAACGGCGACCGACCTGCGCCTTCGTGGAGGCCCTGGCTCATACTACCCAAGCTCCCAAATTGGATCTTCTTTCTCCCGAGTCTTCAACTGAAGACTTCCAAACTGGTATCGTACTCTGCTAAACACTTTTTGTGTCCGTTCTTCATTTCGAGGACACGAGTGGCGGTGTCGAAGACACTCCACTCCGCAACCACAAGTCCAGTTCCGTGGCCCTGATCGCCAATTCTTGTCGCCAGCATCTTCCCTTTCGGTCTTCAATAGCGCCTCAAACTTTTCCATGAGATCACCATTTCTACTGGGCGAAAATTTGGGCCTGCCGCGGTCAGGTGCGGCCTGGCGCTCTTGGGATCATCAGCAGAAAGCGCGGGGGTGGCGAGTCCCCATTTCGATAGTTTCCCGACACGCCGTCCAGCAGGAACCCCCGCTCCAATATCGCGGACTAGGGCGAATTTATCGCCAGGTCTTGCCTATTCTGACGAAAGATTTGCCTAATGCAAAGACCCACACGCTTCTCGCCTTGCGGCGGACACCGAACGCGAATCACAGCGCGGCGGGCCGCTGGGTTCCGTCCGGAGCTCGCGCACTCGGAAGTTGGCTGACTTAGGAGGACGGCAACCGCTGCTAGCGGCTCCCCGATGTCCGGAGAGGTCGTTCCGCTCTTTCATTCGCGGCAGCACCGGTGGATGGATCACTGTCGGGCGGACGGCGCACGAATCGAGGAGTAACGACAGCTGTCAGGGCGCCCATGCGGAGCCGGCGCAGAGGGGCACCCGGTTGCCAGGCGCGGTACTAGCCGCCGATCTTCGCGGCCTGTATGCGTTGGGTGGGGTCTTCCTTAGGATCGATCGTCCCCAGGTTCTTGAGAATTTTGAAGCTACCGTTGCTTGCCTGGGCAATGTACATGTTCATGCGGACGTGGTGCTCACCAGGCACCATTTCCGCCGGACCGCCCGGCCCCTCGGCGATCTTTGCGTGGTCGAGCGCCTGGATGACATCTTCTTGCTCTAGCGAGCCTGCTTCCCGCACCGCTGCCTCCCAGAGCCTCAGACCCCGGTACAGGCCCGAACACGCGGTGCCGGCCGTGAACTTGGCGCTGCCCGGATAGAGCTGCTCGTACTGGTTGAGCAACTCTTTACTGAACGGATCGCCTACGGGTTGGTAGTAGTCGAGGCAACTGTACATGCCTTCCGTGTGTGCGGCCGGAAAGAAGTTCAGGAAATTCTCGTCGAAGTAGGTGGTGACCAGGTGTCCGCCGCGCTTGGTGAAGTCGACATTATAAAGCTGCTCCAGCAATGACGCGACGCCGGGAGGAACGGTGGTATTAAAGACCACTTCCGCGCCGCTGGACATGATCTTGCCGACCGTCTCGCGATAGTCCGTGTGATCGAGGGGAAAATACTCCTCGCCGACGATGGAGCCACCGTTCGCTGTGACCGCTTCACGGACCTTCTTGTTCAGCACGTGCGGCCAAATATAGTCGGCTGACGGCAAGTAGAATTTCTTTGCCCCGGTTTGCCGCATCAGCCAGGGAATCAGCGGTTCCATCTGCTGCGCCGGCACCGGGCCGGTGCAAAAGAGGAGCGGGTCGTAGTCCTGTCCTTCATATTGCTCCGGGTAGATGTAGAGCGTCTTGCCCTTCGCGATGGCTGGCCCCTTGATCGCCTCCCGGGTCGAGCTATAAATGCCGCCCAGGATCACATCGACGTGGTCCTGCTCGACCAGCTTCGTCGCTTTGGCTTCCGCCACGCTATCGTTGGTGGCGCTGTCTTCCAGGTGCAGCTCTATCTGCCGCCCCAACAAGCCGCCCTTGGCATTGATGTCGGCAATGACCATCCGGGCCACGTTCGCGTTGGCGATCCCCGCGAATGAGAGGGGGCCGGTCTGGTCCGCGATCACGCCCACTTTGATGACTGTAGTTGACTGTTTCATGGCATTTTCTCCTTGAATTACCGGTTGCCGGTGTAAGATGATAGTACGCTAAAACGTGCGGGCCCCCGCATCGGGAGAGTTCCCTATTTCGACTTCACAACTTCGACTCGGTGAATTTGTCGCCACGTTGGCGCTGGCGCAGGACAACGCGTTCGGCCAGCCGCTGGAGTCACAGCTGCGGTCGTGCCTGCTGGCGACATGGATGTGCGACGCAGCGGAACTGGAGAAGGCCGCGGGATTCAACAGCGAGCTGCGCGATACCGTCTATTGGGTCGCGGTGCTGCGCTATATCGGCTGCACCGGCCACGCGCACGAGGTAGCCACCATCTTCGGCGACGAGATCGCCATTCGCGCCCAGACGCTGGTACACGATGCCGGGAATCCAGCTGAGGTCATGCGCGACGTGGTCGCCTTCGCGACGGCCGGCCGCTCCCAGGAGGAGCGCGACCAGATTATAAAGATGATCCAGGAGACCGCCCACCAGTGGGCGATCCATAACTTCGCGTCGGGGTGCGAAGTGGCCGACATGCTGCTGCAGCGTCTCGATTTCGACCCGGGGGTTCGCGCTGCCGTGCGCGAGGCGTTGCGCTTCACGTTCGAGCGGTGGAACGGCAACGGCTTTCCCACCCACGCGCGCGGCGCGGCGATCCCGCTGGCCATGCGCATTGTGCACCTCAGTCACGACATGGAGGCGATTGGCCGGCTCTTCTCTCCGGCTAAGGCGCTGGACGCCGCCCGTGAGCGCCGCGATAAGACGTACGACCCGGCGCTCGCCGACTTGTTCGTGGCGCATGGAGCCGGCTGGTTCGACAGACTCGGCAAGATGGAGCCATGGGATGCCGTACTCGGCCTGGAGCCGGAACCTCGACGCACGCTGGAAGGTGAAGCCCTCGACAACGCTCTCACGGTGGCGGCAGACCTCATCGACCTGAAATCGCCGTACGTGGCCGGACACAGCCGGCGCTGCGCGCAGTTGAGCGGGGATGCCGCACGGCTGCTGGGGGTCGCCGAGGATGCCGTCACCACCGTCCGCAAGGCCGCGTTGGTGCACGACTTTGGCGCCACCGCGGTACCAAACTCCATCTGGGACAAGCCCGGCCCACTCACTCGCGCGGAGTTCGACCGGGTCGAGCTTCACCCCATGCTGACCGAGCAGATGCTGCGGCGGTCGCCGGCGCTGGCGGCGCTGAATCCGGCCGCGTCCGCGCATCACGAGAAGTGTGACGGGTCCGGCTACCACAAGCGCGTGCGCGCCGACGCCTCCGATGCCGGAGCGTGCGTGCTGGCCGCGACGGAAATCTACGTGGGGATGACCACCGAGCGGGCCGATCGTGCGCCCTTCGCCGCCGAGGACGCGGCCAACGAACTGCGCCGGCTGGCCTCCGAAGGCGTTCAGGATCCTCGCGCCGCGCATGCCGTGCTGGTGGCCGCCGGTCATGGAGTGCCGGAAGCGCCCGCGCCCAGCCGGGCGCAGAATCCGGGCGGGCTCTCCCGCCGCGAAGTGGATGTGCTGCGCCTTGCGGCGAGGGGACTCACTACGCAGGAGATCGCCGATCGGCTGTACATCTCGCCCAAAACCGCCGATCACCACATTCAGCACATTTACAATAAAATCGCCGTATCGACCCGAGCCGCCGCCGCTCTGTGGGCCATGCAAAACGCCGTCGTTCAGTAAGCGGGCGGCCATTCAAACCACGACTTGGGCCCGCAAGCGACGGGAATTTCAGATCGGACTGGATGTTCACAAGAAGTCGATCACCTATTGCGTAAAAGATTGCGAGCGGTCAGGTCTACCGGGAAGGAACGATCAGAGCAACACGCAAAGAACTGGATGTGTGGATGAGGACTCTTCCTCAGCCAGCGAGATTCGGGACCGGCGCCGCAGTTTGCGCTACCGGCATCTTTTGGCGCGCCAGATGGTGCATCCGGCCGTTGCTGCGGCTGAGCCGGGAGACGATGGTACGGTACCAGAAAGCAGAATACGCCCTGGTGAGTTCTCTCCAGCGGGATCCATTACTGGCCGGGAGGATCCAACGCCTCAAAACCGTTCCAAAAGTGGGACCCATCACCGCGCTCACCTGGGCCCTGGAGATCGGGGAGGTATCGCGCTTCCGGTCGGTGAAGCACGCGATTAGCTACTGCGGACTGTGCGGAGAAGAAAAGAGTTCTGCGGAAAAGGTCCTGCGCACGCCGCTTTCCGAACAGCGCAACAAACATATTCAGAGTGTACCGATCGAAGCCGCCAAGCTGGCGCCCAGACAGAGCCATGAGCTGGCCCTGATCCATGAACGGGAGACGCAGAAGGGCAATGCGAATCGCGCGATGCTGGCCGTGGCCAGGAAAATGGTCGCGTATCTGCTGGCCGTGCGGCTCCCTTTGGATTGTTTCGGGACTGGCAGAGAACACAAACTCAATCAACTGTGACGGCCCTACGGCCCGAGACAGCAAATGGCTGTCCGGTTCTGCGAAGGCAGGAACCACCGCCGAGAGACACACGTTGCGAGCTGCGGGTTCTGAACATGTTGGTTTTTGCGCGCTCCTCCGCGCGCGTCAGGAGAACTATTTGACCTACATGGAGGTCGGGCACCAAATATGAAAAAGTAATGGACGAGTAGCCAACCAGCCGCTGTTAACACTCCCTGGTGTTTCGCAAAGGGTCTCCTCGGAACACGCCTTGTTCACTCCTGAAACAGTATGGCGTACCTTGGAAATGTGCCTGTAGAAAAATTCCTGGGGGGCATCTCCCGATTTCAAAAGCATGTTTATCCGAAGCATCAGGACCTTTTTGAAAAGCTGGCCATGGGCCAGCGCCCCGAAGCACTGTTCATCACGTGCGCCGATTCCCGAATAGACCCTTGCCTGTTAACCCAAACCAAACCGGGCGAGCTGTTCATCTGCCGTGTGATTGGCAATGTTGTACCGCCTTACCCTGATGCAATTGGCGGTGTTTCGGCCACGATCGAATATGCGGTTGGCGTGCTGCTGGTGCAGGAGGTGATCGTCTGCGGCCACACCGATTGCGGGGTCATGAGAGGCGTGCTCAATCCGGAGGCGCTGAAAGCTTATCCCAACGTGACGGCTTGGCTGCGCTACGCGAAAGTGGAACGCCGCGAACCAGAACCGAGCGCCGAGTTTCTTCTCGCCCTGGCTGAAGATAATGTAGTCGCACAACTGAAAAACTTGCGCTCACATCCCACGGTTGCGGCCCGACTGGAACAAGGCGATCTTGCCTTACATGGCTGGGTCTACCACATCGGTTCCGGTACGGTGACGGCTTATAACGAAGCAAGCCGGAAGTTCGAGACGACAGCCTCCTTGTAATTCTGGAGCCGAGGCCGTCGCCGCATGGTCGGAAATAACCGGCCAATGTGGTGAGTGAGGGGCTCTCGGTCACGACCTACAAAGCAGCATTTTCTTTTCATCTGAAATGACTTACTCGTTCGATCCCGTTAGATCGCACGATCCACTCGGGCAGACTTTCCGTACGCGTGGGGACGATTTAGGATGGTTGCGCTGGGGCCCGGGAGCGCGCAAATCATAGTGAAGACGTTCTACGCCTGCGCCAGGAATGCCCCATCCGGTCCATCGCGAACTTCGGTGCGCGGGAGGCCGTTGAAGCCATCGTCGCCCGCGAAGGCAGGATCGGTCGAAGCGTGCTTGACGGAGCTATCTATGGGAGCAAAAAATGCCGCCTCCTCTTGCATTTTCACCGTCTTCATGCGATAAAAGCGCATCGGCACGCCACCGACGACCATTTTCAACCTAGCGGGAAAATGGGCACAGATTGACCGGTTATGTCGGCCATCCTTCCATTACTACTTTTTTGCGGCTCGTCGGCGACGGAAGTTCTTCAGTAACTCAGGACAACTGGAAGACACCCGCTATGGGTTAGTCAGCACATCCGAACTGGCTCTTCCGCAATCTGGCACCCGGGTTTAATTTGAGGCGAAGTTTGGGACCATTGCGGTCAGTGAACGCCTGCCCCTGGAGTTGTAGGAAGCTACTGGAGAAGCCAAACCAGGAAATTCGCCTCTCCGATCAGCAGTCCTATGGCAATCACTATTTCGGCCAATGCTCGGTTTGATTCGTCTTCCGCGAAAGGACTTGCTCTGGGCAGATGAGGGTGCAGCGATGGCCACGCAGGTCGGGATCATTAAGCTCAAGATCGTGGCCACTTGAAGCAGCAAGCTTCTACGAAGCATTCGCAAACTCCTTTCCTTCGTAGTTTTCTCTGGCACCGATCGGCTGCAGCCTGCTGATCGGGACGTAGTAGATCTTATAGGTCCCGCCGTCGGGGAATTTCCACCCGCAAAGGGTGTTCTACGAGCACGGTCGCGCCGGGTGATGAGGTGGTGGGTGTGAGCCTGATGTAAAAACAGGCGCCGAGCAATGTGCTGGAACCGGGCTGCGGCGCAGCTGCTCGTTCCCCAACACAGCAGCTCGATCAAGTACGTCTCTAACGCGCTTCTTGACGGGGAAGGGTCATGAGCAGACTGCGGATTTTCACGCGGCGCAGCTCCGGCACGCGAAGAAACACGCAGGGCGACCCGGCCTATCTACGTCTCCAACACCTTTTCAATCTGGCCGATTTTCTTTTGGACCTTGCCGGCGATTTTTTCGGCTTGGCCTTGAGCCTCCAGGTTGGGGTTGTTTGTGACTTGTCCCGCTTTCTGTTTGGCTTTGCCCTTTATTTCATGAAGTTTGCCTTGGATCTGATCTTTCGTGCTCGGTTTCACTTGTTTTCTCCTCTCTTCTTTCGAAAACGTTGCCTGGTGCGCGACCGCAATTCTTCTGCGGTATGGAACCAATCTTCTTCCGGTGATCCGTTGAGACAGCCTCGCGCTTGCCAGAGTTCATAAGCGAGGGCTGCGATGTCATCATGTCCGAATGTGGCGATGCCGCGTCCAGTCGTAGCCGCCTGAGTGCGCTGATCAGTGTCTTGGAGGTGTTGAGGCGACCCCCGGTTCAACGCATGTTCAAACTTTCGCGCGACCGCCGGACTCTTAAGGTCGACGGTCAGGATTTCAGGATTCGTTGCCTCGCGGCCGTAGAGTTCTTTGTTGGTGTCCCCATCCGGACGAAGCGTCGCCCCTTTCACCGCGAACTTCTCGGCGAAACGAGCTCGCAACCATCTCGGCACGGGCACGCCGATGGCCATTTCAAACAGGCGCGTCGCGGGTCGCAACTGTTTGTTTAACGGCACAAAGTTCTTGAATGGATCGAATGACCAAATACGGTCATTGGTCGATGGTAGAATTGAAAATGACACCGCCCAATTCAGAACGAGACCGTTTTGGCCCGCCAACCACAGAGCGGCCAGTGGCTCTAGGCACCGGCCTGAAACAGCTTGAACTGCTGTTCCGGGCGATTGTCTACCCGCCTGCCGAGCCCATCCTCATCGCGGACGATGACCGCACTTATCGGGACGCCAGTTGCGGTGCGGGCAGGCTGTTCGGGCTTCCAAGAAACAGAATCATCGGCCGCAAACTTGACGACTTTGCAGAACCCGGCTTCCGGCCTCAGATTGAGCAGCTCTGGCAGGCCTTTCTCGAACAAGGCGAACAGCGGGGCACGTTCCGGCTGGTAGGTTCCGACGGGAAGGTGCGAGAGGTTGAGTACACGGCTAGGGGAAACGCCCTGCCCGAGCGTCACGTGCTGGCGCTGCGCGACAAATCCAAGAAGCTCCGCGGGGCGGCGAGGTCCGGTGAAGATCCGGCATTGGTGCACGACTATGCGCTCTACTTGTTCGACGCTGACGGACGGATTGCCGCCTGGTATTCCGGAGCAGAGCGCATTTA
>Ga0182024_10017641_pt1 | contig 13373 bp, 9 predicted proteins | sample P32metaG_FD_120480 | JGI IMG/M metagenome (GOLD analysis project Ga0182024, IMG submission 120480) | Permafrost microbial communities from Stordalen Mire, Sweden - P3-2 metaG (Illumina Assembly) | ecosystem: Environmental > Terrestrial > Soil > Wetlands > Permafrost | place: Sweden: Stordalen...
AACGGTTGCGCTCCCGAATACCTGCGCCAGTACAGAGGCCAGGATGATGTTTGCCGCCAGCATCAGGGCCGCCGCGTACAACGAACCGGAGAACGCATACGAGACGAGCCCGCCCACCCAATCCAGGTCAAAAACGTATTTGAGCGCGAAGAAGCAGACCACGAACGTGAGCAACAAAAGCAACAACCCGAAGGATGCGCCCAGGGAAGCGGTGATGTTAGCCGGAATGAGCGACGCTCCGATCACAAGCACTCCGGGAAGCGCGGCAATGCCACACCCTCGGAGGTAGCCCAGATCAACCGGCCGGAAACCGAGGATCTTGGAGGTGATGAACATGCCAAGATAGACCGCCGGGCCAAGCACCAGGAAGAGGACCAGGACATTGAGGATCGCGACCGTCCAGATGGCGCCGAGCACTTTGCCGTGCGCCCCGCCGCCGGCCTGGCGCGCATGCACCGTTTGCAGGATCGCCGCCAGGATCTGAAGCACGACGAAAAGGATCAGCGCCCACGGCGAGAGTGTATCGGTGCCGATGGTCGCGCCCTTGCTGCGCCCGAAGCGCGGAGGCCTCCGCGATTCGCGAAGCGACTCGCCCTTAAACGGAATCATCTCCGGCGGCTTCTGCGAAATGAGCGGCTTGCGCAACGGGGGCGGCGCCGCGGGAGCGGCGTTGCGCTCCATCGCGACGAGCGCTTCGAATGGGTCCGATTCCTCGACCCCGGCAGAGGGTTCGGGCACGAGCATGTCGCGACCGCAGTTTCGACAGCGCAGCTTCTTCCCCGCCGCCTGCTCGGAAACGCGGTATTGCTTGCCGCAGCCGCTACATTCGACAGAGATGGGCATAAGAGAAACCCTGAACCCGGCTTTACCTTCGGGAACAGCCCCGCCGGACTAAATGTATTGTGGCAAATACGTTATTCCAGCACAATGTCAACCGTTGCCCCGCGAAGGCGGCAAGGATCTGTGAAGCTCCAGGGGTGTAGACCTGGTTCTTCCCAGAGCACCACGGACGTGCCACAAAAGCCGGCCGCACACCCAAGGCGGTTTCGGCCCAGCCCAACCTTCGGCCGCGGCGGGTGTCTATTATTACTGAACGGGAAGGCACACCCGTTGCGAAACATGATGGGAGGCCGGACCCATCGCAACCGACCGGCTTTCCATCACACGCATTTTCGTCCCGCCCGCGATGCGTCGACTTCGCGGGCGAATTTATGCGCGCGGGGCAGCAGCGCGCGTCGCTTTTCGGACGGCGATCAGTTCCTTTGCCAGGGTCCATTGAAACCAGATCATGTACCCGCCGAAAAGGATGGCGATCGCCGAGACCAGCGCAAACCCGTCGCCGAAGGACGAAATCAGATACCAGGCGTTGAGTGCAACGGCGACCACCGTGACGAGCAGCGCGAACAGCACGATGCCCGGCTTGTCCCGCCCCGCCAGAACCAGCGCGATGCCTTCGACTATCAGCGCATAAGCGAACGACGCGATGCTCAGGTCATTGAAGAAGAAATCCGATTTGGGATACGGGATCTCCGGGCCGTCCCCTCCGAGGGTGATCGGCAGGAAAGAAGGAAGCGTCTTGGTGTGAAATACCGTGTGGATCCACCACTGCGTGAAATGCGGGTAGGCGAATAGAAGGATCAACCCCACGCCGATGCTGATCCACGCCTCCGGCCCGCGCCCGGTCGGGACGCGGGCATAAGAACCCCCCCGCCCGTAAGACAACGGATCCGCGGCAACCGGCGGCAGTTCGCTCGAGGGCTCATTTGATGGCGCGGGCGTCTCGGTCTTCGACAGCCGCGGCAACTTCGACATGTCCATTGGTTCCCCGCTTTCTCCAAGGCTCAATGCGCCTCGGGCCACGAAGCGATGATACCCCTTTGAGAAAGATCATACTATCGGCGCGTGGTGTGGAGGAACGATTCCGCGCACGACCGCCGCTTGCGGCTTCGCGAACGAATGGACGTGCCGCGACAGGACACAAGTGCCCGGCGATTTCGAGATTCATCGTTCGCGAAGCCGCAAGCGGCGGTCGATGCCCCCCGGCAGGTTCCGTTGAATCGAAGCGGCCCCGCCGCCGGTGCGAGGGCGGCAGGGCCGGGTGCTACGCGCAGCGTCGAATACGCGGGCTAGAGAGCGACGCCGTTGTCGGCGCCGCGTGCTACTTCTTTTCCATGTGATCGTCGCCCATCATCATCTTCTTTATGTCGGGATCGTGCATCATCATGTCCATCATCATGGCGTGATCCATGACCATCTTCATCGCCTTGGGGTCGTCCATGACTTCCTTCTTCACCTTCGCCATGCGCTCCGGGTCGTTCATGGCGGCCTTTTCGTCCTCCATCATTTTCATTCCGTTCGGGTCGTTCATCATGTCCTGGTGCATTTTCTGGAACTCCGGGTCATGCGCCATCATCATGGCCATCTTGTACATGACCATCATCTTCATCTGCTGGTCCTTCATCATGGCCATCTTCTGAGGATCATTCATCATCTCCTTCATCTTCATCATGTGATCCTTCATCATCATTTGGTGCTGGGCCGAATCGGCGGCCTGGGCGTCTTCGGCCAGCGCGCGGAACGTACACACGCCGGTCGCGGTCGCCGCGACGAGTGCGAAGGAAGCAAGCCTACGACGATTACGAGTCACGAAAGCAATCATATCAAGCTCCAATTTGGACCTGGCAGGTCCGACGGGGGTGGTGAGGGAACCAAACGAACATCGAAACAAACACGTCAACGGATGAGCCCGGCCCGCTGCCAGGCGATCGCGCGGAGTGCTGTGCAACGCCTCCTTCCGAGACTGTCCAACGATCAAGGTCCGCACGTCACCACACAGAACCGACCATCGCGAAAAACTATTCCCCGCTTCTGCTCTTTTGCGGCAATGCGGGAATATTCGCGGGCAAAGGCGGGTTAAGCAGGCGGGGTTGAGTGAATTGGCCGGGATGACGAGGTATCGAATGTTTGATCACGGACTGCGAATCGTACCGGCCTTCGCCCCGATCACGCGCAAATTGTCGGCTACGTCCAGAGCCGCCAAACGCTCGCTATCTCCGCCACCACAGCGGAGCAACTGCCCTGAATGGGAAAGCTTTGGCGGCGGACGCCGTAAAAAAACACCGCGGTCAGCATTGCACCTTTACGACGAATGACACCATGTGATACACGGACTTCGTGGCGGCCCGCTTCCGCCGATGGGGCCCTGAATTGAACGACGAGTTCCATGCCATCGCGCTCGCGGAGTTGGATGCCGTCTACCGGCTGGCCTGCCACCTTGCGCGCAGCTCGCAGGAAGCCGAGGACTTTGTTCAGGAAACCTACCTCCGCGCATTCCGGTCGGCGTCGAGTTTTAAGCTCGGCGAGCATGGCATCCGGCCGTGGCTGTTCAAGATCCTCCACAACGTGATCTACGCCAGCGCGTCTCAGCAGCAGCGGGAACGCTCGGCCATCGAGGGCCGTCAGCATGAGAACGGCGGCAACGTCGAATCGGGAGCGCCCCCTCTGAATATCGCGGCGATCGACTGCTCCACGCTCGATTGGGAGCACGTCGATCAGCGGCTAAAGGCCGCCATCATGGAATTGGCCTTGCCGTACCGCATCTGCTTCCTGCTGTCGGCCGTCGAGGGGCTGAAATACCGCGAGATCGCGGAGGTGACCGACGTCCCCGTCGGGACGGTCATGAGCCGGCTTGCCCGGGGGCGTGCGATCCTGTCTGCGAGACTGTTGGAACTGGGCGCCGAACATGGTTTCAAACCGGGAGAACTTTCCTCCCCGGCCGAAAAAACGAAGCCCGCCGAAGAAGATAAAAAGACCGAGGGCGACAACGCTTCACAGTGATCAGAGTCATGGCCGACGTATCGGGAGATGAAAACTTCCGCCTGAAGCTGACGGCGTTTGCCGACGGGGAACTCGACCCGCGGCTAACGCTGGAGGTGCTGGACTACCTGATCATCAACCCCGATGAACTGCGATGGGTTCGCGACCAGCAACGCCTCACATTGGCTGCCCGCCAAGCCCTCGGCGGCCCGACGTCCGGCGCACCCGCCTGGCTTCGCGAGCGCATCGCGGCGATGACCCAGGCACCGGGCAACGCGATTTCGGGCTCGAATGACTTAATTTCCATCGGCCGCCGGCCGCGTCGAGGATGGTTCACGTTCGCAACTGCCGCGGCGGTGTTGCTGTTAGTCGGGATATTTCTCGGGCGACGCTGGACGCCGCGCGACGCCCGCCCGGTGGTCGTTGCGCCCAATGAGTCGTCTGCGCCAGTCATTCCCGCGGCGTTGGTGGTGCATGCCAGCCGCGTGCATGCCGACTGCTCGCGGGTGGCTGCGCTGCACACGGCGGGCTTTCCCACGAGCCAGGGCGTGCTCGCCGAGTCAGTCGAACGGGACCTGCACGGTTCCGCGCCATATCCCGATCTGCGACCCATCGGCTTCCGCTACGTCGGCGCGGGCCCGTGCGCCGATCCGCTGAAGGACACCATTCACCTGCTGTATCGCTCGATGAAGCCGGGTTCACCGGCGGCGGTGAGTTTGTTCGTGCAATCCTACAACGAGCAATTCGACCTAAAAACGGGCACCGTTTACACCGTTTCCGGCAACCGCTCCGCTTTTCCGATGGTCGTCTGGCGGACCGATCGCGTCGTCTACTTTCTCCTGGCGGACGACGAGAAGACCGAGGAAAAGGCGCTGGCGCTGATTCAAGGGAGTATTTCGACGACAGCCGCCCAGACACCCCCCGGAAAATCCTAGCTCGTCCCCTCTTCACAACTCATGGACTTGGTAGTCGGCTTGACCGGCTTCGAACCCGCGCGAGAATGGCACTCATGGCTGATCCGTTAGTGCAAATCGAAGACGTCGCCCGTGGGGCGGACGCGGAGCTTGCCACCGTCAAGGATGCCGCCGGGCTCGAGCAGTTCCGCATCAAGTTTCTCGGCTCAAACGGGCTACTGAAGGGGCTGATGCGCCTGATCGGCGAAGCGCCAAAGGAACAAAAGAAGGTCGTCGGCCAGCGGCTCAACGAACTGAAGGGCCGGCTGGAAACCGGAGTCGCAGGTCTGAAGGAAGGCTTTTCAGCCGATGCCAGCACCGATCGCGATTATGTGGACGTGACCGAACCAGGACTTCGTCCGAAGGTCGGCAATCGGCACATTCTGATGAAAGTGGTGGATGAACTGACGGAACTCTTCGGCAGGATGGGTTTCAGCATTGCCACCGGCCCGGAGGTGGAGGATGAGTTTCACAACTTCGTCGCCCTGAACATTCCCGAATCCCATCCCGCGCGTGATCCGCTGGACAATTTCTATCTGCAAAACGCCTCGGCCGGCGGACAGTTGCTGCTGCGGACGCAGACCAGCACCGTGCAGATCCGCGTGATGCAGACGCAGAAGCCGCCGATTCGGGTGGTGATTCCCGGGCGGGTGTATCGGCCGGATACGACTGATGCCACGCATCTGCCGATGTTTCACCAGCTCGAGGCGCTGGTGGTGGATCGCGACGTGACGATGGTGGATCTCAAGAGCACCATCATGCAGTTCGCCCATGCCTATTTCGGGAAGGATACCAAGGTGCGGTTCCGGCCCAGTTTCTTCCCATTCACCGAGCCCTCGGCAGAGGTGGACGTCTGGTTCGAGGACAAGCAGCGCTGGATCGAACTGGGCGGCTGCGGAATGGTCCACCCCAACGTCTTCACCAATTGCGGGATCGACCCCGAGCAATTCTCCGGCTGGGCCTTCGGCCTGGGCATCGAGCGCATCGCCATGCGCAAATACGGCATCAGCGATATCCGCAGCTTCGTCGAAAACGACATCCGCTTCCTGAGACAGTTCTAGCCGTCGTGTCAAAGCCTGACCGGGTGACAAGGTGAGAGGGTGATAAGGTGAAGCCCTTCTCCCCGTCTCCCCGTCCCGCATCTCCGCGTCTCCGCGTCCCCCCGTCCCCGCGTCTCCTCAACCCATGCCCCAAAATGCACCCAAATGTCCCCAAATAAAACCATTCTGATGATGCATTTATCATATTATTGCGTGAAACACCGCCGCTCTTACCATCCCCACCCATTCCACAAACCGCCGCTCTGCACAGCCGATCGTGTCTTTACGCGCCTGCCTCCGTAGACAACTCCGCCTGTCTAAGCACGAGTTGCGTCGCATCCTCGGATAGATCCGGCGGATACCCGTACATCGCCAGGAGCCGCCGCACCTTCCGCCGCAGGTCTGGCCGGACCGATTCCCGCTGTGTCCAATCGAGCTTGGGCATCCTCCGCACCATCTCCGCCAGCTCGCGGGCCATCAGGCGGAGCTGGTCGGACTTCATCACCTCTTTGGCCGATCCGTTCTCGGCCAGCGCGTCATAGAACGCGACCTCTTCTCCTTCAAGTCCCAGGTCCTGGCCGTGCTTCTTCGCCTCGCGAACCCACTTGGCCAGCTCCAGGAGCTGCGCGATCATCTCGGCAGTCGTGATTTGCTTGTTGGTGTAGCCCAGCATCGCCTTTTCCAGCGCGGCGCGGAACTTCTGGGCCTGAACCAAGTTCGTCCGCTCGCTGATCTTGATCTGATCGCTCAGCAGCTTTCGCAGCGTTTCAAGAGCGAGGTTCTTCTGCTCCAGCGCGCTGACCCGCTCCAGGAATTCGTCCGAGAGGATGTCCAGCCGAGCCGCGTCCAGCCCGGCGGCGGCAAAGAGGTCGATCACGTCGCCGGCATTCACCGCGCCGCCGATCACCTGGCGAACGGCTGCGTCGATGTCGGCTGATTCGCCGCCAGCTGTGGGGCCGGCGTCATCGGCCAGTCGTTTGCGGATCATCGCCGCCACGCGCTGGAGGAACGCCAGGTGCGGCGCGATGGGCTTGGTCTCTTCCCGCGGCACCGCCAGCGCGAACGCTGTCGCGAGCCGCTTGGTCATCCCGCGGAACCGCTTCCAGCCGGTCTCCTCACCGATCGCTTGATTGACGTCCAGCACGTGGTCCACCGCCCGCAGATACACCCGCAGCACGCTCGTCGGCTCGGCTTCGAGTGCTGCGGCATAGTCGACGCCGTGGAAGAAGCCCCGCAACTGCTCGAATGCCGATTGCATCGCCGGGATCGCTTCGTCCTGAAGCTCTTTGATCGGCTTCTCATCTTCGCCCGTCGCGTTGGCGTACGTCGCCAGCGCATCGGCCAGCGGGTCGGCCAATCCGATCAGGTCCACGATCAGCCCGCCGGGCTTCTCGCCGTACACGCGATTCACCCGCGCGATCGCCTGCATCAGATTGTGACCGGCCAGCGGTTTATCGATGTACATCGTGTGCGCGCACGGCACGTCAAATCCCGTCAGCCACATGTCCACCACGATGGCCAGACGGAAATCGTCGGCCGGGTCTTTGAATCGATCCGCCAGCGCCTTTCGCTCCGCCTTACTCCGCACGTGCCGGGCGATGTGCTCGGGATCGTCCGGCCCGCCGGTCATGATCACCTTCATCACGCCCTTGTCGTCATCGTCGTTTGCCCACTCGGGGCGCAGCTTGGCGATCTGGTCATGCAGTCGCGCGGCGATGTCGCGGCTCATCGTCACCACCATCGCCTTGCCTTCCATCGCGCCGCGCCGCTGTTCCCAATGCTCCACGATGAACTTCGCGACCCGCTCCAACCGCCCAGGCGCGCCGTAGAGCTCCTCCATCGGGATGCGGACGTTCTCTTCGACGCCCGCGCCGTTTTCATCGGCCTTCGCCGCTGCGGCGACGATTCTCGCGCCTTCTTCGGCGCCTTTCTCGTCGATCGTGAGCTTCACGATCCGCGGCTCGTAGTAGAGCGGGACCGTCGCACCGTCCGCCACCGCTTGTCGAATGTCGTACACGTCGGCGTAATCGCCGAAGACCGCCCTCGTGGTGGTGTCCGCGTGGATCAGCGGCGTGCCGGTAAAGCCGACGAACGTCGCGTTCGGCAGCGCCTCCCGCATCCACTTCGCGCCGCCCTCCACGAACCCGTACTGGCTACGGTGCGCTTCGTCCGCCATCACTACGATGTTTGCCCGCTCGCTGATTTTCCCGTGGGCCTCGCTGAATTTGTAAATTGTCGTAAACACCACGCCGCCCGAGGCGCGGTCGAGCAGGTTCTTCAGATGCTCGCGGCTCTCGGCCTGCACGGGGTCCTGCCGCAGCAATCCCCGGCCCATCGCGAAGGTGTCGAAGAGCTGGTCGTCCAGGTCGTTGCGGTCGGTGACGATCACCAGCGTCGGGTTGGCCATCTCCGCCGCCCGCACCAGCGTGCCGGCCAGCATCAGCATCGTCAGGCTCTTCCCTGATCCCTGCGTGTGCCACACCACGCCGCCTTGGCCGCGAGTTGCCAGTTGCGAGTTGTCAGTTGCCTGACTGGAAGCGGATTTACTGGGAACTGACAACTGGCAACTGGCAACTACTGCGCGCATCACCCTCGCCCGCGTCTTGCGCACCGCGCGGAACTGATGATACCCCGCGACTTTTTTGACGATGTTCCCGCGTGCGTCCTCCTCAAACGCCACGCAAGACCGCAGGTAGTCCAGCAACGGCTCCGGCGCGAGCAATTCGCGGATCAGCGCCTCCAGCGTCGGCTCGCCCCCGCTCGCGGGCCGCCAGGGCGTGAATCGCTGCCGCCCGCTGGTGATGCTCCCCACCCGCGTCAGCAGCCCGTCGCTGGCCACCAGCAGCAGGTTCGGCACGAACAGGTCCGGCGCGGTTTCTTTGTAGCGCCCGAATTGGTCGATCGCCATGTTCAGGTCGGCCGACACGTTCGCCGGGTCTTTCAGCTCGATCACCACCAGCGGCAGCCCGTTGACGTACAGGATCAGGTCCGGGCGGATCGTCTTACCGTTCGCACCTTGGACCGTGAGCTGTCGGACGACGAGAAAGTCGTTGTTCGCCGGGTTGTCAAAGTCGATCAGCCGAGCCCGGACGCCCCGCGTCTCGCCGGTCTTCGCATCCTTGTATTCGACCGGCACGCCGTCGGTCAGCTGGACGTGCAAGCATCGGTTGTTTTCGATCAGTGTGGAGTTTGGTGAGCGGGGGAGGGAGACCACGATGGCATCAATGGTCGCCGCTGGCAATTGTGGGTTGAGCTTGCACAGCACGCTGCGCGTCCGGCTCGCGAACATATGGGCGGAGGCGGTCGGACGTGCTCCCGACGCGTCCAATTCCGTGCCCGATTCCGATGGAATGTTTGCCGCCGCGAATTGGGCAGTCGCGGCGTCCTCAACGAGCTGTTCTGTCAGCGAAAGCGGCATAGCCTCAACGAAATTCAGGCGGCAGCCTCGGCGGGCCGGTACTGCCAATCATGGGCGACGGCGAGTTTGGTCAATTCTGAAGCGAGCCGCCTCACTTCCCCGTTAGATTTGCAGCCGGTGAAGTCGATTATTGCGTGGGCCGGAAATGGGATGCCGTCTGTGACGGCCGGGAGATGGTGCTGCAAACATTCGCCCTCGGTCACCGCAAGGACACCCACGCTGGCCAGCTTCAATTCCTGGGTCCAGTGGACGTAAGAGGCCTCGGCGGACCCAATGATGTCCCCGTCGTAGACGCTGGGCTTGCCCTTGTCCTTCTGAGTCGGACGAAAGGTCTGGCTGCTCGGTACGCCCTGCTGCAGCCAGTTCTCATTGACTTGTCGATAGAGCAGGGTCTCGGGCGTCAAGCAGTCTCCCCGTTCTGATTTGTCCCGACTAGCGCGGCGATGCGGTGGGCGAGGTCGGCCCAGCCCTGGGCGGCGCTCAGATCAATGGTCGCTTCGTCGTCAGACAACCACTCGCCACGGAACGAAGCGAGGTCAATCGCAATCTCAGGCGCCGAGCCGTCGATCCGCCACTCAAACTGGACACCACCATCTTCTGTGGGAAACGCGTAGGGCAGAGGGAGCTCGCTTGGGTAAAACGCGGTAAAGTACCCACTCAGCTTGTCGAGGGACGCGGCGTTGAGCGGCTTTCCACCTCCGTTTAGCCAGCCTGCTTTAAGAAGTCGAAGTTCATCGAGCCGGGCGGGGACGTCGAGCGGTTCAAGTACGGTCACGTCCTCGACGTCTTCGAAGCGGACGAGCTTTTCGAACCGGTTAAACCGCCCAACACCGCGTACCGCAACACGGACACCGCTTGGCGCATCCTTCTGAGCGTCGAGGATAGCCTCGCGGTGTTCAGGAGAGAGCGGCGCCTGCACCTCTTGCCCGTTTGCGAGGCGGATGGTGAACGTGCCGTCGGCATCATTGGTATCGACCACTGTCCCGCGACGCAGTGCATCATCGGTGATGAACTCAACGCCCGGCGCGGCGAGCACGAGTTTGCGACGCGTTTGCGGCGTAAGGCGAGCCGGCGCGCCGCCGCCAGCGCGGCTGAATTTGATAGATTCTCCCTCGCGAAGCCCGCGACCGAAGCGGTCGAAGTACGCAAGCGTCTTGGGCGGCAGATAGTCAGTTACATTTTCACCCCTCTCCGCAGCCGACACGGCTTCAACGATGCGGGCGCGAGCCCTTTCAAGATACATCTGCTGCGGCGAGAGCGCGTTCGGAAGCAGGGTCGCTGTTACCGCGATGAACGCTGTCAGTACCGGGACCGCGCTACCTGCATCCACCTGCTTTAGTTTGACTGCAACACCCGACATGAAACCAGGCGGCGTCCGCTGGCGGCCGGGATTATCCCTCAGCCATTCTGCTTTTGCGACCGATATCACGAACTCTTCGAAGACGGCAAGATCTTTCAGAAAGTCCAGCGGGATGGCATGATCTTGGAATCGCGGTCCGTCGAGCTCCGGCCTCAGAAACTCAAATTCGTTCATCGAGCGCTCCACCAGTCATTGCCGATCATAGCAGATTTTCGACCTTTTGTCCTTCGTTCGAGCGCAAAGGCATGTGCGCAGATTTCGTCAATCCTCGCACTTGGACTTCAGTGTCGCAGGCATAAATCAACCAGCACCTTGGCTCTTCACGCGGGCCCTGCCAGACAGCAGCCGCGGCAGGAGGTAGTCGCGGAGGGTGGCCAATGCGCGGGATTCGTTCATGGCGGCGCGGATGCTCTCGAACAGTGGCGATACGAGTTCGCCGAACGGTTCAGCAGCGCGCGCCGCGGGGACGGCGATCCGATAGTGGTCCAGAGCGGTTGCCGCCACTCGTTGCCGCCCGCTCGTGCCGGACATGTTCTGGATTGCGAACTCGCGGAACGGGTCTGTTCGCGCGAGGCAGTACGCGAAGATCGGCGGAAGCGGCGGCCTCGGGCGAAGCACGAGGTATTCCGTCGATCCCCACGCGACCTCGCCGTCTTCGAGGAAATCGACGAACGCCGTCTTGCCGTTTTCCAGACACGGCGTAATGCGCGCGACAAGCGTGTCGCCATTCGTGAATTTCATGCCGGAGCCAACCGCTCGCCGCTCGCATGCCTCGGGTGCGTGCCCGCTCGTGGGCATGTTCTTCATGTCGAGGTAGGCTGCGTCGGTTGCCTTAGCAAGTCGCCGCGTCGGGTTCACCTCGAAAGCTTCGCAGACCGTTTGAATCTCCCACCCCTCCGGCACCGGCCCGAGTTCGGAGTCGACGAGGCGGCTCGGCAGCGTGGCGAATGTTTCGGCGGGCATGCCGACGAAGGCGGTCGCGCCTGCGGCCTTGGCCCTCACCGGCTCGAAGTCCACGAACCACGCCTTGAACACCGTCCGCGCCAACGCCTCCAGCTTCCGAGCCGTCCGACGGTTCTGCTCGATCTTGTCGTCGAGGGAGCCGAGTACGGCGGCGATCTCCTTTTGCTCCGCGAGTGGCGGCAACTTCATAGGTAGAGTACGCGCCGCGCCGACATTGAAGTGCTGCTGCACAGCACCTACCAGATGTGATGCCACGTGATGGGATGCGGCGACATTCACATAGTACGCGAGGTAGCGAGCGTCGAGATGTTCGCCTGGGCGAACGATGACAAGGTCAGAACAGTTCGCGTCGCGAAGTTCGTCTGGAATCACAGCGCAAGCACCGGGTTCGCCAGTTCGAACGATTACGACGTCCCCGGGACGGAGACGAGACTTCACAAGTTGAGCGTGAAAGTCCGGCGGAATAAACTTCACGTCAGTTAGGTCCAGCCGCAGTCGCTTAACATTCTGCGATCGCAGAAATGGTGTTCCGACGGGAACATAGCGAGTCGCCATCGGCCCGACGTGACCAACAGTGATTTCGGCCGCCACATCGCCAAGCAAGATGTCGGGCCAATTCTCAGGCATTGAGTGCCCCCAGCTTCTCGCGGATCGTGGTCGCCAACCGTTCCCCTTCCGCCAGACACTCCTCCACCTCCGCCACCAGCCGCGGATACTTCTCCGCGAACGGTTCGGCGTCATCTTCAACTTCCTCTGCGCCGACGTAGCGGCCGGGGGTGAGGACGTAGCCGTGCTTGGCGATCTCGGCGATCGTCGCGGGCTTGGCGAATCCGGGCGTAGGGGTGAAGGACCACGCGCCGTGTTGCGCGGGATTCCACCAGGACGGGGCGGGCTCGCCGCGCCATTGGCGGAAGGCGTAGACGATGCGGCCGATGTCGCTGGTGGGGAGCGGGTCGCTCGTTCCCGGGGCGCACTCGGCATCTTCGATGCCGGCGAGGACGCGGAGCACGCGGGTCTGCATCGTGCCCAGCTTGCGGGCGTCGATGAAGAGCGTTTCGCCCTTGCGTCCGCCGGGGCGGTTGGGCGTGCCTTTGCGGATGTTCTTGCCGGTCTTGTCGCGGGTGAGGAACCACAGGCAGACGGGGATGCCGGTGGTGAAGAAGAGCTGGGCGGGCATGGCGACGATGCAATCGACCAGATCGGCCTCGACGATCTTGCGGCGGATTTCGCCCTCGCCGCCCGTGTTGCTGCTAAGCGAGCCGTTGGCCATCACGAAGCCGGCCTGTCCGCCGCCGCTGCCGTTGGGGTAGGCCAGGTGATGGATGAAGTGCTGGATCCAGGCGTAGTTGGCGTTGCCGACGGGCGGATCGCCGTAGGTCCAGCGGCGATCGCCGCGGAGCAATTGGCCGGACCAGTCGCTCACGTTGAACGGCGGATTGGCGAGGACGAAGTCGGCCTTGAGGTCGGGGTGGGCGTCGCGCAGGAACGTGTCGGCGGGGGCGGAGCCGAGGTTGGCCTCGATGCCGTGGACGGCGAGGTTCATGTGGGCGAGGCGCCAGGTGGTGGGGTTGGATTCCTGGCCGAAGATGGAGACATCGGTCTTGTTGCCGCCGTGGGCCTCGGCGAACTTTTCCGACTGGACGAACATGCCGCCCGAGCCGCAGGCGGGGTCGTAGACGCGGCCCGCATACGGTTCGAGCATTTCGACCAGCACGCGGACGACGGAGCGCGGCGTGTAGAATTCGCCGCCGAGCTTGCCTTCGGCGGCGGCGAATTTTCCCAGGAAGTATTCGTACACCCGGCCGAGCATATCGCGGGCTTTG
>Ga0182024_10017642_pt1 | contig 13372 bp, 7 predicted proteins | sample P32metaG_FD_120480 | JGI IMG/M metagenome (GOLD analysis project Ga0182024, IMG submission 120480) | Permafrost microbial communities from Stordalen Mire, Sweden - P3-2 metaG (Illumina Assembly) | ecosystem: Environmental > Terrestrial > Soil > Wetlands > Permafrost | place: Sweden: Stordalen...
GGCCCCGTTGGGGCCGAGGTAGCCGAAGGCGCATCCCCGGGGGATGAGGAGCTCGACGCCGTTCACGGCGATGGTGTCACCGAAGCGCTTGGTCAGTCCGTGGGTCTCGACGGCCCATTGGCTCTCGACGGCCTGGCTGTGGGAGGGAGCAGGCAAGGTGGTGGTGGTCATCTGCTGGTCATTTCCTTTGACGATCGTCTTGGGTGGCCGGGCAACTCAGATACGCGGTGACTTCGTGGCCCGAGCGGGGGCACTCGATCATCCGCTCGCCCGGGCACTGAGTGTCTTGCAGTGCACGATAGCAGACGGTATCATGTGGTGCATGGGAAAAGCGGAGGGGAGGAGGAGCCAACTACTCAGGGGTGTCCTCGACCTTTGCCTTCTGGCGGTGATGGGAGACGGGCCGGCGTACGGCTATGAGATGACCAAGCGGCTCCGGGCGCGCGGCCTCTCCATCGTCGGGGAGGGATCGATCTACCCCGTTCTGGGCAGGCTGGAGCGCGATGGTCTCGTCGAGACCCATCGGGCGGCGAGCAACGGGGGCCCGCCCCGGAAGTACTACAGCCTCTCGCCCGAAGGTGAGCTGGCGCTGGAGGCCGGTGTCAGCGAATGGCAGGCGGCGCGTGACGCCGTCGATGGTGCACTGGGTCTGGTCAACGCGGAGGTAATGCCGTGAGTGAATTCGTTGATGAGTGCCGGCGGGAGTGGCGGCGGCTCGGAGTGCCGGATCCCGTCGCCAGCGAGATGGCCGCCGACCTGACCGCCGACCTCGAAGAGGCAGAGGCCGAAGGAGGTTCGCCCGAAGACGTGCTCGGGAACAGTGCGTTCGACCCTCGGCGGTTCGCGGCAGCTTGGGCTGCCGCTCGAGGGGTGACGAGCGCTCCGACCCCCGAAGGTCCCTCTCTCTGGCGACCACCTTTTGCGATCGCCCTGGCGGTCCTTCTGACCGTGCTTACCATTGGCGCCGGATTAGCGCTTCTGGTCGGTCGCAGCAGTAGTTCTATTGCTTTCGTCTCTCGCCGGATCGCGGGAGTTCCGGGGCCATTCCGTCTCTTTGCACCAGGCCCGGGGCGGGTCGTGGTACCGGGTCCGGTGGGCCCGTTCATGGCGAGAGGGGTCGCAGGCATCGACCTTCATCCCCTTGGCTTGTTGGTTTTCATGGTTGGAGTCGTGGGCCTCGGGCTCTTTGCTGTCTGGTATTGGTCACCTTGGTTCGGGCCCCGCAGATATCACCGAAACGGGGGAAGACGAACACCGAACTGGCACTGATGCCAAGTTGAAGGCGTTCATCTCGTGAGCCGTCTCGCCAATGTGTTGGCCATGAAGCCTCACCGAGACGAGTCAGCGATCACATGTGCGAAGCCGCTACGTTTCTCGACTCCCAGTAGAGCGCCGGAGCTCCTTGCACTGGATCGAGACGAGATCGTTGTGGCGACTCCTCTTCTGAGGCTGTGAAGAGCTCGCGCTGTCACGAGGTGGACCACGGCGGGACGTTTCATGCAAACCCAAAGCGATGTTCGTGAGTGAAGCTCGGAGTGCTCGTGAAACCGTCTCCTGGAGGCGGCGATGAGTCGTTGACTCTCCCCTGCCCCTCGAAATGTGTCGGAATACAGTGGCAGCAATGGACTCGACCGACGGCGAGGTGGAGGAATTCCTCGCTCGACCTCTCACGGCCCACTTGGCCACGCATGGACCCCATGTCCGCCCCGTCTGGTTCTTGTGGGAGGAGCACGCGTTTTGGATTCTGACGGGCCCATGGTCGACCGTCCTCAGAGATGTCGGCCGTGATCCTCGAGTCGCGCTTGCCGTAGACACAATCGACCTCGCTACCGGGGAGACGAGACAGCTGGTGGCAACTGGCACGGCCGAGATCCTTCCGTGGGAAGCGCGACGGGGATGGAGGATGTTGCGTCGCTATCTCGGCGACGACACAGAATCCTGGGAGGATCGATTTCAACGCTACATTCGGGGCGAGCAGGGATCTGCGTGGCTCCGAATATCAGTGGAACGACCGAGACTCGTCGACCTGTCGTTTGTGCCGAGTGGCTTTCCTCACAAAACGTAGAGACGACCGGTGACCGCTGAGTCCCTCCTACACACGCTCCTCCCAGCGTCCCCCGGAATAACCATGTCGAATCGGCTTCACGGACGCCCGTGTCGAGGTGAACGAAACTGCCTTCTTGGCACCGACATTTGCGACGGTCGTTGCACGGACTGCGGGGAAGGGCTCTACCAGCCGCGGAGGTCATGGTGTGCGCAGAGACTGAACACTCCGTCGTTCGGCCCTAAAACCGTGTATTGCTCTTCACTGTGGGAAACGAGGCTGATGGATCGGGGATTGCATCATTGGTGCCGAGACGAGACCCGGGGCGACGAGCCACTCTCTCGAAGGCCTTCGGTTGCGTTTTCTCGGTGGATGTCGAGGAGTGGTCAGCACCAGTGCTGCGAGGACCGGGATGCAAGCCCAGGCCGATTCAGAAACTAGTCTTGGAACATGTCTGGGTCCGATCCAACGGCACGTTCATCTCTGCGAAGGGAACCGACGGCGGGAGTTGGCGGAGCCGCGACCTACGACCCCGAGGCCGTCCGCGCCAAGTACCTCCTCGAGCGCGACAAGCGGCTGGTCCCCGGCCGTTCCGACATCCGCGACCTGAGGACCGACGAGCACTTCGCCAGCTACCGTCTCGACCCGTTCACCCCGGTCATCGAGCGTGACCCGGTCACCGACGACGTCGATGTCGTGATCGTGGGCGGGGGTATCGCCGGGGTCACCGCCGGCGCCCGCCTCCGCCAGGCCGGCCTCAAGCGGATCCGCATCATCGACCAGGCGGGCGGCATCGGGGGTACCTGGTACTGGAACCGTTACCCGGGCGTGATGTGCGACGTCGAGTCGTACATGTACATGCCGATGCTCGAGGAGCTCGACTACATCCCCACCCGGCGCTACGCGTTCGGCGAGGAGATCCGGCAGCACCTCGAGGCGATCGCCGACCGGTTCGACCTGGTGCCCGACGCTCTGTTCCACACCGGGGTGACCCGCGCCGAATGGCACGAGGACGCGGGGCGGTGGCGGGTCCGCACCGACCGCGGCGACGAGGTCAGCTCCCGCTGGTACGTGCTGGCGGTCGGGATCCTCAACCTCCTGAAGCTGCCCACCATCGAGGGCATGGAGGACTTCGCCGGGCGCTCGTTCCACACGGCGCGGTGGGACTACGAGTACACCGGTGGCGGGACAGACCAGCCCCTCACCGGTCTGAGGGACAAGGTCGTCGGCCTCGTCGGTGTCGGGGCGACGGGCATCCAGTGCGTTCCACCACTGGCCGAATCAGCGAAGCACCTCTACGTGTTCCAGCGCACGCCGTCGGCCATCGGCGAGCGGGGCAACCGACCCACCGATCCCGACTTCGCACACGGGCTCGAGCCCGGCTGGCAGCGGGCTCGAATGGACAACTTCCAGTCGATCATGCTGGGCCGGCCCGTCGAGGTCGACCAGGTGGACGATGGGTGGACACACCACTACGCCGCCGTGCACCATCCCCCGCGAGGCAAGAACATGACGACGGCCGAATACCTGCGCAGTGCAGAGGAGCTCGATTACCAGATCATGGACTCGCACCGGCGCCGGGTCGAGGAGTTGGTGGCAGACCCGGCCACGGCCGAGATCATCAAGCCGTACTACCGGTACCTCTGCAAACGGCCGTGTTTCCACGACGAGTACCTGCTCGCGTTCAACAACCCCAACGTCACCTTGATCAACTGCCCTGCTGGGATCGAGCGGATCACCGAGCAGGGCCCGGTCGTCGACGGGCAGCAGTACGAGGTCGACTGCATCATCTACGGGACCGGCTTCGAGGCCGAGCTCACGCCGCTGTTCCGTCGCGCCGGCCACGACGTCGTCGGTCGCGGCGGCGTCACCCTGGCCGGGAAGTGGGCCGACGGCGCCGCCAGTCTGTTCGGGATGATGACCCGTGGATTTCCGAACCTGTTCGTCATGCCGGCGCCGGGACAGCAGGCGGTGGTGACCGTCAACTACACGCAGATAGCCGTGCTCGGGGCCGAGTTCATCGGTGGCGCCGTCCGGTTGCTCGAGGAACGGGGTGTGGAGGTGTTCGACGTGAGCGCCGAGGCCGAGGAAGCGTGGACGCAGAAGATCGTCGACTCCTTCGTCGACGGCAGCGCCGTGATGTCCGCCTGCACGCCGTCGCGCATCAACAACGAGGGCCACCCCGAAGCCATGAACCCCCGCAACGGCAACTACGGCCGCGGCATGGGGGACTGGTTCGCCTACCGCGAGCTGCTCGAGCAGTGGCTCGAGGCCGGCACGTTCGAGGGCCTGGAGCTCGAGGTCCGGTCGACGGCGTCGTGAGCGAACGTCAGCGGGTCGCCGTCGTGACCGGCGGCGGCGGCGGAATCGGAGCGGCGATCGCCGAGGAGCTCGGCCGTGGCGGCTGGTTCGTGGTGACCGTCGACCCCCTCGTGACCCTCGACGGCTCCGAGCGGCTCCCGGAGCCCGAGGAGACCACCGCCGGTCGCATCGTGGCGGCAGGTGGCTCGGCCCGGGCCTCGTCGGTGTCGGTGACGGACGGTGAGGCGGTCGGCGGCCTGTTCCAAGAACTGGTCGACGAGCACGGCGGGCTCGACGCCGTCGTCAACGTCGCCGGCATCACCCGGCACAGCAGCTTCGCAGAGGGCACGGAGGAGGACTGGCTGGCGTTGCTCTCGGTGCACCTCGGGGGCTACCTCAACGTGCTCGACGCCGCGCTGCCCGTCATGGCCGCCGCCCGGCACGGCCACATTTTGGGCGTCACCTCCGGCTCGGGGTGGCGGCCCGCCGACGCCGGCGCGTACGGCTGCGCCAAGCGGGCCGTCGCCGCCCTGACGTGGCAGCTGGGCGGGCAGACACCGCCGGGCGTGACCGTCAATGCCATGTCGCCCATCGCTGCCACCCGAATGGTGGCCGCTGCCGTCGAGCGCGCTCGACAGTCGGGCGGGGCCTCACGCGGGGGCGGAATGTCGCTCAGCTCGATGCCGGGACCCGGGGACCTCGGACCGCTGGGCGCATACCTCGTCGGTGACCGATTCGGGTGGTGCACCGGCCGGGTGCTCTTCGCCGGCGGTTCGGAGGTGGCGGTTGTGGACGAGCCCCGCCTGCTCGAGGTGGTCCGCACCGACGGGGCGGTCTCCCTCGCCGGGGTGCTCCAGGCCGTCATCCCCCGTGCCCTCGCGACGGCCGAGACCAACCAGGCCAGCGGCGGGGGCGGCAACCCCCGGTTCGGGCGGATCTTCGACGCGCTCGCCCCCGCCGTCGTCGCATCGGCGCACGTGCGGTCCTGTGCCGTCGTCACCGACCGCCCTCTCTTGGCAGCGTCTCTCACCGCCGCCCTCGAGGCGCGGTCGGTGACCTGCCACCGCGTCGAGGTCACGCACGGCTTCCGGGACGCCGCTGACGCGTTGAGCTCGGTCGTCGAAGCTGCTGGGCCCGTCGACGCCATCGTCGTCGCGCCCGCCGGTCGTGAACTGCCGCCCGCCTCGACGAATGGTTGGGAGCGAGTGCTCGCTGAGCACCGCGGGATCGTCGAGCACCTCCATGCCGACGCCGGATGGGCCCGAGCGGCCGCCGAGTACGCCTCCGACGCCGCCCGCCCAGTTCAGCTGGTGACCCTCACCGACGCGGTCACTACCGGAGGTCGGAGTCGAGCCCAGGCCTCGACGCAACTGGCGCGCGCCGCCGCGGGTTCGACGCAAGGGCGCATCACGGCCTTCGCGACAAGCGTCGAGGCTTCGGAGGTGGCAGCGAGCCAACCCGTCGGAGAGCTCGTCGCCCACCTGCTCGGCCACCCTGAGGCAGCGGCTCTCGCCGGCGCGGAGCTGGTGATCGGCGCCGGCTGGCTCGGCCTCCGCAGTCACCCCCGACCTAGCGGCAGCATCACGTACGGCGGCCCCGACGTCCCCGATTGGCTCGACGCCACGCTTCGGGACATCGTCGGCGTCGACCGCATCCCGCCGCAGGGGGAGGTCGAATGACCACCCGGCCCACTCGCATCGTCGACGCGCACGTGCACCTCTGGGATCCCGCCCGCACGGACTGGTACCCGTACCTCTCGCGTCCTCCGGAAGGTGGCGCCGGTGATGCGTCGAGGATGTACCGCCGCTTCGATGTCGAGACCTATCAGACCGAGACGGCCCGGTGGAACGTCGAAAAGATCGTCAACGTCGCCGCCGCCACCGGTCTTCACTCGATCGAGGAAACAATCGAGCTCGATCGCAACGCTCAGGCCAGCGGCCGTCCCGACGCCATCATCGGCGGTCTCCCGCCGACCGACACGGTGTCGGAGGCGGTCGAGCTCGTCGACCGGCAGATGACCGCTTCACGCTTCCGTGGGGTCCGCCCCATGGGCGCCAACATGGAGCCGCTCCCCGACGCCGAAGTGCTCCACGCGCTGGCCGAGCGGAACTTGTTGTTCGAGCTGATGACCCACCCCGATCAGCTCCGGGTGGCGGCGGAGCAACTCGCCGGCTTCGATGACCTGACCGTGGTCGTCGAGCACACCGGATGGCCCCGCTCGAACTCTGACGAGGAGCACGCCCTGTGGCGGGGCGGCATCGACGCGCTGGCCGGCCTCGGCGACAACGTCGTGTGCAAGCTCTCGGGGCTGGCGATGCCGCTGCAGTCCATGCGCGCCGACGCCTTCGCTCCCTGGCTCGAGTACGCCATCGGGGCTTTCGGCGTCGACCGCTGCATGTTCGCCAGCAACTTCCCCGTTGACGCGATGTACGGCACCTTCGACGACCTCTACGCCGCGTTCAGCGCCGTGACGGCCGGCCTCGACAGCGAATCCCGCGGGAAACTCTTTGCCAGGAACGCAGAGCGCGTCTATCGCTGCTAGGGGTCTTGTCACGCAAGCTATGTCGGCACGTTGAGTGCTATCGCGGGCAACCTCGGCCGATGTCTAGCCGTCCTGATGTGACAACTGCCGCGCTGCGTTCACCAACGTGGCCTTCATGTCGGCTCGAAGTCCGTCCATGCGGACCCGCACAATCTCAGCAGCGCGCTCGGGCTGTTCCTCCGCCCATAGTCGAATGAAGCTGTAGTTCGGCCCGTGGCAGAACCGCTGGACGACGGAGGTTCCCTCCCGCTCGGGGGTCAAGGAATAGGACCAAACCGAAGAAGGGTTTTCCGGTTCGAGCACGGTCCAAGTCAGACGCAAGGGTGGGTCGCACTCAATGATGTGACATGGGACCTCCCATTCGAACCCGTCACGGCAGTTCTTGCCCGTGAACCTCGCGCCGACCATGGGGCCAGGATCAAGCCAATGCGCCTCCACGTGCTCCGGTCCAAGGCCCGCCATCCGTTCCACGTTGGAAAGCAACGCCCAAACCTCGGAAATCGGGGCCGTGAACCACTGCGTCACCTCGACCACCATCTCGGACAGGTCGACTGAACTGCGCTCATCGTTGGGCACTCATCAATGATGTCACGACCGCGGCCACGATCCTCGCCGGAGGTCAGGAGGTCGATACGACGGTCCGCTTGCTTCTCCGAGTTGAACGACGGTATCGGCGGTGATGCGCTTGGTCTCGCTCTCCGGTTGAGGACCGGCGTCCGGTATCGCCCGTTGAAGCCCCGGAGTCAATCAAGCGAGACGGGCTCTGTGAGAATCTCGGGGTGATCATCAGGCCCGCCACTGCCACAGATGCCATTGCGATTGTGTCGCTCCTGAACGCGCACCTGCCACGACGACGATCGAGTGGACCGATGTACCGCAGACTGCGGACAGCATCCTGGGATGGCTGGATGAACACGAGACGGTTCTGGTAGCCGAGGAGCAAGGTGAGGTCGTGGGCGTTGCGGCCTTCGGATGGTTCCGTGACGTCGTGAAGCGGCCGGGCTACCGGTTCACCGTCGAGAACACGATCCACGTGCGGGAGGACCGAAGGGGTTCGGGTGTTGGCCGGGACCTCATGCGAGCTCTCTTCGACGACGCGCGCCAAAGGGGCAAGCACACGATGGTTGCCGCTATCGACAGTGCCAACGAGACGTCGATTCGGCTCCATGAGCGACTGGGCTTCGTCGAGGTGGCCCGCATGCCCGAGATCGGTGCCAAATTCGGTCGGTGGTTGGACCTCGTCCTGCTCCAGTTCCGCCTCGATGAGCGCCCGGTACCGCGTGATGATTTAGCTGACGGTTGAATTCTGACTTACGGGGGTGTCTCAGATTGCCACTCGGGGAGGAGAACTCGCGAACCGATAGCGCGGGTTTCCAGGATCAAGATGCCATTGTGTCGGCTACTGGCCGAGCGCGATGAGATTCCCGTTGGAGAGCGGCACGTAGACAACGCCGTTCGAAACGGTCGTCTCGCCTTCCACGGCGGCCGCCGGTGAGTAGGTGAACACGATGTTGCCGTTGGTGTTGTTTATGAAGATGACCTTGCCCGTCGCGCCGTAGCCCATGATGAGCATCCCCGGTACTTCGGTGATACCCGAGGTCATGCTGCCTTGCACGCAGTCTCGCCAGATGAAGGCTCCGGTCGCCGGGTTGAGGGCGGAGATGTTCTCGTAGCAGCTCGTGCCGTTGATGATGGTGTTGCCGCCTCCCGCGTACAGCGTCGTGCCGTCCCAAGCGGCTGAGACGATGGAGAGGGGACCGCCGGCGGGGTTCGCGATCCTCGTCTGCCACACCGGGCCGGCGGCGAGATCGTTCCGGTTCCAGGCGTAGAAGAGGCCGTTCTTGTTGATGGCGCCGACCATCTGCTGCTCCTGACCGTTGATGGTGGCCGTGAAGAGGGTGGGGGTCGAGCCGAAGTCCGGATCGTCGTACAGCTCGGATGGGGGTACGGTCCAGCTCGACAAAATGGCCAGATTGCTGGCTGAAAGTTGGATGATGGCGGGAGACAATTCGGGTGTGCCGCACCCGTTCGGCGTCCCCGTCGTGACGTAGATGGTGCCGTTGCTCGTGTCGAGAGCGGGGGAAGACCAGATCCCCCCGCCGATGCAGCCGTCCGGCACCATGTCGGCCACGTGCTCTATGGCTCCAGTGTTTCCGTTCATCTCCACCAATTGCCCCTGGACAAGCGGGCAGTCACCAAAAGAAGCGATTCCCTCGTAGACGTTCCCGTTGTAAAGAAGGGGCGAGGACCAGAGCATGTCCCCGACGGACGGAGAGCCAAGGCTCGTCTGCCAGATGATTGCGCCCGTGAGGGCGTTCAACGCGTAGAACGTGTCTGCCCCTCCCGGCACGTACACCACCGGGGTGGTGCCCATCATGGCGGCCGTGGCCGTGCCGCTCGACCCCGCCTGGCTCGGGTTGCATCCGTTGGGGAAGATACCGACGTACGTCGTCCAGGCGTCCGTGCCCGAGAGGTTGGTTCCGTGCTCGTAGCCGTTCCAGTCCCCCCAGTACACCATGTTGTTGGCCACAATCGGCTGGTCATAGGAGCCCACACTCCCGTTGCTGTCCGTCCACAACAGCTTGAGGTTGGCCGCGTTGGCGGTCGTGACCCCCGTCTGGGACGGGTAGTAGCCGCTTCGGCCGAGGTCGCCGCGGTACGTGGCGACCATCGTCGGCGGGGGTGTGCCCGTGCTGTAGGTGAACTGGTCGGCGGAGCTCGTGACACTCGTGCCACCCGAGGTGGTGACGGTGACATCCACCGTGCCCGTTCCCCCCGGAACAGTGGCGGTGAGGCTGGTGGGGCTGCTGACACTGAACGTCGTGGCCGGGTTGCTTGGCCCGAAGTCGACGGCGCTGGCGCCGGTGAAGTTCGTGCCCGTCACGACCACCGAGTAGGTGGCGAACCCTGAATTCTCACTCAGCCCCGTGACGGTCGGTGCAGCCGGCACTGTGTACGTGTACTGGTCGGCGGCGCTGGTGGCGCTCGGACCCCCGGGGTTGAGGACGATCACGTCCACCGTGCCCGTCCCAGCCGGGACGGTGGCATAGATGGTCGTCGAGCTGCTCACGGTGAAGGTCGTGGCCCAGCTCGGCCCGAAGTCGACGGCGCTGGCGCCCGTGAAATTCGTTCCGGTGATCGTGACCACGGTGCCGTTCGGCCCCGACCCCGGGCTCACCCCCGTGACGGTCGGGGCCTGCGGCGCCGTATACGTGTACTGGTCGGCGGCACTGGTGGCGCTGGTGCCCCCCGGGGTGGTCACGGTGACGTCGACGGTGGTGCCCAGCGTTCCGGCCGGGGCTGTGGCGGTGATGCTGGTGTCGCTGTTGACGGTATAGACGGCGGACGGGTTGCCCGGCCCGAAGTCGACGGCGCTGGCGTCGGTGAAGCCGGTGCCGGTGATCGTGGCCGTAGTCCCCCCCGTGCTCGGCCCTGTATCCAGGCTGAGTCCCGACACCGCGGGCACGGGCGGCGTGGTGTAGGTGTACTCGTCGGCGGCGACAGGGACGCTGTTGCCCGACGGATTGGAGACCTGGATGTCGTAGGTACCGAGCTGGCCTACCGGCGCCGTGGCGACAATGGTGGTGAAGTTGACGATGGTCCACTGCGTCGCCACGTTGGACCACCCGAATTCGACGGCGGTGGCGTCGGTGAAGCCGGTGCCGGTGATCGTGACCGTGGTCCCGCCCGTGACCGGTCCCGAGTCCGGGGTCACGTTCGTTACGACGGGCGGACCAGAGATATAGATGTACTGATCGGCGGGACTGGTGGCGGTCGTGCCCCCGGGGGTGCTGACGGTGACGTCGACGGTGCCCGAGCCGCCGGGGGTCGTGGCGACGATGGTCGTCGGACTCGTGACGGCGTAGGTGTCGACCGGGTTGTTGGGGCCGAAGTTGATCTCACTGGCACCGGTGAGGTTCGTGCCGGTGATGGTGACCGAGGAGTCGCCCGAGCTCGGCCCGGCGTCGGGGCTGACGCCGGTCACGGTGGGCGCCGGCGGTGGATAACCCGTGGCCGTGATGAGCACGTTCTGGATCTCGTGGATGTCGTTGAAGCCTCCGGTCCCTCCCGTGAACCCGAGGAGCACATAGGGCGGCAGGTCGGTGTCCGCGAAGCTGAGCACCTGGGTACCGTCCATGGCCACGGTGATGCCTGTCGAGGTCGTCGTCACGACGAAGTGGTGCGTGGCGTTCTGCAAAGCCGGGATCGAGGTGTCGGTGGCCACGTAGTTCAGCTCGTTCGAAGCGCCGGGAATCGGGCCATCGGCGATGCCTACGAAGTTGTTCGACGGATTGACAGAGTTCTGCCACGTGTCGAGGGACACGGCGATCCCGTTGATGCCTGAGAAGCCCTCACCGCCGCCGTTCACGCCGAGGGCGGTGGGCTGAACAGAACCCGCGTCTGCCAACGTGAAGGTCATCCCGTCGGCGCCGGAGCCGGATCCGATGTAGGCGTCGAAGGAGGCGGTGATGCCCACCCCACCCACGGGGATGGGATCGAAGGCTGAGCCGGCCTGGTAGTTGGTCGCCGACGTCAGCTCCAGGTTGGGAGGCGAGCCGGTGCTGTTGAGCTGGGCGGTGCCGTTCAGCTGCCATCCCCCCGCCATGGGCGACGGGGCCACGTACGGGGATGCCCCCGCCGTGTAGGTGAACTGGTCGGCCGCGCTGGTGGCGCTCGTTCCCGCTGCGGTGGTGACCGTCACATCGACGGTGCCGGTGCCCGCCGGGGCGGTGGCCGTGACGATGGTCGAGCTGTTGACCGTAAAACTCGCTGGGTTTGCCGACCCGAAGTCGACGGCGGTGACCCCGATGAAGTAATTGCCGCTCACGGTTACCAGTGTGCCGACCGGACCGCTCGGCGAGTCGACGAGGGTGACGGTGGGCGGCGGAAGGGGTCCCGCCAGGTAGGCGTACTGGTCGGCTGCACTCTTGGCGCTGGTGCCGCCCCCGGTGGTGACGGTGACATCAACCGTGCCCGTTCCCGGCGGGACGGTGGCGGTGATGGTGGAGGTGCTCACCAGGGCGAATGTGGTGGCAGGATTGCTCGACCCGAAGTCGACGGCGGTGACCCCGGTGAAGTTGGCGCCGGTGATCGTGACCGAGGTGCCTACGTACCCCGTCGGTGGGCTCACACCGGTGACCGTGGGCGGGGGCGGCCCTGTGTAGGTGTACTGGTCGGCTGCGCTCGTGGCGCTCGTCCCGCCTGCGGTCGTCACCGTGACGTCGACGGCCGCGCCCGCCCCGATCGGGGAGGTGGCGGTGATCGACGTGGCGCTGTTGACCGTGAAGGTGGCGGCCGGGTTGCCTGACCCGAAATCGACGGCCGTGGCACCCGTGAGGTTGGTGCCGGTGATGGTGACGGTGGTCCCGCCCGTGCTCGGCCCCGTGGAGGGGCTGACGCCGGTCACGATGGGCGCAGGCGGTGGACTGTAGATGTACTGGTCACTGGTGTTGGCAGGGCTCGTCCCACCGCCGGTCGTGACCGTCACGTCGACGGGGCCGGTCGTGCCGGGCGGTGAGGTGGCGGTGACAGACGAGGCGCTGTTGACAGTGACCGAGGAGGCCGGGTTACCCGGCCCGAAGTCGACGGCCGTCGCGCCGGTGAAGTTCGTCCCCGTGATGGCGACAGTGGTCCCGCCCGTGCTCGGCCCTGTGGCGGGGCTGACGCCGTTCACGGTGGGCGCAGGCGGTGGCGGAGCAGTGGTGATGGAGACGTTCTGGACCTGGTGGACGTCGTTGAACCCTCCCGTCGCCCCCGTGAATCCGACCAGCACCGAGGGCGGCAGGCTGATCGCATAGGAGAGCACCAAGGTGCCGTCCATGGTCACGGTGATGCCCGTCGAGGTCGTCGTCACCACGATGTGATGCACGACGTTTTGCAGCGCCGGGATCGAGGTGTTGGTGGCCACGTAGTTCAACAGCTGCTGGGTGGAGTTCGTGGTGGCGATGCCCACGAAGTTGTTCGACGGATAACCCGTGTCCTGCCACGTGTCGAGGGACACGGCGATCCCGGTGATCCCCGAGAACCCTTCACCGCCTCCGTTGTCGCCCAGGGCGGTCGGCTTGGTTGCACTGGCGTCGGCCAGTGTGAAAGTCAACCCGTCGGCGCCCGAGCCTGATCCGATGAAGGCGTCGAAAGCGGCCGAGATGCCCACCCCCGGTACCGCAGTGGGATAGAAGGCCGAACCCACCTCCCAGTTGGTGGCCGGGGTCAGCTGCAGGTTGGCAGGCGAAGCGGTCGTATTGAGCAGGGCGATGCCGTTGAGCTGCCATCCCCCCAGCACCGGCGACGGGAGCGTGTTGGGCGGAGGTCCACCCGTGTAGGTGAACCTATCACTGGCGTTGGTGGCGGTCGTGCCCCCGCCCGCGCTGACCGTCACGTCGACGGTGCCCGTGCCGGCCGGCGACGTGGCGGTGATGGACCCGGCGTTGTTGACGGTGAAGAGGGTGGCGGGGTTGCCCGGGCCGAAGTCGACGGCGGTGACC
>Ga0182024_10017643_pt1 | contig 13371 bp, 16 predicted proteins | sample P32metaG_FD_120480 | JGI IMG/M metagenome (GOLD analysis project Ga0182024, IMG submission 120480) | Permafrost microbial communities from Stordalen Mire, Sweden - P3-2 metaG (Illumina Assembly) | ecosystem: Environmental > Terrestrial > Soil > Wetlands > Permafrost | place: Sweden: Stordalen...
ATTGACACTCATGTGATCTGCCTCATTTCTCCCACAATCTCGGCTAGCGCTCCCAATAATGGCGGGATGTTTTTTTCAATGTTCTTGTGAATAATAACTGGATCTAGATCACGCAGACGGCGGCCATATAAGACAAAGCAATATTGCTCATCCGCATGTTCCTCCGGATAAGGATCAGGCATCCAGGCTAAATCATTCAACGAAACCTCGAAAAATGCGGCCCGCTCATTTAGAAAGTTTTCGACTTCCGCCAAATCGGCTCGCAGTAGCGTGAGTGCTTTTAACCGGTCCTCTGCGACTTTGTTGTCGATCCGACCCTCTACGGCTTTGATTGCTGCTGCTAACGTCTGATTATGTATGTTCATTGAGATGAAGCCTCGATTCTCACAATCTGGTACTATCCAATCCACTCGCGATCGACGTTTTCTTTAATGCGCTTAGCGATGCACACTGGTTTGTTCAACAGTCAATTCTCTCGGCATCTGTGGGCGTTTGCAATTCAGTTGTAACTGAAAATTCTTTGCGCACTTTGCCGCAAAATCAATATCATGGCCCGTGACCAGCGCGACGATAAGAACGAAACACACCGCAATTGCTGTTATCACAACGATTGAAACATTGGAATTTTTCATACACGTCGAGCCTCTAACATGTTGCTTTCAACAGTCTTTTGGCATCTCGCCGTGCATTCGCAGATCTACTGCGCTCTAGATTAACTATATCATCTGCGAAACAAAAAATGGAAATAGCACCAGGCAATTCGAACAGTGTCTGAATTGCAGTTCGAACAGACTGATAATGAACACTATGGTTCCTTCCGGGCTGACTGCGGATGCATACCCAGAGTATGACGCGCTGGAGAGCGCTGAGATCGGATTCAAGCGCCAGAATGAAACATAATCCCCGTAGCAATGGATCTTTTCTGCATTCCAAATTATGTGGCGTTGTCAAATCACCCGATGCGGTGACATGCACGTTCGTTCCGGTGATGAGTTGAGTGAATATTAATTGATGTTTTCTCAATTATCCATTTAGAATCCTCGATTGGCGACCCTTTCAAAAACATTTTTAGGCACCTTGAACGGTGGGCTTTCGCTGCGAATTGGAACAGAGATGCCATCAAAATCATTACTTGCGATCGGGATCGCAGCTCTTTTAGCGGTCGCTTGTTCTTCCGCAACCCTAGCGGACGATCAAAGCGGCTTGACGCCGGCTGAACAACAAGAATTTTTCCACACTCCAGAGGGGAGTGAAACAGTCCCGTTGGCTTGGATGCAGGCTTTGCATAATCCAGACGGTTCGCTGTTTATGCAGAATCTTGGACGCTTTGGACTGTTAACCGATCCGGACAAAAAGCAGCATCTGCCAATTGGTCTGACAGTCGCTCGAACTAGAGACCTGAATTTTATGAAGTTAGACATGGTAGGTGTGAATTGCGCTGCCTGTCATACGGGAGAATTTCACTACAAAGGCACCGCTGTTCGAGTAATCGGAGCTCCTGGCCGCTTTGACTTGATCCGGTTTTACTCGGAATTATCTCAGGCAATTGATTACACGCTGCATGACTGGGGTCGAGCATATCAATTTTTACGAGACATCAATTCTATTCCCGCAGCAGCAGTTACTGCATCTACAAGCGCGCATCCCAATCCTCTGAACTCAGTTCACATGTCGGGCTCGGTTGATTTTCTCAACGACGAGATTGCTATACCATCGTCTTCATTACCCACAGCTTCTCTTCCGCCAGATGAATCAACAGCTATTCTTGCAGGACTGAGGGCGGTTTTAGAAGACGAATCCACTAGAACTCCTGACGATCCAACGAAGACGTTCGAACGAGCACCGGATGCAGATTCACGCACTAATAACAGTAACTCGATTCCTGATCTCTCAAACTTGAAGCGATTGACGAGTATGGTGGCCGACGTACAAATTCGAGATGAGCCATTTTCTCTGAGTACATCCACTACACACTACACAGCTGCCATAGGATCGCATTCAAGCAGCGGCAATATTTTTGACCGCGTCAGAATAACTTTCCGGTTACTGTTTGCCAGAGCAGCTTTCTTATATAACAGGAAAGATGGCGACGGCTCATTGCCGCCAGGCTCGGGACGAATTGACGCCTTTGATAACGCTCGTAATGAACTGTTTCCGAATTTCAAAATAGCAGCCAATTCTCCAGTAAGTTATCCACATCTCTGGGGGCTGAATTTCGCGCAGTGGCTTCATTGGGACGGCAACACCAATTCGGTCATGGAGAGAAATTTAGGTCAAGCATTAGGTCTTGGCGCGATCTTTGAGGATGGCGGATATCACTCAACGCTACGACCTAGAGACATAGGTCGTTTGGAGGATCTTGCGCGCAAGATAAAGTCGCCAGTGTGGCCCGCTTGCTTTGGCGGTATCGATAAAGAAAAGGCACGCAAAGGTGAGCGAATTTACCAGCAAAACTGTGCTGGCTGTCACGCGGCCACGATCAATGGAAGTCCTTCATTCTTCGAAGACCCGAATGTTGCTACCGACCCATATCGAGCAAGTAACTTCGATAAACCGCTAGGCGCGCAAAAATTCAGCGATGCAATAGCGTCGACACTATCTGCCATTAAAAAGACAGCTTACGCTGATGACAATATAGGCGACGCTGAACAACAAACACTGAATCATAAAGTAGTGCCGATATGGCGTGACACGGGGCACTATTTCGCTCGACCATTGACTGGAGTGTGGGCGACTGCACCATATTTACATAACAATTCCGTTCCGACTTTGTCCGATTTGCTACTGCCTGCGGATCAACGACCCAAGCATTTCACGCTACACACCGAATACGAGCCTCACTTGATAGGAATCTCTTATGATACCGTGCAAGTAAATGGTGGCACATTTGATACCACTATTCAGTGCAATTCTAACGAAGGACATACGGGAAAAGCTTATGGGACAGAGCTAAGCAAAGATGAACGAAATTGGCTTTTAGAATATTTGAAGACTATATAGGTGTTTGTACGAATGAGACGCAATCCTTATAGGATACGCTGTGTCGCTGACACTTGCTGGTTGCAATACGATCACTCTGCGCACCTGGTAGCAGTTTGGCTATCACGAGCCTATTAGAAAAACTGTAACTCAAATGGCATGGTTTGGGGCTTTTCAATCACCCACTCATCAGAACTTGCGATCAATTGTTCAAGCGCCTGCTTCTTTTGAGGCTGAGGTGTTTTTTTCCATCCGGCTTGCCAGACTATTCGATCAAGCCCGTGCACCGGCAAAGTTAATGCCCGCCCTAAACATTGGCCAGAGTGGTTTTACCGGCCCCTGATTGACGTCAAATTAAATTGCGTCCCGTATTGCCTCATTTAAAAATCTAACCTATGACAGGGTCGTTGACTCATTAATATTTGAACCATTCGAGTGAAAATTAGGATGCTGTTCTAGAGCTCGATAGATCAATTTATTCAGCTCAGTTTGAACAGTCGCGTCCGAGTACACAGAGATGCGGAGCGGGTTTGGGGCTAGTTTCTTCCTCCATTCTTTCAAGCGACGTTGAAGTGTTCTGTATTGACTGTCATCAAACTTGCCAGGAAATCTTTTTGATAATTCGGTGAATAGCTGGCGCGATGTTTGTTTGGGATCTAACCGGAGTAGAAGTTCAATGTCGTCGTTCGCTTCCTGGAATGGATCCTCTCGCGTCCGCCAGTTGCTAGGTACGCGTGGTTTACCTGAGTGTTTGTATCGTCGCTTGGGCGCTGCCTCTTTCAATGACTTTAAGAATTCTGCAGAAGGATCGGCTTTTGGTTTTTGGATGATCGGCACCGGAGCTGGTGTTAAATCCGCACCCGCATTTACGTCGGGGATCCAAGAGTATTTCCATAATTTATTTTGCCTGTGACCGATCTCTGTGAACAGCACCATTGGGTCGAGATCCTGATATTGACTCTTGAGTGCGTTCTTCTTGTTTTTCGCGACATGGTTGCTGGCGAGAATTCTTTGGTATGGTGTTTGAGCACGGTCATACGATTTAACGACACGGCTCCCGGCACGCGATTTCGATACTAGCTTTAGGGACGGCTGAAAGAAGTTGACATACAACCGGAGAACTTGGTACAGCTCCAACATGGCATTAGCGGCATCCTCTCCGTCTAAGCGATCGAATCCGACCATTCGCCGAATTATATTTCCATTCTTTTGCTCAACGTGTGCCAGGCTCGGAGATGATCTAACGAAGCAATCACGTCCGCTTCGCCCTTTCTTATCAGCGGAACAAATTCCGTCCAGCCGGTTGCTATGTCCGTCAAAACAAACGTGTTCAGAAAGCTTCCCTCCACGGCATCGCCGCAGTGCGCAACGAGATCTGCCTCAAAGAAACCGGGAGACGCATCATTCCAGTCGGCGAAAGTACGAACTTTGATTCTAGATTTGAGCAGGCTCCCGGCTTTCGTGGTGCTTTTCCCTCTCGGCGAGCTAGACCGTTCAGGGCGCAGTAGTCTGTCGACCGTAGCCGGGCTCATACGTATCAATTTCGCCTTAGTCTAGGAAGAAATTTGTATATGTCCAAATCGTTGCAAGGCTTCCACAAATTCTGGGAGAAACGGAACCAATCGCTTCGAGCAAATTTGATTGGCTGCGTTCCAAACTGTCGATAGCGCCTGCCTAACTTCAATGTCGTATTTGGGCGCCCTCACCCGCGGAGCTGGTTTCAACTGTTCCGGTTGGGTTTTTGTGGCGGTCAGGACGGTGATGGCATGTTTGCGTCCGTAACCGGTAGCATGAACAAATCCGTTCAGAATTTCGGTCTTGTACGCTTTGTTAGCTTGGCTGTATCGCTCTCTAATTCTAAAAATCAGTTCTCGTCTTGCTTGCAAACTCATTTTTGCCTCCATGACGAACCCTTCTAGTCCGCACTGCGCGGAAGATGTAATGGTTCGATTTTAAATGAGGCAAATTACGCCGCAAAGTACGATTTTAGGTGAGTCAATGCGCTCCGTTGAGTTCCAAGATCGTTGAGTGATGAACTAACCTGTCGACTGCAGCCATCGCTGTAATCGGATCTTTGAAGATGCTGTCCCATTTAGAGAATGGCAGATTACTTGTGATAACAACGCTGCGCCGCTCGTAGCGCTCAGCAAGCAGAACAAATAACACATCCGTCTCTACACGCTCTTCCGGAATGTAAGACAAGTCATCGATGATGATCGCTTCGAACTTGTCGAACTTCTTGAGTAGCGAGTTCAGCTTCAGATCTCTTTTGGCCGCTAGAAGCTGCTGCACCAGTCTCTGTGTCAGGATGTTGGGCGGCGAATTAACGCTCGCTCCGACAGCCATTCCGCATAGTCAGATCCGCCTGGCAAAATAAACAACTCCATTCACCCTCTGATTTCAGCACCGCCGCAACATTCAAGCAGTAATTGCAGCGTAGGATTGTCTGCTGCTTGCATGCTTCTTTCAGAGCGGGTTGAATCTGATTTTCTCGACAAGCTCTATATTCGTCGATTTCCAGCACCAGCTCTCTCAATTCGTCATCGAGATATCCGTCATGAAATTCCTGTTGGAAGAGGATTATCCCGTCAATGACGACTACAGCCACTGAGACCAGGGCTTCTTTGGTCGGAACGATTGCAAAATGCATGAACTTGTTGCGCATCGCCCGCAGCATTTTCAGAGCATCCTTTAGAGAGTCAGGCACGTTGAAGATTTGATGCTTCCGCAGAGCCGTAATAGTCTCCTCAGCATTAATGCTCTCGAAATCACCCGATTGATACTGCTCTTCGCTGACAGTGGTGCGTTTGCAAACAAGCTTCCAATCTTTATCTACAAGAAGTTGCTTCAGGATGAGTTCGGCTCCAGTGGCTAAAAACATCAATGCGCTATTGGGTTCACGCTCTCCGGGTGTTCCGTGCAGAGACCTGCCGGAGTCATACACAAGCATAATTCCTTTGTGCCAGAGGTGATTTTCGGGAAATGCTTTCTCACTGGTGTTCGGGGTGTGAGTAGTAATGTTACTACTCACACCCGATTCCAGCTATGGGCAAACCGCACCAGCGGAGGGTGCAAGTTAATGGTTCGTTGTCGACATACGTAAATGCGTATAATGCCACCGTGCGGGAAAAAAGGTATGTAGATGCCTGAAAGTAATAACTGGCGGTTCCGGTATTGGCAATCCTGACCTGATTGTTTGCGTGACTCCCCCAAATGGTTGATCGCAAGAGCTCATCAAAAGATTTTGCATACGACTGATATGGTTGCTAGAAGTCTTACTCTGGTTCTCATCACAACATTCGTTGATAATTCGACAATTAATCTCAGCCAGTATTCCATTTCCCAATGTGACATGGAAACATATCCCAGGTATCCAAAGTGCTGAAAGAAAAGCTGGTGCCGTGCCGACGTGTGTGCAACCGGCTTTATGTCTGTGTGGTCACTGCTCACATTGAATTTGATTGCGCAGCCCTCAGTCGAGTCTTCAAAAAGCAATCGGGCAACAACGCCTCCGAGGTTACATTGTCAATCACAGATCGTCCGCACAAGACTAGCCGCCCGCTGTGGACACAAAAATTCAAAAACCATCGGGACGCAAAGAAACCGCCTGGATTTTCGATGCAGGCTCTGATGCTTCGTTTTCCGTTTGTTATTCTAGGAGTTCTTTTGACGTCAGCATTGCCCTGCAGATCAGACGATACAATGCCAGAGTTCCTACGGCAAAACAATCTGGTTAAGAAACTCTCTGAGAAAGGAAAGCTGTCGACCGGTGAAAAGGAATCACTTTCTAATCTCTATTTCGCTGGCGGCGATCTGAGTGACGCAAAACCCCTCACTGAGAGCATTTTGACGGAACTAGAGAAGAAGAGACCTGGAGAGAGTTTGGCTCGAGCGCAAAATAACTTTGCGTTGGTGGACCCCGACCCGGCCGCCAGAGCATCCAAGCTCAAAAAGGTCTCTCTGAATTTGCTCTCTGGCAAGAATCAGCTTGTGGTCTTGGACAATCTCGGTAAGTCACTCTATGACGCTGGCAAACTGTCAGAAGCCGAGTCTACATTCAAACAATTGCTGAATTCACCTGATAGCGATCGAGGAATGACTGTCGAGGAGAAGGCAGTCGACAACTATCTTCTCGGAGAAGTCTTGATCGAACAGCACAAAAACGAAGAGGGACAGTCCTTCCTCAGCAAGGCAATGGACTGGTTCCTGCGTTCGAACTGCCCAGACAGAATTGAGCCACCTTGTCACGACGCAGATTTGAAGGGACTTAAAAACTTCATTGTGGAACTCGCCAATCACGGAAAATTTGCAACTGAAAAAGGCAAATTCCACAGCGATCCGGCACAGATTGAAGCAATCTTTGCCAACATGAACAACATGTTTGCTTCCTGGGAGCAGAATAAAGCCGGATCGGACCAGCATATTTTGCTTTATGCTCATGGTGGGCTGAACTCAGAAGAGAAGGGACTGTGCATCGCGCAGCGGCACACGAGCTGGCTCCTGGAAAATCACATATATCCGATTTCATTTGTATGGCACTCAGGACTCGGTGACGCGCTCGGAGACCTGGCACGGGACGAAAAAAGCGAATTAATAGATTCGATGAATACATTGCGTGCTACCGGCAACATGAGGTTTTGTGAAACGTTTCACGTAAATGACTATGAGAAATTCTCTGCTCATGGTGGCGGGTTGTTTCATCTGAGCCCGCCGGACAAAGCGATTGAATTTCTTGCTGGCGGGCGGATCCGTCCAATTTGGAATAAGATGAAACAGAACGCGGAAGAAGCATCTACCCCTCTTCTAGATGGCATGACTTGGGATCAGATCCTCAGCCAGAAGGCTGAAGATCTGTATGGCGCCAGTGTGTTCGCGAAGCGCCTAGGAATATACCTAGACCAATGCCAAAAACAGGGAATCAACGTCCATCTTCATCTTTTTGGACATAGCGCCGGTGCTGTTCTTCATGGCGAGCTTTTGGCAAGATTAGAACAAGAGAACATTCCGGTTGATTCCATCTTTTTGGCTGCACCGGCAAATCGAGTTGACAAATTTCAGACAACATATGTTCCATATTTGCGAAAACACAATACTTGCAAGTTGACTATCTTTCAACTCTCGCCCGAGCGAGAAAAACATGACAGTTGCTCCGCTTGTGGCTTCGGCTACCACAAATCGTTGCTTTACTTTGTCTCAAGAGCGCTCGAAAAAGAAAGTGACGTAAAGGAAGTGCCACTACTCGGCATGGAGAAGTTTGACAGTGACGCCACGCATGCTGCCAATGATGATACCGATCCCAGTAAGACGATCAGTATCGAATATGTCATCGCGCCGGAGCAAGTTGTTGAGACCTGTCAGTCGGACGCAAAACATCATGGTGGTTTTGCAGACGACCAAAAGACGATGGATTGTATAGCTTGCCGGATACTGCGTACCCAAAAAATTACCGAATATCCAATTTACACGATTCGACCTTAATTGACGAAGGAAAAGCTGAGCTTCGATTAGACTTTAGACAAAGCAAAATGAACGCATTCACCAATTTTGATTCAATCCTTACAATGGTCCTGGTTCATTCCTGGTTCATGCAGACTGGCACTGACACAGGCACATGTAATAGCTTTACTCGAACCAACCACCTATGAGGTCGTAGTGGAAGTCCACAAATTTGAAAAATTTTTGTTCGCAGCATCGCTTTTTTACCTTGCAACATTTTCTGTTGTTGGAGCTCAATCAATAACGGCTGCATCACCAACAACGACTTCGGCGGGAAAGACAGATGCACCTAAAGAGTCTCTCTGGGACCTGCCGGTGTTGTTTCTCAGAAGTGACGAGAAGCTCGAGTGGGGAGTCGAAACAAGAGCCGTATGCGGCACGCTGACACAAGCCGAAGGGAACACGCTGCACTGGATGAACAAAGGAAACCATTGTCAGCTGTTGCCGCACCATTCAGCCGACGTCAAGCCTCTCAAAGGAACTCCGATTGGACGCAGTCAGTCCGATCTAGCACCGCTCGTTAACGAAATCAAAAAGAAAACGGGAGATACGAAAAGGCTGGTTGTCTACGTGCATGGTGCGTACATTCCAGGTAGGTATCAAGTGACTGAGGCCGCCGAAATCGCAGCAGCCATGAAGAGTCCGGTCGTTTTATTTTCTTGGCACTCCTACAAGCGATTTTATGAGTTTCAAGAATGGGCCGAAAGGGGCAACGCGTCCAACGTCGAGAAAGCGAAAACAGACTTCAAGACCTTCATTCAGGCCTTGCAAACAAATCTTCCCGGAATCGACATCATTCTGGTAATGCACGGAATGGGATGCAGGTTGATTGATGCCGCACCGACAAACGATCAATCACCCTTTGCGTATACAGTTTTGGCAGCATCTGACACGCTCTTGCATAGGAATGAAATCTGGGAGCGCGCAGGACAAATCAGCAAATTCGCGTGGATACTCGTAAATCCGTTCGACGACGTTCTTCTTCCGCAGTCCCCTTTACTTAGTCTTATCCGACGCGATAGCGTTATCGCTGGACCGCAGTTAATTGTCGGCAACCAAGAGGCGAAGCTGGGAAGAGCAACACCCGATGACATATATAACCTCACAGATAACCGAATAACCAAAGCGAACAAGAACTTGCTGTTTTTGGACTATCGAGAAATAAACGACGATAGCAACGCGTGCCCGTACTCAGTGATTGCAGACTTGATGAATGACACCAATAATCCTAAACAACCCCCACCTGCCACAAGTAAAAATATCCCGGTCATGCAAAAGTACTTCGCCGATTGGCAGACCCAGGCAATTTCAAGTTTCGAAGCATTCAGCGGCAATGTGTTTACCTATTGTGGTAAACGCCGATGGAAAGTCTGCAAACGGGACACCGGAATCCTCAACGCATGGGCGAGAAGTACCCCTGAAAAAGGAGAAGCGCCGCCTCCTCCTGTCCAGCCCCATCCATGCACAACAAATTAGGCTCCGCAGTCACTCGGTCTATGCACTTCAAGGGGTCATCACAGGCTGCTGCGAGCCATTCAAGCTTGGAATTAGAAAATTTGATTTCCATAAAGGCTTCGGATCCTTGTACCCGAGCTTTTTCCTTAGCCTGAGCATATCCTTTTTCGGTTTTCTTGAGAGGCTTGGGTCAGCTGCCAGCTTGTCCGCTGTGATCCTCAAAGCCCTCTCGTTCACGGGCGTCTTATTCAACTGCAACCTGAGTCCCGCAGTCAATGTAAAGCCGAAACCACTGCGACCGGCCGCATGATGTGAGTCACCGTACCATTGAGGCGCGCCATCGAGAAACGCAATAAGCCCTGGTCTTTTAAGTGGATGCGCGATCTCCATTGGCACCTGGAACAGGATGAAGTTTTTTCTTTTGCTTGGAGCTTCTTCTGGAATGGGAAAGTTCTCCACAAATGTAGTACCAAGCTTACATATCCATTGGCACTTTTGCAGCTGTGCCATCACGCTGTATGTTGGTGTGATTGACTGAAAGTCACCAGAAAATGGCTCCGGCCACTTCAGCGGCATCGAATACTGATATGTGAGGGCGAATGAGTCTTTCAGCGGTACTTTGCATGGCTTGTTCGTCGTCCACATCTGTTGAAATTGCACCGAAGGGTTAAGAGCAAAAGTTCGCGAGTTCCTGGCCGACCATGACTCCTGCCCCTCAAAATTGAAGTTTACGACTTGACTGTTTTGCTCCAGTTTTCTTCCATAGAGAATCTGCTTTAACCCAAACCCCAGTGTCTGCGGGGTAGGTTGATTCAAGCGCTCGTTCTCGGCGTACACATTCTTGATCACCTGGTAATCGCAAACTGCGCTCAGTCCATGTATTAGATCGTAGCCAATGGTGCCCTGCATGTTTGTCGGGCAGACGTAATCGTATTTATAGTTGGCTGCGGTCTGCAAAACGTTCGTGACCAGACCTTGTGATACGCTCGTCGAAGTCTGAAACCAAAGATGCTGAGGAAGACTCGCTTGCGCACTCAGAGACGTAACTGGAAAAAGTCCATTCTGTTTGTCTATTGGCGACCGGAAATCTGTAATCGGAAACGGTTGAAAGAGAACGTTTGGAGTAATAAAAGGACCGTTAGCCGATGGCGCAGAAGCCTGACCAAGCGCTGGAGCAGCGCAGATTAGTAAACCTCCCAAGGCAAAATATAATAGGGTCTTTATATAAGCGAGCAATCTTTCTATCCGAGTTATTTTCAGCATTTAAATGGCCAAACCATCAATAACAGTTATGACATCTTGATCGCCTGGGCGATATGTTCAGCAACGAGATTGCTCTTCCCGTAGGATTGGTGCGCGCCGCCAGCGTTCAACATAGTCACGGGCGTAATACCTTCGAACCATTGTGGTCCGGCGTCGGTGACAAGAAAATCTTGTATGTTGACATGTTGAGCCGGATTTCCCAACATCGCAGGCATCAGTTTTTCGATTGGATAGGCGACAAAGTCGCCGGGGTGCACGAAGTTGTACCAGGTGAACGCGTTACCAGTGGCTGAATAGAGATTGATCAGTAATTGTTTGAGTGCTGGAGTTATGGCGTGGGTTTCCGGTAGTGCTGCATTGTTCGCATTCGCTGTGGCCACAAAGCTCGTCACTTTGGCTGTTGTCTTGTTAGGATCGGCGGCGATGGCTGCGCTCTCAGCCGTTGCTTGCGGTGCAAAATTTCGGTCGACGCGCACTATAAACTTGCGCTGCCGATTGCGTTTCTCGGATACCGATGAGTATGTTTCCATGTCGAAAATCAAAATGGAAGGGTCAGCAGATTAATTGTCCGGTTCTTCAGAATTTATTCTGCGAAACTGGATGCCTGACCGAATGCGTGAAGCGAAGATGAACATTGAAATCACCCGATCGGTGGATCCTCGTGTCATCTCAGAGCAAAAGCAAGTGTCTATGAAAGTGGTCAACCGAACATTGTATGTTGATCTTGACGACCGTGAACGGTGATTGACGCTGTCCTCGGTTTGGACAGGGCTATTCTCGGGCGCGAGGATAGCAGGAAAGGGAGAAACCAGAAGCGAACATGTGATGTTCAAATCAGTACGTTAGATTTGGACTCCCTTTCCTGATCTTGTCCTCTAAGGCAGAACACTATTTTTAGCAAATCGTGAGATTTAGCTGTATACAAGGTTCGCCCTGGACAAGATTCTACCTGGCGCTCAGCAAAATCACCACTAGAAAGAAGCGATTGAACTCTATACTGAGGGGCTCAAAACCAACCCATATCCTGGTCTGCTTCTCGCAAGAGCGCGTGCATTTGTTGCCATTGCAAAATATGATGAAGCAGTTGCTGATTTGCGAGAAGCAGAACATGTCTATCCCTGGCCATCAGCTACACCACCTTGAGGGACACCAGATACGGTATCGTGGAAGATTTCTGCTTCTACATAACCGGCTTTCAGCCACTGCTTAATTAGCTCACGCCCAGGAATTTCCCCAATGACTTTGAGCACATAATCGTGACTGATGTTGTCGAACGCGCCTTTGATATCCGCGTCGAGTACCCATTTGTCCATTCCTCGCCGCAGGCGAATCCAGCAGTGATCGATGGCGTCCTGGCAACTTCGTCCCGGGCGAAACCCATAGCTGCTCGGCTCAAAACGAGCTTCTCAGCTGGGTTCCAGCGCGCTTTTAACAACAGCCTGTGCGACGCGGTTGTCTACAGTCGGAATCCCAAGCGGACGTTTACCGTTTTTCTTGGGAATATACACTCGTCTAACAGGTTTTGCCTGCCAAACTTTGTGTTCCAACATTCGACGTATCAGTCTCATTCTTCCCTTAGGCGTGAGCACCAGTTGTCTGTCGACACCTGCTGTTTTCTTGCGTGGGTTTTCTTGAGTGACTCGTCGCACCGCCACAAGTAGATTTGAGTAGCTGCGTAGCATCGATTTCATTAGGCTGCGAGCCTTCTTCCATTGTTGCCGCTGAGTGGCACGGTAGATTCTCTGTCTCAGGTTCTTGACTCTGCGGTACACTTGCTTCCAGTTGATGTCAGCCCATGCACTCGCCGGTTCTGCTGCTCCGATATCGTTAACGATTCCATCTTTCACAGAAGTTCAGTTCCTTTACTTCGATCTGCCGCGGAATACCCGCTGGAAGTCTGCCATCTTTCGATGTGGGTATTGCCCTATCCATCCCATTACAGGACGGCGTTCGCGTTCTCCAGCTTCCTTTACCCACTGGGTAGTTGGTCCTTCCTTGCGGTCGGATTACTCCGAAGAGAACCCATTGGGCTTACCGTGTTGAGGTTGCATGACGGAAAGCGTTGCAGCAACCGCACCCTTGAAGTAAGCGTGCGCACGGGAGAGTATTGAGCCGAACAGGAAAAACGTCGGCTATGGTGTGTTTTGTTTTTGCCGAGATGCCAGCCAGCGATCAGGA
>Ga0182024_10017644_pt1 | contig 13371 bp, 9 predicted proteins | sample P32metaG_FD_120480 | JGI IMG/M metagenome (GOLD analysis project Ga0182024, IMG submission 120480) | Permafrost microbial communities from Stordalen Mire, Sweden - P3-2 metaG (Illumina Assembly) | ecosystem: Environmental > Terrestrial > Soil > Wetlands > Permafrost | place: Sweden: Stordalen...
CTCCCAGGTGAATCGTGAAATCCGGATCGGAGTTTTCCATTGCTGCCGCAACGATTCTCGCTTCGTCCGTCCCTGTGCCCCAATCGCCCGCTATGCTGATCTTCACGCGGTCATCGATCGGATAAATGCCTGTTCCTTTTCCGTGCGTCGTGTAATCTCTGAACGCGTGCTTCTTGTGAAACCAGTATTTCGCAACCTGTGGTATCCACGTAAAAAGCCTGCTCGGAAGGAAAGCCGCGATGGGATCGTAGGTAGTGGTTGAATACCCGGTCCGCGCCGCATGGAAATTGGCCGAGATTCTGGAATGGGCGAACCCTGTAAAGTTTCCGAGGTCCTTGCCGGAGCCTGTCTCGTCGGGCGTCCCGCAGTCGGCGCTCTTCTTGGACCTGACACGCATCTTGGATAATGTGATCCTATCATGCGCCGTCTGCCTGGCGTCCCCTCAGATAGCCTCATAACTGAGCCGTACACCGCCCCTCTTGATCCGGTCGTTCCGCCGACGAAATGACTCCCTATCGCTACGCGGCACGCCTATCCACCATTAGCGGCGGCGTGGGTCGCGCCGAGTTGCGGGTTTCAGCATCCATGTTCTTTTTTGGTGATGCTCCAGGGCATCTGTTGCCGCCGCGCAGTCTCAGCGAGCATTTTTGATTCGCCGATGAGCCAAATTGCCGTCTGAGTCTGCGGCTGAGGTGTCAACCAGTACGACGAGATCGTAAATGGACGCGCGAAAATCCTCAACCGCTGCCCGATGTTTCCTGCCGCAACGAATCGAGCACTGCACACGGCATCTAACAAAATTCTATTCCGTGAGACGACTCGTTTTTCTCACTTCGTTCGTCGGCTTTCCAATGACGAGTGACCGCATCCATTTAGGACGAGTTTGCACCACGCCCGCGGGAAACCCAACATCACTTCCGATTTTGTTCTGATTCGGAGTCTCGGGCGCGGTTCTTTCGACTTCGCTTTCGTGCCAGCGCCGCTTTAACAAGCATCTTTTGATCCGGCTTCAAGTAGAATGCGTGACTCTTGATGTCCTTGATGATTTCCTCTTGAAGGACCTTTCGCTTAAAGCGTTTGAGCGCGCTTTCCAGGCTTTCACCACTATCAATCTGCACTTCAGCCAACGCAACTCGCCTCGGTTTCTTAAATTGAAATTATACCCCCTGCTAGTCTACAGAGGTCTGTAGACTGACTTTTTAGTCTCGTAAGTTATTGATTATAAGTTGTTTGGCTCCCCGGCATGGATTCGAACCACGATTCACGGCTCCAAAGGCCGCTGTCCTACCATTAGACGACCGGGGATCTGAGGGCGGGCGTTAACTTCTACAGTGTATCAACCAACCCGCGGGATCACCACTCCGAGTATGGAGTCCCCGACAGGCTCTTTTGATCGGACCGGCTCCGTACGTCCCAAATTCCCGGGTCTGTCTGATCCACCGCCGTAATTGCGTCTTCCATGATTGTGATCCACTGGTCGTTCCCTGTGATCGGATCCAGCGGCACCGCGCGCAGGTATCCGCCCGTCACCAGGTCCTGCAGCTGCTGAGGGGCCTTCTTCTTATCGTAGGTATACTCGTCGATCGTCGTGCGCAGCGTGAAGAGATTATTTTTGAGCAAACTCTCCTTGGCGCCCAAAATGGTCCTTTGATACAGCGGCACCGCGATCGCTATCAGGATCGAGATGATCGCCATCACGATGATCAGCTCGATCAGTGTATAGCCGCGCCGCCGATTTGGATCAGTTCCACTCTGCATAAGGCGTACCATCGCGTGCTCGCTCCGTGCTCTTTGAGTAAACGTCGAAAACATTCTGCCCGCCCCAGCTCTGCGCTTTCGGATCGTCCTGCATGCTGCGCTTGCCCCAATCGTAGGTGCCCGTCATCGGGTCCATCGGGATGCGGCGCAGAAACTTGATCGTCTTGCCGTCCGCCGATTGCGAGAGCTTCACGCCCTGCACCAGGATCTCGAGCGTCTCGGGATAGCCCTCCGTCCCCAGCTTGACGTCGATTTTCCCGAGCGTGGAAGCATCCTTATAGTTGTCGATCGCCCTGCGGATTTCGCGCAGCGCGTAGCGCAGTTCGCGCTCCTTGTCGCGCTTCACTTTATAAGCGGCCAGCGGCACCGCCATCGATGTCAGCAGCCCCATGATCGTGAACGACACGATCAATTCCACCATCGTAAATCCACGCTGCCGTCTTCGCTTCATTTCTCTAATTTACCTTTACTGAAAGCTCGCCGGGAGTGGCCGCGACCGGCTGCAGTTGTGTGTTCTTCAGATTGAAATCCGGCAGAGTCACAGTGCCCGCGCCCTTGCCGATCGCCGTAAAATTCAACATCAGCACCGAGCCCGATCCCGAAATTCCCTTCGTCCCCGGAGCTCGCGCGACGGTCAGCGTCGCCTCGCCCACTTCGTTGCGGATATCTTTCACCGATGTGATTTTTACTCCATCGCGCGTGAACAACTCGCCCGGCGTGGCGTCGTTCAATCGCAGGATGGACGCATCGTACTTCACGCGGATCGGCGACGCCGAAAACAGGTCCGCGGCGCTGTCGATCTGCACGCTCACCAGTATCGATCCGCCCGTCGCGGCTTCCACCGACGCTGGAGCAAAACGCACACGCGCCTGCCCTGGCTGCGCCTGACCCGGCTGCGCCTGACCTGGACTCAAAGGAGGCGCTGGAGGCACGGGAGCTCCCACCTGCGGTACTCCCGGAACAACTTGTGGAACCGTCGCCGGCGGCATGGCTGTTGGAAAGCCAGCCGTGGGAACATTTGCCGGCGGAGCGGCCGGTGGATTCGGATTCGCTCCACTCGGCGGAGCCTCCTCCGCCGTCTTCGGCGCATAATACAACTTCACTACCTGGTCGGTCCCGGCGTAAATTCCCTTCAGATTTTCCGGCGAGTAATCCGGCGTCCGGATGATGTGCGGAATCAGGGCGATCATCAGTTCGCCGGTGGACTTGTTTTTCGTCGAGCTGCCGAATAGAAACTGCCCCAGAATCGGAATGCTCGTCAAGCCCGGCAACCCGCCCACCGTGGTCGCGTCTGAGCTTTGGCTCAAGCTGCTCAGAATGTTGATCTCGCCCTCTTTCAAGCGGATGTCGGCGGTGTTTTTCGTCTGCCCGATCACAGGCTGGGAGATGCCTCCGATGTTCACGTATTGATCCACCGCCGACACCGTCACCTCAATATGTAGCGTGACCTCCGTCGAGGAGTGCACCGTCGGCGTAATGTTCAGCGTCAAACCAACGTCGGCGTAACTGAATTGCGTCGATACCAGCGGACTCACGCTCGCGGCCACCGAAGCGCCCGATGAGAAGCTGCCCGTCGCATAAGGAATTCTTTCGCCGATGATGAGCTCCGCCTTCATGCCGTCGGAAGCCCGCACCTGCGGCTTGTTCAAGGTCTTCGTTCGTGCATCCGACATCACCGCGTTCAGAATCGCTCCCGGCAGCGAGGTGGAAAACTGGTTGGTCGAAATATGCCCCAACTGGCTAAGCAAGACGCTTCCACTCGCGGCGCTGGTGTTGGTGGTAGTGGTCGGAGTGGTGGTAGTGGTCGGCGTGGTCCCCGTCGTTGACGTAGTCGTAGTCGAGCTCGAGGTCGGCCCGTTAAAAGAAATCGCCTGCTGGATTCCCGCCGTCCCTCCCGATGCCAGTGTCGCCGCCAGACTGCGCGAGTACTGGCTGTTCACCTGCATTACGATCACATCGACCACCACTTCCGACTTCGGCTTGTCCAGATCGTGAACCAGCGCTTCCGCCAGCGCGACCTGATCCTGCGTCCCGCGCACAACCAGCGCCTTCTGTGAGTTGTACGTGAACACCTTCCGGACTTCCACCACCGTGCGGACCGCCGTCGCTATTTCCTGAAACTCCTGCACCGAAGTCGCGTTCGTGACGTAGAATACCTTCACCACGTTGTCTTCGTAATCGCGCCGCTTGGTGACGTTGTCCTCGGTCACGAAAATCGTATTGCTCGACATCGGCTTCCAATAAGTGTGCGTCAGCATCGCCAGGTAATCGAACGCCTGTTCGATCGGCATGTTCGCGATGTCCACGTTGGAATTGCGCTGCGGCGCTGTATACTGCGGATCGAACACCACATTGATGCCGGCCATCTTGCCGATGGTGTCATACAACACTTTCGGCGGCTGATTATTGATCTTGATGGTTTGAATCACGCCCACGATCGGCTTCAGCTCCGGGGGCGCCTCAATCGACGCAACCCTTTGATCGGATCTGCGCTTCTCCCGCTCGGCCGGCGTCAGCCCGGCGTCCCCCGGATTGGCCGTCTTCACGCCCGTTTTATTCTCATTGAGAATCGACTGCGTCCGCTTCAATTCCTGAAGCGCGATCGACGACGAGGGATCGGCGACGATCGCCTTCTGAAACTCCGCCATCGCGTCTTCCACCTTGCCCTCAACCCGCAGCTTCTGCCCGCGATTCACATGCATCTGCCCGGCTTGAAACCGTGCCCGCCGCATCCCGATCGTGTACGCCGGATTGTTGGGATTCTTATCCAGCGCTTGCATATAAAGGTCCAGCGCCTTGTCCCAATCCAGACGGCTCGCGGCCTCTTGCGCCGCCTTAAAATCCTTGTCCCCTTTGTCCTTAGCCTCGAGGATCATGCCAGCGGCGATCAGGATCGTCAGCCCGCAGAGCAGCGCACGGAATCGTTCGCTGACGCGTAAGTGTTTTCGGTTCATCATCTTACCGGATTAAGTCCCATGGGCTCGTGCTACAATGGCAGTTCGAGCCTCATAAGCTATTGACGCAACTTGGGTTCCTGACGTGGAATCGAAAATCAAAATCCTTAGCGATAACCGGTCCGCCGGTCATAACTACTATCTTTCGGACCACATCGAAGCCGGCCTCGTGCTCTCCGGTACCGAAGTCAAAGCCGCCCGCGACGGCAAAATTCAACTGAGAGATGCCTTTGCCGAAGTCGCCGGTAACGAGGCTTGGCTCTGCAACACCCATATCGGACAGTACTCTCACGGCAACATTATGAATCACGAGCCGGTCCGCCGCCGCAAGCTCCTCCTCCATCGCAAGGAGATCGACAATCTCCACGAAAAAATCCGCGAGCGCGGCCTCACCGTCATTCCCACGAAACTGTATCTCAAAAATGGTCTGATTAAGATCGAATTAGCCATCGGAAAGGGCAAAAAACTGCACGATAAGCGCGAATCGGAGCGCGAACGCGAAGCCGATGCCGAAGCCCGCGCCGGCATGCGCCGTAAACAGAAAGAATGACTATGGAAACTAAACTTCACTATCAATCCCTGGCCCACGTCGAGGCCGACGCCGTCGCTCTGGTTCTCTTTGAAGAAGAAACCGCACCCGCCGAGCTCAAGTTCGCGGCGGCTTGGCTCGACGAGTTGAAAACGTCCGGCGAATTCCTCGGCAAAACCGGCGACCTCGCCGTTCTGCACCAACCGCAGGGCATCAAGGCGAAGCGCCTGGTCGTCGTCGGCGGCGGAAAGAAAGAAAAGTTCGATTCCTCGGCTCTCCGCAAAGCCGCCGGATCCACCGTCCGCACTCTCAAACAAAAAGGCGTCAAATCTCTAGCCTGGTTACTGGAAGGGCGCGACGCCGAAGCCGCCGTTGAAGGCGCACTCCTCGGGAACTTCGAGCCCGAGCAACATAAGACCACCACCGACGCCAAGTCCCTGGCCGCCTTTCAAGTCGTCGCCGCCGCCAACGGCGCGGAGATCGAAAAATCTTTCGAGCGCGGCCAGATCCTCGGAGAATCTCAGAACTTCACCCGCGACCTCGTCAACGAGCCCGCCAATCTCCTCACTCCCCTGGTCCTCGCCGACAAAGCCCGAGCCATGGCCTCTGAATCCGGCCTGGAATGCGAAATCCTCGATCGGGACCGCATGATGCAGCTCGGCATGGGCTCCCTGCTAGGCGTCTCGCAAGGCAGCGCCGAGCCCCCCGCGCTCATCATTATTAGATACCAACCTGAAACCCCGTCCAAGTCCACCGACCATCTCGCTCTCATCGGAAAGGGCGTCACCTTCGACACCGGCGGCGTCTCCATCAAACCGGCCGACGGCATGGAAAAAATGAAATACGATATGGCCGGCGGCGCGGCGGTCCTCGGAGCCATGCGCGCCATTGCGAAACTCAAGCCCGCCATCCCCGTCACCGCCTTCGTCCCCGCCGTCGAAAATATGGTGTCCAGCAAGGCCCAGCGCCCCGGCGACATTGTCAAATCCCTCAACGGAAAAACCATCGAAGTCCTCAACACCGATGCCGAAGGCCGCCTGATCCTGATCGACGCCATCACCTACGCCAAGCGCCTCGGCTGCACCCACCTGGTCGACGCCGCGACATTAACCGGAGCCATCGTGGTCGCTCTCGGTCACGTCAACATCGGCGCATTCACGAACAATGAGGACTTCCTCGCCCGCGTCATGACCGCCGCCAAAACCGAGGGCGAGAAAATGTGGCACATGCCTCTCGACGACGAATATAAGGAGCTCCTCAAAAGCGCCTTCGCCGACCTCGCCAACATCGGCGGCCGTTATGGCGGAGCCATCAGCGCTGCCTGGTTTCTGCGCGAATTCGTCGACGATACCCCCTGGGTCCACCTCGATATCGCCGGCACCGCGTGGCTCGACGAATCGAAACCCTTCATGGCCAAAGGCCCCACCGGCGTGTGCGTCCGGACCTTCGTGAAGCTCGCGCTCGGCTGGTAGGAAGTGGGTTTACTATCTCCGCCGCAGCCGGTCGATCTCCCGCCGGTCCCGTTTCGACGGCTTGCCCTCTTTGAGCCCCCCGGCGCGCACCATCGCCTTATGCTCCTCCGCCGCCTTCATCCGTAATTCCCGGCTCGCGTCCGTCTCACGGTAAAGCGTCTGCGCAACCGCCGCCGGACCCCTCATCTCGCTGACCCCCAGCACCTCCACCAGGTATTCGCCGCCGTCATTCTTCACCCGCAGCATATCGCCCGTCCAGACCACGCGCGCCGCCTTGGCTTGCTGGCCGTTCGATTCGATCCTACCCAACTCGCACGCCCGTGCCGAAAGCGCGCGCGTCTTGAAAAATCGCGCCGCCCACAGCCACTTGTCGATTCTCAACTAACTTGCCTTTTCGAACCCGTTCACTGGCTACTGGCTACTTCTCCTCGACCGTCACCGACACTAACTGGTCCCCCTGCTTGACCGCGTCGACCACGTCTTTCCCCTTCAGGACCTTCCCGAAAACGGTATGCTTCCCGTCCAGCCACGACGTTTCCACGTGCGTGATAAAAAACTGGCTGCCGTTCGTGTTCGGACCCGCGTTCGCCATCGAAAGCGTCCCCGGCGAGTGCTTGTTCGGATTGCCCTTGGTCTCGTCCTCGAATTTGTAGCCGGGCCCGCCGCGGCCTGTGCCGGTCGGATCGCCGCCCTGAATCATGAAATCCGGAAGTACCCGATGGAAAACAGTGCCGTCGTAAAACTTCTCTTTGGCAAGAAATACGAAATTATTTACCGTCTTCGGAGCCTCCTTCGCGAACAGCTCGCAGACAATCTCGCCGCGAGACGTCGTGAACGTCGCGGTGTACTTCTTAGCCGGATCAATCGCCATCGCGGGCGGGGAGGAGTATTGTTGTGACATTTATTTCAGTGTATCGAAACGGAGCGAGCTTTGGCACCCAGAGTGCTAGCAAGAAAGCAGAAGGAAAACGGGGTCGTATATGATTATCGGAGCCGTCATCGCCGGATTGTTGATCATCTCCTTATTTTTCGAGATGATCGGATCTTCGCCCAAACCGAGCAAAGACCATCAAGCCGAAGCCGGACCAATCAACAACGCGTGAACCTTTGACACATTCACTGTGTCAATCAGGCACTTTTAGTTCTGCTGCGCGAAGAGTGGGGACAGACTACTCTGTCCCAAGGCGCCCTCTATCCTCCGCGAAAGCATTTCATCCCTTCCGCGCCGCGTGGACAGAGCGGGCTGTCCCCACTCTTCGCCCCCACCACATCGCGAAGAGTGGGGACTGCCTACTCTGTCCCAAGGCGCCCTCTATCCTCCGCGAAAGCATTCCATCCCTTCTGCGCCGCGTGGACAGAGCGGGCTGTCCCCACTCTTCGCCCCGTCCACACACCTCGACCGCTTGGTCCACCCCTATTTCAGGGGAGCGATCTCTCTCAATCCCCTTAGGTCTACCGGCGCGTCACACAACCCCGCCCCGTACAAGGGCGGGACTCGGGCCTGAACCGCCTGCGTCAACCTGCGGACAGACGCTCAACTATCCTACAGCGATGACCTGGCCTTTCGTAAAAGGTAACCGCGCTACTCTTCTTACGGCGAGTTCCGCCAACGAAAAGGGCGCCTCAGGGAGTTCCCCGGGGCGCCCTTTTCAGCCACTACGACTCGCGAATTAGAACCGCACCTTGAGAACGAAGGTCAGGTTGCGGGGCGAATTCGCCTGGCCGTTTTCGTTCGCACCCAGCACGCCCCAATCCGCCGGGCTGCCGATCGCGAGGTACGGATTCGCCAGCACGACATGGTTGAAGACGTTGGCGAACTGGAACGACAGGGTCGCCGCCACGCGCTCCCGGAACAGGTTGATGTCCTTCGCAACGTTCAGGTCCATGTTCCACTGCGGCATGCCGCGGATCTGGCCGGCAGCGCCGCAGCTGGTGTCGTAACCCAGGATGCAGTTCCGGAACTCGCCATAAGTCTGCGCCGGGTTGGTGAACATGTTGATGTTGTTGCCGCCGTTGTTGGCGTTGCCGTTCACGCCCGCGCCCACGCCTGTCGTTGGAGCGCTGAAGTTGTAGTGAGAGCTGGTGCCGCCGGTATAAGGTGCGCCCAGGACCGCGTTGTCGTTGGCGCCGCCTGTCTGGGTCTCGCCCCACGAATCGTTGTTCGCGAGGTTATACACCGGCAGAGGCGGTCCGCTGAGCGCCGTGAAGATCGGAGCGATGCGCCAGCCGCCCAGCGCGTGTCCCAGGATACCCTTCTGCGAACGGAAGAACGGCTCCATCCAGAGCAAGGTTTGCGAGTATGTGAACTTGTAATCCCAGTACTGCGGACCGTACATCGATTGGCGGACGTTGTAAGGATTCACCACCGTATAGGTCGACGTCGCCTGATCCTGGTTGCCCGTACCGAGCGAGCGGCCCCAGGTGAAGTTGGACAGAGTGGTCACGCCGTGCCAGTTTTGCGTCTTAAACGTCGTGTAAAGCGCGTTGTAGTTGGAATAGCCGGAGCTGTCGTCGGCATAGATGCCCGACGCCTGGCCGGAGGGAATCGCCGCACTCGAACTGCTGGGAATGGTGCGGCCCTGCGTCCAGGAGGAGGCCGAGCTCAAGGCCGACCACAACGCGAAATTTTGCGTCTGGGTGATGGCGTTGTTCATGGTCGGGTTGGCGACCACCGCCGCCGTACAGCTCGAGAAGCCTTTGCAGAAGGACGAATTGGCGCCGCCCAGCGCCGACTCCAGGAATGGCTGCACGGGAACGTTGTTGTTCCCGGCGCAGGTCGGGCCGATCCCGCACATGGGGAGGTACATGCCGGCGAAGGCCTGCGCGAAGCTTTGGCCGTTCAGAGTGAGCATGGTCGGAACCGCGTTCAGGTCACGCTGCATCCATTCGTGATTGATGATGCGGCCGATGTAGCCGACTTCAAACAGCACCCCCGGCTTGATTTCGCGCTGGATACTGAAGTTGAAGTTATAGGTCGCCGCCGGCCGGAAGCTCGGATCGAGCACCGAAGCCGCGCCCGCCGCCACGTTCCCGTTGACGCCGGGGAAAAAGGGCTGCGCGAGCGTAGTGGACGGAGTCGGGATGGGTGCCGTCAGACCATCCGTTCCAATGCGGAACGCAGTGGCCGGGGTCACGCCGCCGGCGCCGAGACACTGGCTGTTCATAGATGCGCCAATGCAGGAAACCGGCTGGCCGAGGCCGACTCCCAACAGCGGAATCAGCACCAGGCCGACGCCGTTCAAACGGCTGTAGACTTGGCCGTAACCGCCGCGGATGACGGTCTTGCCGTCGCCCAGGACCTTCCCGAGGATGCCATCGCTATACCTCGGATTCCAGGCCGCCGCCACGCGCGGGCTCAAGCCGCCGTAGAACGGATTGAAAGGATATTTGTGGCTCGCGCCGACCACGTTGGCGATGGAGGCGAAGCCGAGTTCCGGGTTATAAACGGTGCCCCCCAGCGCCTGCTGCGACTTGGTGGCGAAATAATTGGTGAAATTGATGGGACTGCCCGCGGAATTCACCAGCTCGATCTGCTTTCCGCTCTGCTCCACCGGAGGCGTTTCCACCGTGTAACCCAAACCGTAGGTCAGGGTGAGGGTCGGCTTGATGTGCCAGGAATCGGTGATGTACACGTTGTAGTTGTTGATCGTGCTCTTATCGAACATCGGCGTTAAAGGCGGGTTCAAGGTGAGCTGCGCGCCCGAACGCGTGAACAACTGCTGCGGTTGGTTGACGATACCGAGCACCTCGGAGTAGTACGTGTTCCACTTGCTGACATCGCTCGACGGCAGGCCGACCGGCTGGGTGGCGGAGGAGTACAAGATACCGCTGCCGCTGCCAATCTGGTACACGGGCGAGGTATTGATGCCCTGGCCGTTATCGTTGCGCTCGTGATAGTCGAAGTTGCGGGTAAAGTTGCCGCCGAACTGCACCACGTGGTTGCCCTTCACAAAGGTCACGTCGTCCCTATACATGCTGTCGTGTTCGTCCCAGAAGCGCTGGCGGACGCTCTGGTTGTTCACATTGTATGGAATCAGCGCATTGGGGGTCTCGCCTCCGATTTCGAGTGCGCCGCCGAGGCCGGGAAGCTGCGGAGGAGCAGCCGAACTCCCCCACTGCCACCAGCTCTTCGTGAAGCTATAGTGGAAGTCGTTGGTGACGGTCGGGGTGATGTTCGTGGTCACACCGCCCGCCAGGAACGCCGGCTTCTGCGGACGCGGACCGCGGGCGACTGGCGTGCCCAGCGTATCGCCCGGCAGAGCGCCGCCGATATCCAGCTGGTTGGTGGTCAACTGGGTAAGGCCATAGTAGCGATAGCTCGAGAAGATGCGCCACTTGTCGCCAAAGTCGTGGTCCACGCGGGCGACCATAAAGGCGGTCTTCTCCGGTGTCGAAACCGTGCCCTGAAAATTCTCGGTATTGGGATCGCTCGAAGTGAACAGGTTCGGCAGCGGCATGTACTTATTCCAGAGCGTCGAAACAAGGGCATTCGGACCGATGCCGCGCGGGTCGCAGGGGCCAGCGCCGCAAGTGGCGGGCGGTAAGTTCTGGCCATTGTAAGTGACACTGTTGTTGTTCAGATTGAACGGCACATAGGTACCGCCCTCGTTCATCAGAATGATGCCCGCTCTCAAGGAGGCTGACGGCACCGGCCTGGAAATCAACGAGGACTGGTTGAAGCGGAAATATTCCGAGCCGAAGAAGAAATACGTCTTGCCGCCCGCGAACTTGGGCAGCAGCGGACCGCCGACGGTATAGCCGACGCGGTTGTTGTGAGTGATGGGAAGAGGAGTATTGTTGGCGTTATTCACCCAGGTATTGGCCGCGCCGATGTCGCTGGCGTTGTAATACCAATAGAGCGAGCCGTGGAACTGGTTGGTGCCGCGCTTGGTGACCGCGCTGATCTGCGCGCCGGAGGAGCCGTTGAAGTCGGCCGTCTGGCCGAAGGTGGATACCTTGAATTCTTCAAGGGTGTCCGGCGGAGTCGGCAGGACGCCGCTAGGCGCGTTGTAGCCCCCTGGGTTGTAGCCAAACGAGGTGCGCGAATAGCTGCCCGTATACACCGTCATCGAACCGTCCATGTTGTTGGTGTTGCTGCCGCCGTCCAACTGGTACGTGTTCTGGTCGAAGATCGCGCCGGCGACCGAGCCTTCCGGCGAAACGCCCGGCTGGAAGATTGCCAGGCTCGAAGCGTCGGCGCCGAACGTCGGCAGATAGGTCAAGGACGCGCTCGAAACGGTAGTGCCGACGCTCGCGTTCACGGTTTGCAGTTCCGCGCCCGCCATCGTGACGACTTCCACCACGTTGCTCAACTGGCCCACTTCGAGGATGGCGTTCATGGTGAGGAGTTCGCCCACGTTGACGGCCTGCCCAGTCACCCTGCGGGTGCTGAAACCCGCCTTGGCGAACGTGATGTTATAAGTTCCTGGCCGGACGTCCACCATGGTGAAGCGACCGGCGTCGTTGGTCTTCGCCGTCAGCGTGAGATTCGTGGACGGCTCCGTCAGCTTGATGTCGACGCCGGGCACGAGCGCGCCCTGTTGGTCAGTCACCTGACCGGAGACGGTACCGCCGGAGGCGACCTGGGCGACCGCCGTCGAACTGCCCAGGATACCCATCAGGCATAGTAATGCCGCCGTCAAAAATACTCTAGAAAACCTCATTTACCCTCCCTATGACTCCGTTAGAAATCTGGTACGAGGGTTCAGTGGAGGCACAGATCGAGACTCCACTTCCCCAACAAAACAACTTGTCGGAGATTGTAACACCGTTAGCGCGCGATGTAAAATAATTTATTTCAAAACCCGTTGTATGCTGTCTCCATGGCGTGCAAACCCGAAATCCTCAAAGACATCCCTTTGTTTGCTCTACTCGACGACGACGAGATGGCTGTTCTGGCCGGCCAGGTTGAGCTAAGGACCTTCGCTGCCCGCCAGAGAATCTATAAGATGGGCGACCCAGGCGGCCAAGCCTATGTCATGGTTTCGGGCAAGGTCCGCGTCACCACTGTCGACCAGGATCATCAGGAAGTGGTTGTCGACGAACCGGCTCTCGGAGAATTTTTCGGGTTCGCCTCCATGCTCGACCATACGCCGCATCAAACCGACGCGACCGCCGTCGAAGAGGCCGTCTGCCTGGAGGTCGACCGCAAGGATATCGGTATCCTGCTGGAGCGTAAACCACATGCCGGCATGGATTTACTCACGGTACTCGGGCGCCAGTTTCACGCGTCGCAGCAGTTGGTGCGCATTCGCGCCCAGCGCAATCCCAACGAGGTAATCGAAGAGGAAATGACTTCGGGAGAACGGATTGCCGATGCCGTCGCCAAATTCGGAGGCTCCTGGTCCTTCATCATCGCCTTCGGAGTAGTTCTGGTCGTCTATAGCGGAATCAACATCGGGTTGGGGAAGAACGCGTGGGACCCCTATCCATTCATTCTGTTGAACTTATTCCTCTCGATGCTGGCGGCGATTCAGGCTCCGGTCATCATGATGAGCCAAAACCGGCAGGACACCAAGGATCGCCTGCGCGGCGAGCTGGATTACGACGTCAATCGCCGGGCGGAAACCGAAATTCAGGCATTGTCCCGCAAGCTGAACCTGCTGGGCGAAAAGATGGGCGATGTCGAAGATTTGCTTCGGGAAAGGCTGGTGAGACC
>Ga0182024_10017645_pt1 | contig 13371 bp, 12 predicted proteins | sample P32metaG_FD_120480 | JGI IMG/M metagenome (GOLD analysis project Ga0182024, IMG submission 120480) | Permafrost microbial communities from Stordalen Mire, Sweden - P3-2 metaG (Illumina Assembly) | ecosystem: Environmental > Terrestrial > Soil > Wetlands > Permafrost | place: Sweden: Stordalen...
CACAGTTGTCGCGCAACAATATCGAACTCATTACCGGGATCGCTGGTTTTACCGATCCGCATACGATACGGGTGGCCAACTCCAAACAGGACCAGACGTTCTGCGCCGAACACATCGTTATCGCCACCGGCACAAAGCCGGCCTTCTCGGCAAAAGTACCCATCAACGGCCGCAACATCATCGATAGCGATCAGGTTCTCGACATGCCCGAGATTCCGAAGTCCCTGATCGTTGTCGGGGGCGGCGTGATCGGCGTCGAATACACTTGCATGTTCGCCGCGCTGGGCGTGCGCGTCATTCTGGTGGAGAAGCGGCCGCGGCTACTGGAGTTTGCCGATGCCGAGATGGTTGAGGCTCTGTCGTATAACTTGCGCGATCATCGCGTCACGCTGCGATTGAACGAGGAAGTGGATACCGTGGAGGAAACCGCGGATGGCGCGGTGGTGGCGAAACTGGAGAGCCAGAAGAAGGTCTCGGGCGACGCCCTATTATTCGCGGTGGGCCGGCAGGGCAACATCGATGAACTGAACCTGGCGGCGGCGGGAGTTGAAGCTGACGCTCGGGGACGCATTAAAGTGGATTGCGAATACCGCACCGCCCAGCCTCACATTTTCGCGGTCGGCGACGTTATCGGATTTCCGAGCCTAGCATCGGTCTCGATGGAGCAAGGGCGGATCGCCGCGGCGGGGGCGTTCGGCAAGAAGCTGATTTCCAACCCCGCGAGCTATCCTTACGGCATTTACACCATCCCCGAGATTTCGTTCATCGGCAAGACCGAGGAGCAGCTCACCGACGAAGACGTACCTTACGAGGTGGGCGTGGCGTATTATCGCGAGATCGCCCGCGGCCAGATCCGCGGCGACACCACCGGACGCCTGAAGATTTGCTTTCATCGCGAGACTAAACAGGTGCTGGGCGTGCACGTCATCGGTGAAGGCGCTTCCGAGTTGCTTCACATCGGGCAAGCAGTTATGATTCTTGGCGGCACCGTGGAGTATTTCGTCGATACCGTTTTCAACTATCCGACGTTGGCCGAGTGCTACAAGGCCGCGGCATTCAACGGCCTCAACAAGCTGGCGAACTGGTAAAGGCGAGGAACAAATGGCTCGGACAATTGGAATTACTACCGCCGAGGAAATCGCCGCCGGCTTGGTGGATGGACACCAACTGGTGGGCAAGCTGCGTATTTACCAGCAAGGCCCCGAAGACGAACCGCTGCTCAGTCTTCCTCCCGAGGGAATTGCGAAGCGTTTCGCCGAAGAGATCCAAGCCGTAGCGGCCGGGGAAACCGTGGATGCCATCGGCGTGGGCCTGCCCGGTATTATCAACTGCGGCTTCATTGAGGAATCGCCCAACCTGCGCCAGCTGAAAGGCGCGCATATGCAGGACCTGGTTCGAGCGGCACTCCGCAATTGCGGCATCAACGCGCCGGTCTACGTTTACAACGACGCGGACGTTCTGGCCGCTGGTCTGGCGGCGACACACGGAAATCTGGATCGCTTCATCCGCGTCTGGACGCTTGGCAATGGCATCGGCTTTGGAGTCTATCCGCGGCGCGACGGAGTTTGGGAGGGCGGCCACGTAGTGGTGTCGCTCGATCCGCGCGAAAGATATTGCGGCTGCGGCGGCGTCGGCCATTTAGAGGGCATCATGGGGCAGCGGGCAATGCGGCTGCGTTTCCTGGACATGGAGCCGGACGAGGTTTTCGAGAATGCGCGAAAGCGCGACCAGCGTTGCGTCGAGTTCGTCAAGCTGTGGCATCGCGCATTGGCGGCCGCCACTGCCAATTCGATTCACCTGGCTGGTCCGGGCAAATTCTTTATCTCCGGATTCAACGCCAAGCATCTGGATCTCAATTTGCTGCATCAATACCTGCATGAAATGGTAAAGATGAGTCCGTTGCAAAGCTACGTGTTTGAGGTGGTTCCTTCCAGCGATGTTAACGGCGTGATTGGCGCGGCTGTGAGCGCGGGACAGAACGCGGCGGCATAATCCGATTAGGTAGGAAACCCAAGGGCTTCACATTCCAAGCTGACTGTGCGAGCCAAGGCGCACAAGTTCGAGGTTGTCCTTATCCGGCTTGCGGTAGCAGAGGAGAACGAGATCCGGCCTGATGTGACAATCACGGTGATCCTTCCATTCGCCGGACAGTGGGTGATCGAAATTCCGGGAGGCAGCGGAGTGTCGGCGGCTAGCAAATTGACGACCTCCATCAGCAGGGTGTCCAGTTTCTTGCCGTGCCTGCCGGATTTCTCTCTCCTGTAGTCACGCTGAAAGCGGGTGGTGTACTTAATCTCCCGCATTCAGACTTCGCAGTAGTTTGTCCGGCTTACCGGCCTTCACTAGTTCGCCCCGGCGCGCGGCTTTCATCGCTGCGACGGTTTCGGAGTTGGGATTGAGCGGCTCGAACGGGAGTGCCTTTTCCGCCGCCACGCGCACCAGCAGCAGGCGAAAGGCGTCGGACACGGTGAGACCGATTTTCTTCAGCGCCGCAGCGGCCTCCCTCTTAGTGCGTGCATCAATGCGGGCGCGAACTACGGAATTCTCAGTCATGGCGCTGTTTCCTCTTGAGCTACATTGTAGCTCAGATGCCGGGAACGTCCCTCTTCTGGCAGTTTTGCATCGCTGCCGAAAGGAAAGGCGCTCTCGGCAAAGGCTTGGGATCTTGCGTATGTCTAGGCACAAGCCAGCCAAGCTCGTTGGTACGCTACACTCTAACTTCTGATGCGCAAGCAAATATCTCCGGCCACTAGCGTGAGTGGCGCGATTCAGCTTCCTGGCGACAAATCGATTTCACACCGCTATGCGATGCTGGCTTCCATCGCCGAGGGCCCTTCGAAAATATCGAATTATTCCACTGGCGCCGATTGCCAGTCGACGCTGGCCTGCATGCGGGCCCTGGGCGCGGCCAACGAAACCCAGGACGGCGTGGTTTGTGTTCATGGCCAGGGCTTAGACGGATTGCGCCAGCCTGCCGCCGCGCTCGACGCGGGCAACTCCGGCTCCACCATTCGAATGCTCTCCGGCATTCTCGCCGCACAGCCGTTCGCTACCACGATCGGCGGCGACGAATCTTTGTCGAAGCGTCCCATGCAGCGCATCATTCAGCCGCTGACGCAAATGGGAGCGCGTATCCAGGCGCGCGAGAATCGGTTTCCGCCGCTCACCATCGAGGGGGTCGCCCCAGGCGCAACGCTTCATCCCATCGAATACACGCTCCCGGTGCCAAGCGCGCAAGTAAAGAGCTGCGTTCTGCTCGCGGGTTTGTTCGCCAACGGCCGTACTACCGTCCATGAGCCGCTGCGCACGCGCGACCACACCGAGCTGGCATTGCGCGAATTTGGCGCGGAGGTGGATGTCGACCGGCTCTCCATCAGCGTAATGGGACGTCAGCGCCTCGAAGGCCGCGAATTGCGCGTCCCCGGCGATCTTTCATCCGCCGCGTTTTTTCTGGTCGCCGCGCTCATCGTTCGTGAGTCTAACCTCACCATTCACGGCGTGGGACTAAACCCTACCCGCTCGGCGCTGCTCGATTTCCTGGCCGAGATGGGCGCGCAAATCAAAATTCTGGATGTCAGCTCTTCCGGCGGCGAGCTCATCGGCGACGTGCTGATTCGCAAATCGCGCATTCAGGGCGGAGTGCTTGAAAAAGCCCGTACCGCCGCGTTGATCGATGAAATCCCGGTGCTCGCAGTATTAGGCGCCGCCAGCGAAGAGGGCCTGATCGTTCGCGACGCCTCTGAGCTCCGCCTGAAAGAGACGGATCGCATCGCAACCATCGCCGAAAACTTCAAACGCATGGGTCTGAAAATCGAACTTTCCCAGGATGGCTTCCAAGTTCCCGGCCGCCAGCAGTTTCATGCCGCCGAATTGGACTCGTTTGGCGATCACCGCATCGCGATGGCCTTCTCCGTCGCTGCGCTGGCCGCCGATGGCCCTTCCACCGTTCTGGATGCGGATGCCGCCTCCGTGTCTTTCCCGGAATTTTTCGATACACTACAGCGAGTCGCGGAGTAAATATCCGAATGGCTGTCGCCGATCTAACGCTGGAAGGTTTGGTCCACGATCTGAACAATGTGTTTCAGACCATCGCCGAAAGCGCGGAGCTTTTGGAAGACGACCCGCGCTGGGAAAAACTGGCCCATACGCTGCAGCGCAGCGCCGGACGCGGCCATCGCATCGCCCACAGTATTCTCGAGACCAATCGTACCGCCACCGAACTCGCTCCCGTTATCGAAAATGCGTCTCTGTTCTGTCAGGATTATCTGGAATGCGCTAACCGGCCGAAGATGGAGTTTGCTTCTGAACTCGACGTCGAATTTCGATTGAAGGGCGACGGCGCCGGGTGGGAGCGAGTCTTTGTGAATCTGTTCCTCAATTCGGCTCAGGCCGGCGCGAAAAACATTCGCATTCGCGCCCACGGCACGGAAATCGTGGTGAGCGACGATGGGCCGGGCATTTCTCTTGAGCTGCTTCCGACAATCTTCAATCCACGCGTATCGACCAAGTCCATTATTTCGGGCCTCGGGCTCTACGTGGTGCAGTCGATTGTCGAGCAGAATGGCGGCTCCGTGACCGCCACCAACGGCCCTGCCGGGGGCGCCATCTTCACTCTCAGTCTCTAGCGGTCGCTCTTTAACTCCGCTGCCCGGTAAGCTTCGTCCAGGATCTCAACCACGTGCGCGACGCGCTGTCCCTGGCCATATTTCCGCACCCCAGCTCTCAACTGCAGCATGCATCCGGGATTCGACGCCGCAATTACCGGCGCGCCCGTCGCATTCACGCTGTCCATTTTTTTCTTGAGCAGCGCCATCGCCATTCCGGTGTGAACCACGTTGTAAATTCCCGCGCTGCCGCAGCACAGATCCGAAAGTTGCATCTCGCGCAGCTCCAGCCCTGGAATCGCCGCCAACAGTTTTCGGGGCGCGGAGCGAATCTTTTGGCCATGCGCTAAGTGGCAAGAATCCTGATACGTCACGGTAAGTGGAAGCACGCGCATCGGCGGATTGAAATCGATGGCGGCCAGAAATTCATTCACGTCCTTTACCAAGGCCGAAAAACGCCGCGCCTTCTCGGCGTATTCCTCATCGTGCTCCAACAGCTCACCGTATTCCTTCAGCGTCGATCCGCAGCCGCCTGCGTTGGTGATGATGGCATCGTACCCTCCATCCACCAGCGCATCGATATTCCGCCGCGCCAGCTTGCGCGCTTCATCGCGAATCCCCGCATGGACGTGTAGCGCCCCGCAGCAGCCTTGATCGGCCGGAATGGTAACTTCACAACCGTTCTTCTGCAGCACGCGCACCGTGGCTTCGTTCAAACGCGCGAAACTGAGATTTGCAATGCAGCCTCCCAGAAACGCCACGCGATGCCGCCGTTCCCCTTCGGCTGGAAGCGTCTTTCCGTAGTAGGCGAAGAAAAATGGCGTCTCGATCTCGGGTGACAGGGCTTCCACTTCGCGCAGCCGCGCCGGAAGAATGCCGGGCAGCGCCGCTAGACGCTTCAAGCCACTCCCTTCATACAGCTTCAACAACGCTCCGGCGATTTCAAGATTCCTCCGCGATGGAAGCAATCGGCGAAAAACCAGCCAGCGAATGAATCGCTCTCGCCATGGCCTCTTGATCTTATCTTCGATTTCCGCGCGCGCCGCTTCCACCAGGCGTCCGTACTCCACACCCGACGGGCAGGCTGTCTCGCATCCCCGGCAAGCCAGGCAAAGGTCGATGTGTTCGATGTAGGACGGGCTGATCGGCGCGCCGCCCGCCACTTGCACCATTTGATAGATGCGGCCGCGCGGCGAATCCATTTCCACGTGCAGCTCGCGATAAGTGGGACATGCGTTCAGACACAGCCCGCAATGCACGCAGCGGTCGAGATCGGATTGTTGCGGCTTGTCGAAATCGCTTACCGGATGCAATGCCATCAGATGCGGCCGTACAGTCTGCCGCGATTCAAGAGACCTTTCGGATCGAACATTTCCTTGATCCTCTTCATCATCGCAAAATCGTTTCCTTGCCGAGGCCATAGCTCGGCGCGTTCGCGAAACTCAGGCGCTGCGAATTCAACCACGCTGGTGCCCACCTCGAGATGCTTCAATTCCGCGGCCTGCTCGACGTAGCCGTAACAAACGCCCGACCCCGCGCGCGCCGACGCTTGAGCCGGCAGCGCTTCCAAGACTCGTCCAACATCGCTCAATACACACGAAACTCGCAACACCGCGCCATTTTCGTATGTCCGCAGAAACTGCGGCGTCGCCTCGCGAATACTACGCCACAACGCTTCTTCATCAGCCTCGTTCAGCACTCTCATGCGCGACAAATCGCGCGAGTAGCGATCCAGTACCGCCGCGCTTCCTCCAGCCTGAATCGCGAGTTGATACTTTCCGCCGCTTTTCACGATATCGATCGCCGCCGGTTGCAGACGGCTCTTCAGCACGTCGTCGCGCGCCGCCATCACTTCTGCGATTTTGTCGAAATCCTGAACGAATGTGCGCGTCCCAGCAGGCATCGGATACAGCCGGAAATTCAAGGTCGCAGTCGCGGCCAGCGTGCCGAACGATCCGATCATCAACTTCCCCATATCCAATCCGGCTACGTTTTTCACCACCATGCCGCCGGTCTTCACCAGCTTGCCTTCGAGCGTGGCGAAGGTCATTCCGATCACCATGTCGCGCGCGCTCCCATACAACCGCCGGCGCGGACCGCAGGTATTGGCCGCCACGATGCCGCCCATGGTAGCCCGGCTCGAGAGCGTGGCGCGATCGGAAAACGGTGGATCCAGCGGAATCATCTGCCGGTGCTCCGCCAAAATGCGGCTCAGCTCGCAATACGAAATACCCGCGCCGACGCTGATGGTAAGGTCGCGCGGTTCGTATTCGAGCACTTTATTCAGCCCGGCTGTGGAGATGGTGACGTCGGACTGCGCGATGGGGCCGCCCATCCGTCCCTTGGTGCAATGTCCCAGCAGCGTGATCCGCTGGTTTCGCGAGCCCGCATCGGCCAGACACTGCGCAAGTTCCTCCGGGCTGCCGGGAACATTGGTCATGAACTAGCTATCGTATCAGCCGCTATCGCCTCTGCGAGAATAGACCTTCGTGCCGCCCCAGAATCTGATCGGCTTTGGCGTAAGCGATTTTGTCGAACTCGCGCTGGCCGTGCTGCTGCTTGTGCTGGCGCTGGTTTCGCGCCGATGGATTGAGCCCCTCGCACGCAAGCTGGCGTCCAAGACCGGTTGGTGCATGCTGCTTCTGGCGCTGCTTCCTGTCGGGCTCCGCCTCGCGATGCTTCCCAATCATCCCGTTCCGTCGCCCACTGTGTACGACGAATTCGGACATCTTCTCGTCGCCGATACGCTGCTGCATTTTCGCCTCGCAAATCCGCCGCATCCCCTGCACCAGTTCTTCGAGACATTTTTCGTTTTACAAACTCCCGCGTACGCGTCGATTTATCCGATCGGCCAAGGCCTCGCGTTAGCCTTCGGGCGCGCCATCTTCGGACTGCCTTGGGCCGGCGTGCTGTTATCCACAGCGGCCATGTGCGCGCTGTGTTATTGGATGTTGCGCGGCTGGACCACGCCTACCTGGGCGCTCGCCGGTGGCGTCCTCGCGGTGATCGAATTTGGGCCGCTCAATCAATGGATGAACAGCTATTGGGGCGGCTCAGTGGCGGCGATTGCAGGATGCCTTGCGTGTGGCGCCTTGCCTCGGCTACGCGACGGGGGCCGCGCGCGCTATGGTGCGCTACTGGGTTTCGCCATTGGTCTGCACTGGCTCACTCGACCTTACGAAACCATCTTCCTGGCGCTCAGCGCGCTGCTATTTCTCATGCCAGGTTGGCGCTCGCTCGCGAAGCCCGCACTGGCCGCCGTTCTCGTCTTGCTCCCCGTCATTGCGCTCTCACTGCTCCACAACCAGCGGACCACCGGCAGTTGGGCCACGCTTCCCTATTCACTTAGCCGCTACCAATACGGCGTTCCCGCCGCGTTCACCTGGCAGACCACGCCGCAGCCGCATCTGGAACTCACGCCCGAACAGCAGATGCAGTACAAAATGCAAAACTCATTCAGGTCAAGCGGACAGGAAAGCGTCCGGAGTTATCTGCTTCGCCTGGTGTACCGAGTGCGATTCTACCGCTTCTTTTTTCTCGCGCCGCTGTACGTAGCGCTGCCGTTCTTTCTCGCAAACTTGCGACAGCTTCGCTTTCTCTGGGTGGCGCTGACGCTGTTGCTCTTCGCACTCGGCGTCAATTTCTATCCGTTCTTCGAAGCGCACTACCTGGGCGCGCTCACGTGTCTCTTCGTGCTGGTGAGCGTAGCCGCGCTCGGCCGACTGAATCCCGATGTTGCCCGTCTCATCCTCTCACTGTGCCTCGCGCACTTTCTGTTCTTTTATGGACGCACCTTCTTTGATCGCTCCCCACCCGACCGCCGCGACGCAGTGAACCAACAGCTCGCGCAATCGCCCGGCAAACAACTGGTCTTCGTACGCTACTGGCCGCAACATATTTTCCAGGACGAATGGGTTTACAACGCGGCGGACATTGACCACGCCCGTGTAGTATGGGCGCGCGACCTCGGGTCCGAGGACCAAAAACTTTTGCGCTATTATCCCGATCGCACCGCGTGGCTGCTCGAACCCGACGCTATGCCGCCGAAGCTGACGCGATATCACGCCGAGGTGGAGCAGCCGAAAATCCAGCCGCCCGCGCCACCAACCAAATCGCCGGCAGACCATAAACCGCCTCTGCGCTTCGAAGAGGTGCATTGAGCCATGTTGCGATTCTTCGGCTTTGCTGCAACCGATCTGGTCGAAATCACCTTGGCCGTCGTCATCGTTGCGCTCGGATGGCGACGCTGGATTCAGCCGCTCGCGCAGAAGCTCGCTCCTAAGACGGGCTTATGCATGGCGATTCTCATTTTGCTTCCCATCGCGCTTCGGCTCGCATTGCTTCCGCAATATCCAATCCCATCCCCAAATGTCGCGGACGATTTCAGCTATCTGCTGAGTGCGGATACTATTCGGCATTTCCGCCTGGCGAATCGCACGCACCCGCTGCACCAATTCTTCGAAACGTTCTTTGTCCTGCAAGAGCCCGCATACCAATCCATTTTCCCGCCAGGCCAAGGTTTGATTCTCGCCATGGGCTGGACCATCTTCGGACATCCCTGGGCTGGAGTGGCGATCAGCATCGGTGCGTTGTGCGCGCTTTGCTATTGGATGCTCCGCGCGTGGACCACTCCCGGATGGGCGCTCATCGGCGGACTACTTACCGTGGCTCAATTCGGCCCGCTCAATCAATGGATGAACAGTTATTGGGGTGGCGCTGTTTCGGCCTGCGCCGGCTGTCTGGTTTTCGGATCGTTGCCAAGACTTCGCTCGAGCAGCAGCCCGCGCTATGCGATTTTATTAGGCCTTGGAATCGTTTTCCAATTCCTCACGCGTCCCTACGAAGCTATTTTTCTCATCCTCAGTGCGTTCGTGTTTTTCGTTGTCAACTTCAGGACGATGCTGCGGCCGACTACGATCGCAGCGCTGCTCGGCGCTCCCATCCTCGGTCTGCTTATGCTCCATTGGACGATATCGCCTTACAGGCTGAGCCAGTTTGAGTACGGCGTGCCGACGACGTTTACCGTCCAGCCACTTCCCACGCCGCACCGCCCGCTAACGCGCGAACAACAGTTCGACTACGACACGCAATCTGAGGTTCACGGCCACGGCACGGACTCATTCGTCAGTTATTCACAGCGCTGGGCCAGCCGTCTCCGCTTCTATCGTTTCTTCTTTATTGCGCCGCTCTATCTCGCAATACCGGTATTTCTGCTCCGTTTACGGGAGTTTCGCTTCGCTTGGGTCTTGCTGACAATCCTTCTTTTCAGCCTGGGAACCAACTTTTATCCGTACTTTTACCCCCACTACATTGCCGCATTAACTTGTTTGTTCGTACTGATCGCCGTCGCTGGGCTGGAACGTCTGAGTGCTTGGAATGAGCAGGCCGCGCATATGGTGTTGCTTCTCTGCGCAGCTCATTTCCTTTTCTGGTACGGGCTCCACGCCTCGCGCGACCCGGAGCGCGACGCCGCTCTGTCCCAGTTCGAAACTTGGGACGCCATCAATCATGGCGATCCTCTGGGACGCATCGGGGTTGGCAGGCAACTCGATGCCGCTCCGGGCCAGCAACTGGTTTTTGTGCGCTACTGGCCCCAGCACCGCTTCGACGAATGGGTTTACAATGGCGCCGATATCGACGCTGCGCGCATCGTTTGGGCTCGCGATCTCGGACCCAGCGAAAATCAAAAGCTGCTGCGGTATTATCCAAATCGCACCACCTGGCTGCTGCAGCCCGACGCTCATCCTCCCTTGCTGCAGCCGTATCCCCGCTAAACTACCATCCGGTCTGTTCCATCCTTCCCAGGATCACAGCGCTGTATTCGTTCATCTGCGCTGGTTTTCGCTTCAGCGGCGCGGGAATGATGGCGGCCAGCCGGGCCGATTGTTCGCGTGTCAGGTTCGACGCCTTGGTGTGGTAATAGTGCTCCGACGCCGCCTCCGCTCCGTAGATTCCGGGCCCCCACTCAATCACATTGAGATACAACTCCAGAATCCTGTCCTTCGTCAGAAGCGCTTCCACTAGAGGCACCAGAGAAGACTCCACGCCTTTGCGAACAAAAGAACGTTCCGTTGTTAAAAACAGATTCTTGACCAATTGTTGAGTGATGGTGGACCCGCCGCGTCCCACGCGCTGCCGCTTCAGGTCGTCTTCCAAAACCTTTTGCATCTCGATCCAGTCGAACCCATGATGCTGGCGAAACCGCCCGTCTTCAGCCGCCACCACCGCATGCTGCAGGTTGGGCGAGATCCGGGCAAGCGGCACGAATTCGTACTGCTTCTTATATGCGTGATGTGTTCGAAGGGCCTGTGCCCGGCGTTCCATCTGCACCGTGGTGGTCCACGGATCTATCCAGCGCAGCAAGAAGATGCCCGCGCCGCATAAGCCATACAGCCCTACGACGAACAATATGACGCCGGCCACAATCTTCCGCGGCCACTTCCGCCTCGATTTCATTTCCCTACTAATCTCGCACGAAGCACATTGTTATCATCGGACTTCGCCATGTCCACCGTGTCCCATTTAGACTGCAGCGTTTGCGGCCAGCGTCGAGAAGCCGCCAAAATACACGCCCTGTGCGAATGCGGCGGACCGCTTCTTGTCCGCTACGATCTCGAAAAGGCGCGCGCAACGTGGAACCGCGAGTCGCTCGCGGGCGCACCTGCGTCCATGTGGCGCTACGCTCCCGTGCTCCCCGTCCGCGATCCGCAACATATCGTCTCGCTAGGCGAAGGGTTGACACCCGTGCTGAAAGCGTCCCGCATCGGAGCCATGCTGGGAGCGAACGATCTCTGGGTGAAGGACGAAGGCCTCAACCCGACCGGCTCATTCAAAGCTCGCGGTCTCTCGTGCGCCATCTCGATGTGCGTCGAACTCGGCATTTCCAAAGTCGCAATCGCATCGGCGGGGAACGCCGGGAGCGCGCTTGCCGCTTATGCCGCGGCGGCTGGAATAGAATCGCATATCTTCATGCCCCGCGATGTTCCGCAATCCAACTACACCGAATGCCGCGCCTACGGAGCGCGCGTCACGTTGGTGGACGGCCTCATCAGCGATTGCGCGCGCATCATCACAGAGCGCAAAGACGCCGAAGGATGGTTCGACATCAGCACGTTGAAAGAGCCGTATCGCATCGAAGGAAAAAAGACCATGGGCTACGAAGTTGCCGAGCAGTTCGGATGGACTTTGCCCGGCGCGATTTTCTATCCCACAGGCGGCGGCGTCGGCTTGATCGGGATGTGGAAAGCGTTCGACGAGTTGGAAGCCCTAGGCTGGATCTCGAGCGCGCGCCCGAAAATGATCGTCGTGCAAGCGGCCGGCTGCCAGCCTGTAGTACGAGCATTCGAGAATGGTCAATTGAAGAGCACGTTCTGGGAAAACGCGCACACCGTCGCTGCCGGCTTGCGCGTGCCGAAACCATTGGGCGACGCGCTCTCGCTAACAGCCGTCCGCAAGAGCGGAGGAACGGCCATCGCCGTCAGTGACGAGGAACTTCTCGACGCCAGCGTGCAACTTGCCGCCGGCACCGGAGTTTTCCCTGCCCCCGAAGGAGGCGCATGCTTCGCGGCCCTGAAAAAGCTTCTCGCCAATGGTTTTCTTAAGCCGGACGAACGTATTGTCCTTTACAACACGGGAACGGGTTTGAAATACCTGGAAGCATTTTCCACGCGATTTCCCAGAACTTCGCGCTCCGAACAGGACAAACTCGGCGGCTTGATCACGCCTCGATAAACCGCTATTACCACCCATTTGCTTTTGACACTGCGGCTTGACTTTTGGCACACTAAAGGGGTGTTATGGGAGTCAGCCCTTCCTCCCGGCTTCGGCCCTGCCGGTGTTTCAAGTCCGCGGTCGCGAACCTGCCTCTACAGATGCCTCTCAACAAATGATGTCAAGGAGTCTTGTCAATGAAACTATTTGTGGGGAATCTACCCTATGCGGCTACTGAAGCCGATCTAACGGATTTCTTCTCGCAAGCGGGTGTGGCCGTGGATAGCGTGAACGTAATGCGTGATCGTTTTACCGGCGAGGCTCGCGGGTTCGGCTTCGTGGAAATTAACGACGACACCGCAGCCAATCGCGCCGTCGAAGCTTGCAACGGTCGCGACCTGATGGGCCGCGCGCTGGTGGTCAATGAAGCCCGTCCCATGGTTCCCCGCGAAGGCGGCGGTGGTGGACGCGGCCCCGGTGGTGGCGGTGGACGCGAGCGCCGCGGTGGCCGGCCAGGCCGGTAACACCTCAATCAGCCCTCTAGCATTTTCGCGATGGCGTCCGCGTCGTTCGGTACGACTATCGGACGATTTCCCAGTTTTGCGTCGATCTTCCTGCCGTCGGGATCTTCCAACTGGCCCGTGTGATAGCGGTAGATGTAGTCCGGATCTTTCAGAACGTTTCCCGTCAGAACCGCAACCACGTCTTCGTCCGCGCGAATGGTGCCTGCTTCCGTGAGCTTTCGAATTCCAGCCAGCGTCGCGGCCGAAGCCGGTTCGCAGCCGATGCCGCATTGACCAATCACAGCTTTGGCGTCGGCGATTTCCTGCTCGCTTACTTTCTCTACCGTGCCGTTGGTCACGGTCACTTCGTGCAGCGCTTTGGGCCAGGAAACCGGATCGCCAATCTTGATCGCGGTGGCCAAGGTATGCGGGTCCGCGACGGCGTGGAATTCTCCTTTGGTCTTCATGAACTCGTAGAATGGCGCGGCGCCTTCGGCTTGGATCACAGCCAGCCTCGGGATCTTATGGATGAATCCGAACTGGCACAATTCGCG
>Ga0182024_10017646_pt1 | contig 13370 bp, 13 predicted proteins | sample P32metaG_FD_120480 | JGI IMG/M metagenome (GOLD analysis project Ga0182024, IMG submission 120480) | Permafrost microbial communities from Stordalen Mire, Sweden - P3-2 metaG (Illumina Assembly) | ecosystem: Environmental > Terrestrial > Soil > Wetlands > Permafrost | place: Sweden: Stordalen...
CGGACTGCGCGGGCTACTGAAGTTTTTGCGTGGCGGCGTCGTGGCAGATTAAATTCTCGAAAATCGCAAGCACGTGCTGGCGGTAGCGCACGATGGTTTCCAGTATTGGCCTCAGCTGCGGCTCGCGAACAGTTTCCTTGTCCCACTTCGCCAGCACTACGGCGGGCACTTGGATGTCCTTGCGCAGCTCGTCGGCGGAATGTCCGCGCAAAAAAAGGCCGTAGAAAAATGCAGCTTCTCGCTGCGGGAACTGGAAGTCCTGCAGCCTCTCCTCTAGCGGGTTAGCTGGGGTAGCCATTGTAGAAAATCGCAGTTTACAGATTTTCGCGGACACGTCAAGAGTACACGGCGCGTAAGAGAAAATAAGTTTTGCGTCATAGGCTTGGCTTGCGCGGAGTTTGGTAACAAACTCGCTCACAGGTCTAGCCTGCATAGGAGTTCGTCTGCCCGGCCTCGCGCAACCCTCCTTTTTCCATAGTGGTTGGGCTCCCGACGCTACTCTGCAGCTCGCCCGTCCCAGCAAAAACTTGGATGTCGACTCTCCTCTTTTAGTTTCACCGGAAGGTAAAAGCGCTGTTAAAATTCCGCTCTGGCTCATTTTGATTGGGTTTGGGTTCCAGTCCGCTGCCTCGGCGGAGGCCCGCCGAAATTCTGTAGATTGTGAGACGGGCTGTGCCGTGTAACCTGCGGCCTCAGCAGCAATCTCAATCTGAATTAGCTGCACTCGAAGATGATCACTCTGCTCTCCATTATCGCGCTGGGATTTTTCCTCGGCATGCGCCACGCCACCGACCCGGACCACGTGATCGCCGTCACCACCATCGTGAGCCGCCAGCGCAGCATACGTCAGGCTGCTTTGATCGGAGTGCTATGGGGACTGGGCCATACCATCACAATTTTTCTGGTGGGCTCGGCGATCATTCTTTTCGGAGTGGTAATTCCGCCGCGGCTCGGCCTCACCATGGAGTTGTCCGTCGGCCTGATGCTGATCCTGCTGGGAATTTTGAACCTGACCGGCTTCACGCGCTGGATCACCGAGACGTTCACGCCCGCCGCTGATCCCGCGCACCCGCATACTCACTCGCACGCGCATCCGCACGTTCATGGCGACTTCATTCACAGCCACGCGCACGGGCACGACCCCGAACAGCACGGCCACGCGCCCGAAGCCACGCCCGTCGGCTGGATGGACCGCGTTTTCGGCCAGCTCGGTTTGTATCAGGCGGTGCGTCCGCTGGCGGTGGGACTGGTTCACGGGCTGGCAGGCTCGGCGGCAGTGGCGCTGCTGGTGCTCACCACCATTCGCGACGCGCGCTGGGCCATCGCCTATCTTCTGGTATTCGGCGTGGGGACTATCGCCGGCATGATGCTGATCACCGCGGCCATTGCCATGCCGTTCAAATATTCGCAGCAGCGATTCGCGCGCGTGAACCGCGTTCTCAGCGTCGCCTCCGGCTTGCTCAGCGTGGCCTTCGGCATTTTCATCGTTTATAAAATGGGCTACGTGAACGGCATCTTCACCAGCCATCCCAAATGGACTCCCGAATAAATCGCAGTGGGTGTGTCGCCCGCAGCGCACATTCCTTCCAAATTTAGCAGGAGATTTCGAGGGATTTTTCAGTGCGAGCGCTATATCGCTAGGTGCGGTTGTGGCCCCGGGTAGAAATTTTGTCGGTGTTTGTTTTCTGGAAGTTACGTCGCATTCTATATTTTCAGCAGAACCGGGTAGAAACCTCGTCGGCCATCCCGCCCTCCTCGCCCGTCCTAGGTGGACTCTGGGCAAGCCGGATAGGAATGATCGGGTTTTGCGGTCAGCGAGGGGCGTTTTGGGAGACCCATTTTGGGAAGAGAAAACAGGGTTCGGGCGACCGCTTAAGTGTTGTTTGGCAGAATTCCTAATGTGCGTTCTAGCCCCGGTTAGGATTTTTTCCGTTGTTTGTTTTCTGGGAGTTACGACAAATTCTGTTTGTGGTGCTGTGCCGGTTAGAAGTGGTCTAGACCACTTGCAAATTTGCGCCGAAATTTTGGAATTTTGCGATGGTTTCAAATTGGGAATTGACGGATTGTAGAGCGTCCGAAGTGCGCGCCGAGCCGCGGACGCCGCCTTTTCGCTCCGACTGCGCGCCGCAAAACTTTTCAATAATAGTCACCAAAAAACGTAGCACGCGGTTTTACGAAATACAAGGACCTGTGTGTGTGGATGGGCTAGTACTGGGGAGCTCTTTCATTTGCTTTTTAGAGGCGACGGAGAATTACTGGGTCGTTTTCGGGCACTCACTACCCTGCGCAGCACTTCATCGGGGTCAGCTCTAAGGTCGTGCTCCCAGATCCGGATAGCCTTCCAGCCCTGATCCCGGAGCGTCCGTACAACTTTCTTAGTCATCGTAGGCGGTCCTGAGTCTGGCGACAGTAACGGGGTTCTTTGCCTTTAGGTGGGTAGCGAGGTCCATTTTATATTTTCGAAGAAGATTGACTATATATTTGTGATCATCCGTCCGCGTGCTTACATGGCAAAGAAATGCGCAATTTTCCGCGACGTCCATCGTACGTTTAAACGTCGCCCCAATCATGAACGTATCCAGAGCCCTTAGGAGAGACTTCGGTATCTCCAAACTTGGGGTCGGCTGCGCACCTGGAGAAAGATTACTAATATCATTGAGTGGAAATTCCCGCACGAGATTGGACCCATCTCCAAAAAAATCGTCTCCGCCCACATAGTCCGCGCCGGGATGGCTTAATACAGTAAAGTTGGGCCGGAAATCGTGCCCGGGTGTCTGAAGGAACAACGCTTGCGGAGTAGCCGTTACCTGCAGATAGGTGTTCTTTTCGAAGAATCCGCGCAGATCGGCGATTCGCTCATTGATGGGGCTCCTACTGCCGTCCGCGCGCTTGGCCCGAGTGTTCAGGCTCGCCTGATCGGCTTCGTCGTCAATAATTAAACAAGTCAGGCCCCGTACCCTTCCTCTGGTGAAGTTCTCAATCAGCGTCCTAAGAAGACCAGAGTTTTTTGTGGTTACGATTGCGCACGTCCCACTTTTAATTCTCTGAAGAAATGAGTCTGTATCCTTAAATTCTTTCTTTCCTATAATATCGATCCCAGGGAAAGCTTCCCTCGCTCGCCCGAGCGTTTGCTCGTACAGCGGATCGTTGTCGGTAGTGAGAATGACAATGGTACGATATCCCTCGTCCGCACCCATCGCGCCGGTGACGGTTAAAACACCGGTTTTGCCGCTTTGAACAAGCCCGTAGATGAGTCCGTTGGTCTGTTCCTTTCCACCGCTCAGCGGATCAATCCATGTTTCCACAACCGCTTTAGCGGTATCGTTAATATCTGAAACTTCTTCCGCGCTTCCAATTTGCTTTTTCAGCAGAGCCAAGACCTGATCACAATGATTCATCATCACCTCAGCGGCTAAGAATCCTTCGCCAATTCGACGGCGAGACCTTTTCGCGCAACGGTCCATTCGGGCCGTTGACCTCGTAATGTTCACCGTGCGCCCTGTAACAGGCAATGTGAATTGCAGACTTTCCAGGCGTAACGATGCTGCGGTAGGACTCGTAAGTGAACGCCGCGATTCCATCGGAGCCGCAAATGAGCCCGATTATGATGCGAAACTCTGCTTCTTTAGCCTGCAGAATGACTTGTTCATCCGGCATGAATGTGAATCCCCAAGGGCTCCGACCCCGTGTACTGTATTTCAGAAGAACTAAAATATCTTCGTTTAGAAGAAAAAAAGGTTGTTCATATCTTATGTTCTTGATCTTGCCGTCGCGGACCAAGATATGGAGGGCCGCACCCTCATAAAACTCCTGCTTCTTTATAGCCATTCGCGTGAGGCTTCTCGTAGGGTCACGATGACGAATGATACCACTGCGCTAGTTGACGTTGGAGTTTATTGGACAAGCGAAGGCTTGCGCGGGTGAGGCTGCGCAAAAGGTAGACGGCCTAGAGCGTTTTTTGGAACGCGTTCGTAGGAGTGGTGCACGGGAGGTTACAGAAAGGGGTAGGTGCCCAAGGAACGGGATTGGACGGTGAGGGTAGGACGGGTAAGCTGCTGCGAACGCGTTAAGCACGAGACAACGAGCGGGACACGAGTGGGACAAAATATTGGACGACCGGGGGGGGCGATGGACGTTCGCGTGAATGAGAACATGATAACGACGGCATTTGAGTTGCCGGGATACCGGGTGGCGCGGTCGATGGGGTTGGTGCGGGGGATTACGGTGCGGTCGCGGAGCATATTGGGGACGATTGGCGCGTCATTGGAGACGCTGGTGGGCGGGAACATAACGCTGTTTGAAGAAATGTGCGAGACGACGCGAGAGCAAGCGCTAGAGCTAATGATGCAACATGCGGTGGCGCGCGGCGCGAATGCGGTGATCGGGGTGCGTTACGACTCGAATGAATTGATGCAAGGAGTGACGGAAGTGCTGGTTTACGGGACGGCGGTGGTGGTGGAGAAGGCGGGGTAGGGCGGACCGCGAGGCCCTTCGCCAAGGCACTCAGGGTGAATCCTGCGGATTCAGGTGAAGGGTGCAAAAGGTAGAAAGGCACGAAGCAAGAGGAACGCGCCGCGCGGCTGCTATAAATGTTGGGGCTGAAGCGTCGGGCGAAGTCAAAACCCGCACCCTTCTGAGAAGCGAAGAGTGCGGCACCCTGAACGTCAAGGGCCCTCAAGGCTGAAGCCTGACCTACATAGGCACGCCGCGCAGGAGTTTGGAATTTTTTCGCGGTCTACCATCGAATCACAATCCAACCGAACAACGCCCGCCTGCCATTCGTCGGCCCCAGGATAAAAAGGTGGCCGCTACAAAATCAGAGCAAGCCGTCGAGAAAAACTATTTGGACTTTGCCGGGCCGGGCGTCGATGGGCTGGCTTTAATGGGCGGCCTTTAATAAACGGTCTCTGATGGATCAGTCTTTAGTGGGCCGGTCTTGGATGCGTCGGACTTTGATGCGCCTTTCAGGGCTTCGTGGATGGCGAGCAGTTCTTCGTCTTTGTAGCGCAGGCGGGGCCAGAAGAAGCCGCGCAGGCCGTCGCCTTTGCGGCGCGGGACGATGTGGACGTGAAGATGCGCGACGCTTTGGCTGACTACGTTGTTCATGGCCACGAAGCTGCCTTCCGCCTTAATCACCTGCTGAACTTTTCCAGCGAGCATTTGCGCGTTCAAGAAAAATGGGCCGACGAGCGCAGCGGGCAGGTCCGACAACGTGTGATAGTGCGCCTTCGGGACGAGCAGGACATGGCCGGGGAAAAGCGGGCGCACGTCGAGAAAAGCCATGGAGATTTCGTCTTCGAAAATAATTTTAGCTTCCAGTTCGCGCGACACGATCTTGCAGAAAAGGCAGAGTTCTTCCTGGCCGTCGGTTGTTTCTTGCAGTTTTTCAGGGGAGCGCGACTTTTTCATGCGTTTACCTCTTCTTGCGTTTACCTCAGCGCTTGGACTGGCTCGGGGACTTCCTGTGAGCCAAAGCGCGTAACCACGGAAGCGCCAAGCGACACGATCAAACCAATGATAAAGACGAGCGAGCCCACGAGGGGTATCAATTCGAGCAGAGACAGCGCCAAGACTCCGCCGATGCAGGCCCATATGCCTCGGGTTTGCGGAAACGCGAGGCGCGCGACCCAATCTCCCAGGCCGGTGGCGCCGGTGGCGGCAACGGCTGCCAAAAGCAGCAACAAAATAACGGCGGCGACGATTTCCGCGTGGCCGAGATAGCGCGTCAGCCAATCGAGGCCATAAAATATGGCGAGAGAAACGATGCCGGTAAAAAACACGGAGGCCGGGCGACGTTCGATGGCGAGCGAAGCGGTTTCGGCGCGCTTGTCGCGGACAATTAAATAACCGAACGCCACGAAAAGGACGTTGATGATGGCGAGCGTGAGACTACCAACAAAAGTGGGCCGATATTGGCCGGGAATGAGGAGATAGGGAAACGACTCAGAATTACCTGCGATCACGGAGTCGGGTTGGCGATTGACATATCCGCCGAAGGCGACGGCTTTTCCGGAGATTTTGCTATTTCGGTTTGATTCAATGCGGCCGCCGATGGCGACCACGCCGCCATCAACTTGGCCATCGACGAAGATGCCGCCGCCGAGCGTGATGATGTCGCCGCTGACGTGGCCGCGAACGTGCACGCTGCACATAAAGCATTGCACGTCGACGGCGGTATCGCCGCTTTCGATGGCGATGTCCTGCAAAACTTTTATGCGATTCAGGCTGGGATCAGGTTGAGCACTCGCCGAGACGCTGAACGCTGAAACCAGGGCAAGGATGGCGAGCGAGCGAATCATCGTCCGGGCGAGGCGAGTCATCGTCCGGGCGAGGAGGCCAGTCTTCGCTGAAGCCCTATGGCCGGCGGGTTGCGGCGCGTGGGCATAGTGAGTGCGCACATGCGATGCGACGTGCCGGTTGCGTTGGCGGTTTCCATTTTTCAATTTAGTGAAAAAGAAGCGACGACTTTAGGAGTTCGCCGCGACGCCCGTGCATTGAAGCCGCGGGCGCCGCGAAAAACTTAGTCTAAGGAATCAGCGGATGCAATGCTATTTCTTGGCGTGGGCGTAATTCTCTCCAACCTGCGCCCAGTTGATGACGTTCCACCAAGCCTCGGTGTATTCCGGCCGGCGATTTTGATATTTCAGGTAGTAGGCGTGTTCCCAGACGTCCAGACCGAAGAAGGCCTTGCCGCCGTCCATGATGGGGTTGTCCTGATTGGCCGAGGATTCAATGGTGAGTTTGCCGTCGCGAACGAGAAGCCAAGCCCAGCCTGAGCCGAAGCGCTTGGTGGCCGCATCGTTAAGCTTGGCCTTGAAATCGGCAAAACTTCCGAAGGAAGACTTGATGGCGCCAGCGAGATCGCCGCTGGGTTCGCCACCGCCGCCCTTCTTCATAATTTTCCAGAACATGGAATGGTTCATGTGGCCGCCGCCATTGTTGCGAACAGCGGTGCGGATGTTCTCGGGCACTTTGTTAATTTGCGCGAGCAATTCCTCAACGGAAAGCTTTTGAAGATCCTCGTGGCCTTCCAGGGCCTTGTTCAGGTTGGTGACGTATGCGGCGTGGTGCTTGTCGTGGTGAATCTCCATGGTCTTGGCGTCGATGTAGGGTTCGAGTGCGTCGAAAGCGTAAGGCAGTGGTGGCAATGTAAAAGTCATCTGGGGAGCAGCTCCTTGTCCAGTTTGGGTCATTATGTACCTCCCGATTTTCTGTTCCTGCCCCGTAATTATACGCGCCTGACAGGTGACAGCGGAACAGACTGTCGAAATTTAGATGTTTGGAAGGGGGCGAAGATGCCATCCGTGGAGCATGTGGAAAAGCACTTCACCGCGACGGCGGCGGTGCGCGACATCGTGATCGGAGGGGCGGACGGGCTCACTGTGCCGTTCGCGCTGGCCGCCGGACTAACCGGTGCGCTTGCATCCACACACATCGTGGTGACCGCGGGATTGGCGGAAATTGCGGCGGGGTCAATCGCCATGGGACTGGGCGGATATCTGGCCGCGAAAACGGATAGCGAGCATTACGCTTCGGAGCTGGATCGCGAGTATCGCGAGACTGTGGAGTTACCGGAAATCGAAACAGAAGAAGTGGCCAAGGTGTTTCGCGATTACGGGCTGACGCAGGAACAAATGACGCCGATCGTGACGACGATTACGTCGAACCAAAAGAAATGGGTGGATTTCATGATGCGCTTTGAACTCGGATTAGAAACGCCGGACCCGGCGCGTGCGAGCCGCAGTGCTGGGACTATTGCGGCGTCTTATATCGTGGGCGGCCTGGTGCCATTGGCGCCCTATATATTGATGCACAACATTGTGGAGGCGCTGTGGGTTTCGGTTGGCGTGACGCTGCTTGCGCTTTTTGTTTTTGGCGCGATTAAAGGGCATTACACCGGGGTAAAACCATTGCGTGGCGGCTTTCAAACCGTACTGGTGGGAGGACTGGCAGCAGCGGCGGCTTTTGGTATTGCGCGATTGATCAGCAAGTAAGTTGGGGCGCAGGTCTAAGCGTGGCGCGGCGGGCGCAGCATGCTGCGCCCCTACAAAAGCAAGGCCTCGCCACAGATTCCGAACGGCGACAATCCGAAAAGCTTCAGCGCCAAGTCCTCACGTTAGCTCTATTGCTGTGCGGTGCCGAGGTTTCCGAACGGCCATAGTCCGAAAAGCTTCAGCGCCACGTCCTCATGTTTATCCACGAGCATCTGCGCGGTTTTTTCCTGCGGCCACGGACTTGCGAGGCGCTCTTGGCGATCGGCAATCCAAAAAGCGGTTAGCGCCATGACGGTGGCATCACGGTCGAGAATGTCGGCCTGCACCTTGTCGAAGGTGTCCACCGCGGAATGGTGCGTGTATTTATATTCGGGCGAATCCTGGTCGAGATTGATGCCCGGCAATCCGGCGAGGATGAAGGGACCGGTATCGGTGCCGAACTCGACTTCGTCGTCCACTTTCAGATTGCCGAAAGCCTGAAGCGAAGCGGTGAGTTTTTTAACGGAGGGGATTAAGTCCGCACGGCCGCCAAGCTGCAGGCCAACCACGGGACCTTGGCCGTTATCAAGCACTACGGCTGCGATGTGATTGGACATTTCGTTCTGGTGAGCTTTCACATACGCGATGGAGCCGAGCAAACCTTGTTCTTCTCCGGTAAAGAGCACGAAGCGAATGGTGCGGAGGGGTTTTTGTCCGGATTTCATGATGGCTTCCGCGGCCCCAAGCGCTGCGACTGCGCCGAAACCGTTGTCAGTGGCACCGGAGGCTAGATCCCAGGAATCGAGATGTCCTCCGACTACGATGACTTGCTCAGGATGTTCCGTGCCGCGAATTTCACCGACGACATTGGCCGATTCGACGTGGCCATCGGTGACGCGATTTTGCACGTCAATTTTCAAACGCACACTTTTGCCGTGGTCGAGATAACGTTCAAGCTGCTCCTGGTCCTCGGCGGCCATGCTGACGACGGGAATGTCATAGTAAGTATCAAATCCTAGAATGCCGGTGTGAGTGAGGTGCATACCTTGAGCCATGCCGCCTCCCTGACCGCCAATGACGGCGACGGCTCCCGCTTGATGCGCAGCCTTCAGGAACGATCCGAACTTGGCGAAGCTAGCCATGCGATCCGCGGGCGGCTCGCCGACGTGAACGACCAGCAGAATTTTTCCCTTCCACCTTGAAGGGTCTTTCATCTCTTCATCGAGCTGATAGGAATTCACGGAGATGACGTCGGCTTCCGCGCCGCCCGCGGCCGTGGAGCCCACCCATCCCAGAGAATCGATCATGAGGCTGCGGTGGATGGGAGCAACGATCTCAGCGTGAGCGGAAACCCGCGTCCAACCGCGCGAAAGCTGCCAAGTTTCCGAGTGAACGTTTTCGAGGCCGGCAGCCTTCATTTTGTCGAGGCCCCAGGCTATGGCTCGTGCTGCTTCAGGTGAGCCGGTCACACGGCCGCCGATATCGTCGCTGAGTTCGCGAAGGTTTTCGTATGTGTTGGTTTCCATCATTCCAGCACCGGCAACGGCGCTCAGCGATCTGAGCATTCCGTCGTCGGGGCTGGCGGAATTATCGCCTGCGGGCGCGGCAAACCCGCCCATGGCGGGACGGACAGCCGCAAAGATAAAGATTGCTGAACAAGCGAGCACAAGTATTTTTCGCATGATTTGCGCAAAACCCCTTTCAAGTTTGGGATCGTCGCCGACTGTGGAAATAACCGGCCGAAACGTCTTCAGAGCGACTGTTAGACGGTTCATAAACCCATTCGTTACTGGGCATTATAAGTGCCCAGCGAGCGCTAATGGCCGCAGACCATATTGCACAAGATTTCCTGCCTGGCCCATGGATTTCTTAGAGGTGACCTCAAGTATAATTCCTGCATCTATATAGCCGGGGGATATCAGGCCGGATCCCTTGCGGGAGAGCTAAACACCAATAGCTGCGAGATACGTCAAATATATTAACTCGCGGATCGCGATATACGCGCCAGACGAGATCAATAAAATACAGGAGACAGTCATGGAAAGCAGAGTTTTGAAAATTCGCCGCTGGGTTGCCACCGTCGTGGTACTCGCGGCGCTTGCGGGAGGCGCCCTACTCTCGCAAGGTGCTAGAAATTGGACGGACCATACGGTTTTTGGCGCGCCAAGAGCACCGATAGCGATCACCCAGAATGCGCTGCCGGTGAGCCTGGGCAACTTCGCCAATGGTTTTTCCGCAGTCTTGAAACCAGCGCTTCCGGCAGTGGTCAATATCAGTTCTTCCAGAGTGGTGAAGGGCGGACGCAATCAGATGTCCCCGATGTTCAACGATCCATTTTTCCGCCAATTTTTTGGCGATCAAGGCCAAGGCGAAGCGCGGCCGCAGCGTGAGCAGAGTTTGGGATCGGGAGTTATCGTCAGCTCGGATGGAACGATTCTTACCAACAATCACGTCATCGATGGGGCTACCGACATCAAGGTGTTCCTCAACGACAAGCGCGAGTTCCAGGCCAAGCTGATCGGAACCGATCCAAAGACCGACATCGCTGTCTTGAAAATTGACGCTTCGAATTTGCCGACTCTTCCGCTCGGTGATTCAAATCAATTGCAGGTTGGCGATCTGATATTCGCGATCGGCGATCCTTTCGGAGTTGGCGAAACGGCCACTATGGGTATCGTGAGCGCCACGGGGCGCGGCGGATTCGGAATCGAAAGCTATGAAAACTTTATCCAGACAGATGCTGCCATTAATCCGGGCAATTCCGGCGGTGCGATGATCGATATTCACGGAAACCTGGTGGGCATCAATACCGCCATTCTTTCTCACGGCGGGGGTATGGGCGGGGAAGGCGGCAACGAAGGTGTGGGATTCGCAATTCCAGTAAGCATGGCCAAGCCGGTGATGGACCAGATTCTCAATCACGGCAAAGTCGTGCGCGGTTACCTCGGCGTGCACATCCAGGATTTGACGCCCGAGCTCGCGAGAGCTTTTGGACTGAAGGACTCCGGCGGCGTGTTAATCGGAGATGTTTCGTCCGGAACTCCGGCAGCTCAAGCGGGACTGAAGAAGGGGGACGTGATACTTCAAGTTAACGGCCAGCCTGTAAACGCGTCGAACCAGCTTCGCGTTCAGATTTCACAGTTCGCACCGGGCACGCCGATTAAATTGGAGATTTGGCGCAACGGCGGAAAACAAGATGTTTCGCTGAAGCTCGCCGAATTGAACGAGAAGGAAGAAAAGCAAGCTACCGGGGAAACCAGCGGAGCTGCTCTGGAAGGAGTGCAGGTCCAAGACCTTACTTCCGACATCAGCCAAGAGCTCAATTTGGCTCCTGGAACTCACGGTGTAGTGGTGACCTCAGTTGATCCGTCAAGTCCGGCGGCAGCTGCGCAACCACCGCTAAGTCGCGGAGACGTGATTCAGGAAATCAACCACAAGCCGATAACCAACACGTCTGACTATCAGCAAGCAATGTCAGGCGCGGACAAACAACCGGTACTATTGCTGGTAAATCACGGTGGCGTAACGGGATATGTGGTAGTTGAACCACGCTAGTAGATTAAGGTAGGGTAAACTAAGAACTGGTCGGAAGAGGGCACGCCGGGTGAATCCGGCGTGCCTTCGTTTTTGAAACCGGTTCTATAAATTCCGCAACTAACCTCCCCAGCCGGGTTAGATTTATAAGTGGGGCGAACTGTGGATAGGCTGCTGTTAATCCCGAATCAAACCCCAGCCTACCATGTCGTAACAGCTACCCCGGCGGTTATCGCTTTCAACACGACAGGCGATAGAATAGTACTTCAGTCCTATTCACGGAGACCTCCCGGCCTAGTACTAATTGTAGTTAGCCGCAATTCTGTCTCGACGAATCGTAAATGAGTAATGAGGATACTTGGTGAAAGCTATGGCGCGGATTACAAGTCGAGCGGTTCTTAACGAATCATTGCTCCCCGAGGCGCAGCCTCGCTGGGATTTGTTCAGTGCGGGATTTGGATTGCAGTGCCTTGCAGTCGCTGCACTGGTGATCATCCCGATGCTGTTGCCCCAAAAGATGGATCTGTTTCACCGTTACTCGGTGATGCCGATTGAAGCGCCGCCGATCGTGGCGTGGAAGCCGCAGCCTGTTCAGCCAGCGCCAAAGCCGACGCCGGTGAAGCGCGAGATTGTGAAACCGCCCGAGCCTCCCAAGGTGGCAGTGGTAGAGCCTCCCAAACCAAAAATCTATTCACCGGTAGTAACCGCACCGATTGCGAAGCCGGCAACCGCGCGCAAGAACACTCCGACACCTGACGTTCCGGTAGTTGCAAAAGCATTCCCAGATCAGAACCCTCCGTCCTCAATGGGAAGTTCTGCAATACCGACATTGAGGAAGCCTCGAGAGGCGGTTCAGACGGGCGGGTTCGGCGATCCCGATGGAGTGGCTCCGAACGGCAAGACGGATCGCAAAGCAAACATTGCAACGGCTGGTAGTTTTGATCTTCCTCCAGGGCCTGGTACCGGCAACGGAACCGGCGGAGCGAAGGGCGCAAAGGGAGTAATCGCCAGCACGGGATTTGGCAATGGTGTTGCAGTTGGTAGCCCGGGCGGGTCGGGCCACGGCAGCGTGCAGCAGGGCGTTTTCGCAGATGAACACGCGGTGGCAGCGGGTCCTAAAGTAAAACAGGCTGCGGTTGTATCGAAGACGACTCCGATTGAAATTCTTTTTAAGCCGAAACCGGCTTACACGGACGACGGCCGTGCCAAAAAAATTGAAGGCGATGTAGTGTTGCAGGTTCTGTTCACCGCTTCCGGCGAAGTTAAAGTTCTGAGTGTGGTGCAGGGGCTGGGTCACGGTTTGGATGAGTCGGCGCAAACGGCCGCGCGCCAGATCCGTTTTCGTCCGGCTCAGCAAGACGGGCAGCCAGTAGATTTGACCGCTAACGTTCGGATTACGTTCCAACTGGCATATTGATAGGGGGGAAAGGCAATGAGTACGTTGAAGAATTTTTGTCTCACGGTATTGCTGGCCGGGAGCCTCGCAGGCACCGCTTCGGCACAAAACAATCAGACCGCGGACCAGACGCAGCCGCAGGCCGGCGCAACCGCCGGACCGGTGACGACCGTGGACCAGGCGATCGATCGTGTGATTGCGCGTGAGCACGAAGAAATTGCCACCATCCGGCGGTTCAATCCAGTTATTGAAACGTACATCCAGGACATGAAGCCGGACAAGGAAATGGGAACCATGCCGGTGCGTGACCACTATTTCCTGGGTCAAGCCGATCTTTCCAAAGGCGTAGTGGATCACTCGATGTTGAATGGAAAGAAAGGAAAGCTGGACAACTTGAATCCGATTTCTCATCTGAGCGGGATGTTTAGTTCGTCGTATATCCCGGATGGTTTTTTGCAGATGATTTA
>Ga0182024_10017647_pt1 | contig 13369 bp, 12 predicted proteins | sample P32metaG_FD_120480 | JGI IMG/M metagenome (GOLD analysis project Ga0182024, IMG submission 120480) | Permafrost microbial communities from Stordalen Mire, Sweden - P3-2 metaG (Illumina Assembly) | ecosystem: Environmental > Terrestrial > Soil > Wetlands > Permafrost | place: Sweden: Stordalen...
CCTTCAGCGCGTCGAGCGCCAGCGATACGTCGAACTCGCGGCGGAGCGTCGACTTCAATCCGATTTCGATGTTGTCGTAATCGACGAACACCGCAATGTTGAGTTTGTCTTGCATTCTATCTTTCTTGAAAATTTTCAAATGCGGCGCAGCGAGAGCCATTCAGGCCGTCTGCTTCACCGAGCTGCGGATGAAATTCACTATTGAATCAAGTGTCGCGCCTGGTTGATACACCTGCGCGACGCCAATCCGTTTCAGTTGCGCGGCATCCTCATCCGGAACGATGCCACCCACTATGACGAGCACGTCGCTCATCTGTTTTTCCTTCAACAACTCCATCACCCGGGGCACGATGGCGTTGTGCGCTCCGGAAAGAATCGACAGGCCGATGACCTGCACATCCTCCTGAAGCGCCGCGTTCACAATCATCTCAGGAGTCTGCCGGAGACCGGTATACACCACTTCCATTCCGGCATCACGCAACGCACGCGCGATTACTTTCGCGCCACGGTCGTGTCCGTCGAGGCCCGGTTTTGCCACCAGTACCCGGATCCTGTGGTGATCCATATTTGCTAGAGACTCGTTCCGCCGTTTTCCTAAGGAAACCGGTGGAACACCTCGCACTCAGTATAGAACTAATATGGACCCCCGATTGACTGACCCTCCGCCCCACCCTAAACTTGACCCATGGCGGATCCTGAACAACTGCCGTCGGTAGGCGAGCTGCAATTCCGCCGCGCCCAGCCGATTGATACCACCGAAGCACCCTCTACCCGCGCCTGCGAAGCATGTAAACAACTGATTTCGGGCGAATATTATCAGGTGCAGAACCACGTGATCTGCCCCCAGTGCGCCGCGAAAATTCAGGCGGGAAAGCAGGCGCAGAGGCCGGTTCCTTGGGTTCGTTTCGTAATTTTTGGGGTGGGGGCGGCGGTGGCGGGGAGCATCCTCTACGCGATTCCTCTGGCGATGGGCTTTCAAATCGGCATCGTGGCGCTGGCGGTGGGCTGGATGGTGGGGAAGGCGATTCGCAAGGGGTCGTATGGCACCGGCGGCCGGAGGCAGCAGGTTCTGGCCGTCGCACTCACCTATTTCGCGATCAGCACGAGCATCATACCGGCGGCCGTTTTCATCGGGGTCAAAAAAGGTGTCGCGGCACGGCAGGCGCCGAAAAAGCCGCCCACACTCCAGCCCGTGAAGCCGAGACTCTCTCCGGGAAAACTGGCGGCGGGAATCGCGCTGGTGGCGCTCGTCTCCCCCTTCCTCCAATTGAAGACGTCGCCGGCCGGCGGTCTCATCTCGCTCTTCATCCTCTTTATCGGACTTCAGCGCGCCTGGGTTCTGACCGCCAGACACGAGATAATGGTTACAGGACCGTATTCGTGACTACTGTTGCATGTCCTGATTGTGGAACGCCTGTCCAAGAATCGGCGCTCAGCTGCCCTTCGTGCCATTGCCTGACCCATGCGAAGGAACTGGAATCGCTGGCAGCGCAGGCGCAGCAGGCGACTGTTCGCGGAGACCTTACCGCGGCGCGCGAATTTTGGCTGCGGTCGCTGACCCTTCTGCCGCCGGATAGCGTGCAGTACCGGTCGATTAAAGCGCATATCGATAATCTCAAGACGGCTCCGCAGGGCAATGGCTGGAAGAAGGGCGCGGCCGGTATTGGACCCGCGATCCTGCTGCTGCTCACCAAAGGCAAATTGCTGTTGCTCGGCTTGACCAAGCTGAGCACGCTGCTCTCGATGCTCGCTTTCGCCGGCGTCTATTGGGCCCTATACGGATGGAAGTTCGCGGTCGGCATGGTTTTCTCGATTTACATCCATGAGATGGGACACGTGTTGACCCTGCGTGAATACGGCATTCCGGCCAGCGCGCCGATGTTCATTCCCGGATTCGGCGCGTTCATAAGACTGAAGCAGCTTCGCATCACGCCGATTCAGGATGCGCGCGTCGGGCTCGCGGGACCGATCTACGGACTGGGAGCCGCAGCGTTCGCGCTGGCTGCCGGATTCGTGACCGGAGCGAAGGCGTGGGACGCGATCGCGCATTTTGGCGCCGTGATCAATCTGTTCAACCTGATTCCGGTCTGGACTCTCGACGGATCCCGAGGTTTTACGTCGCAGACGCGGCAGCAACGGCTGATCATTCTCGCCGCGGCGGGAGTTTTGTGGTGGGTGACCGGCGAAGTGATGCTGGGACTGGTCACTTTGGGCGCCGGTTATCGGCTGTTCACGAAGGACGCGGCGCAGGAGCCGGATAACGTCGGCATGGGTCAGTTTTTGGGGCTGCTGGCGGCGTTGTCAACGGTGGCGATGCTGGCGGAGCGGCATGCGCAGTAGTTTTAGCCGATCGTCAACAGGGAAGCCAGAACAGCAAGCGCCAGCGCCACCGGCATCACCATCACACCGTATCGCAGAAATCTCCCAAAGCTGATATCTTCCCCGTCCCGCCGCAGCGCAATTAACCACAGAATGGTTGCCAAAGACCCGCTGACCGATAAGTTCGGTCCCAGGTCTACGCCAATCAGGACCGCGTTCCGGATCGCTGTCGATACGCCGTGCAAGGCGCTCCCCGCAATCAATCCAATGGGAAGATTGTTCGCGATATTCGATAAAAAAGCCACGCCGAAGGCCGCCGATAAACTGCCCGCCGCCGGACCCATGGCCGCGGCTTCTTCTAACGCTCCCCGGCTCAGAACGAGTACTCCGGCCTGATCCACAGCCGCGACCAGCACGAACAATCCCGCCACTAACGGCAGCACGCTCCACGAGATATGTTTCACGATGCCCACCGGTGCGTCAACGTCCTGAAGCGCCACCAGACCCGTCGCAGCCATCGCCGCCAGCAGCGTCGGCAAACCCAGATCGACGTTGACAGCCGACGCAATCATCGATGCGATGGCCGCTCCGCCGATGCCACAGGCCGCCAGTTTTCCTCCGGCCGAGAGCGGCGCCGGCTCGGTCTCGCGCTGAATCGTCCCCTCCAGCTCTTTGCGGCAGCACAGCCGGAGAACGAAGAACGTCGCTAAAATCGATACCAGCGAAGGCAGCCCGAAGGAACGGCACCATACCTCGAGCGCGGGCATTTTCGATCCGTAGACCACCAGGTTTGCCGGATTCGAGATGGGCAGCACAAAACTTGCCGCATTCGCAATGAATGCGCAGATCAGCAGATAAGGAAGCGGTCTCGCGCGAGCTTTTTTCAACGCGGCGAGAACCGCCGGAGTCAACACCACCGCCGTCGCGTCGTTCGACAGAAAAATCGTGACCACCGTACCCACCGCGTAAACGATCGCGAACAGCCTCTTCGGCGATCCCTTCGCCAGGTCGATTGCCACCACCGCGACCCAATCGAAAAACCCTTCGCGCCGCGCCAGCTCTGCCAGCACCATCATGCCCGTCAGAAACAGGTACACATCGGTGCCCCGGCCCACCGCAGCCAGCGCATCGCGTGCGGAAATCAGACGGCATACCACCAGTAGCACAGCGCCTGCCGACGCCCACACCGCGTCCGGAATCCTGCGCGGCCCGGCAAGAATCAGCAGGATCGTAGAGCCGGCAATCGCCCAAATCAGCACATGATTCATGCCGGGGCCGCGATGTTCACGCGCATACGCATATCATAAAGACATCCGATGTCCGCCGACGATAGCGCCCTGAAATACCGCGCGCTCCTGCAAATTTCCGAGGCCCTCCTCGCCTGCCGCGACCGCGACGCCCTGGTCCGCTCCCTATGGGATACCCTGCACCCTCTGATCGCCTTCGATTACCTGGTGATCATGAGCTACGATGCCGTCCGGAACCTCGTCACTTTGAAAGCCATCGCCGGCATGGATCACCACGATCCGGATCGCCCCACGCAGTGGCCGGTCGAAGGCAGTCCCCTCGAAATCGTGCTCCAGACCGGGCAGCCTCTGTACGTTCCCGATATGTCGCTCGAGACCAGATTCCGCCCCGACCTGATGGAAATCTACCAGCAGTACAACATCCGCAGCGGCTTCTGGATCGCCCTCCACACCGCCCGCGGCATGCATGGTGTGATCGCGTTCAGTTCCTGTACGCCCAATGCCTACACCGCGGAGGATCGCGAGTTCATGCAGCACATCGGACGCCAGGTCGCCATCGCCAACGAAAACGCTCTCGCCTTCGAGGAGATCAATGAGCTCCGCCGCCACATCGAGGACGAAAAAGTCTATCTGGAAGAAGAAATTCGCAGCGAGTACCGCTTCGATGAAATGGTCGGCGCCGGCCCCGCTCTGCGCGGCGTCCTGCAGCAGATCCAGACCGCCGCGCCCACCGATTCTTCCATTCTCATCCAGGGCGAAACCGGAACCGGCAAGGAACTGGTCGCGCGCGCGATCCATCGCCTGTCGAGCCGCGCCAATGCCACCTTCGTGAAACTCAACTGCGCCGCCATCCCCGCCGGCTTGATCGAAAGCGAACTTCTCGGCCACGAAAAAGGAGCCTTCACCGGAGCCGTAGGCCAGCGCATCGGGCGTTTCGAGCTCGCGCACCGCGGAACTCTCTTTCTCGACGAGATCGGCGAGCTGCCTCTCGAAATGCAGCCGAAACTTCTGCGCGTATTGCAGGACGGCCAGTTCGAACGCCTCGGCGGCACGCGCACCATCCAATCCGATTTTCGATTGGTGGCAGCCACTAATCGCGATTTGCGGACCATGGTCGCCGAACAACACTTTCGCGCCGATCTGTTTTATCGGGTCAACGTCTTCCCCATCACCCTTCCCGCCCTGCGCGAGCGCCGCGAGGACATTCCCACGCTGGTCCGCTATTTCGTCCAGGAATTCTCCAACCGGATGCGCAAGACCATAAACGCGATTCCGGCCGAAGTGATGGAAACCCTGGTGAATTATTCCTGGCCCGGCAACATCCGCGAGCTTCGCAACATCATCGAGCGATCGGTCATCCTCACCCCCGGCAAGCGCCTTACCATCCCCAAAGACGATCTGCACGAATCCCGTCCCCATGCCCCCACCCACGTTCTCACCATGGACGATGCGGAGCGACGCCACATCCTCGACGCACTGGACGCGTCGAATTGGGTCGTCGGAGGTCCCGGCGGAGCCGCCTCCATGCTTGGAATGAAGCGAAGCACCCTCCAATCCCGCATGCAGAAGCTAGGGATCATGCGCCGATATGTCGGCACCTGCTGAAATACCGGCGCCGAAAAATCGGCACTTTAGCACTTAACTTATAGAAACTAATATTCGGTTTGTCGCATGCATTGCAAGTAAGCGATGATGAGGGCGCAAGTAAGTTCCGTCGGCGATCGTGTGAGGTTGAGCGTCTGCGGGCGTCTGGCGGAGGGGTGGGTCCCTGAACTTGAAAGTTGCTGGCGCTCCACCCGGATCGATCATCCCCAAAGCAAAATTTTGGTCGATCTTAAGCATGTGACTTTCATCGATGATAAAGGACGCTCCCTGCTGGAGCGCATGCACCAAGAAGGCGCGACGTTCGCCGCCGCCGGCCTGCTCACGCGGGCCATTATCGACAAAATCATACGGAAAGAGGCATAAATTGACTGTTCTAAGGGCAGTTATGGCGCTATCGAGCACGTTCTTTCCGCTGTTAGCGCAATTTAACGGCAGCACGCCGGCGGGCGAAGCGACCTCCGCGCCATTGAATCTGTCTCTCGATGACGCCATCGCCCGAGGCTTGAAAACCAATCTCGGATTGCTCACGCGCGAAAATTCCTCGACCAGCGCGCGCGTCGACCGCATGCGCTTACTGGCTGCGATGCTGCCGACCGTGGACGCCAGCGTCTCCTTGAGCGAGCAGCAGGTTAGTCTCGCGACCTTCGGGTTTCATTTCCCCGGCGTGCCGACCGTTATCGGGCCATTTCATTACCAGGACGCCGGCGCGGACGCCGAGATTCCTCTTTATGACGGGCGCACTCTCAACGCCTGGCGATCGCGGAAGGAAAGCCAACGCGCGGCCGATCTCTCGGTGAAGGACGCGCGAGACCTGGTGGTGCAGGCGGTGGCATCGGCCTACCTGCAGATCATCGCGACTGCGGCCCGCGTGGATGCCACCAGGGTGCAGGTGGAAACGGCGCAGGCTCTCTACGAACGCGCCCGCGATCAACACCGCGCGGGCACCTCCCCCGCTATCGACGAGCTTCGTTCGCAGGTTGAATTAAAGACCCAGCAGCAGCAGCTTCTGGCCTTGCAGAACCAGGTTGCTAAGGATAAACTGACGCTCTCGCGCGCCATCGGGTTGCCCTCCGGCCAGGCCTTCGAGATCACTGACAAGGCTCCCTATAAACCGCTCGAAGCGCTCACTCCGAACGACGCATTGCAGAAGGCCTTGGCCACCCGTTCCGATTATCAGAGCGCGCAGGCGCAGGTCCGCGCCGCGGAACTCGCTCACCGCTCCGTCTCCGATGAGTGGCAGCCCACCGCCAGCATCAGCACCAACTACGACCTGGTGGGACCCACCCTCGATAATTCGCACGGCACCTTCGCCGTCACAGGCTCGATAAGGATGAATATTTTCGACGGCGGAAAGCGCCGCGCGGATATCCTTGACGCGAACAATACCATCAAACAGCGCAGAGAGGAACTGGCCAGTCTGCAGGGACAAATCGATCAGGACGTGCGCGCCGCCCTGCTCGATCTGAAGTCGGCGGCGGATCAGGTTGCCGTAGCCCAGGACAACGTCGGACTGGCGGACCAGACTCTTACGCAGGCTCGCGACCGCTTCGCCGCCGGAGTCACGGACAACATCGAAGTGGTGCAGGCGCAGGATTCGGCCGCGGCCGCACAGCAGAATCTCATATCCGCGGTCTATGCGCACAACCTCGCCAAAGTAGCTCTGGCGCGGGCGATGGGCGCGACCGAGGCGAATCTCAAGACATTCATGGGAGGAAAGTAGTCATGGCGGAAGTGCAGGCGAATACGAAAAATAATAAAGTGCTGGGGCGGATTCTGATCGTCTTCGCGCTGCTGGTGCTTATTTCGGGCGGCTATATGTTCTGGCTGCACCTGTCCAGATTCGAATCGACCGATGACGCCCAGGTGGACGGCCAGGTCTACGCCATCAGTTCCCGCGTCAGCGGCCACGTGATCGACGTGAAGGTCGAAGACGAACAGCAGGTGAAGGCAGGCGACGTTCTCGTCGTGCTCGATCCGAAGGATTACGAAGTCGCCGTCGCGAAAGCCCGCGCCGATCTGGCCGACGCCGTGGCCACATACTCCAGCAGCCGCAGCGACGTTCCCATCACCTCCGTCAACACGAAAAGCACCCTGACCACCGCCAATTCCGCCCGCCTCGACGCAAGCGCCGGTGTATCCGGCTCGGAACAGCAGCTCGGCGCCGCCCGCGCCCGTCTGTCGACCGCGCAGGCCAACGTCCGCGTCGCGCAGGCGAACTTCACCAAGGCTCAACAGGATGTCGAGCGCTACAAACAGCTGGTCTCGAAGGACGAAATTTCGAAGCAGCAGTACGACCAGGCGGTAGCCGCGCAGGAAGCCGCCCACGCCACGCTCGACGCGCAGAACGCCCAGGTCATGGAAGCGGCGCAGAACATCTCGGTCGCGGAGAAAAACGTCGAACAGGCCCGCACCCGCGTGGAACAGGCCGACGCACAGATCCAGGCCGCGCTCACCGGACCGCAGCAGATCCAGGTTACGGAGGCCAAAGCTCAATCGGCCGCCGCGAAAGTCGAGCAGCAGAGAGCCCTGCTCGATCAGGCCGAACTCAACCTGAAATACACCACCATCCTCGCTCCGGTCGACGGCGTGGTGGGCAAGAAAAACGTCGCCATCGGGCAGAACGTATCCGCGGGACAGGAGTTGATGGCGGTCGTGCCGCTCGACAACCTGTGGATCACCGCGAATTTCAAAGAGACCCAGCTTCAGAAAATGCGCGTGGGCCAGGAAGTGAAAATCAAAGCCGACGCCTATGACCGGACCTACACCGGCAAAGTGCAGCGCATCGCGGGCGCGAGTGGCGCGCGCTTCAGTCTCCTGCCGCCCGAAAACGCCACCGGAAATTACGTCAAAGTGGTGCAGAGGATCCCTGTCCGCATCGCCCTCGATCCGGGCCAGGATAGCGAGCACCTGTTGCGGGAAGGTATGTCCGTCACGCCTACAGTGCAGGTGCAATAAGAGGACTCTATGGCCGATCAAGTCGTAGAAATCGCGCCGCCGCCGCAGCCGCAGGCGCTGCCCTGGAAGCCGAAGCACAATCCCTGGGTCATCGCGCTGACCGTCACTCTCGCGACCTTTATGGAAGTGCTCGACACCAGCATCGCGAACGTCGCGCTGCCGCACATCGCGGGCAATCTTTCCGCCGGCATCGACGAAAGCACCTGGGTGCTCAGCTCCTACCTCGTCGCGAATGCGGTGGTTCTTCCCATCAGTGCCTGGCTCGCGACTCAGTTCGGGCGCAAGCGGTTCTATATGAGCTGCGTGGTTCTGTTCGGCGTCAGCAGCCTGTTGTGCGGATTGGCGCCCAGTCTGGGCATGCTGATTTTCTTCCGCGTCCTGCAGGGCTTAGGCGGAGGAGGGCTCGCCCCCAGCGAACAGGCGATTCTCGCCGACACCTTTCCGCCCGCCAAACGAGGCATGGCGTTCGCGATCTATGGCATGGCCGTGGTCATGGCGCCCGCCATCGGGCCGACCCTCGGCGGCTACATCACCGATAACTTCGATTGGCGCTGGATCTTCTTCATCAACGTACCCGTAGCGATCATTTCGCTGATCCTGACTTCCCGTCTGGTCGAAGATCCGCCGTACCTGAAGGCTGCGAGGCAAACAACAGGACGCGTCGACTGGCCGGGTCTCGGGCTGCTCGCCGTCGGCATCGGCGCGGCGCAGGTAGTGCTCGATAAGGGCGAACGCGAAGACTGGTTCTCCTCGAGCTTCATCAACTTCTTCGTGATCACTTCCGTCACCTGCCTGGTCGTCGCCTTCTTCTGGGAGCTGCGTCACAAGAACCCCGTGATCGATATCCGTCTCTTCCGGAACCGCAACTTCGCCGTTTCCTGCGTCATGATGTTCATGCTCGGCCTGGCTCTGTTCGGTGGAACCGTCCTGCTCCCGCAATTGGTGCAGACCTTAATGGGCTACACCGCGGAGCAGGCTGGAGAGGTGTTATCGCCCGGCGCGATTGTGATCATTCTGATGCTGCCGTTCATCGGAATGATCGTCGGGAAAATGGATGCCCGCAAGCTCATCGCCCTGGGATGGACGGTCGCCGCGCTCGCGATGTTCTATATGACGGCGACCATGAACCTGGGCATGAGCTTCCGCGAAGTGATTCTGCTGCGCGTTTATCAGATGACCGGCGTGGCGTTTCTCTTCGTGCCCATTCAGACCATGTGTTACGTGGGCATTCCTCCGGGCAAGAACAATAACGTCTCGGGCATGACCAATCTCGCGCGCAACATCGGGGGTAGCGTAGGCATTTCGGTGGTGACCACTCTACTTGCGCGCCGGGGCCAGTATCATCAAAGCGTTCTGGCCGCGCACACCAGCCAATACGATCCCGCATTTCAGGCCGCGGTTTCCGGCACGGCGCAGACCTTGAGGGCATCGGGAGTCCAGGCCGTCCAGGCCACGCAAATGGCCTACGATCGAATTTACGGAGCGATGCAGGCGCAAGCCTCCATGCTCGCCTATCTCGACACCATCTGGATCTTCGCCATCGCCGCCTTGCTGATGGCTCCCCTGGCGTTCCTTATGAGAAGACCAAAGCCCGGGGCCGGTCCGGCGGCGCTGCATTAACTCTATCCGCATGCTGACGCATGGCGGCTCAGGTTGTGTGGCGCGGGGCCATGCCCTGCGAAAGGTTTAACCCTTCCCTCGAGAAAGGAACACCAGTTCAATGATGAGAATAATCACCACCACCAGCTCCAGTAAAAACCCCCGGCTCTGGTGAAACTGATCCATCATGAACTCATACAACTCGCCCGCCGTATGCAGCTTGCCGTCCACCAGCCTGCGGTAATCCTCGACGCCCACCTTGGCCGCGGCCAGACGATACAGGCGCGCGGAAAACATGTCGCTCAGGAACTTGATCGCCGTGTCCACTCTCTCCGTGAGCTCGCGGATATCCAGTCGAATCGTGTTTAAGTGCTCGGCCTGCGACGCCATACGCCAGCGCTTCAGGAAATTGCCCTTCTTTTCAAGCGAGCGGTAAACTCCCTGCAGCAACTGACTCAACACCGCGTCGTAGTAGCGGAACTCGAGTAGCTGGGTATTGGCATACTCCAGCAGTTGAATCGTTGGAGCCGCGTCTTCGGCTGTATCCTGAATGAAAGCCGCCGTCCACCCCACCACTAATAAATCGTCCGGATAATACGACAACCTGGACCCGAGGATCTCCGTCGTCTCCTCCGGAGACAGCTCCGCCCGCTCTCCGCGCACGATCCTCGCGATTTCCTTGCCATGTTGCGCGATTAGTTCGGCCGCGGATAGCGAGTCTACGGTGTCCTTCAAATGGATGATGGTGTAGTCTTCGGTGAGCCAATCCTCGCGGGGCTTGACCAGCGCGGCCTGAACCTTTTTGAGGTGGCGCCGGACTGTTTGAACGGCCTGCGCTTCCACTTCCGGAGCCGTCATCCACCGATGCGAAAGCTCGGTTAGATGTTGCCAGTCGGCGGTGAAGGGAAGCTCCAGCTTGACGCTGATTACGCCGTACTCATAGTAATTGAGCTCGCCCTCGACTTGACGATCGCCTTCGACGATGATCGGCTCGATGAGCTGTACTACCGGTGGACGCTCGAAACGAACGTACTCCGGAGAGAGGTGGTGCCGGAAGCTGGGCTTTCGACAGACCTCCACTCCGAGTATCGCCCGCAGAGCGTCCAGGTTAATCTCTTCGCAGACGTCGTAAAGCCACAGCAGCCATATCGAGCCTGTCAGCGGCGCTTCCGGCATCGCGCCGATTATACCTATTTGTCGGTTGACTTAGGCTTCACTTCCAGCTGGTTGATCACCTTGTCGGAGCTGCCCGCGACTTCGGTCGCCTTGGCCACGCACGACCTGACTTCGTCGTCGGAGCGAACGGGTCCCTTTAAAGTGACGGTCCCATCCTGCGCGATGATCTTAATATTGTGTGCGTATGTGGAAAGAGTTTTGTCACCCACAATGGACTTGCGAATCTGCGCCGTCAACTGCCGGTCCGCTGGGTTCATTTTCTGTTGTTCCGCAGTCGGAGTGTTGTCCTTATTGACTGCGGAGTTATCGGGCGGTTTCGTCTGAGCGTCTGACTGGGCATAAACCCCCATTACGGATGCCCCCAGTAACAGCGCGAAAGTTAAAGTTTTAGAAGTGCTCATGCCGTCCGGCTGTGCATCCCACATGCCAACCTTCAAAAGCAATAGAATCTGCGAGATGACGGTTAGGCGCCTGGTGTCGAATCTACCGCGCCTGGCAACTTCTGCACACCGGGGCCCGAGCGATATTCAGCGATTGATTCCGGATGAACCCGAATACCGAGTACGGGGAAAGGGGGGGCGCTCGCTATCCCCTCGCCAACGCGATACGCAATCGGGCCCGGAGGATTTCGACTTGCGCGAGGGCGTTGTCGATATCGCTTTCGCTCAGCTCCCAATCCGAGGTGAACCGGCCGATCGTGAGTGCGGCGAAGTCACTATGCAGGTCTGCGGCGCGGCTTTCGTCGTCCAGGTAATCTGTCAGGAGATTCATTGCCAATTCGCCTTTACGCTTGGGCAAGTCCAACAATCGCAGCCGCTGACGGGGCCTTTTCACGACTACCTCCCAGCCCTCCGCGATCCGATAGCCCTGGTAAGTGATTTTTGGCAGGTTGCTTTCCATCTGCTTAATTTTATTATGCCATGGCGCGCCATGCGTTTTAACCGGCGTCGCGACGAATATTTTGAACCAGCCGGTTGGGCGATTCATCAGTGCCGGTGGCCGGGAAGCGCGTGCGTTTAGCGCGTCAACAGCCCCGCGCGGCGGCCTGCCCGTCGCTGCGAAAAAGTTCGGATCGAAGGAGAAACACATGGGCTCACCAGACGATATTCAACGAAACGTTCTTCCCATCCCGGATCCGCCGCGCACCGGCTTGATCACCTATGATGCGAAGGATCCGGAAACGAAATACCCGCAGATCGCGCAATTGCGCCCGCCCAAGGGTGCGCCGAACGTCCTGATCGTCCTGCTTGACGACGTCGGTTTTGGTGCCTCCAGCGCCTTTGGCGGTCCATGTAACACGCCGAACGCGGAACGGCTGGCGGCAGGTGGCCTGAAATACAACCGCTTTCATACCACAGCGCTGTGCTCGCCTACGCGGCAGGCCCTGCTGACCGGACGCAACCACCACACCGTGGGCATGGGCGGGATCACCGAAATCGCCAGCGGATCGCCCGGCTATTGCTCAGTTCTACCGAACACCTGTTCGCCACTGGCCCGGACTCTTAAGCTCAACGGATACGCGACGGCGCAGTTCGGCAAGTGTCATGAAGTGCCGGTCTGGCAGACCAGTCCGGCCGGCCCATTTGATGCGTGGCCTTCGGGAGGAGGGGGATTCGAATATTTCTACGGGTTCATCGGAGGCGAGGCGAACCAATGGTACCCATCACTCTATGAAGGCACCACGCCGGTGGAGAACAAGAAGACGCCCGAAGAGGGCTATCACTTCATGGAAGACATGACGGACAAGGCTATCAATTGGATCGGGCAACAGAAGGCGCTCACTCCCGACAAGCCCTTCTTCACCTACTTCGCGCCGGGTGCGGCCCATGCACCGCACCACGTCCCGAAGGAATGGGCGGATAAGTACAAAGGCAAATTCGACCAGGGCTGGGACAAGGTGCGTGAAGAGACGTTCGCCCGCCAGAAGAAATTGGGCGTCATTCCGCAGGATTGTCAACTCACGCAAAGGCACAAAGAAATCCCCGCATGGGATGAGATGCCTGCCGCGCTCAAGCCCGTGCTCATCCGGCAGATGGAAGTGTACGCAGGGTTCCTGGAGTATGCCGATCACCATGTGGGCCGGTTGCTGGATTCGCTGAAAAGCCTCAATCTCCTCGACGATACGCTGATCTACTACATCGTGGGCGACAACGGCGCGTCAGCGGAGGGCACGTTAAATGGCACTTACAACGAGATGATCAATTTCAATGGCGCGGCCGCGCTCGAGACCCCCGAGTTCCTGATGGCGCGGCTGGACAAGTTGGGCTGTCCGGAATCCTACAACCATTATGCAGTGTGCTGGGCGCACGCCATGAATGCCCCCTACCAGTGGACCAAACAGGTCGCCTCGCACTGGGGCGGCACGCGCAACGGGACCATCGTGCACTGGCCCACGGGAATCAAAGGGAAAGGCGAAATCCGCAGCCAGTTCCATCACGTCATTGACATCGCGCCGACCATCCTTGAAC
>Ga0182024_10017648_pt1 | contig 13369 bp, 11 predicted proteins | sample P32metaG_FD_120480 | JGI IMG/M metagenome (GOLD analysis project Ga0182024, IMG submission 120480) | Permafrost microbial communities from Stordalen Mire, Sweden - P3-2 metaG (Illumina Assembly) | ecosystem: Environmental > Terrestrial > Soil > Wetlands > Permafrost | place: Sweden: Stordalen...
GCGGACGACGCGAACGACGCGAACGACGTCGGTCCCCCGATGCCGACGTCAACACTTTGAGGACATGGCACGGGGTGCTATTTGTCGCATCCTATTTACAAGGTGACGGCCCGCCTCAGCTTGTCTATGCTGTCGCCCACGAAAGGCGAACTCTCATGATCAAACAGCTGTTTGTTACCCTTGGTCTCGTATCCCTTGCTGCGACTGGCGCTTGCGCGGGAGAAGTAAAGGTCCGCGAACCGGTCGTCACCGAGAAGGTCGTGGTCGCTCAGCCGCAGCCGGTCGCCGTCGTCGAGGAGGTGAAGGTAAAGCCCGCGCCTGTGGTGGTTGAGAAGGTCGTGGTGCCGCAGGCTCAGACTGTCGTGGTCGAGGAGAAGGTCGCCAAGCCGAAGGTTGTCGAGGTCGTCGTCAAGAAGCCGGTCATCAAAGAGACCGTCGTTATTCACTGACGTTTCGCACATCAACGCAAAACGCGCAAAACGCGAGAGATGCGGGGCTGTCCGGTCCGTCCCTTGGGGGGTGTGATCAGGTGGCCCCGCGCCTTCGTCAGCGCTTAAGGTCGGAGAATGCGGGAGATTCCGGCCGGCCCCTGGGATTCGACCCAGTCGAGGCGTTTTGCGAATCTGCGCCAGTCTTTATCGGGGCGGGGGGCCGCGCCGGTTTCGAGCGCTCGAAGCGCGTCGTCGGTAAGCCGAGTGACGGTGAACCTCAGAGCGGCGATTGCACCCTCCGCCGCGAGGCCGAGCCACTCTCCATCCGTCAATGGACGAACGCTTGTGTATCCGGCAACGACGGAGCGTGCGAGCACCTCATCGAGAGTGTCCTTGAACGACCACGCGAGGATCGTAACCATTAGGTCGTAGGCGAGCACCCCATCGGAAGCGCTCTCGAAATCCAGGAGCGCACATATCTGCCCCTGCCCATCCCAAAGTACGTTGTCCCGAAATAGGTCGCCGTGGATCAACCCCCGCGGCAAACCTGCATCACGCCGCACTTCCCAGGCAGCAAGCTTTTCGAGGAGGGGGCCGGCCTGGGACGCAATCCGAGGGTCCGGAGCGGCCGCGATTCGACCCAGCCGGACGCGAAGGTCCGCCGGCTCAAAGCGTCCAGGCCCGCGCGGCGCCCCTCGACCGGCCACATGAAGACGTCCGAGCGACGCACCGACCCGCTGGCCGTCCTGAGGCGTGACGGAACGCAAACAGCGCATGTCACCTTCTATCCACGGAAAGAGCGCCGCTGGCTTGCCCGCAAGCTCTCCCACGAAGCCGCCCTCTCGGCGGGTCAACGGATGCGGCGTAGCCACGCCGCAACTGGCTAGGTACGAGAGCCGCTCGGCTTCAGCTACCGCCCCGGCGCCGTCCTGCTCCTCATAGACGCGCAGGAAGATCCGACCTCGAGGGAGCAAGAGCTCATAGCTCGAATTAACCGTCCCGCGCTGCACGGGCGAAAGAGCGTGCGGAACCGTGTCCATGTAATCCGCCAGGAACGGATAGATCTCCTCGAGAGTCAATTTCGTGCGTGCGGCCATGAGCGGAGGATGGTGCCCTTCCTGGGGGATTCCTGCAAATTCCCCAACTTCAGCACCGCTTTAGCGTCGCTTCGGCCGAATCATTTGTGGACGCCAAGCGCGCGTATCTGGTAATGGGGCGTCTCCGTAGTTGCCGGCGGGCAGCTCCGGTGACCGGTCAGAGCTTCAAAGGCTGCCGGAGCGCGAATCGACGCGAATCGACCATGGGGACACTAAAAAAGGGCCAGAAACCCAAGCCGGAGCAAGGCGCGCGGGGCAATACACCCTCTTCTCCGACCAAAGGAGACGCCCCCAAGCCGGCGAATGACAAAGACAAGGGGGGCAAGCGCAAGCTTGGTCTCCGGGGGGCAGCTCCATGGGCCGCCCGCCACGCGGCCAAGCACGCCGCCGAGGCGCGCGCACGTGCCGCCGAGCCACCGCTTCCCGGAAGCGCCCGCGCGACGATTCGTAGCCCCACAGGTGCCGAAGACATCAAAGCCAAAATCGGCGACCTTCACAACGCCCTCGTCCAAATCAAGGCGTTGCGGAAGAACCTCGGGAAGGGGTTCTACGACATTGGTCATATTCTCCACGATATTCAGCTTCGGCGCCTCTACGAGGCGAAGGGCTACGGCACTTTCGAAGCTTTTCTCGAGCGGGAGATCGACCTCGGCAAGACGACTGCCCTCCGTTTGGTGCGCGTGTGCACGACTTTCCTCAAGGAAGCCGCCCTCGAGCACGGCATGGATCGCGTGATCGGCGCGTTGACCGCGCTCGAGGTACCCTCCGACGGAGGAGGACATCCGCCTAAGGCGACCCCGTCGACCGGGAAGATTCCCGATCCACCGACCTCGACGCCGTCGCTGCCTCTCAAGCCTCCCGGTCGCTGACGCCCGAGTCGTCCGCGCCGCCCGTCTCCTTCGTCCCGGATCGTCTCGCGGGAATGGCAACCGTGACCCGAGTGCCTCTGCCGCGTTGGCTTTCGATGCGAACGTGACCGCCGTGTTGGTCGACGATCTTCCGCACGATCGACAAGCCAAGTCCGGTACCCCCCTCCTTCGTCGTGAAGAAGGGCTCGAACACGTCCGACAGGAGGGCTGGCTCGATTCCTACGCCGCTGTCCTCGATCGTTACGACGACCTTGCCAGCGTCGCAGGCGACCCGGGCGCGGAGGACGCCACCCGCCTTCATTGCCTCCAAGGCGTTGACGACGAGGTTGATGACCACCTGCTTCAATTTCTCGCGATCGCCTATCGCCACGCATCCGTCAGCGCCGAGGTCCCGCTCAATCGAGACCCCCGCGCTTGCCGCAGTGTCGCGCTCGAGCGCGAGAACGTCCTCCACCAAGCTACCGACATGAACGAGCTCGTGCGCGATGCCTCGCGGACGGGCAAGGTCGAGAAACTCCGTGAGGAGACGGTTCAACCGCCCGATCTCCGCGCCTACGATCTCGGTCCGCTTGCGAAGGCTCGCGTGCGTCTCGGCATCGATTTGGAGTTTGCCGAGGTGACGCTCGAGGAGGTGAAGCTGTAGAACGGCTGCGTTGAGCGGATTTCGGACCTCGTGAGCGAGGTTCATCGCAAGAGTGCCCATCGTACTCAGCGCCTCGGCGTCGGCGGCGCGCTTCTCGAGAATACGCCGAGCGGTCACGTCGATCCCCACCGCGTAGACAAGCCCAGCCTCGAGCCCCTTTCTCGCTGAAGACAGATGCCACCGGATGCGGCGTGGCGAGGTGCCCGACTCTCCCGACGAGGACACGTGAGCCTCGCCCGACGTGACGAGCCCGGTCTCGACCTCGCTTGCGCGATCACCCGTGCGTGCGACCGCGAACGCCTCCATCGCCCGCAGTCGATCGCTCTCGGGAATGAAACGCTCGATGAAGTCTTGGCCAAGGGCGATCGCCGCGGGCACGCCGGACAGGTGAGCGGCCTTGCGGTTAAAGAGCGAGACCCGATTGTCCACATCCGCCGCGACCGCGAGCACGTCCGTGAGCTGGATGAGGGCCCGGTAGCGCCGTTCGAGCTCCTCGCGGTCGCGCTTCAAGCGGACCTTGGTCATCGCTTGATCGACGGTCGAAATGAGCTCCTCCGGGCGAAAGGACTTCAAGATGAACGCAAATGCGCCGGAACGTAGGGCACCGATGGCGGCATCTACGCTCGCAAAGCCTGTGATGAGGACGACCTCTCCGAACGGAGACGCGGCGCGCAGTGGGCGAATCAGATCGACGCCGCTCGTGTCCGGCAACTTTACATCGACGATCGCGACATCGAAACCTTGCGAACGGGCTATCGCCAGCGCTTCTTCGCCGCGCGACGCCGTTATGACTTCCAATCGCGTGGCCTCCGCCCGAGCGTCGCCGCCCGGTGCGATACGGGAGAGGACCGCTTGCAGCGTTCCGACGAGCTCGACGTTGTCGTCGACGATGAGGACACGTCCGCGGGAACGGGACACGCCAGGCTCGGACGACGGTACGACGACCTTCGTAGCCACGGGCCTAGTGTCGCTTCATGGTAAGTTTAGAGCTTTCCTGAGCGTCTCGTTCACGAGCGCCGGGTTTGCGCTCCCCTTCGTCTCTTTCATCACGAGACCCACGAAAAAGCCGATGAGGGCCGTCTTTCCACCCCGCAGCGCATCCGCTTGCTTCGGGTTCGCGACCACGACCTTCTCGCAGACGGCCTCTATTTCTCCTCTGTCGCTGACCTGGGCCATACCGAGCTCCTTCACGAGCGCGAGCGGCGACACCTCCCTCTCATGCTCGGTGCCCGCATCGTGCGCGAGCCGCGCATAGACCTCCTTGGCCTGCTTCCCGCTGATCGTCCCCACGTCGACGAGTTGAAGCAGCTCTGCGAGCTGTTGCGACGATACGGGGATCTTCGCCTCGAGCCCATGAATCGCGACGTCACGCAATACCTCGGTCTGAACGAAGTTGGCCACTCGGATGGGGTCGCCGTGAAGCGTGGCGGCCTCCTCGAAAAACGCGGCCACACGCGGGTGCTGCGTCAACACGTTCGCAAGTGTGCGTGGGAGCTTGTACTCCTCAACGAATCGCGTGCGCTTGTCGCGGGGCAGCTCGGGCACAAGCGCACGCACCTGTGCCACGCGTACCTCGTCGAGTAGAAGCGGTGGCAGATCGGGCTCCGGGAAGTAGCGGTAATCGTTCGCCTCCTCCTTGCTCCTCATCGAATAGGTGGTCCCGGACTTCTCGTCCCAGCCGCGAGTCTCCTGGGCAATCGTCCGCCCTGAGTCAAGCACTGCACCCTGCCGCTCCACTTCGTGATCGATGGCTTTGTGCACGAAGCGGAAAGAGTTGATGTTTTTCAGCTCGACGCGCGTGCCGAGTTTCGCCTGACCCAAAGGGCGAATCGAGACGTTGGCGTCGCACCGGAACGAGCCCTCCTCGAGGTTGCCATCGTTGATTCCCAAGGAAAGAAGCACGTCTCTGAGCGCGCGCAGGTAGGAGGCCGCCTCGGCACCACTTCGCAGGTCGGGCTCGCCGACAATCTCGACGAGCGCGACGCCGGCGCGATTGAGATCGACGATGGACGCGTCTCCTCGATCGTGAACGTTCTTGCCTGCGTCCTCTTCCATGTGAACACGTGTGATGCGCGCCGTCCGCGGCGCGCGGGCAGGGTCATCCGGGGCTGCGGCCCCATCGGCGACGTCAAACTCGAGGTAGCCGCCCTTGCTGAACGGCTCGTCGTACTGACTGATCTGGTATCCCTTCGGCAAATCTGGATAGAAGTAGTTCTTCCGTGCGAACGTTGAACGCTCGACGATCGCGCAGTGAAGGGCGAGCGCGGCGAGGACCGCCATCGATACGGCTTCCTCGTTCAGTGTCGGGAGCGCCCCAGGCAAGCCCAAGCATACAGGGCATACGTTTGTGTTCGGCGCTGCGCCGAAGGCCGCGCTGCACGCGCAAAATGCTTTGGTCCGCGTGAGGAGCTGCGCATGGACTTCGAGGCCGATGACGGGCTCATAGAGGGTGGCCATGGGCCCTTGGTGTAGCAGACCCTACTGGAAACTGGCGCGACCCATCTTTCCCGTGCGATCGTCGAAGACCCCCGTGCCCTTCGCTCAGGCTGTCCAACGCGCGCTGCCGATCGCGATCCTAGCGCTTGCCGTCGTCGGCGCTCCCCTCCTCATTTTCGAGCCGGCGGGACTCCCTCGTCTGCGCGCCATGGAAAAGGAGCTTCGCGACGTCAACGGTAGCAACGCCGACCTGCGTCGCGACGTCACGCGTCTCCGGAAACAAGTGAAGAACTTGCGCGACGACCCTGCCGCGGTAGAGCGTATCGCCCGGGACGAGCTCGGCCTGGTTCGCAAGAGCGAGATCGTGTTTCAGTTCACCACCTTCCGCGCTGCCCCTCCGCGGCAGTAGAGTGGAGTAGGTGACGTTCGAGCTAGGCCGTAGCCTCGTCTTGTCAGGCGCCGTTCCGCAGGAGAGGCTTTCGGAGGCACTCCACGCGGCCGTGACTCAAGGCGTGCCTCTCGCTCGTGCCCTCATCGGTATCGGCGCGATCGACGAGGCTCGCCTCGAGGAGGAGCTCGCACGGATCGATTCGCCGCACATGGATCAAGTCATCCTCTCGCCAGAACTGATGGACAAGCTGCCGCCTGGCCTCTGCCATCGCCTAGCCGCGGCACCCGTTCGATTCGACGCGAGCGGCGACACAATCGAGGTTGCGGTACTCGACCCCCGCGATCTGCACATCGCAAACGAGATCGGATATCACCTAAAGAAGTCCGTCCGCTTGATTCGTGCGCCATATGGCGCGCTCCGCCAGATGCTCGACGGGTACCCCCCGAGCCTGCGCGCGTTGGCCCCGCCCATGGGGAGCGCAGGAGGGGGGCCGCGACCCTTCACTCGCACGCCGATATGGGGCACACCGAAGCTCGTCGTGAGCGGCCCAACATCCGGCGCAGGCTCATCTCGAGAGTCCGAGCGCCCGTCCGCGCCCCCTCCGAACATGGCCATCCCTCTAACGCGAAGGTACGATGGCAAGTCTCCGACGTCTCCGACGCGTGACCGAAAAGAGCCGGACGTCGGCCGGACGCTGACTCGAACTTGGGACGGCGCAGATATTTACGGGGCAGCTGGCAGCCAGGAAGCCACGTGGGATGCCGAACCCGTTTTCGAACTCCGCCGCCTCGGCGCGCCGGCCACTGTCCCGGATCCCGAACCGTTGACGCTGCGTCGTGAACCAGACGTGCCGTCGTTCGTTCTGAAGGCGCCCTTGCCGCCCCGCGTGCCGTTGGCGCCAAACGCGCCACAACTTCCCTTCGCGGACTTAGGCGCCGTTCTTTCCGGCATCCGTGCCGCTTCGAATCGTGACGCCATTCTTGGCCTCGTGCAGCTTGGTTTGCGCTCCGTGGCCCGCCGCGTGGCGATCCTCGTCGTCAAGAAAGACGGACTCGCCGGCTGGTCCTGCACGCCCGAGTTTGGCGACCAGGGTGCTCTCAAGGAGCTGCGCATTCCAGTCAAGGCGCCGAGCGAGTGGACAGGGGTTCTGGGTGGTGGGGTCCACCTAGGGCCGCTGACGGGGCTCGTCTGCCTGCCGCTGCTACGCATCATGCACACCGCGACGCAGGATGTTGCGATCTTGGCGATTCGGGTCGGCGACCGTCCAGCCGTGCTGCTCGTAGCCGACGAGCTCGGCGACACCTTGCTCGCAACCAAGCGAATGGAAGAGCTGGCTCGCGCCGCGGGTGAGGCGCTGCTCCGGATTCTGCGAGAGAAGAGCTACTAAATCACCCTCGATTGGATTCGACCCGCCTTGTCGGCTATCCCGATCCCATGTCCGACTACAAGGAGCTACGGACCGAGTGGACCAAGAGCGTGCTCGCTCCGGTCGAGGCCGCAGATCCCCCGCGCGCACGCAACCCGAACCTCGCAGGGGGCGTGGACGCACAGCCACTCTATGGCCCAGACGATCTCTCGGACTTCGATCCGGTGACTCAACTTGGCGTCCCCGGCAAGCCGCCGTTCACACGCGGGATCCAGCCCAACATGCACCGCGGACGGCTCTGGACGATGCGACAGTACGCCGGCTTCGGCACCGCCGACGAGTCCAACGAACGCTACCACTACCTCCTCGCACAGGGACAAACAGGGCTCAGCGTCGCGTTCGACTTGCCGACTCAGATGGGACGCGACTCCGACGATCCGGTGGCCCGCGGCGAGGTCGGCCGCGTCGGCGTCGCCATCGATTCAATCGAAGACATGCGGAGACTCCTCCGCGGTCTGCCTCTCGGCGACATCTCTACGTCGATGACGATCAACGCGACCGCCGCGATCTTGCTCTGCCTCTACCTTGCCGTAGCGGAGGAGGAGGGGATCCCCCAGAACCAACTCCGCGGGACGATTCAGAACGACATTCTGAAAGAGTACATGGCGCGCGGAACCTACATCTATCCCGTCCGCCCCTCCCTCCGACTCATCACCGACGTCTTTGCGTTCGCCGGACGCGAAGTGCCCAAGTGGAACACGATCTCGATCAGCGGCTACCATATTCGCGAGGCCGGATGCGATGCAGTGCAAGAAGTCGCCTTCACGCTCGCAGACGGCATTGCATACGTGCAAGCGGCGAAAGACGCCGGCCTCGATGTCGACGTATTTGGCGCACAGCTCTCATTCTTTTTCAACGTACACAACAACCTCATCGAGGAAGTCGCGAAATTTCGCGCGGCGCGCCGCATGTGGAGCGGAATGATGAAGGACCGCTTCGGTGCCAAGACCGACCGCGCTCGCGCGTTGCGCTTCCACTGCCAGACCGCTGGGGCCACCCTCACGGCTCAGCAGCCCCACAACAACATCGCTCGTGTCGCCGTCCAAACCCTCGCCGCTGTGCTCGGCGGGTGTCAATCGCTCCATACCAATAGCTACGACGAGGCGCTCGGCCTCCCGACCCCCGAGGCCGCGACTCTGGCTCTTCGCACGCAACAGATCGTAGCTCACGAGTCCGGCGTCGCAGACTTCGTCGACGCGCTCGGCGGCAGCTACGCGGTAGAGGCCGTGACGAACCGGATCGAGGCCGAAGCGAACACGTATCTCGCGCGCATCGAAGCGTTGGGCGGCATGGTGCGAGCCATCGAACACGGCTATCCGCAACGAGAGATTCAACGCTCGGCGTACACGTACCAGCTCGAGATCGAGAGAGGCCTCCGGCTTGTCGTCGGTCAGAATGCGTTTACCAGCGAGACGCCACGGGTCCCCGTCCACTTCGTCGATCCCAAGCTGGAGGCCGAGCAAATCGAGCGCGTCCTCCAAATGCGCGGGCGACGCGACCCGCGCCCCCACGCCGCCGCCCTCGAGCGCCTCGAACGAGCGGCCGCGACAACCGACAACCTCGTCCCCCTCCTCCTCGAGTCGGTGAAGGCATACGCCACCGTCGGGGAGATCTCCAACGTGCTCCGCGCCGCGTGGGGTGAGCACGTGGAGACGCCCATGATCTGATTTGGGTTTGGGGAAGGCTCAAGGCTTGTACGGGGGCGCGTAGCCGCCCTCCCTCCGTGCGTGAACGGCGAAAAACGCGCGTAGCGTTGCGAGCGCCGGATCGGCGCGCACGGGATCGACATCGAACAAGTTCCGCGTCTCTCCTGGATCTGCCACGAGATCATAGACCTCGACCACCTTACGCAGGGGGTCGTCGATCACCTTGAGCCCGTCCGGTGTCGTGAATGCGCGCCGGAGACGACCCTCTGCGAGGAGAGGTCGGGTGAAGGATCTCGTCCCGCCGGCCAGAAGGGGAACCAGGCTTTGGCCGTTGAACGTCGCTGGAGTCTCTACTCCGAATAGATCGAGGATCGTCGGCCCTAGATCGATGAGACCTACCCGCTCGTCGATCGTTCGCGGCGAAAACAGCGGGCTCCGCGCCAGGAGCGGCACGTGCAACAGCTCCTCGTAGAGCGTCTTGGAGTGCTCGAAGCTCTGATGCTCACCAAAGGCCTCACCGTGGTCGGCACTCACGAAAAGCGCCCATCGCTTGCCAAATCGCTGCGCGAGAAACTGCGCCACTCGTCCGACCGCAGCATCGGCCACCGCCACCTCGGATAGATAGCGCTCGTACTCGGCCCCGTCCGCACGCCCTCGATCGTAAGGCTGGTGGGGTTCCATCAAGTGCGTATAGAGAAAGAGGGGTCCGCGCCCTGGACGCTTCAGGCGATCGAGAAGAGGATCGATGAGCTCTCTCGCGTCCGCGTGGCGCCGACCCTCTACGACGACCTTCTCCTCGCGAAAGCCTCGGATAACTCCGAACTCGCGGCCCAGAAACACGAGGCCGGCGTAATTCGCAGTCATGACCCCGTGAGCGGATAGAAGCTCCGGAAAACGAGCGAAGGAATCGTCTGCGGGATACAGAAAGCGCGTGCCCCCTGAGCCGTGATCCGTCCACCGCTGTTCGGAAAAGTAGAGACCGGAAAAGAGAGTGCTCAACGAGAGGGGCGTCTGCGTTCCCGGAGCCGAGGCGTGAGTAAAGACGACGCCATTGCGCTTCATCTCTGCGAACGTCGGGAAGAGGGCGTCGTTTGCGGAATCGCTTATCGCATCGGCCCGGACGGCATCGATCGTGATGAGGACGACGACCGCGTCGGACGGAAGGAGAGGCGGCCTGGCCGGCGGGACAGCGGGTGCACTCGAGCGGTCTTCCATCCAGGGAGAAGGTGGCAGGGAGACCGGCCCGTGCAGGGAGGGCGAGCGCCACAAAGTCGTTGCGAGGACCCAGGGGGCGAGCGCGCACGGCTGTCGGAAGAGTTCGAAACGCGTAGCGTTGGGAGGAGGCCAAGCGAGTCCGAAGACCGCGAAGAGTCCGGTTGCGACGAGCACCATGCGACCTGCACGATTGCGAGACAGAGCGCGTCCCGCGCGCTCGGCGAGTGGCGCAAGCCCAACGCCCCCTACCATGGCCGCGCCCCACGCGACGAGGCAGTGCATACCCATGTAGTCGTCACGCAAGCACATCTGGTCCACGACGAGCGCCGTGACCGCGACGAAGATCGGAATGAAGCGCAAGCGAGGACGCCGCGACAGAAAAGCGGCGACGTGAAGAACCGCCGGAAAGCTCACCCCTACGGCTCCCAGTAGGCCCCAAAACACGGTCGACTCGAGTCGACCCTCGAAGGCGAGGGACGCGAAGCGCGTGAGAGCCTCTCTTATCGTGATTTGGACGACCGCGATCGTGATGGCGACAAGCAGGCACTCCGTCGCCCACTTGGGAAGTGGGACGAACCGAACGAGTTCCAAGGCTCCAAGAGCGAACAGCGCGCCCAGGCCTAGTGTTTCGGCGGCATCGAAGACATGGTGCGCGACGCGCGGTCCGAGGCCCGAGGACGGAAAAGGCACCGCAACAGCGATGGCGACGGCGTTGACGGCTGCGAGTAGAAGAAAGCCTGAGAAGAGCGCCGCAGCTACGCGGATCTCGCAAATGCTCCGGTCGCGCAACCTATGCCAACGTCGAACGACGAGATCGCCGCCGCGCCCGACTACGACGGAGAGCGCCGCATGTAGAGAACACTATCCAGGCAACGTCAGCCCCCGAGGGACCGGAAACTGCAGGCGAACGGGCGATAGAGCAGCCTCCGGTTGACCTCGAAGGCGTATAGATTGCGCAAATACCGCTCACGTCGTCGGGCGTCAGATGAATCGCGCCGGGTTGATAGTAGGCGTACATGATCGAGGTCGTCTCGGTCGCGTGGGCGAGACCCAAGAAATGCCCGGCCTCATGCGTGAAGACTGCTTGCAAGTCGTAGGCACCCGCGGGAGGCGGCTCCGCCGTGGACAGGGCGTGCTCGTACGAATTGACCTCGGTGAACGCCTCGAAAATGCGCCCGTCGTCGACGCCGTAAGAGACTGTCGTGAGGGCAATCGTATTGACCGGGTCATCGTGCGGCCACTCTTTGTCATCGAACACCATGACGTCGTGAACGGCCGGGTCGCACGACAGACTCGTCATGCAATCGCTCGCGTCGGGAACGGAGGCGAGCGGGCCGTCATCGAACCCCTCGACACTCGGAGCGCCCCCCCCCGCACAGGTGGTGTGCTTCCACGCGCTGAAAGCGAGATCCGCGACCCGTGTGGCTTCGGCCCCCGTCACGTTACGAGCTGGGCTCCCCGCCGCGGCAACGCCATACGGCACTTGGGATATCGGCCAGTGAAGAGGAACCCCCCCTTCCCAGCATCCACTTACGGCAGGGTCGTAACCCGACGGCTCGCTCGAGGTCGTCGTCGTCGTCCGACAGAATGCCTCTGCGCGCCCGACGATAGCTACCACGCCGATCGCGACGCCGCAGACCACGAAGAGGCGCACGAATCGATTTTACTGTGACGTCAGGAGCGCGGCAACTCCCATCCCAGAGAAGCCCACCCTCAAAGGTAAATGTAGCCGGTGACCGCGACGCCAACCTCGAAATCTTTCACGTCGGGATTCGTGATACCGGGGGCGCCGCTGATGAAGGCCAGCCACGTGAAGAACGGGTCGATGTCCACGATGGGGCCCTTGTCACCGGCGATCGCGTAGCCGCCGAAGATCCCCAGGGGCACCCCAGCCGTATTGCCGACCGTTACCCCCTTCGGCGGATTCAGCTCCGCGATTTGGAAACCGGTCGACACGCCCACGTGCAGCGGTTCGATGATATCGACCGCCAGGCGCGCCGGAACGTTGACCCCCAACGCTGTCGTGCCGGGGAAGGACTGAACCGGGAGGAAGACCCCCGTGTCTAGGCGCGCCCGCGTTCCAAAATGAACGTGAACCGGCAATCCCGCCTGGAAGTAGACCCCAGTGACCTGATAGGCGGTGACCCCGAGGTCAACGGAGGCTCCGACTTCGACCTCGCCCCGTACGAAGCGATAGGTCGCCCCCACAGTGGGGCCAGGGGCGTCGATATTGCCGTAGTAGAAGGTCGGCGACAGTTGAAGCGGCGCCACCGTCGCTCGCACCGTGAGGTCGTCCAAAATAGAAAACTGCGCAAGCGCAGTCAGGTTTACGAGGGTGGCACCATTTAGCCTTGCCACGCCAAAATCGACCTCGGGAGCGAGGATCATCTTGGGCAGCGTGAGCCCCCGCTCGACGTACGAGACTGGCAAACGGAGCGTCCCCGCTGCTTCGTCCGCGGACGCCGCCGTGGCATAAGCGAGCGTTGCCAGTCCTCCTGCCGCAAACCAAAGCCTCGTCCACATTCCCATCGATCCCTCCGCGTCCAATCGCGGGCCGACCATAGGAGAATCTAGCTCGAAAGGTCGAAAAACCTACGATCGGCCTGGGAGTCTCTCAGAATCCGATGGGCAAGCCGCCCGCCACCCGAGAAGGGCGGCGGGCGAGTTGTCAGGCCAAGGCCACTAGGCGTGCAGGGAGCTACTTAGCTGCAGGAGCGGGTCCGGGCTTGCTCGGTGCGGCAAGCGGCGCGGCGGCAGCGGGCGTCGCTGCGGTGCCACCCGTCACGACGAGGTCAGCGGGCGGCGCGCTGCCGTTGATCTCCTCGAGGTGAAACTCGACCCTGCGGTTCTTCGCCTTGTTCTTGTCGGTATCGTTCGGAACGAGCGGCTTTGTCATTCCGAAGCCCTTGGAAATGAGGCGACCCCCATCGATGCCCTGTTCCTTGAGGTGGGCCACCACAGAGTCGGCACGCTGCTGGGAAAGCGTCATGTTGAAGTCCGCCGAGCCCACGTTGTCGGTGTGCCCTTCGATACGAAACTTCGTCACGTTGGGGTTCTGCTTCAAAAAATCGGTGATCCAGCCGAGGATCTCGGCCGTCGCTTTCGACTTCTTCTTGAGCGTCGCCTTGCCCTCTTCGAACTCCACCTCTTTGTAGAACTTGACCATTCCGCTGTCGTAGGTCGCCTTGCCCACGAGCGCGACCTTCTGGGGGGCA
>Ga0182024_10017649_pt1 | contig 13369 bp, 10 predicted proteins | sample P32metaG_FD_120480 | JGI IMG/M metagenome (GOLD analysis project Ga0182024, IMG submission 120480) | Permafrost microbial communities from Stordalen Mire, Sweden - P3-2 metaG (Illumina Assembly) | ecosystem: Environmental > Terrestrial > Soil > Wetlands > Permafrost | place: Sweden: Stordalen...
AGGTGTCGGGACGATGGGTGGGGCCGACGTTGAGCGTCTCGATGTTGAATCCGCGCCCGCTGAATAGACCGGCGATGCGCGTCAAAACGCCGAAACGGTTTTCGACCAGGACGGTAATGGTGTGACGCATAGCCAGCCATCAAAGGAAAAGGAAGCGGCGCGGTCAATGCCTGAGTTTGGATTTCTAAGGTAGCCGTCGCGGGCTCCGCGACGGTTCGCCACAGTTGTGCAAAAGAAAACAGCCGCTAATCACAAGATCAGCGGCTGTTATCAAGGAGGAGAATGAATGAAACTTACAAAAGGATAGACCCTCCAGAAGGCCCCGTGTTCAAAGAAAATGAGAACCTTCTCAATGGAAACACAAGTATCTAAACTTCAACGGCATCGGGCTGCTGAATCAGGCGGTCGAGATCCCGCATCTTGAGATCGGGAAAGGGAAACGACTTTTCCCAATGGGTGATGACCCGGCTGAGTCCGCAACTCAAAAGATTGAAGCGCCAGCGGATCGATTGCACCAGGTAGGGGTTGAAGCTGTAAAAGCCGATGAATTTCTTCTCCTCAAACTTCACCGCCTTGTTCACCTGCTTGCAGAGCAGCACAGCGCGGGTGTGTTCGCTGTCCAAGAGAACCAGCCAGTAACGGAGAAGCCGCTGTTCGTCGGCCTGGATGAAATCGACGTTGCCGCATTTTTCCGGGAGTTTACCGCAACCCCAGACGCGCACGGCGTCGAGGTCTTCGGCCAAGCTCATGTAGCGGGCTTTGTGGGGCAGGAAGTTTTTGAAATCCTGGAACGTGGCGATCAATTCGCCCTGGCGCTCCTCGGCGGCGATGTCCTCGATGGCGTGGCTGATGGCCAGCATCGCCTGGGAATCCATCACGTGATGAAGATCGCTATCGGGAATGGTGACGAGATCGCCCAGCCGCACCTTCTCATGCGAGCGGCCATGATGCACGCATACGGCTTTGGAGCATTTGCGGAAATGATGGTGATAGGGCTTGAGCTTGGCTTTGAACCGTTTGGTCGTCGCCTTCTCGCAATTTGTTTTTGCTAACATAACAGAACTAAGTACTTGATCCCGGTAACTAAACCTAAAAGCTGATCCCAGCAACACTTTTTTCGTCTTTTCTTTAATGGGGACAAAGAATGACGGCCCCTGAAAACCAATCGCGCTTCCCCAAAGAAGCCGCTAGAAATAAAAAATGTCGGATGATTTTTACAATGCGTTTGACCGGGACTACCTGCGCAATGAGGCCAATCCCGAACGGAAACAGGATTACCGCAGTGTCTTTCACCAGGACCGCGACCGGCTCATGTTCACGCCGTCATTCCGGCGGTTGCAGGCCAAAACGCAGGTCTTTCAGGCGGGCGAATACGATTTCTATCGCACGCGGCTGACCCATTCGCTGGAGGTGTCGCGCATCGCCGAATCGATCGCCATCTGGTTGCGCGTGGCCAACCCCGAAGTGCACGTCGACCTCCATCTCTTGGAATGCATTTGCCTTTCGCATGACGTCGGCCATCCGCCGTTTGGCCACGCGGGCGAGCGCGTGCTCAACGAAATCATGGCGGATTACGGCGGATTCGAGGGCAACGCGCAGACGCTGCGGATTTTAACGCGCACAATTTACAGCGGGTCGGGCAAACGCACCGGGATGAGTCCGAGCCGCTCGCTGCTCGACGGCGTGCTCAAATACAAGCGGCTTTATCGTGACCGCGAAGGCGAGCCCAACCATTTCATTTATAATGACCAGGTCGATGTGCTCGAGTTTTGCTTCGGCCCCGGCAGTCTTCCGGAAAAACTGGGCACGAAGGAGGTCAATGGTTTCCAAAGCCTCGAATGCCAGATCATGGACCTGGCCGACGACATTGCCTACTCGTGCTTCGATATCCTGGACGGCGTGAAAGCCCGCTTCCTTACCTCTGACAAGATAGCCGGTTGGCGCGACGAAAATGCCGCGAAACTCGATGCCGCCCAAAGAAAGCATCTCGACGAATTACTGGAGATGATGGCAAAAAATAGCCTGCAACCCAAAATGAACGGCATCATCGGCGAACTGATACAGACCGCTTCGCTGTCATCAGCGAACAATTTCATGAGTTCCCAGACCCGGCGTTACGCCTACAAGTTGACCCGTCGACCGGAGGCCGACGCCCGCATCAAATTGCACAAACAGCTCGCGAAACATCTCGTCTACCGGTCCGGTGCGCTGCACCAGATCGAATACAAAGGCGGCCAGATGCTTCGGAGACTGGCCCAGGCCCTTTTCGAGAATTACTTCGGAGCAGCGGAGCCGATGGTTCTCGTACCTTCCGACGTTCATCGCGCTGTTCTGAGCCTGGATGACAAAGCCGCCCGGGCGCGCCTTTTATGCGACCATCTTTCCGGTATGACCGACGCCTACGCGCTGCGCAGCTACAAACGGCTTCTCGATCCCGATTACGGCTCGATTTCCGAACTGATTTAATTTCTGAACTGATTTAATATGGCCCTAACCACCGTCGCCGCCACCATCCAGCCGGATGAGAGGCTCAGCAAACTCCCGCCATCGCGCCCGGAACGCTTTCAGCGCTCGGATTTCCTCGCCGCCGGCCTGGTTTTTCTCGTCACCCTCGGCGTCTACATCGCCACGCTCGCGCCGAACGTCACGCTCGAGGATTCGGGCGAGTTGATCACCGCCGCTGCCAAGTTCGGCGTGGGCCACCCTCCCGGTTATCCGCTCTGGACCATGTGCGGCTTTCTTCTGTGCCATCTTCTGCCGTTCGGCGGCCTGGCCTGGCGGATCAACCTGCTCTGCGCCCTTTTCGGAGCTCTGTCCAATGCGGTGCTGACGCTTCTGGCCTGCCACTCGGGACGCTGGCTTTTGCAACGATGGACAGACCCGGAGCAGCAGGCAGCCGTGCGCCCCTACGTATTTTACATCGGACTCTTCGTCGGCCTGACGATCGGCTTCAGCGATGTGATGTGGAGTCAGGCGGTCATCTCGGCCGTCCACGGCACGCTCAACGCGCTCTTCGTGAACCTGGTCCTGCTCTTCTTTTATCTTTGGATGCTCGAGCCCAAAAAGACACACCGGCTCGTCCTGGCCGTGTTCATCTTTGCCCTGGGGCTGACCAACCACCACACCCTGGTCCAGATCATTCCCGCCTTTTTGCTCGCGGCCGCCCTGGAGCGCCTCACTCCCGCCTTTTTGGGAAAACCTGCCCAGGCGCCCGCCGGAATCTTTTTCTCCGTCCTTTTTGCGGTCAATCTCTTCAGCCTTTCGATCCTGGTCTATATCAGCTGGCTCTCCGGCGACAACGAATTGCAGACCATCAGCCAGGCGATGGCCTGGCTCACCTTGGGATTCACCGCGCTCGTTTCCTTTTTTTATCTCAAGGAATTTCGCCTGCACTTGTTTCTTCTCGGAGTGGCCACGGTCCTCGCGGTTTCCGCCTATGGCTACTACTTGCTGGATCCCGGCGAAGGACTCACCCTGCGCTATACGGCGGCTTCGGCGCCCCATTTCTGGCTCCGGGGCAGCTTCGTTCATCCCGGCTGGCTGCAAGGGTTGGTGGCCGATACCCGGGCGGGACAACCCGATGCTCCAAGACATGTCGATCTCCGTTATGTCTGGGAAATGCTGGGTCTGGCTGCGCTGGCGGTCGGGCTCCTCTACACGTCACAATTGAATCGCCGGTTGATCATCGGCGTCTTCGTAGTCGGCTGGATCGGACTCCTTCCCTATTCGTACGAGCGCTTCGCCTCATCCACGCATCCGCCGATGAACTGGGGCTATGCGTCGGAACGGAGCGGCTTTTACTACGAAGTCAGTCGCGAACAATATCCCAAGAGCCTGCCGACCCTGATCAAGACGACGTTCGGCAAAGTCATCGGCGTGGTGCCCAAAGATGCCCAGCTCGACGCGACCATTGGTCTCCCCGATTATTGGCCCCGCCTCTGGAAAACATTTTATTATTACGGAGATAATCTTCAGTTGAATTTCACCGTTCCCCTGATTTTTCTGACCCTGGCGATTCTCTTTTATATCCGGCGATTCGACTGGCCCCAGATCAACTGGTTCCTCTTTCTCGGCGCGGCCTTTTTTCTTCTCGGCTTCATGCTCCTGATCATCGCGCCGCAGGAGGGTTTCGATTTTGAGCGCAACCTCCAGTACAAGGTCTTTCACCTGCAATCGCATTGTATTTTTGTCCTCCTCATGGGTTACGGTGCGCTGGCGCTCATGACTTATCTCCATGAATTGATGCCGGAGGTCCCAGCCCAAACCGGCGTGATCGGGTTTGGCGTGCCGGCGCTTTTTCTCTCCCTCCTGCCGCTCTGGAGCAACTTTGACGGTTGCAGCCAGGCGGGCCATTGGTTCGGTTACGACTATGGCGCCGACATGATGCGGCCGATGGACAAAAATGCGGTCTATTTTGGAGGATCGGATCCGGGCCGCTTTGTGCCGACCTTCATGGCCTTCGTGGAGAGCCAGCAGGCCGACCGTTGGAAAGCCGATTGGTCCGTCGATCCGGTTGGGACGGCCAAACGCGGATCGGCTTTCGATCGCCGGGACGTCACCGTCATCACCCAGAACGCGCTCTGCGATAGCTACTACGCCAGCTACATCCGCGACCAGTACGATCCCCGGTTTCGTCCGACAAAATGGACGCCCTTTGAAAAATGGCTGGGACGCGATCAAGCCTATCCGAAGATACCGGTCACCTGCGTGAGCAACGACGAACTCGTGGCGTGCTGGGACGAGTACCAGCACTGGCCCGACGTCACCGCGCGCGAACAGGCGGGCGGGCCACCCATACGACCGGGCTCAAACGACGTCTTCGACATCAACGGCATCGTGGCGCAAAAAATCTTCGAGAAAAACAAGAAAGACCACACCTTTTATATCGAGCAAAGCGTCCCGATTCCCTGGATGTATCCCTATTTGCTGCCCTCGGGACTCATTTTCAAGCTGAGCCCCGAACCCCTCCCCGCATTGCCCGCCGCCGCCGTCGAGGAAGACCGCAAATTCTGGGACGCCTACTGCCAAAAGCTGCTTTCCAATCCCAGGTTTCGCATCGACAGTGACGCGATCCTGACCTTCGGCAAGCTCGCCTTCTGGCATTCAGATCTCTACCGCTGGCGCGGTATGGTGAAGGAGCAGGAAGAATGGCTGAGAATGTCCCTCACCCTCTGTCCGCAGTTGCAGGATGCGGTGAGCAGCCTAGCCCACCTGCTCATGGATCAGCAGCGCTTCGACGAGGCCATCGCCGTCGTCCAACAAGCCGAACTGGATGACCCTCGCAACGAGTCCTACGGTTCCATTCTCACCCTGCTCTACGAAACGAGGGTCTATGGCCAACGCGAACAGCAGTTGCGCGCGCAGCTCGCCAAGTCGCCCTACGATCTGCAGCTCAATCTTGATTTTGCACGGCTCCTGCAGGACGAGGGAAAGTTCCCCGAACTCAATGACCGGATGCGTACCCTGGCCGGCCTGACCAATTGGAGCCATGACGCCATGGCCGGGATCATGCAATATTATGTCGACACGGTGCACAACCCGGATGCCGCGATCGCCTTCCTCGAAGCCCGCGCCAAGATCGATCCCACGGCGGGTGAATTGATCTACAGTCTCGCCGCGCTCGAGTCGTCGGTGGGCCGCACGGACGACGCACTCAAATATCTCACACAAGCCGTGGCGGTCGGCGGCACCAACGCCATGATCTCCGCAAAAATCGATCCGCGCTTCGCCAACATGCACAATGACCCTCGCTTCCAAGCAATACTGAGCCCGCTCTCCGCGACCAATCCGCCCGGCGCGGTCTTGCCGAAACCGATGAAGAAGTAATCAGAGCGCCTTCCGTATCGCCTCTAGCGACAGCGTATTCATCACATCCTCGCGACGCAGCCAGCCTTTGCGGGCCATCGTCACCCCGTGACGCAGCATCGCGAATTGCGCGACCCGGTGCGCGTCGGGATTGATCACGCACTTCACACCCTTGTCGCGAGCGCGATGCCACCAGCGCCAGTCCATATCCATCCGCCAACTGCTGCAATTCAACTCGATCCAAGTCCCGGTCCGCGCGGCGCAATCGATGATCTTTTCGAGGTTGATCTTGTACGGCTCCCGCTGCAACAGCACCCGGCCTGTGGCGTGGCCGAGCATGGTCACGTATTCATTCTCCATCGCGCGAATGACGCGCGCGGTCATCGCCTCCTCGTCCTGGCTCATGGCGTTGTGGACCGAAGCGACAACGTAATCGAGCTTCGCCAGGACATCATCGGAAAAATCGAGTCGCCCGTCCTTCAGAATATCGACCTCGCTCCCCGCAAAGACATGAAAGCCCGGATTCTTCTTGTTGTACGCCGCGATGAGATCGATCTGCTCCGCAAGCCGCAACTCGTTCAAGCCGTTGGCCTGAAACGACGACTTCGAATGATCGGCGATGCCGAGATAGTCAAGCCCGAGTTCGTGCGCTTCGGATGCCATTTCCGCGAGCGTGTTTTTTCCATCGCTCCAATTCGTATGGCAATGGAAGGTGCCCCGCAGTTGCGTCCATTCGACGAGGCGGGGAATTTCCCGCTTCTCCGCCGCCTCAATTTCCCCCAGATTCTCGCGCAGTTCCGGCGGGATGTATTGCAGGCCCAGCGCGGCGAAAAGCTCGTCCTCCGTTCGGCAGGGAATCAGCTTGCCCTCATCATCGGCACTCGCCTTTTTTCCCGCGCCAATTTCAAACAGCCCCCACTCGCTCATCTTTTTGCCCTGGGCAATCGCGCGTTGGCGCATCGCGACATTGTGCTCCTTGCTGCCCGTGAAATGGTGCAGGGCGTAGGGATATTCCTTGTCGCTGACCACGCGCAAATCGACGGCGATGCCGCTCTTCAACAACACGCTCGATTTCGTCGCGCCGTGATTGGTCACCGTTTTTACCCACGGCAGTGAAACGAAGTAATCCATGACCTCCGCCGGCTTGCGCGAGGAGGCGACAAAATCGAGGTCCTTCACCACCTCGCGCCCGCGACGCAAACTGCCCCCCACGCTAATTTGAATCACGTCCTCGTGATCGCGCAGCGCCTCGCGGATTTCCTCCGCCCACGACCACGCCTCCGCATAGACAAAAAGCGCGGAATAATCGCGCGCCTGGGCGATGCCCGCGAGCAGCTTTTCCTCTGTCTTCGCACCGAAGCCCGCCAATTCCCGGACGCGATGGGCCTGGCAAGCCGCTTCCAATTCCGCAACGCTGGTGATGCCGAGCTTCTCGTGCAGCACCTTGATTTTTTTCGCGCCGAGCGACGGAATCTCCATCATCGCCAGCAGGCCCTCCGGAACCGAAGCGCGGAGTTCTTCGTAATATTTGAGGTGACCGGTCTTGACCAGCTCGGTGATCTTTTGATGCAGCGCCTCGCCGATGCCGGGCAACTCCTCGATCCGGTCCTCCGCGACAAGCTGTGCAATGTCCCCCTCGTAATTATCGAGCGCGCGGGCCGCGTTCGTGTAGGCGCGCGCCTTGAACGGATTCTCGCCCTTCAACTCCAGCAGAACGGCGATTTCCTCGAGAATATCGGTGATCTCGGATTTATCCATGATTGAAAAATTAACGCAGCTTGCCGCCGCGCGCACCTTCTATCCTTCCATGTAAAGATCGGTGCGCGCCCGCAGCCGCTTCAAATGCCGCGCATGGCGGTAGCGCGCAAGAATGCGTTCATCGGTGATCAACTCGCCGATGATCTGCCCCGCAACCATGACCACCCCCAGCACCGGCATGACCAAAAGCAGGCCCGCTATGCCCGCCACCGCACCGCCGAGCAGGATCATCAACACCGTGACAAGCGGATGCATGTGCAGGCTGCGGCCCACCGTCAGCGGCATGAAAACAAAATCGTCGAGCAGCCGCACTCCGATGAAAAGCCCCACCACTTCGTATGGCAGCCAGTAATTACCGGGAAAATCATGCGCCGCCACCAGAACCACCAGAAGTCCTCCCCCGATGGAACCGAGATAGGGAAGCCACGCCATGACAGCGGCCACGCCGGCGAGGAAAAACGGCGCATTGAGGCCGAGAAACCAAAAACCCGTGCCGAGGCAGAGCGCGTCAAGCGCAGTCATGGTCAGCAAGCCTTGGAAATAACGGCGCATCTGGTCCTCGACCCGGTAAAAAAGATAAAGCGTCTTTTCAAAAAACGCATTCGGAATGGCCTGCACGAGAAAACGCTTGAAGCGCGGACCGTCGAGCAGGAAAAAATAGGTGATGTAGGGCACCAGCAACAGCGACGGAATCCAGCGGGCAAGTTCCAGCGCGACATCGCCCGAATGCTGCTCGGTGAAGGTGGCGACTTTCTCGTCCAGCGCCTCGGTGGCGGCGGCATTTTCTTTGGCCTCATCTGCCGCCGCAGCGGCGGGCGTCGGCTTGCTTTCGGGAGCGGCAGGCGCTCCACCCTTCGCTTTCCAGGCTTCGGGCGGTGCGGCCGGACGATGCACAAAAGGCACCATCTTCTCCAGCGTCGTTTGCGCATTGGCAATGAGTTTCACTCCGCTGTCCGCGTAACCGCCCACTTTGTTTTTCCAGTTGCTCGATGCCCGGGAAATCTTGGGCGCAACGATCAACCCGATCGCCACGAGAAAAATAGTCAGCAGCATCGTGACAATGAAAACGGCGCGGGCGCGGGTGATTCCGCGCGCGATGGCCACATTCACCAGCGGCGAAAGCATGTAGTAGGCGACAACGGCCAGCAACACCGGCATCACCAGCCAGAGGACCGTCTGGAAAAGAACCAGCAGCAGGCAGGTCGCGATGATAATGCCGAGCCAGACGATGGGGCCGGAAGCAAGCGCGCGATTCATGAAGATGAGGAGGATCTACCTCTACGTGGCCTGGTGATGTTCTTCGGCGTTGACGACCGCCTGGCGCAATCGCGCGGCCAGCACCCGTGCCAGTTGAAAGGAAATGCGCGAGGCAATGGCCGAGTGGGTTTCGAGCAGGGAATAAAATTCGGCGCGAAACAAGGCAACGATCTGCGTATCCTCGACCGCACGGGCCTGGGCGGTGCGGACACTCTGATCGAGTAGCGCCACTTCGCCAAAAAAAGCGCCCGGACCCAAATCGAGCAAAAGATTGTTCGCGCTGGCTGGAAGCGTGATTTTCACCCGCCCGCTCAGGACGACAAAGAGGCCCTGGCCTTCCTCGCCCTCGTCGAAGATCACTTCGTCCGCGAGATACTCACGCGCGTGCATGAGACCGTCGACCATGGCGAGATCGCGCATGGACAGATCCTTGAACAGCACAACATTTTTGAGCAGTTGCAGGCGCGGGTTGCGCGGATTCGGAAGGCCAAAGAGCATTTTGAAAAAGCCTAGGAAGAAACAGTCGCCCTGTCGAGAGGAGGTGAGTCGGGCGACATCCTCCAAATCCGATCAACGACCCCATATACACACAGAACGATCAGAATGGAGCCCAAAACATCCTCAAGAGTGTGAAAATGAAGGGCGACCAAGGCCGCACCGAAGGGAATCAGGAGCGGAAGGGTGAACGCAAGGGTCCATGGCCGCAACATGCCAAGCGACAAGGCCATGCCGAAGGCAAAGGTCATATGGCCGCTGGCAAAATAGCGGTGCGCCGGCCAAAAATCGAAAAAGCGATTCAGGTGCGCCAGAAGGAGTGCGACGACGAGCGCAACCAAGGCGCGAAAAAAAAAGCGTCCTTTCGCGGGAATATCTGTCTCTGTCGAGAAATAGCAGGCCAGAAAAGCCAATGCCATGACGAGAGGATAGTAGTAGGTCAAATAGATGGCCGTCAGCACGGCGCTACTTTCCCATTTTTTTACCAAAAAGTCACAAAAAATGAGCGACGAGTAATCCGAAGATTATTGCGCCGTTTTCAGCAGACGCGTTCGATGTACCTTCGCCCCAAACCCGACCATCAGCCCAAAGTAGATGCCGATGATGGAACCGACAACGACATCCGAGGGATAATGGCGCTCAAGCTCCATCCGCGCCCAGATGACCGCGAACGCGAATCCCGTGGTGATCATACCGAGCGGAAGATCGGTTACCATCAGCGCGGCGGCGGCGCCAAAAACTGCGGCGGCATGACCCGAGGGAAAGCTCTGGAAGCCTCCGCTAAATGCATACGTGATGCCGTAAAAACCATCGGGCATGTGGGCATCGGGACGCGGCCGGCCGAGCGTCAGGCGAAAACAGTCATCGAACAGCCCGGCCAGTGTCGCGCCGAGAAAACAGATCATCGCCACGCGACGCCACGCACTGCTCTTTGTCCCCACGCCATAAAGCCAGATGGCCAGGGCCAGCGGCACGTTGTAGGTCGGATAATCACCCCAGGTGCCCAGGAACCAGGCGATCCGGCGGGCGGAGGCTTGATCCGCACGACACCACCAATGGACTGTTTCCAGCAGTTGACGATCATGCGGCCAGATCAACACGCCCAGCGCCAACGCCCCCACGAACACGCCGAGAGCCAATAGCTTTTGCGTGCGAAAGAGAAACCAGCATCCGCGCAGGATCGTACGCCCCTGAGCCACACTGGCCACTACCACGCACGGCGCAAAAAATGACTTAACCTTCACCGCATGGGTTTAGCAGCGAACAAAGGCGATTCAAAGCCACGTTTCTTTACACCCACGCAATTCTGTCTCGGTGGCCCGGACAGCTTGAGACTACTCCAAAAAGTTCACGCTCAAAAAATCCGTCATCCTGAGCGGAGGCGAGCGAAAATCTGTTCTTTCCATTGTGTCCTGCTGAGCCGGAGTCGAAAGACCTAGCTGCTTTTACCCGAGATGCTGCAAGGCGGATAGGGATCCATCTCCACAAGGCCCTCTCGCCACCTTCTTTTCGAAAAGCCCCGCCACTATGACACCCTAGTGTCCGCTTCAGGCCATCAAGGTCCTTCGACTCCGCTCAGGATGACGGATTGCTGAGAGTTACCCATTCTGGTGACTACCTCCTGCCCCCTCTTCAGCCCTCTGTGCGAAACCTGTCTTCCGGACTTTACTTCTTCGCCAGCAAATCGCGGATTTCCATCAGCAGCTTTTCCTGCGCCGTCGGCTCGGGCGGGACCGCGGGCGCTTCCGCTTCCTTGCGTTTGAAGCTGTTGATGGCCTTGATCGCCAGGAAAATGACCGCCGCAACGATGAGAAAATTCAGCGTCGCTTGAAGAAAGTTACCGTAAGTAATAGCCACCTCGGGCTTCATCACCTTGCCGGCGGCATCCAACACGGCGGGTGCAATAACGGCCTTCCACGAACTCACATCGACGCCGCTCATGATGTAACTAATCGGCGGCATGACCACATCCTTCACCAGCGAACTGACGATCGCGCCAAACGCGCCGCCGATGATCACGCCGACCGCGAGGTCGACGACGTTGCCGCGTGAGATAAACTCCTTGAATTCTTTGACCAGGCTCATGGAAGTGGATTAGACCGCTTGGCCCTTGGCCACAAGCCTCTATTTGAACATCACCGAATTGACTTCAACATGCATATCCGCATTCTTACTTGGTACGCCGCGGAGTACCTGTAGGCTGTTGTCGATGCTTCCAATGAACCACAAGCCCAGTTGCGGCAATCGCGCCACCTGTCATCTTCTTCGCGTCGCGATCGGACTCGCGATCTTTTCTCTTCCGCTCGCCTTACTCGCCGCCGACACCAACACCGACGCCGAGCCGGCTGTCCCCAAACCTTCAATCAAGGAGCCCAGCGCGCCTCCCGGAGGCTTCACCGTGAAGAAAGATTGGCGTTGGGTTAAGGGCGCGGTTTTCGTGCCGACTAATTGCGTGAACGAGGCGCAGCAGTGGGACGAGTATGATCCCGTCATCAATGATCGCGAACTCCACTACGCCTCCTTCTACGGCATCAACCTGGTGCGCGTCTTTTTCCACTACGACATCTATCTCAAGGACAAGGAGAAGCTGCTCAAGAACCTCGAGGACTTTCTCACCCGTGCCGACAAGTATGGCATCAAGTGCGAGTTCGTTTTCTTCGACGACTGCCACTTCCAGCCCGACCCGAAGGTGCTCGACCCCGGCTACCAATATCCGGCGCCGCGCTTTGGTATTCATAACAGCCAGTGGTGGCAGAGTCCCGGCAACGCGGTGAAGAAAGACATCCCCGCGCAAGAGTCGCAGTTGAAGGCCTACGTGCAGGACATCGTCAGCGCGCACAAGGACGATAAGCGCATCGCCTTCTGGGAAATTTACAACGAACCGCACCATTCGGCCGGCACCATGTTTCTCCTCGAAAACGGGCAGAAATGGATTCACGAAACCGGCACGAGCATTCCGATGACCTCGACCGGCCAGAATTTTACCGGTGGTCCTTACTCTGATTTCGAGACGTGGCATTGGTACTCGCCGCATCCGCCCAAAATCAAGTCAGGCCCGGAATCGCTCAACACCGAGTGCATGTGCCGGGAGAGGCAGACGGTCTCCTCGGTCGTCGCCCAAACGAAGGACAAATGGGGCTTTGTGCTGTGGGAGCTGGGCATCGGCCGCGACAACTGCCGCTTTCCCTGGAGCGGGTCGGAGAAAAACCCCCTGAAGGCGGAAGCGGATAAGCCTTTCCATGGTGTCGTCTTTGCCGACGGCCACCCCTGGTCGGAAGATGACGTGAAGGCGTTGATGGGCGATGCTGCGTTCGCCGCCGCGCCCGCGTTCAACGTCACCTATTATAAGGACGACAAATTCACCGATCTCGCCAAGCAATCGATCACGCCGATGATTGATTTCGACCTGATGGACGAGGAAGGCTATGGCTCCCCCGACGTCTTTGCGGGCATCCCGAAAGACCATTTTTCCGTCGACTGGAAGGGAACCGTGCAACCGACGGCCACCGGTACCTACACCTTCTTCACCGATGGCGATGGCAGCATCCAGGTTTTCGTCGACGGCCAGTCGCTGATCGACAAAACCACGCCCGACCGCTCGGAGGTTTCCCACACGATCGATCTCACCGCCGGCCAACCGGTTCCAGTCGAGGTGAAATACGTCCACGCCACCGGCCCGGCGAGCCTCCACTTCGACTGGTCCGGCCCCAACCTCGCCAAGACCGTCGTGCTGCCGGTTCATACGCCGTAACCGCGCCCAAAACAAAAACTTGCCTCCTCTGGCGCTTTAGTGCCTACTAGAGGGCTGCGTTTAATAGCCCGGCTTTGGCCGTGCGGCGCAGAGGCAACCTTTAACCCTATTCCGCCTAGGTAAAGGCGGTTTTGTTGTCTTTAGATTAGTTCCTCAGTTCAAGACCGGCACGTTCTTCGTGCCCGACAAGCACCCGGCGTCCGATCAATAACGGCGCCCTTTTAAATCCCATGAGCTCATCCATGCAAGAATTGTTAGGGAAAACGATGAAGTCGTTTTCCGAAGGCAGTATCGTCAAAGGAC